>Ga0326728_10025051_pt1 | contig 10727 bp, 7 predicted proteins | sample MB3enrmetagenome_FD_207602 | JGI IMG/M metagenome (GOLD analysis project Ga0326728, IMG submission 207602) | Lab enriched peat soil microbial communities from McLean, Ithaca, NY, United States - MB31MN | ecosystem: Environmental > Terrestrial > Soil > Wetlands > Peat | place: USA: New York...
TCCAAGCGGAAATGCCCGCCAATCAGCCCGTCTCAAAAGGCCTCGAAAAACGCCTCTCCTAAACCCCACAAAACAAACAGCCGGATCTCACCAATCCGGCTGTTCCAAAACCTATACCTTGAGAAACACCTCTCACCAGGCGAGGCGCCCTCCACCCCTCTTCCCTCCGCAACAGCCCGTCTTTGACGGCAGTGGGATATACCCACCCACAAACTTTAATCGGGAGACTCCGATTAAGGTTGGCAGAGGGGAACGGCGTGGGTCGAGGCAGTTTATGGTCTTCTCTTACCATCAGCGGAATGCGGCTGCACCGGTAACTGATTCGAATCACGGTTTCGCAATAGAACTAGCGTTCTCGGTAGTCGAGCGCATATATTTCCGAGGTATTCAGCCAACGGTTCAGGAGTAGTGCATTGTCAGGTGTCAGAGAAAACCAGATGTCGAGTGCCCCCGCCGCTTCGCTGAAAGAACCAAGGTTTAACACCGTCTGCACAGTGCCTCCGCCAACGGGCACGCGAAGAATCTTGGCCTGGCCGCTCATCGAGCTCTTTGTATAAATAAACCGGGAATCCGATGACCAACTCATATCATTCCAATTGATCCCTTCTGCAAGCACTCGCCACTTTCCCCGTCCCGCGTCGAAAACATACAGTTTGTGTTCAGCAGGATTGAGCGCCGCGATCTGACGTCCATCGGGCGACCAGCGTGCGGTACCTAATCCCTGTGAGCCCGGCAGCGTCGTAACCTTACCGCTTGCCAAGTCAATTTTGCGAATGGCACAGGTCTCTTCTCCCTGACAGTCTACGCTTCCGTAGACCAGGGACTTTCCATCTGGTGACCAGGTTGGTGCTCCTTGGTTGTCATCACTTTGGGACGCCTCTTTCGGGCTTCCCCCAGTTAACGGTACGACGAAGATCCGCCAAGGGCGGTTTGGTTGCTTACCCATGAAGGCGATCACTTTGCCATCTGGTGACCACCTTGGGAGTTCCACTCCCATGCCGGCCGGACTCAGTCGTTTTCGGCCAGTCCCATCGAATCGACTCACCCACAGGGCGCTGTCTTGACTGTTTACGTAGGCGGCTAGTCGCATGTCCTTCGCCACATCAACATATGTTGCTGAAGCTCCAGGAAGCATCATGGTGAAGCTCTGCGTGGAAAGATCGTACCGGACTAATTCGCCGTGCTGGCGCCCACCGCTAAGGGCAAATAGCCTCCGTGCATTGCCGTCTGCAGCGACTCCGTAGATTCCCTGGAGCTGCGTGCCCAAGGATGTGGCCTCAAACGCTCCTGCACGCCACCACGAATGTGGCCGAAAGTACAAAAGACGGCCCTCTGCTAAGTCGTTCGACACTGCAAAGTAGCCGTCCTCAGCGCTTGCAAACGATTCCCATGCACGAAGCTTTGTATCAGCAATTTGCAAGCGTACGGCGGGCGCTACCTTGAGGTTGCCGTCAAGGTTCACCTGCCACCAAGAAGCGGAGCTTTCCGGGAGATGTCGAAGACAAACTAAGAGATGTTTTCCGTTCGGCGACCAACGAATCGATTCCGGAAGCCCATCAAGCCTGGTTAGCAATTGAGTATGGCTGCTATCCCGTGAGACAAGGTAGATGGCGTTGCCGGAGCCGAAGACGATCCATTCTCCGTTCGGAGACCATGCCGCTGCACGGCATTTTATTCCGGCCATTTCATAGGGTGGATCTCCAGCAGTCGGAACAATCCAAAGTCGATGTTCTTCTTCGCGATCATCATCCGATAAAACCAGAAGGAATCTGCCATCTGCGGTGATGTCTTCGGGTTGAGGGTTGGGAAAGGGCAAGGGAACCCTTCGAATCGGCCCTCCGCTCGCTGCCATGGTGGAGAGCACATCTTCATCCCCAGTCTCTTCGCTGAAATAGAGTCGCTTGCCGTCGGTAACGAGGTGCAGCTTTGCCGTGCCATCGTTTGTCAACTGCGTCACTCCAGTGATTTGAATCACCGGCGGAGTAGACAGTCGCCAGGAGATTCCGAGTCCGGAGACCAGCAGGATGGCTGCGACCGCGATCCATTGGACGGCCCGGCGGGAGATTCGCCGCACCGGAAGCGGAACAGAGGGAGTGGCCGAAACCGTGTCCTGCCGGGAATCAGTCGGCTCGGATACGGCTCCGGGGCCACCACTGCCAGTCTTTTGAAACCACTCGTCGATTTCCCGTCGGAAAGCATAAACTGGCTGTCGCTTTCCGCCCGCCAATCGATGTATGGGGAGTCCTTTTTGCTTCTCCCAGCGAATTACCGTTCGGGGAGTCCACCCCATGTAGTCGGCGATAGCCTCCCATCCGTCCAGCCGGTCATCAGGTGTGTGGCGATTTGCCATAGCCGATTGCCGTCACCGAAATCCGATGTGAAGTGTGAAAAGGGGGACCGAAGGCAAACAAATTCACAAGTCCTACGGGCATTGTCAACAATAGTCAACTTCTGTCAAAAGTTTTCTCTTGCGGAAAGAGTAGCCGCTGGCTCCTTCTTAACACAAGGGATATTTGCTTCAGGGCAGGCCCAACCACTGTGGCGAAGTCAGCCACCAGAGTTGAAGTGTGTCCGTTGGAAGTCTGCTCAGTTGGCGCTCAGGGAAGTGAGGCTGCAGTGGTTACCTTGGTACACAGTTGCGGTTTGAAATTGAATTTCGGCCGGTTATTTCGGCTTTCCTGTGTCAGTGTTTTGGCATCTTTTGTGGCCGGATGTGGCAGTGGCTCAAGTGGCAGCGGGAGTACTCAGCCGCCGCCCCCAACCATCTCTGGAGTCACAGTCGCGTGTACCCCGACCTCTATTCTCATCACCCAGACCTCAACTTGCACGCCAACCGTAACTGGGACGGGAAACTACAGTTCGTCCGTGACTTGGTCCGTCAGTCCGTCGACCATTGGAACAGTGAGCAGCGCTGGCGTCTTCACTCCGGCGGTCGCAGGAACGGCGACTATTACGGCTACCTCGACCCAAGACGCTACGAAGTCCGGCAATGGATTAATAACGGCATCAAACACAACTGCACTTGCGATCTCGATTACCGACTTGCCGTCAGGAACGCCGGGCGCTGTCACTCTAACCGACCCAACTGGCCAACAAACTCAGGTGACTGCCAGCGAGATCATCACAGCCATTCCGGGCAACTACGCCGTTGCTGCAGCGTCGGTTTCCACCGGTTCCAGCACCTACGTTGCAAAACTGCAGACACAAACGATTACGGTTCTTTCGGGAAGTCCGACTGCGGTTACGGTCGATTACTACAATGTCATTCCGCAAACTACAAAGGTTCTGGATTCCACGGGAGTTCAGGGCCTCCAGATTTCTTCTGACGGCACTACTCTGACCATCAATGCCGCCAGCACTGTTGCTCAGTCGCTTAAGGTCGGCGATGTGCTGGTTGTTCCTTCGACCGCCCCTGGCGGTGTGGCTCCGCAGGGGATGTTGCGCAAAATCACTGCGGTTAATACTGGATCGTCTGCGATCATTGTGACTGTTCAGGCGGCCACTCTTGCGGACGCGTTTCAGCGCCTGACGATTGAAGTCAACAATGAGCCAAGCGCATCGGCTGTGCAGGTCGTTCACACTAGGCCAGGGGTAGTCTTCCATCCGGGTGACAGACTTCAACCGCATCCTCTGGCGCGTTCTCTGTCCACCTCCGATACAGTCCAGGATCCGTGTGGGAGTTTCACGCTTGGAGTTTTCGATACTTCCCAACCCATCAGCCTCGATCCGGTAAGTGGGGTAACTCTCGATGGGCAGGTGGAGCTTTGCGCTGGCATCGACTTCAGCCTCGACATTGTTGGAACCGGCTTCCTGAATCTCCAGCCGCAACTGAACTCTTTGACTGCAACTGCGACGATTGGAGAGTATTCCGATCTGACTTTGCAAGGGGAGTATCAGCTGGGATTATTCGATTACGGTCCTATTACGCTTGCCACGCTGAATCTCGATCCAATCCCCGTGCCGGGGCTGCCGATATGGGTCACACCGGAGGTATCTGTTTTTGTTGGTGCCAATGGAACCATTTCCACAGGGTTTTCGACTGAGGCCAGCGAAGCGGGGGCCATCACTGGTGGAGTTACGTATTCTTCGGGCCAGTGGACGCCGGTACAACCCACGCCTTCCCTTCAATTCTCCTACACTCCACCGCTCCTCGATGCCTCTCTGCAAGCCAAGGCCTATGCGGGAGCCGATCTGGGACTCAGCATCTACGATGTCGTCGGTCCCGACTTCAAGCCAGACGGGTATCTCGATTTCGACGCCGATATTACCGCGAACCCATGGTGGACACTGACTGGCGGAGTCGAAGGGCCAATGAGCCTCGACGTGGGTTTTTTAGGGGAAACACTCGCCAGTTACGACTTGGGTAATATGTTTGATTACAGCACCGTGATCGCGCAAGCCAGTGGCCCATTCTCTCCATTTGCCTCGAATCCAGCAATACAGGCGCTTTCCCCATCGCAGATAGCTGCCGGAAGTGCGGCGTTTAATTTGGGCATTTTCGGGAGTAATTTTGTTCCGGGTGCAGTTGTCACTTTTGGAACAACGGCGCTAAGCACGACTTGGCAGAACTCCGGAGCGTTAACCGCTGCCGTTCCCGCTACGCTCGTCGCTCAGGCGGGGACCATTCCGGTCACGGTTATGAATCCCGGAACCGGCGCTGGTACTTCGAGTGCAGTGAACTTTGCCGTCACAGCACCGGCGGTGACGGTGGCTGTCAATCCGGCAACGGCGCAGGTTCCCGTAAATGGCGTACAACAGTTTGCCGCGACGGTGGCGAACACGTCGAATACCGCAGTTACGTGGAGTGTGAGTGGCGTGACTGGCGGCAATGCCACGGTTGGGACCATCAGTGCCACAGGGTTGTACACAGCGCCTGCGACGGTTCCAAGCCCCGCTGCAGTCACGGTGACTGCCAGGAGTCAGGCGGACACGACAAAGAGTGGGTCAGCGACCGTCACCATAGGGCCGTACACCACCCAAACGCTCTACTCATTTACTAGCCTTAGCGATGGAGCCGCACCCTCCGCGCCGCTGATTCAGGGCTCTGACGGAAACTTCTATGGAACGACCCAAGAGGGCGGAACGAACGGGGACGGCACAGTTTTCAAAGTGAACTCTGCGGGCAACATTACGACCCTCCACGAATTCTCTGGCAGCGACGGAGCGAATCCTATAGCACCGGTAGTAGAGGCAAACGACGGAAATTTCTACGGCACTACAATTGGGGGCGGAGACTATGACGAGGGAACCGTCTTCAGGATAGATTCGTCTGGTAACTTTGAGTCGCTGTACTCATTCACTGGTGGCGATGACGGTGGAGATGTATCTGGCGGCCTGATTCAGGCGAAGGACGGCTTCCTTTATGGGACCACATTCCAAGGAGGAACCTCGAACAGCGGTACGGCCTTCAAGACGGACCTATCGGGTAACCTATCAACCTTGTACTCATTCACCGGCGATACAGATGGCTACGGACCAATGGGGCTGATTCAGGGAACCGACGGTTTCTTCTATGGGGGGACGCAGAACGGAGGAGATTTTTCTTGCACGGCTGGACCAGGATCCGGTTGCGGAACGATCTTTAAAATCGATTCGGACGGCGACCTCCAGACGCTGTATACGTTCACCGGCGGCCAGGACGGCGCGGAAATGGACGAGGCACTGTTCCAGGCCAATGACGGCTATTTCTATGGAACATCTGTGTTCGGAGGAGACCCCTCCTGCACTGTATCCACCTATACTGGCTGCGGCACGATCTTCAAAATCGACTCGTCTGGCAATTTCACGTTACTCCATGAATTCACAGGAGGACCTGAAGGCGGTGTGCCATTTTCCTCTCTGATCCAAGTGGGCAATGGTGATTTCTATGGGACCGCCGCCGCTGGAGGCGACCCCTCCTGCTCAGTCACCGCGTCCGGCGAAAACTATCCGACTTACATCGGCTGCGGCACCGTCTTCCAAATGGACTCGGCAGGAAATGTCAACGCTCTGTACTCCTTCCAAGGTAGCCCTAACGATGGCTCGAACCCGTTTGCTGCCGTGGTAGAGGGGAGCGATGGGTATTTGTATGGAACGACTCGGTGGGGAGGAACTGCGACTTCCTGCCCCTACACTGACAACGGCGGTTGCGGTACCTTCTTCCGTGTTGCTGGCCCCAGTGGACCGCTGCCCCCGCTTAACTCCCTGGCGCTAGCCGTGGCCGTCCCGAAGGCACAGACGACACACCTGCCATCTCAGACCAATACAACTGCCCCGGTGCTAGAGACACCGTCAACGAACCAGCACCAGGATACGGTTCCACTTACAGGATTGAGGAGGCCCGAGTAGGCTCGCACCCAGAAGGCGTGTGAATGTCGAATTCTGTGTGGCAATGAAGAATTGTCCCTTACAGGCTCGCCGAACGAAGAAGAGCTATGAGGGGAAGAAAAAACCTTGGCGGTCGCGGTATTTGTAATCTGATCGTGGTCCGCGTCCGGCTCTCCTGACCGAGAGGAGAACTACATCAGAATCTCGGGGCGTCAGTGGCTTAGCCCTTTCCGAGAACAGGAGTAATGTTATGAGTTTGAGAAAGTTCGCACTCTGTCTTGCCTTGGCCGTTCTTGCAGTGGCAGCTAGCTTGATCCATGCACAGGCAGGCGATCTAGCGGTAATTCAGCAGGCGCTAAACAACGACGCAATCATCAAAATGCACTCCGCTGGCTTAAGCGATGACATTATCGTCTCGACTATCAACAGCCAGCCAGGAACCTACACTGTCGACGTAAATAACCTGATCGCGCTGAAAAAAGCAGGTATCAGCGATCAAGTTCTCAACGCAATGATTGCAAGGAACAACACACCCCCTCCCCCAGTTAGACCTCCATACCGAGGTGATGGCACGCAGACAACTGCAGACGCCGATCCGAACGATCCGAATTCTCCCCATGATCCAGGAATCTACATGTACGCCAAGGGCCCGAACGGAATGGAACTGACGATGCTGGAGTCCAGCGTGTACTCTTCGGGAAAGACCGGGGGGATGTTCTCCTCTGTCCTTACTTATGGGATTGCAAAGGTGAAGATGAAGGCGGTTATCCAAGGTGCCCACTCCAACATACAAACCAGTGACAGCGGCGTCCTCTTCTACTTTTACTTCGAGGAAAATGGAAAGTCCTTCGGTGGATCGACGACTCCGAACGAATTCAATCTTCTGAGGTTTGACGTGAAGAGCAACTCACGTGAAGCCCAGACAGGGTCCGCGAATGCGTTTGGCGCCACGACGGGGACAGACGTCAATGCCGCCACCGGATTTGCCTACAAGAAGATCAGACCGGGAATTTACCAAGTGACTCCGGCTGGTCGGCTGACGCCCGGAGAGTATTGCTTCTTGCCTGCCGGAGGACAAGCCGGGACTGCGGCAGCAAGTCGTTTGTTCGCTTTCGGAATAACGGGACAGTAGGGCCTACCGGACGCCGCTGGTCCGTCCACATTCAGCTTCTGCGCGACAACACTGTGAATATCACGGATGCCTCCGCGGGAACAGGCACGTTGACGTGACCACTACCACTTCGGCAGCGGGGCCATGGTCATCTAATTTGATCTCCAGGGCAACCCCTACCCCGGCAACCCCACCACCTTCGTCAACTCCGGCCAGCTCATCCATCCGTCGTTCAAAGACGCCAACGACGGCGGCACCTGGACGGTGACGGTGGTCAACCCCAGCGGCGGCGGTAGTTCCGCGGCCTTCACCTTCACCGTTAACTGATCAGGGCACCGCATGACAGGGGAAATCAATTCAGCCTTCGGGAATTTCACTACACATCTAGAGAGATGCAAAATGAGTATCTGCACAAGCTGTGGATCAACATTAGCTGAAGAAACAAGGTTCTGCGGCAAATGCGGCCTTCCCGTCGCATCAAAGGCGGCCATCGAAACCGCAAAGGCCAACACAATCGAAGTGATTGCGCCTCCTACGGCTACATGGCATGTCACGTTTGCGACCGGGCAAACGGGAGGACCGTTCACTGAGGACGCAATCAGGAGCATGATAGCTCGCCAACAAATCAAAATCACTGATTCCGTGGTTCTCTCCGGGGGCTCGATATGGATACCCATCACTCAGTCGCCGTTTGCGCGCGACATCGTTACCCAGGCCAGCGTCGATCGGCTCGCTGCAAGTACATGCCCACGCTGCGGAGCAGCAATGGCTGTGGTGATGAAGAAATCGACTCTGGCCACAATACTCATCCTTGTCGGCATTATCTCCAGCATTTTCCTGATCGGGATCATCCTCATCGTCATAGGCGTGATAATGCGGCGGAAGGGGAAGGTCGCCTACCAATGTCCCCGTTGCAACTACAGAGCCTGAGTAGCGCCTCAAGGTGATCGGTTTGCGCACGATGAGAAACTCCAGCGGGGCCCAAACCTCTTGCGGCGCAGCCACTTGTTACAGGGGTGCCAAGTAACATGAGCCATGCACTGGCGAAGTGTCTCGTAACCTGTACACGCTTCGACCGCAAAGGAACGGAGATCGAGGTTCTGGTGAATGGCGCAAGCACACGCACTGTGCCGGAAGCGGCGATGTAAAAGGCCGAGCATAGATCGTAGCGTATGAAATCAGCCAACCCATTAGTACTTTGAGAGGAGAAAACAATGCCGGAAGTTATGGATGAATCACAACGTGCCCACGTGGAACCTGGACTGCACCTTGGCTCATTGATGCATCGTTACACGGATGCCTACCGGCAGGCGCACTTCATTGATCAGCTGGGCTCGATTGTCAAGAACATCGGTATAGGCGTAGGCGTCTTGATCTTCCTGATGGGAATGACGGTGTTTACAGCCTTGTTTAGCAGCCCGTTTGGTGGCTCCAGCGCATTGGGCGGGCTTGGCGCCCTGTTCTTTGCTTCCTGCTTTGCCGCGCTCGCCTGGTTCTGCTTCTTTGTGGCTGGAACGCTGATCTCAGCCGCGGGCCAGTTCCTGCTGGCGTCACTTGACGAAGCAGTCAATAGTTCGCCGTTCCTCGACAATCCTCGGCGTGCTGCAATCATGGGCCTGTGAAACTGGGCGTTGTGCGGCAGGTAAATTGCGCGTCGCTTCGCTTTCGAAACGTATCGGAGTCGTGGATGTCGACGTGGATTCGATGATCGAAGAGTTCCTCTGTCACTGATCCTCCACAAGCGAAAGAGAACTGAGGAATATGGAGAGTGCCGAATGAACGTACTTCGTCAGTGGTCAATAGTGACTGTATTCGCGATGATATTTGTTCTGTGGGCTGCGGAATTATCCGCCCAGAACAGCGGAACAGCGCCGCTTCACAACAGTGAAATTGTGACGCTTGTGAAAGGTGGCCTGAGCGACGACGCAATCATCGCCGTCATTAAGAAATCGAAGTCTGAATTCGATCTCAGTCCAGTTGCCCTGGTGGCTTTGCATCAGCAAGGAGTCAGCAGTCGCATCGTTGAAGCCATGGCGACGGGACCCGACACAAATGCGAATGCTCCCAATACAAATTCCACGCCAGCATCGCCGCTCGGCAGTGTCCCCTTGCCAACAGAGTATGGATACTACTTCCTTTCCGAAAACCGGTTGATTCCGATCCATGCATCCCCCGTGAGAAATGTTATCGGAATTACGATGAGGACTGGCGGGCCGGGTTGGGCTGTTGACGGAGTTCGGGGCCAACCGGATTTCACGACAAAAGATCCTTCGTTAACGCTCGTGTTCTACCAGCAGAATATGGATGTCCAAGATGTCCGATATGGCGCCGCCGCTTTTGTGACGTCGATGACCGCAGGGCAATTCGATGGAGCTGGGCCGACTAATCCGCAGTTTTTCCCGACCATTTATGGCGTCAATTACAACCAGACAGTTCCTGTGAATCTTTGGCGACCGACGCAACAGATTCAGATGGAGGTGGAACCCATTGTCGAAAAACCCGGCATGTTCAAAGTTCATGTACAGCAACCATTGTCTCCTGGAACATATCTCCTCTTTTTCAAAAGCATGATTCACATGAATGGCACAATCTTCGCTACAACTGGAGAATCGACATTTTTCGCCATTCTTTTCGAAGTTGAGTCGAACGGCGAGGAAGCCGGCGGAGCAACAGGCGGCGATTCGATTCCGTGGACTGACCCGGCAACAGGTCTTCAGTGGACCCACGCAGATAATAATGCAGACCTCGATTTTGACGAGGCTGTTGACTATTGTAAGAATTTGAAGCTCGGGGCGTATTCAAATTGGCGGTTACCGGAGATTGACGAACTCAAGGGAATCAGCGACCCTTCGGCAAATGTTCCCGCGAATCGGCCTGATTTGGTGGCGCTACATATACCAGGGATCCCAGGTCCGGCTCACATTAAGAATTACATGTCGCTAACCGGCCTCGAGATGAGCAATACAGGGAGACCCCCGGCAGACCTACAGACCTTCGACTTCTGGGCCGGGAAGGTAAAACTCCTCAAAAGCAATAAGCGACACCCCCAGATTCGCGCGTTGTGCGTCCGTAATCCGAAGTGAAGATTGTGGGGCGGAAAGGACGGCTGTAATGAACCGTTCGGGACATATTGATCGAGCAGCAGCAGTGCCATGCAAGAGGATGCGTCGATGGGTGAGACCCGTTTCTCAAGGTATAGGTTTTGGAACAGCCGGATTGGTGAGATCCGGCTGTTTGTTTTGTGGGGTTTAGGAGAGGCGTTTTTCGAGGCCTTTTGAGACGGGCTGATTGGCGGGCATTTCCGCTTGGA
>Ga0326728_10025052_pt1 | contig 10727 bp, 9 predicted proteins | sample MB3enrmetagenome_FD_207602 | JGI IMG/M metagenome (GOLD analysis project Ga0326728, IMG submission 207602) | Lab enriched peat soil microbial communities from McLean, Ithaca, NY, United States - MB31MN | ecosystem: Environmental > Terrestrial > Soil > Wetlands > Peat | place: USA: New York...
GTTTTCTAACCTGCAAATTCGAGCGATGAATCTTGCATACTCGACGATTCTTTCCGAATCCAATTTTACTTCGCTGTCGAAATCCGCTTTCACCTTGAAAATCTTCCTGAAGTCTTCCTCGGCATTGTAAAGAATATTGTAAATGTACGGGTCGCCGATGAGGATGACTTTGACATTTATTGCAATTGGTTCCGGCTTCAATGCGACCGGGCTGATCTGGAAAAAAGTGTCGAGCGGCTGAATCTCTAACTTCCTATACATCAGCGTTCGTTTGAGTGCCTTCCAGACCCCGGGTTCAGTCAGTGCGTCAAGCGCGTTCAACACGATGTATCCGCCGTCGGCGCGAAGAAGCGCGCCACCTTTGATCTTTGTATGATCGGTTTGGAAAAAGCCGCGTGTGTCGATCAGCCTCTCAATTGTGCCGAAGAGATTTGTGTAAGTCGGACTTGTCTCGATCACGACCGGGCACGGCTCCCTGTCCGTGTTGTCCTGAATCAGATTTACCCGGTAGACGATGAATGGATCCATTTGCATCTTCGGCGGGGAAGCTTCAGAATCCTGCTCCTCGCTTCCCTTGAAGATTTGTATGTTGTTCAGAGTATATTCTTGCACGAGTTTGAGGTGGTCGAGCACCGGCTGGTTCATCTTGTAGCGGTTCTCAAGCTCCTCAAATATTGCACCGACGACCACAGAAACGGTTTGTCTCTCCATGTCCTGGATTTTCCTCATCATTTCTCCGGCGACGGCCGATCCTCTTCGTGCGACTGCTGTGAGCTCCTTTCTCAACTCCTGAAGTTTGTGCTGGGTATCGACGTAATCCTTTGTCGTCAGCTTGCCTTCGCCCGCCAGCTGCTGAAGCTCTTCGATTGAGATGGGCTTCCCCTGAAATGTTGGGAAGACCTGCGGTTGTGTGATCGGCCCAATTTGAACGGGCATGAGTGCAAAGCCTTCGTTTTCGATTTTCTTCTGAAGCTCCGCGAGGAGAGCTTTTTCTCTCTTCTCATACGATTCGACAATTTTGTTTCTGGCGTCAGTGTATGCTTCCCCTGTGAGCAGCTCCGGAATTTTCCGGACTAGATAACGCACCGTGGCGTCGACATCATCCTTGAATTTCTTTCCATGGCCGCGCTCGAATTCCATGAGATGAGGGTTGTCCGGCGCTTTGAAATTATAGACGTAGCACCTATCGGGAGACGGAATACATGCTACGGTTATTTCTTCGAGAAGTCGTTCAATGGTCGTAAGCCTCCCCGTACCAGCAAGCCCGCTGACGAAGATGTTGTATCCGGGGCTCTTTATGTCGACGCCGAACTTAAGAGCCTTGACCGCTCTTTCCTGGCCGATGATGGCGTCGATTGGCTCTAATTCTTCGGTGGAACTGAATTCAAATTTGTTTTCCGGACACCGCCACGTCAGCTGTTCCGGCGTCAATTCGCGATAACCTTCCCGCGAGCTGGTTATTTGATTTTTCGATTTCAAAATATGCCCTGCCTTTTTCTCAATTTATTTGGCGGCGGATTGAAAGACAATAGAGAGGGAAAAACTCTAAGTCCTAAACTCGAAGCACTAAATAAACCTAGAGCTCAAATGGCAAAGCAGGGATGTAAATCCAGAACCCGGATTGAACCGTTTCGGGGTCGCGCTTGAGAATTTTGAGTTTTGAAATCTGTATTTATTTAAGGTTTACTTGAGAAATGAGGCCTGCCAATTTTCATGACAGACCTCGTCTTCTCCTTCTGGTTCAAAACTGCCGTTCTACTTCAGCAGCAGAATTGACTACCGGAACTCCTTAACGGCCATGTCCAAAACCCCATGCCTGGAAATCGTCCCAGCGGCCGCACCGTCCGTTGTTGAACGACGCCGCAATCGCCTGTTGAATTCTAATGTAAGTGCCGAGTGACCCATTCGTCGGATCGAGAATGTTACCGTTTATCGGATTTATGAACCAGTTACCCATATCGAAATTAAGCGCTATGTTCACAGACGAGGTTGGCGTCGGGATTGTGAACGTTCCCTTGACCTTTATCTGTAGATTCTGGTTGTCCTTCAATTCGAAAGGAACCCATGCAGTGTCTTTATACACTGCTCCCCAGACCACTATGCTATAGTTCGTGGTTGAAGAATCAGCCGAGCTTCCGGGCATATGGTTGAAGTCGTCGCTGTCCCAGCGTCTGTCGCCGGGGCCCAGCGTGCGGATTGCCAATTTTATTCCCGTGTAGGTCCCCGCTGGTAAAGTGTCGCTTGCGAAACTCACCTGCACTGTGTCGCTGACATGTACCACAAAAGGTCCAGGGAAGATTAGTCTTGAGTTGTTGTCGTCAATTGATATAAACGGTATACTGCTGCTCGTGTCCACAGTAACCGTGTCTATGTCCGATTCAAACTGAATATTCGCGAGGACGACGATCGCACTGTCGATGCGGATAGAATCGACTGCGGATGTCGTCCCATTCACTTTGTCTATCCCGGGCTTTGCACTGATTGCATTTTCAGAAGCGATTGGTGTTCCGAGATTTGAAAATACGGCCGACATCGTAACATTTCCCGCAGATGAGGTTGACGAGGAAATCGGGCTCGTTGTTTTGGTGCAACCGGCCAACACAACTGAGATAAATAATGAGCCTATCAATTTTCGTGATAGCATTCTTAAACTCCTTTTTTTATATGATTTCATTCAGTGTGCCGAAAAAAATAACAAAAGTACGCTGATTTACTGGCTCCTGATTTGACGTATGAAAAGAATGCTAAGCTGAATGCAAAGTTTGCGTGAGTCGGTCGGGAATCCACAAGGGAATTATTTATTGAGGCGAATAGAATCGGTCTGAGATTTATAGATGAAGAAATTTGTGGCAATGGCGGTTGGCCCGACGACGAATAAGTCGTTTAAAGACTATGCAAAGAAAAGGATAAAGGAAATTTCGGCGGGGAAGCAGTGATCTTTTTCAGCAGCACCTTGGCCCGCTGCTGTGGTCCGAGAAGACGCCTTTCAAAAAATCTTTGATCGCACTCCAGAAGCGCATCAGCGCCGATGTAACGACGGCGGTTGTCATTTTGCTGCGACTCTAATTTGTGAGTGCGATATGGCTGTCTTTGTTTCCATGATCGAGATGAAATCGTCGAACAGGTAGTCGCTGTCGTGGGGACCGGGAGAAGCCTCCGGGTGATATTGCACGCAGAAGATGGGAAGACTCGTGTGGCGGAATCCTTCGAGCACGTTGTCGTTCAAATCTATGTGCGTGACTTCGTAATCGGAAGGAAGACTGTCAGGGTCAACTGCAAATCCATGGTTATGCGAGGTGACTTCGACAGTCTCGTTCAGGAGATTTTTCACGGGATGATTTGCACCGCGGTGTCCGAACTTTAATTTGAAAGTCTTGGCTCCAGCCGCAAGCGCGAGTATCTGGTGTCCGAGGCAGATTCCGAAGATCGGCTTTCGCCCGATAAGCTTCTTTACATTCTCGATCGCGTAAGTTACCGCCGCCGGATCGCCGGGGCCGTTGGAAAGGAAAACTCCATCGGGGTCCAGCTTCAAAACTTCTTCGGCAGGGAAATTTGCGGGAACGACGGTCACGTCGCATCTGCGCTCGTGAAGCCTCCGGAGAATGTTCGTCTTGATGCCATAGTCATAGGCGATGACTCTGTACTTATCTCGAAGGGATCCATTCGAAAAACCCGTCTTTCCGTTCGTGGAAAATTTATACAGACGCTTTGTCGTGACGACTTTTGCGAGGTCGAGCCCGGACATGGAAGGGAACTCCTTCGCTTTCCTGACGAGCGAGGCATCGCCCAAGTCGGTCGTGGAAATCACGGCGTTCATTGCGCCGGCGGTCCGGATGATTCTCGTGAGCTTGCGCGTGTCGAGGTTCTCGATGCCGACTATGCCGTGGCGCTTGAGATAATCGCCGAGGCTTTCCGTCGCGCGGAAGTTGCTGTAGAACTTGCTGTACTCCCTGACGACGAAGCCCGCGACCTGCGGCTTCGACGATTCGACATCCTCGGGATTTATTCCGTAGTTTCCGATATGTGGATACGTCATCGTTACGATCTGTCCGCAGTACGAAGGGTCGGTGAGGATTTCTTGATAACCGATCATGCTGGTGTTGAAGACTATTTCGCCGGCGGTTTCGCCCGTTGCGCCGAACGATTCGCCCGTAAATACCGTCCCGTTTTCAAGCGCCAACTTTGCCGTCAATCTCTCTCCACGTTTTATTAAAAATACGAATCGGAAGGAATGTTTACAACTTGAATCAAGAGATTGAACGCCGATTGCACGTACCTCATTGAATTTCGCGGATCGAAGCGTGCGATTAATTTAACCGGCGATAATCCGTTCCTCCGAGATCGTTAGTAAGAAAGGCGACGACCTTCGGGTGTTTGTTGCTGTACCGTCGCTTGATGAGGGTTAGTTTTGCCGAGACGTTCTATGTTTTCTTTTGACAACCAATCACAACTATTTCTCTCGACTCAAAGGAAACCTTTTTGTAGGTATCAAGCCGCATCACGACGCTCGACATGACCTTGCCAATGCTCGACCGGATAACTAACTTATCATCGGCACAATAAACGGGGGAAGGTCAGTACGCCAATGATCTTCCGATTTTCGACCGGCTCCGCAATATCCCCGCTTCGAGGATCTGTTGCGCCGGACGAATCTCCCTCCGGAAAGTTGATCAACAAGGGTTTTCCGAGAGGCCCAGCATAAGGCTAAATATATTGGATGGATGAAATAGATTCTAACAAAAGGAGGGAACCATGAAGCACATTAATCATATCAGTTCTTTTTTGATCTTGTCTCTTTTCCTGATTCTGCCTTCGGCCAGCTCTGCCCAGGTAAGTAAGGTCCGCCTGAGCCTGAAAGCCAGCGTCATGCAGAGACTGGGAGAAAATACGGATATTACCATTGTTTATAGCAGGCCCGGAGTAAAAGGCAGAAAGATATGGGGCGGACTTGTCCCGTATGGCATGGCTCCGGGAACCAAGGAATCAAACGGGAAGCCTTTTCCCTGGCGGGCAGGCGCCAATGAAAATACAACCATAGAGTTTAACAAGGATGTTCTCATTGAAGGGAAGAGTTTGCCGGCGGGCAAGTATGGCATCTTTATGATCCCTTCGGAAAAGGACTGGACCATCATCTTCAGCAAGAACGACTCGGCCTGGGGAAGTTTCTCCTATAACCAGGCGGAAGATGCCCTGCGAATAACTGTTACGCCGGTCGAAGCTCCGCACATGGAGTGGCTGATGTATGGATTTGATGATCTTGCAGGAACATCGGCGACTGCTTACCTCTGGTGGGATAATCTGAAAGTGCCATTTAAGATCGCACTTCCAAAGGAATAAGCTGTCGAGATATTCACGCTTGCCAGGATTTCCGGAAGTATTCCAGTCGCGACGGACCTGGCAAGGCCGATTCCTCCTGATTAGCTTACTGCCTGCGCCCCCAGGCTGATTAGCTCCCGCTGGTTGCGCTGTTTATTCCAAGAACAGCGGCAGCTATCGCAAACGAGTTCAGCAAGGCGAAAGTGAAACCCAACATCTTTTCTTTAGTCGAGGCGCCTGTTGGAGCGCTTTGCCAGTAGATCAGCATCCCGACTATCAGTGAAAGCGAAACAGGGAATATCGTAGTTTCTAAGATCGATGGAAAGACGAGTCCCACTATTTTCCAGATGATGCTGACGAGGACCGGCGCACCTGCAAAGGTGATCGCCGATTGATTTGCGTTGATGACTCCGATCGGTGCCGTCGGTTGCGCGATGTCGCCGTCCTTGAGCATCGCGCGGTTTGATGGTAATGGCACGTTGATATTGAAGAGACCGCTCTTTTTCATTTATAGTTTCCTTCTTTTTCTAGACGAGTAATTTCTTTGAAAGAACCTCGCGGAGACCTCCTCGACCCCCGCAAGGCTTATTGATTATTACTTCGCCGGTGCAGCTTGCGGAGCCTTTGTCGGCTGCGGCGGATGCTTATGTCTGATCCCCAGCGCCCTGACCGGCCTCAATAGAATGTACTCGTTGTAGAAATCTGGGTCGGCAGTCATGTACCCTCTCATGGCATCGTCGATATCTTTGAGAGCCGCCTCTGTCGTCGGGAACAAGCCATAAAGCGAGTTTCTTAATGTGGTGATTTCCTTCGGCGCGTCGCCGCTTTCACCGATCAATGTGTCAAAGCTGTCGATGAGAGTTCTCAGCTGCGCGACCACGCTATCGTCGGCACCGTAATCTGCCAGGGCCGTCGCATTGGCGACCGCCGACTTGTAAATATCGTTTGCAAAATCCCGCAGCTTAGTGTCTCTCTTGCGGGCGATCTCCGAATCGGAGATCTCGGTCAGCGTCTTCAGCTTCTCGTCCGTGCCGCCGTTTGCCACCGATCTTAAATTGGGGACGATAACGTGGAGCAGGTTAATCAACGCATCCCGCGCGTTAGATTTCTGCTGGGTCGTACCGCTATTTTCCAGCGCAACCAGATCGGCGCTCATCGACTCGATCTGAGCGGCGAGATTATGGAACTTTGCAATCTTCGCGGGCAGGGCGGCGAAGAGCGGGGCTTTGGTGGGCTTCTTCTCGATGAAGAAGAGATCAAGGCTTTTGATGTTGGTGGTCCAGTTCTCATGCTTCTTATCCATCTTCACTCCTTTTGATTTGTTTACAGCGTTTAAGGGTCTTTGGGCTGAGGTTTAAGGAAGTAGTGTTTCTTCGACCAGACCCGTTCAGGTTTATACGTTCTTCATTTCGATTGCGTTGAACCCTGCATGGGCAGGATCGGGGTCTATCGGGATTAGGACGAATCCCGTCGGGATTACATCGATGGCCATCGGGACGATGATGGTACGCGCCGGGATTCATTCGGAAGTCATCTGGTCGGTGTCGATGGTCATCTGGAAGCTGACGGCGCTCATCTGGAACATGACGGACGTCGTCGGGAAGACGACGAACAGCATTTGGATAATGACGTTTGCCATCTGGAAGCTGTCGATGTGCATCAGGACAAAGACGATACTCATCCGGAAGCCGTCGAAAGACATCTGGAAGGCCACGATTACCATTGTTGTCACGAAAGTTGTCATTGTGGCAGAAATGATGGAATTTCAGGTTTCGCGGAGCCATGTTTAGGCGATTTCGCGGGGAGTCTTGATAGAGCAGGTGCACGTCAGCGGGCATGGCACAGCCTTCCACGGGCTTTGGTTCATGAAATGAAACAGCCGAATTTAGTCCGAACATATCGAATCCTCAATTAGTCAGACTTCATGGCTTTTCAGCCGAAACAAATCCCTGGCGCAAATATGGTGCGCCATGTTACTCGATCTTATTGGTGCTGTGGGTCCCTGACTCGCCTCGCTCGGCTCGCAGGAGCAGGCAGGACCGCTCTCTATCTCTCCGTTAATCCGCCCCCGGCGGGATTACAATTGAATTACTTTACTTCTTGAGTTGTGCACGACTAATTGCACGTCTCGTGTTTATTATACATGATGGAGATGGAGAAGTCAAGAGGAAAATGAAAAGCCGGTGATTTTGTTTTTGGGTAGACGGTAGATGTAACCGAATAATCATTCTGACAGCAATGACTGTCTGACAGTTCTATGTCAGCCAGTCTTCAAATTCAACATCTACCCCAGCAATATGTTTTATCGCATCCATCTTATCGTGAGTGACAAGAACCATGTTGTACGTCATGGCGACCGATGCTATCCAAAGGTCGTTTTCCTGAATCTTCAATTCCTTTGAGGTCGCCGGATCTATCCATTCTTCTATCCTCTTCTTGTCGGGTGATCTCTGCTTTTTCTTTTTGGGCGCGCAATACTCAAACAATCTTGCACGAAGTGCTGCATAATTTTGTGAGACATTCTCATTCACATCGAAGGCTGGGAATTCCGATAATGCGTCGCGGACTTCTTGTTGTTGTGCAATATCCTTCATTGGAGCTACTTTCAGACCATATTCGATTTCGCCAATAGTCATGACGGAAACACACAACCTTGAATCGTTCTGCAACTGTATGAAATGTTTCTTGAACTGCTCGGAAGCTTTGGTTGGTTTCCCTCTTTTGAAACTCAAAAACGCAGGAATAACATTCGTATCAAGAAGAAAGTCTCTTTGTCCCACTAATCTTCTCTACCAACAGATTCAAGATATTTGAGTAGCTCAAGGTTATCTATAGTAGGAAGGTTTTTAAAAATGTTAGGTGGTGTCGCGTCTCGATATTTTTTCGAGATATAAACATGGAGCGGAATCCACGACTCCATCTCAGGTGGAATGTATCCGTCAAATTGAAAAGGGACAGGCCGCTGCTTCCCCCAAAACAAATCTAAGATCCTTCGTTCCAGCCTCGGTGGAAGGTTATACAATTTCAGAATCTCGGCGTCAATCTGGAGTAATAGATTCTTTAGTTCTTCTGGCGTACCACTTTGTCTATCCAAGTAAGTAGTTACCAAGGATTTAATGATACTGTCTTGTGCAGTTATGTCGCTAGGGATCGGTATTTGTTCATACACCCTTTTCGGCGTTCCTCTTTGAGATGAATGTGCATAGATGAACGCCTCTGCGATTGGAGAGTTAATGATCGCAGCAATTGTCTCCACGCTAATTTGCGGAGACTTTGGCCAGATTGCGTAGAAATCTCGCGATGCAAAACGTCCCCTTTTGTCGATCGCAGCTGCAGACCTCCAAGGCCCTCTAGATTTCCTTGAGGCAGGGACGACAACCTTTGATTTTGCCCAAGGAAGATTCCAAGCACCCTTTGCTCTCTTTCGGTACAATGATGAATCATTAGATATGAAAACGGTATCTGTAGCAACGAACTGGCGGAATCCATCTTCTGCATTCATTATTGCAGGAACGGAATATTCAAATGGAGCATCTCTAACGATGATTGCCATCTTGTCGGCAACTAAACTGGGTTCATACTGAACACCAATTCTGATATCTGCCCAATCGGATAATTTCCTCAAACCGCCCAAGTCCTCCCACACTTCACGCATCATTGGGACTTCGAGTCTTCCGTGCATTTTTTCGGAGAAATATGAGGAGGGAACGACATCTTCCCACGTCACCTTACTGGCAAACTTAAAGTTGTCCCTTTCCTGATCTTTGACTTCTCTGAATTTCGTTACTTGACCTTTCAAGCTACCGTGCTTGTGAGCAACTACTACCACAGTCTCAGAATCTGCATAACGAAAAACCCTATCGGGGAGAGCTGTGATAGATATCATACTGAAGTCCTTCAGCAAAGACTCACGTTCCTTGCGATAATCAATGCTATCAAGAAAAGCCCGCGGCATGACCATTCCTATCATAGAATGTTTACGTAATTTTGACAAGGCTCTGGATAGAAGTCTTGCAGGTTTTGGTACCTCCTTGCCAGATACCTTGTCTACTTCAAACGGTGGGTTGCCAACGAGTATAGTCGTCTCGGAAGCAAGCTTCTCCAGTAATCTTCCGTTGAATATGTCAGCTTGCCTGATGTTCCATCCGTTCGATTCTGGAAAATCCGCCAGTGTTAAGCACATCCGCGCAACTTCAGTGGCGAAGAAATCAATCTCAGTGCCCGCAAGTGCCTTGGTGAAAAACTCATGCCTTTTTGGTCCGCTCCATTCTCTTGGCATGAGTGTTCTCATCCGTCTCATGGTAGCAGTTAAGAAAATACCGTGCCCGCACATAGGATCGAATGCTTTCCACTTGGTCCTTGGGATATCTTCAATTGGCATCTGTGCCAGCACATAATCGGCGACATAGGATGGCGTACTATGAATGCCAAGCTTCTTGCGACTCTCGCGCGTCACAAGAGTGTTTTCATACACATAAGCAAGTGTATCGACAGACAGATTCCTGAACGAAAAACTTGCCGCGATCTCATTTGAAATATCCGAAAGAATCTCTTGGAAGTGGCTCCCAAGTTCTTCATCAAATTTGTTACTGTAGTACCCAGATACAGCTTTGAGCGTCTGCTGAGGGTTCGTAAAATCAATCTCTGTAGATGTTTTGACATCGCAGTCTTTTAAGAGCTTTGCAGTGAGGAGTCTGAACGTCAAGTTAAAGACACCTTTGTCATCAAGTGAACGCCCAGATCTTTTATGACGCTCGATAACGTTTACGACTTCCTTTATCAAGGTGTCCATTTTCTCAGACGCTTCGTGCTCCAAGGCAGGAAGTAGTCCGACATCTATAAAATCAAGTTGCTTAGGAGTTGGTTTGGTAAATCCCGATTTCAACCTGATCATCGCGTCGGGTTCCCAGTCGTGCTTGTTGCTCTTAATTATGCGAGGTATTTTGTCGGTGTCTACGGTTTCTTTCAGTCTGGGTTCCTGCACGCCATTGATCCACCATTCGGAAGTGCCATTCACAACGACAAAAAATTGCGCAGCCCCGAATGCGCGAAGTCTCTTCATCAAAACCTGAGAGCTTATTCCTTCTGGCAAGGAATGAATCCCAAAACATGCGGAACGGTAGTTGAGAGGCTCCTGCCCAAAAACGCCGAGATCTATCTTTGGAAGTGTGGGTGAACTGGAAGCAATGTCACTGTAGGAGTAATCGTATGCAATGAGATTGCTTGTGTAGCCTATTGACTTAAAGGCTTGTTCAATTGATTGGTAATAGCGAGAGTCTGTCTTGGTATCCTTGTTCAACTTTTCTCAACACTTTGCTGTTCATTCAAAGCGACCGCCGAAGATGAAGCACTTAGTAGAGAACCCTGAAAAAGGACGTGCATTGCGTTCTCAACCTACACAAAAATATATC
>Ga0326728_10025053_pt1 | contig 10727 bp, 8 predicted proteins | sample MB3enrmetagenome_FD_207602 | JGI IMG/M metagenome (GOLD analysis project Ga0326728, IMG submission 207602) | Lab enriched peat soil microbial communities from McLean, Ithaca, NY, United States - MB31MN | ecosystem: Environmental > Terrestrial > Soil > Wetlands > Peat | place: USA: New York...
GTTGCCGGTGGTGATCGCGTCGGCCCCCGCCTCCATCATTTCCATTGCCACGGACGCGGTGATGCCGAGCCCTCCGGCCATATTCTCGCCGTTGATGACCTTGAAGTCCGCGCGGGCTTCCCTCAGGTACCGGGCTGCCGCCTCCCTGCCCGGCTTTCCGATGACATCGCCCAGGAATAGTACGGTAATGACATCATCGGGCATATTCTACCGCTCTCGTTTCCCTTATCACCACGACCTTGATCTGACCGGGATAGGAAAGCTCCGCCTCGACTTTCTTCGCGATATCCTTGGACAGGAGGAAGATCGCGTCATCGTTCATCTTCTCGCTGCTCACCACGATCCTGATCTCCCTGCCCGCCTGGATGGCGTACGACTTCTCCACGCCGGCGAAGCTTGAGGCGATGCGCTCCAGCTCTTCGAGCCTCCTGATGTAGGTTTCGAGCATTTCCCTTCGCGCGCCGGGCCGCGCCCCGGACAGGGCGTCCGCCGCCTGTACGATGACATCGAGAAGATTGACCACGGGGACTTCCTCGTGGTGGGCAAGTATGGCGTGGATGATGTCCTCAGCCTCGCCGTACTTCTTTGCGAGATCTGCCCCGATCACCGAATGGGAGCCTTCCACCTCGTGATCGACGGCTTTGCCTATATCGTGGAGCAGGCCGGCACGCTTCGCCTCCTGCACATTGAGCTTCAGCTCGGCGGCGAGGATACCGCTGATAAAAGCCACCTCGAGGGAATGCTGGTACACGTTCTGGGAATAGCTGCTGCGGAATTTCAGCCTGCCCAGGAGCCTCACCACCTCCGCATGGACGTTGTGCACCCCTGCGTCGAAGACCGCCTGCTCTCCGGTGCTTTTCAGCTTCTCTTCCAGCTCCTCCGCGACTTTCGTCACGATCTCCTCTATCCGCGCCGGGTGTATCCTCCCATCGCTGATCAGCCGCTCTATGGCGATGCGCGCCACTTCCCTCCGGATAGGGTTGAAACAGGAAAGGATGACGGCCTCAGGCGTATCGTCTATGATAATATCCACTCCGGTCGCCGCCTCCAGGGCCCTTATGTTCCGCCCTTCCCTGCCTATGATGCGTCCCTTCATCTCCTCATTGGGCAGAGGCACCACAGAGACGGCATCTTCGGCAACGTACTCGCCCGCGTACCGCTGGATGGCGAGGGCAAGGATCTCTTTCGCTTTCTTGTCCGCCTTTTCCCTCGCTTCCTCCTCTATCTTGCGGGCGGTCTTCGTCGCCTCGTAGCGCGCCTCGTCCTCCATGGCCTGCATGAGCATTCTCTTCGCATCCTCGGCCGTCACGCCGGCGATCTGCTCCAGCTTCTCCCGCTGGTCCTTCAGGACCTGATCGTACTCCTTGACCTTTCCCTCGAGGTAGGTCTCGCGGCCGACAACCTGCTTCTCCTTCCTTCCCAGCTCGTCTTCCTTCCTCTCGAGCTGCTCCATCTTCTTGTCGAGGTTCGACTCTTTTTGGGAGAGTCGCCTCTCGATGTTCTGGAACTCGGTTTTCTTGCTCTTTGTCTCCTGTTCCAGCTCATTTCTCGCCTGGATGACGATATCCTTTGCCTGGATGGAGGCTTCCCGCTTGGCCACGTCGGCCTCTTTCTTCGCGTCTTCCAGTATCTTTCGCCCTATAGCCTGGTATTCGCCGATCTTCTTCTTCTGGACGAGCCGGGCGGCCACATACCCCGCAGCCAAACCTGCGATACAGATTATAATGTAGATTGTTATATTCAAGATCCCCCCTTCACGCAGCTCCTGAAGGGGCAGTAAGAGGACGAACCTTTCCTACGTTAAGGCCGGCAAAGAACGCCTGAGCCTCCGAAAAATCGGGAAATCATCTATATTGAACGGCTGTTTCCTCTGTACCACCCCTGAAAAAAGAGACCCCACGATGCCGTGTAAACGGTAAAACATGAACCTCTCAAGCAAAGTGGGCGCCTCTTCGTTGCTTCACGCGTCTCGCTCTGTGACGAGCATGCATCCCGCAACAAGATACGGCTCCCCGCAAAGAGGTGTTGGCTCGAAGTCTACCATTTATCACGAGCACCGCAGGGAATCTCAACGTCTTCAACCTTTCTCAAAAGCCTCAAAGTCTTGTCTTCGACCTTCTCGAAAGTCTCTCTCATATCCAAGTAGTTGTCTGCGAGGCGCATCATCGCCATGACAACCACATTGAGTGTGTTCACGATGCTAAAATCTTGCGCCACTTCCCTTATCTCCGTATCGACGAACCGGGCGACCTTCCTGATCCTCTCCTCGTCGTCACCGACGAACGTGAAGGGCTGATTGAGTATGCTCACTTCCACCTTGTCCATGCTACGCTTCTACCCGTTGCATCTTCTCTAAAATGCCCTTCACCTTTCGAACGATCACGTCCTTCTCCGCCTCGAGCTTTGCCATCTGCTCCTTCAGCTCCCGGTTCTCCGCCTCGAGGGACGCGATCTTGCCCGCCAGGCCGTTCTTCTCCTCCCTCACGCCCTTATAGGCACCGAGGAGGCTATCGATTTTTTCCTCCAATTCTCCAAGCTTGTTGTCGCCAAATAACTCTTCCATATCCAATACTTAATCTTTTTTCTTCTCGAAAGTCAAGTACAAAAGGCATGCCTTGATGAACTGGTCAAGGTCCCCGTCGAGCACGCTTTCGGCATTGTGCTCTTCCAGTTTTGTCCGGTGATCCTTGATGAGTCTGTAGGGGTGGAGCGTGTACGAGCGGATCTGGCTCCCCCAGGCAATCTCCTTCTTCTCCTTGTTGAGCAGGCTCATCTTCTCTTCCTGCTTCTTCTTCTCCAGCTCATAAATCCTCGCCCTCAGGATGGCCATGGCGATGGCCTTGTTCTTGTGCTGCGACCGTTCGTTCTGGCACTGGACCACGATGCCCGTAGGCAGGTGGGTGATCCGTATGGCTGAATCCGTCCGGTTCACGTGCTGTCCCCCCGGCCCGCTCGCCCGGAACGTGTCGATCTTCAGATCCTCTTCCCTTATCTCCACCGGGACGCTCTCGGGCAGCTCGGGGTAGGAGTAGACCGAGGCAAAGGAGGTGTGCCTCCTCGCAGCCGCGTCGAAGGGGGAGATCCGCACGAGACGGTGGATGCCGCTCTCGCACTTCATGTAGCCATAGGCATAGGCGCCCCGGAGGAGAAAGGTGACGTTCTTGATGCCCGCCTCTTCCCCGGGCAGGAGGTCGACGACCTGCGATTCGAATCCCTTCTTCTCCGCCCACTTGAGGTACATGCGCAGCAGCATCTCAGCCCAGTCCTGCGCCTCGGTGCCTCCGGCACCGGCATTTATATAAACGATCGCGCTCTCTTTGTCGTTCTCCTCCGCGAGCATCCGCTCTATCTCGTACCCGTCGAGCTCCCGGTCGAGGGCCTCGACCCGGCCCCCGAGCTCCCCCACATCCCCCGGATCGTCGGTCTCCCGGACGATGTCGCTCAGGATGAGGATCTCCTCCAGTTCTTTCTCCTTGCTCTCCCAGCGTTCAAGCTCGTCCTTGAGGCCGGCCCTTTCCCTGAGGAGCTTCTGCGCCTTTTCCTGATCTTCCCAGAAGTCTTTTTGTGCGAGGGCTTGATCGTATTTTTCTATATCGGCTTTGAGGGCAGCGGCGTCAAAGATAGCCTCTGAGCACCTGCATGCGGCCGATCAGCGTATCTATTCTCGATTTGATGTCGTCTATCATCGTATACCCCCTTGCGACCAGTGATGACCCCTTTCCCGCCTACCGGGCTCCCGGGGTCCCCCGGCCCCCGGCTACTCCTCGGCCCTGGTCAGATCCTCAAACTTTATATCGAGGCCCAGAATCGCGACTATGTCGCCCATTTCGTCATGAATGGGTCCCGACACGGTGATGCAGAGGGCCCCGGTGATCCTCGACGAGTAGAGGTCCGTCACCGATATCCCTCCCGTTTTCATGGGCTCGATAAACCAATCCCTGCCGGAGAAATCCTCGTGCAGGTCTATCTTGGCATACTTTGCCCTATCCACCACCTGGGTAATATTCCTGGTGATCTTCACCCCTTCCGCATTGACCACGTAAGCAAACTGTATGAAGGGATACTCCTCCACAACTTCCTTGAGCACCTCTTCCTGTTTCTCCGGCACCATGCTTTTCACCGCCGGCTCTTCGATGTAGCGCTCGATCAGGTGGGCGGCCATGTCGTATGCCCTCTTCTTCAGCATATCGAACTCGGACGGGAAGATCTCCGGGATATACCTGCGCACCAGGTGCTCCATCTCTTCGTCGGAGATGGCAGTCACCCTCCCGTCCTCGTACAGCTTGCTGATGCGCTTATTTATCTTTGCCACACCGGGATGGGTCTTCGCGATGGCGTCGTGGCCGATCAGGGAAAAATGGGAGTTGATCCAGTGGGCTATACCCGCGAGGCCCGACTTGTCGGTAATGTTTATCGTGATGGGCCTGTCGAGGATCCTCTTCGTATCAAAGGCAGAGTAGACCTCCTCGTTCTTGGCGAGCCCGTCGATGTGGACGCCCGCCGAGGTGGCATTGAAGTCGGAGCCCACGAAGGGCTGGTTCCGGGGGATGTGGAGACCTACCTCCTTCTCGAAGTAGTTCCTCACTTCGGTGATCACCTTGGTATCGACCCCATTCTCATCGCCGGCCAGGGAGATATACTCCATGATCAGGCCCTCTATGGGTGAGTTTCCCGTTCTCTCCCCGATGCCCAGAAGGGTCCCGTTCACGAAGGTGCACCCGTAGAGCCACGCGCTCACCGCGCTCACGACCCCCCTGTAGAAATCGTTGTGGCCGTGCCATTCGAGCCACTCCGAAGGCACGCCTGCGTCGTCGATCATGGCCCTGATGATCTTCCCCACGGAGCGGGGCAGGGCGGCACCGGGGTAGGTGACGCCGAGGCCAAGGGTATCGCACAGGCGTATCTTTATGGGCACCTTCGCCTCCTCCGACAGAGACACGAGGGCCTGCGCGAAGGGGACGCAGAAGCCGTAGATATCGGCCCTCGTGACGTCCTCGAAATGGCATCGCGGCACAATGCCCAGCTCCAGCGCCGCCTCTACCACCTTTATGTACTCCTCGAACACCCGGGCCCTCGTCTTCTTGAGCTTGTAAAAGATGTGGTAATCGGAGATGCTCGTGAGCATGCCCGTCTCTCTGAGGCCGAAGTCCTTGACCACCTGCAAGTCATCCCTGTTGGCCCTTATCCATCCCGTAATCTCCGGATAGCGGTACCCTTTTTCGAGGCACGCCGCGGCCGCTTCCTTGTCCTTTTGCGTATAGAGGAAGAACTCCGATTGCCGTATCACCCCGTTCGGCCCGCTTAAGCGGTGGAGGAACTCGTAGAGGTCCTCGATCTGCTTCACCGTGAAGGGAGGCCTCGACTGTTGACCGTCCCTGAAGGTGGTATCCGTGATAAAGATCTCGTCGGGGGGGTCGATCGATTCGATCTTGTGGTCGAAGCTGACCCTCACCATGCCGGTATAGGGAAAGACGTTCCGGAAAAGCTCGGGCTTCTCCACGTCGATCAGGGGGAACCTGCTGTTCTTCACGATATTCTTAAATATGAAACCCTTCCGTCTTTTCACGCACTTTCCTTCCTATTCTTTCGTCACTCTCAGCTTCAGCTCCGCAAGCTGCTTCTGCCTCACGGAAGACGGGGCACCGGAGAGAAGACAGGTGCCCTTCTGGGTCTTCGGAAAGGGGATGACGTCCCTTATGCTCTCGAGGCCGAGGAGCATCATCAGGATCCGGTCGATCCCGAAGGCGATGCCGCCGTGGGGAGGCGCTCCCATCTCGAGGGCTTCAAGGAGAAAACCGAACTGCTCCACCGCCTCCTCTTCCGTGATCCCGAGGAGCTTGAACATTTCCATCTGGTCGTCCCTGTGGTGTATCCTGATGCTGCCGCCGCCGATCTCCACGCCGTTCAGCACCAGATCATAGGCCCTGGCCTGCATCGACTCGTAGTCGCCCCTGAATTCCTTGAGGGGACCCTTCGGCGAGGTAAAAGGGTGGTGGCGGGCCACGTATCTCTTCTCTTCGGCGCTGTACTCGAAAAGGGGGAAATTGACCACCCACAGGAAAGCGTGCTCACCCTTTCTCACGAGGTCGTATTTCTCCCCGAGAAAGAGGCGGAACCGCCCCATGATCTCGTTCACCCTCGCCCGCCCGTCGGCCATGATGAAGACCGCGTCGCCGTCTCCCGGGTGGAAGACGCCGTCGATGGCCGAGCATTCCTGCTCCTTAAGGTATTTGACGATGGGCGAGAGAAGCCTCCCCTCTTCCTTGCGCATCCAGATGAGGCCGCCCGCGCCCAGGGACTTCGCCGTCTCCACGGCGGTGTCAAGGTCCTTCCTCGAAAGGGCCCTCCCTTTCAGGAGCATGCCCTTTATAGCCCCTCCCTCGTCGATCACCTTCCTGAATACACCGAACTCGGTACCCTTGAACAGGGAGGTCAGCTCTTCCATGGGAAGGTCGAGGCGAAGATCGGGCTTATCGGTGCCGTAGCGCTCCACGGCCTCGTGGTAGTCCATGCGTCTGAAAGGTCTCTCCAGGGGCGTCTGCCGTATCGATTCGTAGAGCACACCCATGATGCCCTCGCTCGCCTCTATGACGTCTTCCACATCGACGAAGCTCATCTCAAGATCGAGCTGGGTGAATTCAGGCTGCCGGTCCGCCCTGAGGTCCTCGTCCCTGAAGCACCTCACCAGCTGGAAGTACTTGTCGAAGCCTGCCACCATCAGTATCTGCTTGAATATCTGGGGCGATTGGGGAAGGGCGTAAAACTGTCCCGGATTGAGCCTGCTCGGTACGATGAAATCCCTCGCCCCCTCAGGGGTGCTCTTCGTGAGAAAAGGCGTTTCGATCTCGAAAAAGCCCCGCGACGACAGGTAGCTCCGTACGGCCTGCGACGCCCTGCTCCGCGCAATGAAAACCTCCTGCACCTTGGGCCGGCGCATGTCCAGATACCGGTACCTGAGCCTCACCAGCTCACCCGGCTCCTCTTCGTCGTCGAGCTGGAAGGGGAGCGGCCTGCACGTGTTGAGCACCTCGAAGGAGGAGACGAGCACCTCCACCGCCCCCGTGGGAATATGCGGGTTCTCGGTGCCTTCCGGCCTGAGCGCCACTTTGCCCTCGATGCGGATCACATACTCCTGCTTGATCTCATGGGCTTCTTCATGGGCAGCCGGGGCTATCTCCGGAGAAAAGACCACCTGCACGATGCCCGTAACGTCCCGCAGATCGAGAAAGATGAGACTGCCGTGATCGCGCCTCCTGTACACCCATCCGGCCAGCTCGACGCTCTTGTCCACGTCGAGGTGTGTAAGGGTGCTGCAATAGTGGCTTCTCAAACCGGGCCTCCTGGAAAAGCCGAATATTATAGCCGGAAAACAGGCTCAGGTCAAGGGGTGGGGCGGATCTAAGGCACGCGCATTTGGAAGGACAGGCCAGTGGCGAGGAGAGCCCCCGATTCCCAGCTATGGAGGAGTCTGTCCCCAGGGGGGTGGGACGTGTCCCACCCCCCTGAATCGACTCAACCGTGATTGCGAAGTGAAAACGGGCACGGTTTCCAGAGGACCTCCCCGCCCCGAGAAACCCACCTTGCTCCCTCCGATTTCCGAATGCCTGCGCTCCTGCAGATGCGTCGCGGCTGGGCCTTAAAAAATCCTGTCCTTCGTCGCCCAGGATGGATACCACCGGTAATACTCGGGAGGATAGGCCTTGCTCAGCCCCTCGTAGGTGGCCTTTGCGAGCTCTATGCCCTTCTTCGTGCGGTAGAGCTTGACCAGGCCCTCGCTCTCCAGGGCGGAAAGGAGCGCCTCGAGGCGCCCCTCCTCCACGTCGAAGGCTTCCTTCAGGTCGGCGAGCGACATGTACAAGCCGGGGTTGACCCGATAGTCCTCCGCGAGGGCCTTGAGCAGTCCCTCCCCGTCGGGGCTTGCCTGCTTTTCCGCATGGACCGTCTCCGGAATGGGGACCCCGAGGTCCTTATGGATCTTTCTCCGCCGCATCTTCAGCTCGTCGGCCATCTGCCTCATGGCGGTGCGGAAAATGACCAGCCTGCACGCCTCCATGGTGCCTCCGGCTATGTTCTCGATTTTGGACACTTTCATGACCTCTTCGACGGGGTAGAACGGCGTGAGGGCGTCACCACCCATGACCTGCATGGCATCGAGGCTCGCCTGCAGGGCTCCTTCGCAGGTGTAGACTTTGGCGACGTTCGACTCGAGCGTGATATCCCAGCCGAGGTCCCAAAGGTGTGCCGTATGGTAGGTCAGGAGTCGTGCTATTTTGACCCTGGAGACAAGGTTTGCGATTTTGAACTGGTTCTCGGGGATGTCGATGGTGGGCCTGCCGAACTGCACCCTTCTCTGCGCGAAAGGTACGGCATTTCTCAAGGCCTCCATGGCCCAGCCCGTCGCCTGGGCGCAGATCAGTGTTCTCTCGAAGTTGAGGCCTGCCGTCATGACGCGCCAGCCCTCGCCCTCTTTCCCGATCCTGTTTGCGAGAGGGACGGGCACATTGTCGAAATTGAGCACCCCGTTCTGTATGTTGTCGAAGCCGATGATCTCGTTGATCTTCTCGACTGTGAGGCCCGGCGTGCCTTTTTCGACGATGAACGCGGTGAGGTGCTTGTAAGCCCGCACGTCATCCGCCGATTCGCTGGTACGGGCGTAGACCATGTGGCGCTGGGCCACCCCCGCCGACACGATAAACCGCTTCTTGCCGCTGAGCAGGTAGAGGTCGCCCTCACGCCGCGCCTTTGTCTCGATGGCGGCCGCGTCGGTTCCCGCAAACGGCTCGGTAATGACGATGGCCCCCATCTCCCCCTTCGCGATGCGCGGGAGAAACCGTTGCTTCTGCTCATCCGTTCCGTACTCTATAATCTGCCTGAGGCCTCCCAGCATGTTGCCCACAACAGTGCGGCCCGGGCCCGGCATACGATTGAAGGCTTCGCATGCGATGCAGGCCCCGGTCGCCCCCAGGCCCAACCCCCCATACTCCCTGGGCACCCCCGCGCCGCTATACCCCTTTTCGGCTATTTTTGTGAAAATGTCCCGCGGGAACTCCCTTGTCCAACGCGCTTCCGCGTCCCTGGGCACAAGCTCCTCGGCAAATCGCGCCACCTCTTCGGCAAATTTCTTCTGCTCCTCCGTCCACCAGGGATAGTACTCCATCGATGAGCCTCCTTCTGTGGTTTCTTAAAATTATGCCGCCCCCGGGTCGGGCCCGGGCTACTTTGGCCCAAGCACGTCCGCCCGAGATGATCCTTCCCGGGAAGCCCCGGCAAGGGACTTCGATCGTGAACGGCCGATCTACAAGTTTAACAGCATATGGAGAGAGATGCTACAGATATCCCCCGGCAAGGGCACCGTTCCGGCGCTTCACCCGTCGGTAAAGTATCGGAGCCGCCGCGCTCTTGCAGGATGGCGCAGTTTGCGGAGCGCCTTCGCTTCGATCTGCCGTACCGCCTGCTTCGTCAGGCCGAAGGCCTCCCCGATCTCCTGGAGCGTGTGATGGGACTCTTCTCCGATGCCGAACCTCATCCTGATCACCCTTTCCTCCCTCGGGCTGAGGGACGCAAGGGCCCTATCCAGCTCCCGGCCAAGGTCGCGACCCAGGGCAGAGTCCTCCGGCGCGGGTGTCAGCTTGTCCTCGAGGAGGTCGACGAGAGGGGTATCCCCGACGGTGAGGGCCTCGAGCGAGAGGGGCTCGGGCATGAGGGGGAGGATCCTCCGGATCTCCTTGAGGGGAAAACCGATTTCCTTGGCTATCTCATCGGAAAAGGGCTCCCTTCCGAGGCGCTGCGCCAGCTCGCGGGAGACCCTGGCAACCTTGTTGACCGTCTCGACTGCGTGGGTCGGTATCCTGATGGTTCTCCCCTGGTCGGTGATCGCCCTCGTGATGGCACGCCGTATCCACCATACCGCATAGGTGCTGAATCGGCAACCCCTCGCGTACTCGAACTTCTCCGCCGCTTTCACGAGGCCCACATTCCCCTCCTGTACTAAATCGGGGAAAGAGAGGCCGCGATTCATGTGCCTTTTCGCGACGGCCACGACCAGCCTGAGGTTCGCTCCTACGAGGGCGTTCCTGGCTTCGAGGTACCGCTCCTTTGCCCCGGAGGTCCGCTTATCCCCCTGCCCAATAACCCTCTTCTTGCAGGGGCTTACCCGCCCCACCGGTTCTCGATCCGGGCTCATCCCCGCCGTGGGCCGCCCTATTTCAGCCGGGCAGAGGTCCTTTTCTTCGACGGTCCGCGCCATCTCCCCCCTTGCCTTTTCGATGCGCCTCGCGGCCTCTTTCTCCCCCGCGCCGGTGAGGAGCGGGGTCCTGCCCACCTGTCTCATGTAACACCGCAGGCGGTCCGCCACCTCGTCGTGGGGAAAGTCTTCCGCCCCTTCACCATCTCCTGCCTCGTGCCCTCTCCCCGTTCCCTCCTTCCAGTTCACGCTCTTCCACAAGTCAAGGGCCTCGATGGCCTGCTCTTCCGAGATGCTCTGCCCTATGTAATCCGCCATTTCTTGACCTCCTCCCCATCCTTATGATCGAAAAGCCTCTTCCTGCGAAAGTGCATTCCTCGCCTTCGACCCCTGCCGACGGATGAACGCACCTCGGGGTTTGCGAGACCGGGGTCATGGACGCCGGTCCGGTCTTTGGGTCCTTATCTCTGCGTGCTGTCTAAAATATCAGGCCAATGTTTCGGGGATACGACAACTCGGTTAAGAACGCGAGAATAAAGAGGGA
>Ga0326728_10025054_pt1 | contig 10726 bp, 14 predicted proteins | sample MB3enrmetagenome_FD_207602 | JGI IMG/M metagenome (GOLD analysis project Ga0326728, IMG submission 207602) | Lab enriched peat soil microbial communities from McLean, Ithaca, NY, United States - MB31MN | ecosystem: Environmental > Terrestrial > Soil > Wetlands > Peat | place: USA: New York...
CCGCTTTAAAGCAGCCCTGCGATTATTTATCAAATCGATTGATTCCTTGAGCTTATCTGGCGTGATTTTGTTGCCGGTGAGTTTTTCCAGGCGTTCTTTGAATAATTCAAGTTCTTTTAACCACAGGGTTCTGCCGTGGGGTGTATTAGGGTTGTGTGGTATCTCGATAACATGCATTGTTGTTTCTTCACCGAGCAGTTCGTACATTTTCTTTTTGCCGTCGCAGGTTGTTTCCCCAACCAACATGTCGGATAACTGAAAATATGGGCAGATGTGTCCTATTTTGAAGCCAAATGACGACTTAATGAGCGGGCAGAGATTCCGGGGAAGGATTGTTTCGGCGTCTGCAATTGGGAACTGTGCACCGCCGCATAACCCCACCATTACAGCGCCTGAGGCGTAAACGAGTTCTTCTGGTGCATATAGGCAGAAGGCGCCTACAATTTTGTTTCCTTGGGCTTTGAAGTTGACGAGGTCTGGAAGCCTTTTGAAGTGGCTTTCGGTGACCAGCGAGTCGAAGTAGGCCATTTTTTTGGGGCGATTCTTTTGGGGGGTCACTATTTCTTTAATGTATGAGCCTTGGGATTGGAGGAGTTTATTGTGTTTGTCAAGGTCAATCCCCAGAGTTTTCCAGAGTTCAATAATGTCGCTCATGCTTATTCACCCGGATGAATGCATGTTGATGAACAAAGAAGCTATTTAATATTTTAGTTTCAACTATTAAAAAAACTGATAACATCGAATGTACTCAAGAGATCAAGGGTTCAAAGCTTACGCCTTAGTAAAACAAAGAACTTTAGTGGCGCGCTAAAAACCGCAAAGAGCCAAACAGAGTCTTTGTTTCTTTAAAACTTTCAAGCAGCAACCACGATGTCTTCAATGGTTTAATAAATGAGAATCTAGGATAGGCTATTCTGTGGGTAATATGCGAAGAATAGGAATTGTCGCAAGTGGCTCGACTGTAATGGAAGCCGGGGTCATTCTTGCTGAAGGCGAAGAAAGAAACGTCAAAGCCGAAGACTTGGTGCTTGTTCACCTCAAAAACAGGAATACCTATTTTTATGGGCATCTTCTTTTTTCGGCCTCTATCACCATGATCATTCCAGCCCGGATGGCTTCGTTTCGGCTGGCGTAAAGCCCCGCAATTTCCTTGTCAAACTCATCCAGAAAATCCTTAGGGATGTGGACCAGAACCCTCTTTATGTTCTTTCCCATCGCTTCACTCTTCCTTTATTGCGAGTCGCCGCGACGAACAATGTTAGGTGTGTTTTTTTCATCCTTGTCCATGAGAGTGATGGCTTGCCGCATAAGATCCGTGAAGTCTCCTTTTTTCAGAGCGAACGAGTGGCGTCCAGCGTAGAACTCTTCCTGAACGATACCCAACTTGGCCAGCTTCTTGAGATGTTCGATACAGCGGTCGTTGTTGCATCCAACCTTCCTCGATACAGCTGATACGTTGAGGCTTCTATTCGCGAGAAACACCTGGAATATGCGAATACACACTTTGGAGCCGAGGCACTCGTGAAAGATTACGAGCTGCTCAGGTGTCACATTGAAAGTAGCCATCGGTTTCAGCATCCCTCCAATTTGAGAAGGGGGGCGCGGTACTAAAAGGACTTGTGCACGTTTCGGGTACGGGGAGGGTCCCCTGGGAGCTTTAGTGCTTATCTAACGGTTGCAGCGCATGTTTCAGGCTTTCTTTGAGTGCTCTGGCCAAGCGGTCTGGGGGAAACTCCATTCCCACGAGCGTCTCGTCTCCTTTCACGAGAAGGACATACCCGTGTGTTTCAAGATCTTTCAGGTAGGTTTGGATCGCAGGCTTGTCCTCAGCTTCTCTTTCGTACTCTTCGCAGGCGATGCGATACGCGGAATAGACGTCGTCGAGAGAGAGGTAAGGTTCAGTTGTTGCCTGCAGGGCGTTGATGACGCCTTCGAGGAGGAGTTGTTTGTGTAGCGAGAGTTCGCCCGGGTAGTAAGCACCGTCAGTCCCCTTAGGGATAAGGGCATGGGCTCTTCTCACGTGCTCAGCTTTTACGGTTTTGGAGTGATCCATTTCGGCTTGGCCACCCGCTTCTAGGAGGAGTTCCAGGGCGTAGCGGACGCCTCCGTAACCCACTGAAGTTCGCGCTATAAAATCGGTAACGTCTTCAGAAACAGCGCCGGGCCGGAAAGCTTCCTCAGCCCTGTAGCCGACTATGTCCCTGACTTCGGGCAGACCATACACGCCGAGGTGCACGGCAGAAACGCGACCCAAAGTATCCAGCGTCGCCTTGTCCAGCTTAGCAATCCAATCCAAGCTTCTGGAAACGTAGATCAGGCTGATCCTGCAAGCCGCTTCAGGATAGAGTTCGTGCACTCGCGGAAGCATGTAGAGGATGCTTGGGTCACGCCCCTCGCTAATGTACGTATCCACTTCGTCCAAGGTTAGAACAAGCCTGTAGTCCTCCCGGCTAAGGCTCTTCGCAATGATAGCCAACATTTCTTCAGGGCTCAGGCCGGATCTGGAAGACTCCACAAACGAAACCTGATCCATAAGCTTAGTCATAACGTGATAGGGCTTCGGAGTGTAAGCCAAGTTAATGTGGACGTACTTGAGCTTCTTCCTGACCTTCAAGGCTTCTTCCTCCATGTAGTGGCCGAGCCTCCTGCACAGTACTGTCTTGCCGCTGCCGATGCTTCCGTAGACGTGGACCTTGACATTCACATCCTCACGAAGGACTGGATCAAAATAATTCTTAAGCTCGTTTAGCTCGCGCTCCCTGTGAGGCAACCTAGTAGGCGTATAGTCGTGGAGCAGAACCCTTCTATTCTTGAAGACGCTAAGCGGAGACAAACTCTTCACCAAAAGTGAATATGGAAATGGTGGTTATAAAAGCGCACACTTACCTTCGCATGCCAGAGTTTTCACAATGCAGAACAAGAAAAGCGACACGCTTTTCCGTGCGTAAAGTGGTATACTCGATAGAGTCCTCCATGTAGGATACGTGCTTATCAGATAGAATAGACTACATGTAGGATAACAATCTTGAGCAGGGGAAGGATATGAACAATACAAGCGAAACTGTCGACGTCCATGCAAATTCAGAAAAAACACGCAATAGAAAGGCTGTCTTTTCAGAGACAGAGGTAAAACTTCAGGAAGAGTTTCAAACGCTCATAGGAAAACTTGGAGTTCAAAATCTTAAGCTTATTTGGACGCCGGACTCGGATAAGAGTGTGTCTGGCGAAGTTAGAAACGGCGTCGTCTATGTCTACGAGGAGGAAGAAGGAAAAGCCCTGGAAACTCTGAAGCATGAACTGGTAGACTACCTCGTAACTTCCAGGATTGTCAAGCCTCTCGTTGAGCTCGTTAACCTGCTGATCAAATCAAGAGAATCCGACATCTACCGGGAAAAAGAGACGATCGTTGATGCGCTCTCCAAAACACTTGTTTAGTAGTTAAGTTAAAGCCCTGTGCTCAGTCACTTCTTTATCAGTATCTTTCCGCTCGGCAGAACTGTTTGAATATCCCAGCCGTCACTGAGGTAATGCTCCAACTCGTCCTCGTTCACGAGCTTCTTCGGGTCGTCGGTGGCTTTAGGCTTGAAGGTTTCTATCTTCATCGGCTGCACGCCGAGCTCCCCGCATAGAATCTTTGAGTAAGCTTCTTCTTCGTTTGAGCCTTTCTCTCTTATCTTGGCAACCTTCGCGTCCATGTCTTCAATGCCGAGTTTCTGTACTATGTATTTTCTCACGTTGGGCTTGGCTAGGTCTAGCACGCCGCTCTCAACCATGGTTCTTATCGCGGTCAACTCAGGATCCTCATTTCTGCTTGAAGGCCTCGTCGAAAGGTATTCCTCGCAGTTTTTGAACGACCCTCTCATGTCCTCGATTAAGCTCTCGGGCAGCCTGCCCTTGTTTGTGGTGTATCTGGCTTCTATATCGCCCTTGTGCCCCATGAAGAACTGCCGGTAAGCGTGGCTTGTCTTTCCATGGCTTTCGGCGACCAGAAGCTGAGTGTCAAAGTACGCCCTTAAAACGTAGGGTCGCCACTTGAACCTGGGCCTCATGGCTTCCCGGATTTCTCTGGTAACGTTAGTTGTAGCGATAAATTTTGAGCCCCTGTTGTTGAGGCTCTTACCCATCTTCTCGTAGCCAGGAGCCACGGCTATTATCGGCGAATCATCCGTGAGCTGCTCGCCCAGTGCAAGTCTCTTTTCCAGATAGGCCTGAACGTAATCGCAGCCTTCGCTCGCAAGAAAGGTGAAGTACCTGTGTTTGGCCTTGCTCAGGCTGGCTCTGACGACAATCATCGCCGGAATCTTCGCGAAAAGCACGCGTCCCTCCTGTATTTTCATTTCAGGAATATCCTTAACCATTAGGCCGTCGATGCCCCTTTCGTTTCCCAGAACCTGAGGCCTCAAGCCCCCGAAGGCAATGAAAGCTATCGAAGACTTGGCTCTCTCGTTTGCATAGCAGAGAATGGTTCTGAGCTCGTCAGGCGTAGGAACCCTCTCGTCTTCTATGCTTGGCGTGGCGTTGCGATTGCCGATCTTTATCCTTCTGATTAACCGTATCTCGTTGTATTCAAGCCAGCTTTTCACGGCTTTCAGGTAGTTCTCGACGTAGCCGGGCGATTTTCCCTCTTTAAGAAGCTTGCCAACGAAGTCTGAAAGCATGTCCTCAGCTGCGTGCCTGTCCCGCCTCGCCAAATCCACTAGAGCCTGCGGAGTCATGTTGTGGGCGTTCAAAAACCTGAAGAGGACCCTGGCTCTCTCTTTAGCCGTTCCCGTGCTTCCTCTGGCCAGGTTTTCGTGCCAGCGCCTGAAGTCAGGATCGTCAAGAAACTTGGTCCAGCGAGCAACCTTCACCCTGATCACCATTGAAAGCAGAGGTGCCCCGGTATTTAAACAAATCCTTTATGCATAAAGTTTCATGTGGACCGGGCGGGATTTGAACCCGCGGCTTCCGCGTTGCGAACGCGGCGATCATACCGAGCTGATCTACCGGCCCAAACTGGCGCTTTTTGAAAAATAGCAATTTGACCGCATTTAGAGGTTTCGGTTGATTTATTCTTCGCCGTAGCCGTGTTCTATTCTGCCGTGTGTTTTGCGGTAGTTAGATTCGTGTTCTTCTTTGTGGTCGCCGAATCGACTTATGTGTTTTTGCAGGTCCGTCTCAGTCAAAAATAGGCAGGTGCAATGTGGGCATTTGAAGAAATGATTGTTGCTTCCCTCTTCCGTCATGCTTTTTTCCTCGTGTGCTACCCGTCAGTGTATGTTTAGGTATAGCTAAGCCTGAACTTACTAGTTTTGTGTATTTTAACAGTTCAAAGCTTGCTTTTCCCCATCGAATCTCTATTATGGTAGGCTAACTTAATAGTTTTGCCTGAGTGCTACCACTCAAATGCATTTTTTAGTCCCTTTAAAATAGCGGGGACAACCATTATTTTTTTGGTTAAACATTTTCAACCGTTTCTCAACTTCCACTTTAATGTCTAAGTCCCTTTCTTGAGTCAAAGCCTTAGACAAAAGCCTCTTGGCTAATGGAACACTGTCTTCGCCAAAGATCTTCCCAAATGTGGAATGCCTGTTAACTAAACCTTGAATTTGAGGTAACAGGCAAATAAAATTCAAGGGGTAATCCTTAGAAGTATCCGAATCTACAACCACAAAATGGATTTCTGTTTTCGGATTTTCAATCGCTCTACCAATTTCCCTTTTCAACAAATAAAGACGCGGTTTCATCCAGTTTACACCTTACAAGAAATCTGATCGCAATAAGTCAGTTTTACTTCTTTATCTTCTTGTTGACACTGTTACTGTCAAACCACAAGAATGCCCCCATTAATGCTTTATACAGAAATGTTAACCTGGACAAAACAAAAACCGAATTAAGACCCAAAAAACGCCTATTTTTGACAACACCGCATTTACCCTGTTTTATACAAACCTGGCAGTTTACGCTTACCAGGCTCTCGCCAAACGCGCGCTTTTCTTTGTTTCCACTGATCATTCAAACTTGTTCAAAAATAAAGAAACGTCTCCAACAGAAACACGCGATAAATTACTTCTGTGTAATACCGTGCGAGAACATTCAAAAACTGGGTATATTCAGGTAAAAGCCCAACTCTTGATTTAGAAAGGCTTCCGATCAAAGAAGAGAAATGACTGAAAGTCTCGACGTTTACGAAGCAAAAATAAACAAAGAAAAACCGCTAGAGTATGTTGCAAACTTAACGCCAAGAACAAATACGCTATTCCCAAGAAATATTGTAGCGAAGTAGAAAAAAAATTTACCCCCTAAAAAGGGAGTAATGTCTGGCGGAAAACAGCTAATCTATAAAAGGTAAGATAATGTCTGGTTTGAGTAACTGCTATCAATTGCGCGATTTCTAAAGCCTCATTTATTTAGCAAAACATTTCAAGTTATGTCGATGTGATCGCAAAACGTGCTGAGCGCTTCAGATTGTATTGGCGTGTATCTATGTTTTTTTAAGTATCACAGCAATGAGTCCAATTATCCCTCCAAGGATGACTAACAATCCGCCAAGTCCACCGCCTATAATTCCAACGATTATGAGTACAATCGCCCAAACGATAGTCGCTGCGCTTCTGGCGCCAATGATCGCTATGATGCCACAGATGATAGCAACAATTCCGAAGTAGGCAAAGCTAAACGATATAAACGGTCCAAAATAGCTGACAGCATATCCAACGAGTGACAACAACCCGAAGATTACCAGCAGTATTCCTTCAATTAAAGCTAAGTAGTAGGCTACTCGAGAAATTTCTGACATATACACATTCACCTCCCTCATCAACTATGTAAGGGACTTTTTTTTTAAATTCAGAACTCGGTTAATGATGCAATTCCAAACAATTCTGACATTATCATTTTAACGACGCCAAACATAAAAACTTAGCCCTGAGTTGAAGGGTACGGGTTGAAGGTTTATTGATACTCCCCGACTAAAGTATGGAGACTCCTGTTTCCTCAGCTAAAACTTGTTTCGACTGTGTGCGTAGAGAGCGAATAAGTTTGAATTCATTTGCTTGATTTTTTTTATAAGTTCTGATGATAAGCTTAAACCCATCAAGTCTTCCTCCCTCTATGCCTCCAGATTTTGAAGAGCTTGTGCACGCCATGAAACAGGGTGCACCGTCATAGTTTGTTACGCTCAATATCTTTAATAAATCGTAATACTTAATAAACTATTTAAAGTTACCCGATTATAGAAATAATTGGTCAAGCATGAAAAAAAGAATAGCGAGCTCAATCATGGAAAACGAGTTCCTCGTGGACCTAACATTTCATAACGTCCCCGCCCCTTTGTTTACCGAATTTACCGAGAAAATCGTGAAACCATACTTTAAGGGCAACGTGAACTCTGCCATTCAGGACCTAATACAAAAAGCCCTTGCAGAACAAGAATTTGTCCACTCTCACATAACACACATCCGAAATTGCGTGGATACTCAGGGGCGTCCAAAGTAGTTAGTTATTGTTTATAACTTAATTAAAGCGCACCTGAGGGCGCATCCGAAAATTTCCCGGAAAAATTTCTGGCTGAACCGATGCATTGTCCATTGCGAGGGCAAAGTTGTTTAGCGGCAGTTTAAGTCAAAAACAATCGACTCACTCATAATGGATGACATTTTGTGGTCTACGGCGCGTTTTGTGCTCTTTAGTCGATGGAGTATTTTTTGCTATAAGCATTGCTGCAATTACCGCATCCGTGTAGTCATCCATTTCGTTCTGAGGCCAAAAGTCAGCTGTTTCAAACAATCTTTCTCCTGACCGCAATGTTTCTTGTGTGAGAAACTCGATAAGCTTTGTAGCGTTATCTTGAGTGATCCCGCGAATTATTAATTGTCCCGTTTTCTTTCTTGTTTCGCCCATTTTTTTCACTTTCAAGATTGATTTTCGATGTTCCTTTGTACTTATTACTCACTTTAGTTTAAAAAATAGTACTATTACGTGCATCGCGAAAATTAAACCGCTCAGAAGTTTATTCGGCGCACGTTGCGCGGGGCAAAGGCTTTCCGGAAACATGCGGGTATATAGTAGATAAGTTTGAATTTGTTTATTTGATTTTTATGTGTTTTGATGATAAACTAAATTCAGGCAAGCTTTCTCTCTATGGGAGTAAATTTCTGGAAGCCTTGGTTGGCTGTTCGAGCTAATTTACGGTTGGCAGATATATTTCGCTGGCTGCTCTTAAAAGCTGCGCTGTCAAGAACTGTCTTAACCAATCAAGTGCTAAATTGCTTTCTGAGCAACCACTTGTTACCCTGTGTTCCGCTAAATGATTTTCTATAGCGCGGTCCATGGCTTTTACATCGGGCAACACTAAAATTTCGAAACCGCATGCACATCTGATAGTTCGCATGCCTTTTTTGTTAGAAACGAATTTGGTTTTGCGGTCTTGATCAAAAGCAAAGTTAATTTTTTGAATGCTTTTTTTGGCCATGACCTCTTATTCCTCAATTTATCAGATTGTTAAAGCTATACTTAGTCTGCGATGGATATAAAAAATTGTGATAGGCTTGGCACAATCACATGCTAATAATTCTTTTTATTTATGTAGTTTGCGATTCATTTTTGGCTGTAGACAAAAGTTTTATCAACAAAATGCTTGATCTCTTGAATTAAACAATCGCTAAGTAGCCTGACGATTAGTGGAATCAGTAGCGTCAAAATAGCAAAAGTTTATAAAAAAACATTCCGTTATTTGCAGTGGAAAGACCACCTGTGAAATTAGAGAATCATGAGGCACGGAAGATCAGACGGTCAAAACTGGAAAGGTACGTGGACATCCTCGATGTGTTGGTGCATAAGGGTCCATTGAAACTTACTCACATTATGTACAAATCTAACTTCAACAGCAACGTGCTCAAAGAGTATCTGGACTTTCTGATCAAACAAGGCTTAGTAGAAGAACGAACAGTCAAGAAGAGATACACATTTTTTGCAGTTACTCAACGAGGCATAAGTGTGCTGAGGCATTTCCAGGAGCTCACCCAAGAAATATATGTCACAGAAGAAACATAAAGCCAAACAAAGGCCCGTCGCAAAACGGGCGGCAATAGGATAAGTCAACCCATATTTTATTTTGTTGTATTTTATCTGCTCTGATGGTTAGATATTTTCTTGCAACCTTTCCCTCTAAACCCCAGATTTTGTAAGACCTTGGGCATGCCATTACGCATTGATACATTGCGTGGGCAACAAGTTAGAAAAAACGTTTGGGCGAATTTGTCTTGAGTCATTGTCATGGTGCACATTTTGGGCCTATGTGGGGCATCAATATAATCGAGGTTACTGTGCTCTTCACGCCTTTAATCTTCATGATTCTGTTTTTCAGGACGTCGCTTAAACCTTCGATATCCGATGCACATACAAGCGTAACTATATCAAATTCGCCTGTCACCTCAAAAAGTTCTTCCACCGCGTCTAACTTGGAAAGCTCTTCAATCACCTCATCGATGAGGGAAGCCTCTGCGAAAATGTTTACAAACGCATGTAATTCATGCATTCATATCACCGGCAACCATTAAAAAACTCTTCAAATTCACTATTGTACTTTTCTGTTTGTTGCCTTGATACATCGTACGCAATGATCGGGCAATGTCTGGCGCCGATAAGAATCCACAGACAAAAGTCGTTTGAACATTACTTGTTGTATTTTATTTGTTCTGATGATAAGCTTTTAGACGGCGAGCGCGGCCTATGGTTTACTTTAGAGAAAGAATGCCAAACAATGAAGTTAAATTTAGCGCTCTTGTTGCAGTGTACCTAGCCTTTCTCGAACGGTAGCAATGAGTTCTCTGGCGTTAACTGGCTTAACCAGGAAATCGTCGGCTCCATAATCTGCGGCTTTTTTTCCAACATCATCTGTGGAGAAGCCCGTAACAATGATTTTTATTGCTTTAGGGTTATTTGGAATTTTGAGGAGAAGTTCAGTTCCGTCCATGTCGGGGAGTTTGACGTCAACCAAATACACGCTGAACTTTGCTTTTTTTATTTTCTTGAGGGCGTCTTTGCCTGTCTCAGCGGTCTCAACTTTGTATCCTTCTTTTTCTAAAATGCTTCTAAAAACTCTCAAAACATTTGCGTCGTCATCTATTACAAGAATTTGATTTTTTTTCCAGCTCATTTGACTCCTCCAATCATGCGACCATAAATACGGAAAAGATTTTGGGTATGTTGGCTTTCCCGAACCACTTAGTACAGCGGCTTGATTATGTTTATCCATATGTAGACGAACATATCTTAGATATATATCATCGGACAGGAATTCGATCTTTTGAACAATTTTTTCTGAAATTCTTTTTCAGAATCTTTGCTAAGGCTAATGTACATTTAGGTATATCTTTTTGCCGTCAAGTTCGGATTCATGCCATTCTGCGTCAATTTCTTCTTTTCGGTTGCTGTGTAAGTAAACTTTTCTTGCTCTCACCAGCCCAGCCATCTCCTCGAGGTACTGCTCAAGCAAACCCCTGCTTTCCTCGTCTAGCTCAGCGATGTGGACGGACTCCAAAATCTCGGTTGGCATAAAACCCATTTCTTTGCGGAGCGCTTGGACGCGGCGTGCTAAATCGCGCATTATGCCTTCACCTAGCAAGTTTTCATCCCTTTGCCCGCTTACGAACACGGTGACGTTATCTTCTTGAGTTGAAACCCAGTTTTCGCCCCCAACGTACTCGGGAACCTGCGTCGCGTACTCAGCGGCCTTCACGTTTGT
>Ga0326728_10025055_pt1 | contig 10726 bp, 6 predicted proteins | sample MB3enrmetagenome_FD_207602 | JGI IMG/M metagenome (GOLD analysis project Ga0326728, IMG submission 207602) | Lab enriched peat soil microbial communities from McLean, Ithaca, NY, United States - MB31MN | ecosystem: Environmental > Terrestrial > Soil > Wetlands > Peat | place: USA: New York...
CTCGCGACGCCCAGCGCCAAACTCGGGGCCGAGTGGATCGCTACTCCTTCCTCGTGAGAATCTTTCATTCTCTGCTTCCTGCCGCTTTATCCCGGCGCACCGCACCCCCGTCGTTGGGGGTCCGCGGCTATTCCTTTCCAAAGGTCTTATTTTGCAAAAGCCTGGAATCTTAAGGAAGGAAGATCCGCAGACCTCAAACGGCGGAGGTCTGCGCTACGTTTGCTGAAAAAACCTTCCCCCACTGCGAGTGCGCCCCAGCAAAGGGAAAATGCATGATATGCTGTAAAAAGGGCTAAAGACGCAACGCGGGGGAGTAAACCCCAAACCAGCGCCTGCAAAATCAATTCGGGGCGTTTGCCGGGCCCGTCAAAACCCGAAATCAGGAGGAACCCTTCTTCAGAATGAACGATGTAAGTCCCACCCTCAACTCGCTCGTGGAGACGCTGAAACGCCGCTTGGTGATTATCGACGGCGCCATGGGCACGATGATTCAGGCCCACAAGCTGGAGGAAGCCGACTATCGCGGCAAAGAATTCGCGCGTCATGGGCGAGATTTGCGCCTCTGCAACGATCTTCTGAACATCACTCAGCCCGCGATTATTGAGGACATCCATCGGCAATATCTCGACGCGGGCGCAGACATCATTGAGACCAACACCTTCAACTCCACGGCCATCTCGATGCTGGAATACGGGCTTCAGGATTTCATTTACCACCTCAACCGCGCCGGAGCGCAAGTGGCGCGCCGCGCGGCCGACAGGTTCATGAGCGAAAATCCCGCGCGGCCTTGCTGGGTGGCGGGATCACTCGGACCCACCAGCCGCACGGCCTCGGCTTCGCAGGATATCGCCAGCCCCGCTTCCCGCGCCGTGACCTTCGATCAACTGCGGGACGCCTACTACGAGCAAATCCGCAGCCTGGTGGACGGTGGCGTCGACCTGCTGCTGGTGGAAACGATCTTCGACACGCTCAACGGCAAGGCCGCGCTCTTTGCCGCCCAGCAGTATTTCGAGGACACGGGGAAACGCTTGCCCTTGATGGCGTCGGTGACCATCGTGGACCTGAGCGGCCGGACGCTCTCCGGTCAGACGATCGAAGCGTTTTGGATTTCCGTTTCCAATGCGCCGTTGCTGAGCGTCGGCATCAACTGCGCCCTGGGCGCCAAGCAAATGCGTCCCCACATCGAGGAGCTATCCCGGCTTGCGCCGATTTTTACAAGCTGCTATCCCAACGCCGGCCTGCCCAATTCCTTCGGCGGGTTCGACGAAACTCCAGAAATCATGTCCGCGGCTCTGCGCGAGTTCGCCTCGAACGGTTGGGTGAACATCGTGGGCGGATGCTGCGGGTCCACGCCCTCCCACATTCGCGCCATCAGCGAAGCGGTGAAGGATTTTCCGCCGCGCGTACCTCCCCAGGTCGAGCGCTACTCGCGCTTCAGCGGCTTGGAGCCGCTGGTGATTCGCCCGGAAACCAATTTCGTCAACATCGGCGAACGCACCAACGTGACCGGCTCGCCCAAATTCGCCAAGCTGATTTTGAGCGGCCAATTCGAAGAGGCTTTGAGCGTCGCCAAGCAGCAAGTCGAGGGCGGCGCGCAGATCATCGACGTCAACATGGACGAAGCCATGCTCGATTCCGAGCAGGCGATGACCACCTTCTTGAATTACATCGCCTCGGAACCCGACATCGCCCGCGTCCCCATCATGATCGACAGCTCGAAATGGAGCGTCATCGAGGCGGGGCTGAAGTGTATTCAGGGCAAGGGCATCGTGAATTCCCTCAGCCTCAAGGAGGGCGAAGAGGTTTTCAACCAGCGCGCCCGCCTGATTAAGCGCTACGGCGCCGGCATGGTGGTGATGGCATTCGACGAGGCGGGGCAGGCGGACTCAACGGAGCGCCGGGTAGAGATCTGCACGCGTTCTTACCGCATCCTCACGGAAGAAGTGGGTGTGGATCCGTGCGACATCATCTTTGACCCCAACGTCCTCACTGTGGCCACGGGGATGGAAGAGCACCGGAATTACGCCGTGAGCTACATCGAAGCCACGCGCCAGATTAAGGCCACGCTTCCCCACTCCAAAGTAAGCGGCGGGGTCAGCAATATTTCCTTCTCGTTTCGCGGCAACAATACCATCCGCGAGGCCATCCACTCCGCTTTCCTGTATCACGCCATCCGGGCGGGCATGGACATGGGGATTGTCAACGCCGGGCAACTGGCCGTTTACGAGGAGTTGCCTCGCGACCTGCTGGAGCTGGTGGAAGACGTGCTGCTGAATCGCCGCGCGGATGCCACGGAAAGGCTGCTGGCCTTTTCGGAATCGGTCAAGCAGCGCGGGCGGGCGGAAGTTCAGGAAGATGCTTGGCGGCAAGGGACCGTCGAGGAGCGTCTGCGCCACGCGCTGGTAAAGGGTGTGGCCGACTATATTGAGCCCGACACCGAGGAAGCCCGGCAGAAGCTTGGCCGGCCTCTTAGCGTTATCGAAGGCCCGCTGATGGCCGGGATGAGCACGGTGGGCGACCTGTTTGGCTCCGGGAAAATGTTCCTGCCCCAAGTGGTCAAAAGCGCGCGCGTGATGAAGAAAGCCGTCGCCTATTTGCTTCCCTTCATGGAAGCCGAGAAGGAAGCGGGCGGCAAAGCTCGCGCCGAAGGCCGCATCGTGATGGCTACCGTGAAGGGCGACGTGCACGATATCGGCAAGAACATCGTGGGCGTGGTTCTGGGCTGTAACAACTATGAGATTATCGACCTGGGTGTTATGGTCCCGTGTGAGAAGATTCTGCAAACCGCGTGGGAAACCCACGCCGACATGATCGGCTTGAGCGGGCTGATTACGCCCTCGCTCGATGAAATGGTGCACGTGGCCAAGGAAATGGAGCGCGAGGGATTCACCATCCCTCTGCTCATCGGCGGTGCCACCACCAGCCGCGTACACACGGCGGTGAAGATCGCTCCGCACTTCCACCAGCCGGTCGTCCATGTGCTCGACGCTTCCCGCGCCGTGGGCGTGGTGAGCAAGCTCAAAAATCCGGAGACGCGGCCCGCCTTCCAGGAAGATAACCGCCGGGAACAGGAGAGGCTCCGCGCCGCGCACAAGCCCGCGGCACAGAAGCTGCTGCCCCTGGAGGAGGCGCGCCGGCGCAAGCCGCCCATCGATTGGAGCCGGGCTCGCCCCGCCCGCCCCGCCTTCACGGGAGTGCGCGCATTTCCGGCCGTGCCTCTGGGGGAAATTGTTTGCTACATCGATTGGACGCCCTTTTTCCAAGCCTGGGAACTGCGGGGGACCTATCCAAAAATCTTGGATGACCCGATCGTGGGCAGCAGAGCGCGCGAACTGCGGGAAGACGCGCAAAAGCTGCTGGCGCGCATCGTGGCGGGAAAACTCCTCACCGCCAACGCCGTCATGGGCTTTTTCCCCGCCAACAGTGTGGGCGACGACATCGAGATTTATTCTGACGCCTCCCGTTCCTCCCTGCTGACCGTTTTCCACACTTTGCGGCAGCAGATGGAAAAGGCGCCCGGCCATTACAACCGGGCGCTGGCGGATTTGATCGCGCCCAAGCAGACCGGCGTGGAGGATTATCTGGGTGCTTTCGCCGTCACCGCCGGCGCCGATATGGAACCGCTGCTGGCACGCTTCCAGCAGGAGCACGACGACTACAATTCCATTATGGCCAAAGCCCTTGCCGACCGCCTGGCGGAGGCCTTGGCGGAGTTAATGCACAAAAAAGCCAGAGAGTTTTGGGGTTATGGCAAGGATGAAGACCTGACGCTCGAGGATTTGATTCACGAGCGCTACCGCGGCATCCGTCCGGCGCCCGGCTATCCCGCCTGCCCCGACCACTCCGAGAAGCGTGAGCTCTTCGATCTCTTGCAGGGAGAGAAGAACGCCGGCATTTATCTGACCGAAAACTTTGCCATGTCGCCGGCCGCATCGGTGTGTGGGCTCTATTTCTCCCACCCGGAAGCAAAGTATTTCGCCGTGGGGAAGATCGACCGCGATCAGGTGGAAGATTACCATCGCCGCAAAGGCATGGACCTGCGCGCCGTCGAACGCTGGCTCCGCCCCAACCTGAACTACGATCCTGACCTCCAGGAATCCTCGCGCGAAAGCCTCAGCGTGCCGGTGTCGTCGTGAGGACGGCGGACGAAGCAGGTGGAACCGAGCTCCTCTACGGCCTTCATGATAAGCCACCTTTCCGCGAAACGGTCTTTGTGGCGCTCCAGCACGTCTTTGCGGTATTCGTAGGAATCATCACCCCGCCCCTGATCATCTGCAATGCTCTAAAGCTGGACCGGCCGAACACCGTTTTCCTGGTGAGCATGTCCCTGTTCGTTTCCGGCCTGGCCACACTGCTCCAATCGCGAGGGATTGGTCCTATCGGGTCGCGGCTACTGAGCATCCAAGGCACCAGCTTCGTCTTCCTAGGGCCGATTATTTCCACCGCCGGCCTGAGCCTTGCGGCAGGAGCTTCGCCCCGGACGGCGCTGGGAATCATCTTCGGTTTGTGTCTCGTGGGGTCGTCGGTGGCGATCACGATCAGCCAGTGCATCCGGTTCGCCAGCCGGATCATCACGCCCCTGGTCACCGGCACCGTAGTTACGCTGATCGGCCTGACTCTCATCGAGGTTGGAATCATCACGATGGGGGGCGGCTTTGACGCCCAACGCGACGGCACCTTTGGCAGCCCCCTCAATCTGGCCTTATCAGGGATAGTGCTAACCATTATTGTTATACTCAACTGTAGCCACATTCCGCAGTTGCGAATGACGTCGGTGGTGCTGGGACTGGCGGTGGGCTATCTGGCGGCCTTTCTTCTCGGGAAGGTCGATCTCCACGGGCTGCGCGAACTGCCGCTGGTCACGATTCCTTTTCCCCTGCATTACGGTTTGGGCTTCAACGCCGGCGCCTTCATTCCCTTCGCGTTTCTATACCTCATCACGGTGATTGAATCGGTCGGCGACCTGACCGCAACCTCATCTCTAACCAACCAGCCCATCACCGGCGACCTCTACTTCCGGCGTTTGCGCTGCGGCATTCTGGCCGACGGCATCAACTCCCTGCTCGCCGCCATCTTCAATTCCTTCCCCAGCACGACCTTTGCGCAAAACAACGGAGTCATCCAGTTGACCGGTGTGGGCAGCCGATACGTGGGCACGTTCATTGCGGTGATTCTGATGGCGCTCGGCCTGTTTCCCGCCGTGGGTGGGCTGGTCCAGGCGCTTCCCCAAGCGGTCCTGGGCGGCGCGACGATCGTCATGTTTGGCACCGTGGCGGTGGCCGGCATCCGGATCCTGGCGGGCGTCCGAATAAACCGCAGGTCTTCCATCATCATCGCGGTCTCAATCGGTCTGGGCCTCGGTGTCACGTTTGTCCCGGAGATTCTCCATTTTCTGCCGGAACTGCTGCGCCACACCCTCTCCTCCGGAATCGCTACGGGCGGCATGTGTGCACTGCTGCTCAATACCGTCCTCCCCGGCGAGAGATGCTGACCTCGCCGGTCGGGTTGATGCTGGCTTGGGGTCCGATGGATCTATCGACCTCCTGAAATCTGACTTCAGTTGCGACCCGTCACGCGGCAGTCGCCGTTGCGAACTCTTCCGGCCGGTGTTCCCGCGAATACCGAACCATGGCGTGGAGATTTTCGGGCGGCGTCGTGGGCGGTACCTCACAGCCCGTGCCCACAATGTGGAACTTCCCGCAAGTCCGATGGCACTGTCGGCATGCCTCATAGACCTGCTCCGGGGTTCCTTCCAACATGTCGGTGATCGTCGAGACATTCCCCAGAATCACCCGGTCTGGCCCCAGGCAGTCCCGCGCCGCCGCCAGATGGGTGGGCGAATCCAATTCGAAAATCTGCACGGGCAAATGCTTCATTTGCGGAATCAAGGGATCGGTGTTTCCGCACATGTGCAGCCGGACGATGACCTCCGGGTGCGCCCGACGAATGGATTCGACCACCCGCAGTTGTCGGGGGAAGAGAAACTCTCGGTAATGTTTTGGGCCCATCATGCTGGCCGCGGCGTCGCTCATGCCGATGGCGTCAGCGCCGGCCTGAATTTCCGCCTCGGCGTAAACCACGGCCACTTCGGCGGTGAAATCGAGCAGGTCCTTCATGAAGGTGGGATCATCCAGGAAATCCGTCATGCTGCGCGTCAAGCCGCGCAACTCGGCGGCCAGTGCCAGCGGGCCTTCCACCCATCCTACGATGGAGACCTCACCCCCGAATTCCTGGTGCATAGCCTCAATCCCTTTGATCCGATCGTGCATGCGGCCACCGCCGAGTGGGTCGGGGATCTGGAAGGTTTGCAGGCGCGACTTGTCGAGCAGGGCGGCGCGCTCCTCGCAAATAGCGGGGCCTTGGTCCTCGTACCAATTAATGCTTCCCTCGCCCGCAATGTCGACCACCTCGCGCGCCGGGTCAGAACACGTCAGCAGGCAATCGATACCAAAGTCGTGCACCACCTTGCTCTGGGCTGCGGCCATCTTCCGCCCATCCCGGGTGTAGTCAATGAAAGGAATGCCCAGGTGCTTGGCAGCAAACATCATGATCACCGGCTGGACGGGAAGGTGATCAACGGGTCGCCCCGCGATAAGCGCTCGGACTCTGTCAAGAGAACGCATGGAAAGCCTCCTTGTAGATTCTTGGTCGTCGCCGCGCATCAGGCCTTGGGCCATTAAGTTGGAGGGGCGCTACCGGAAGATTCCGGTATGTCCGAGGGAGTAGCGACCGGGTTGCGGGTAGACACACAAGCCGTGGGGGCCTTTTCCTACTTTGATGCGGGCCAGCAAACTCCCGTTCGAAGTATCGATAGCGTAGACTTCAGCGTTATAGCGTCCCGACAGCCACAGGACCTTGCCGTCGGAGGAGACTCCTCCCATGTCGGGGGTGCCTCCGTCGGGAAGTTTCCACGTGGTGATGACTCGGCGTTCGGCAAAGCTAATGAGAGAAACGCTACCCTCACCGCGATTCGAAACGTAGAGCACTCGGGAATCACGGCTGGTATACAAACCATGCGCGCCCTTGCCGGTGGGAATAAATCCTATGACTTTAAACGCATCGCCATCAATTTCGTGCACACCGTCGGCTAGCATATCCGCTACGTAAAAAACTTTGCCATCGGGAGAAAGCTTGACATCCTGCGGCATGCCCTGGTTCGCAGGGTTCACGCCTTCCTTAATATATTCCTCATCCAGATGATGCTGAGCGTCGTGCGACGTATTTTGGTGCGGAAGTTTCAATTCCCCAATCACGCTTTGCTTCGCCACATCAACTTTCAGCATAGTCCCGGAAAATTCGCAACTGGCGATGAGATATCGCCCGTCTGCGGAGAAGTCCATGTGATCGACACCCCGGCAGGGCAGGGAGAGAGCGTGTGCGAGCTTCATGGTTTGGGGATTGAGGAAATCAAGGCGCCGCACTCTCTCCGCCACCACGATGGCGTATTTGCCGTCCGGCGTGTAGTACATGTTGTAGGGATCGAGAACGTGAACGGTCTCACCCTTTTTCCCCGTGGCAGGGTCGATTTTGGTGACGCTATCGCCCAGGTCGTTGAGCACCCACAGAGTCTTGAGGTCGTAGGACGGCGTGACATGCTGCGGTTGGCGGCCCACGGCAAAGTGGTCAATGATTTTATAGGTTGTGGGATCGATAACATCTACGGTGTTGCTGCCGCTGTTCGGCACATAGATCCGAGAGGGGTAGTTCTTCACCGTGGGGCTCAGATCGCCGGGCCGGTCAGCCGCGTAGATGTCGTGCGGGTCAAGCACCGGGGGCATTCCCGGCAGGGGCGCGGCCAGGTCAGTCGCCAGTCCCGCGCCTTTCCCCTTTGCCCCACCGGCCCTTGAACCGAGCATCGCCAGCGCTGCTACGGTGCAGACGAAGAATGCCCGAGCCCTGCTTGCCCATTTCATTTTGGATCGCCACCTCACTCGCAATTTGGAGGATTCCGCGAAGGTAACTGGAAACTGAAGCTCGCAACTGCGCCGATAGCCTGAACCCCTTAGCAGTTTACCCAAAAACCTCGCGGGGTTGAAAGAAGAACATTTCCTGTATGCGAAGCCTTGGAGTGTGGTCCGCCGCGGCGGACCGCACTCCAAAGCTTTGCACACCCGAATCATAACGACTTACAACCCAAAGAGAATCGAATAGCACGCGAGCAGGTGTCTCAAGGTATACTTTCAAACGTTCAAACATTCGTAGGCGAAAAGGCGAACCGAGATCCATCCCACAGGAGGTAGCTTACCTTTGCGTTACAGTTTAGCGATGGTAGTATTGTTGTGCGCCGCCTGCCTGGAAGCGAGCGGTGATGCTTTGATGCGCGTGGGGCTGCGCAGTCCGACCCACACGCGGGCCGCCCTGTTTTTCTTACTCGGCGGCCTGGTCCTCACTTTCTACGGATACGTGGTCAACGCGCCGCCATGGGACTTCGGGAAGCTCCTGGGCGTATACGTGGCCTTTTTCTTCGTCATCGCGCAATTGATCTCCTGGGTCGGATTCGACCGAAAGCCCACGCCTATGATTCTGTTGGGAGGAGCCCTCATCGTCGCCGGCGGATGCGTGGTATCTATGGCGAGTTGAATTCTGTGACCGCCTCGATCATCGCGTGAATATTGGCCCCGGGCATTCCGGGGCTGACCCCTCCGCCCAGCGAGAGAATGACCCCTTCCCTGCCCGCCTTTTGTAGAAGTTCGAGCGTTGCCGTCTTGACTTCCTCCGGTGTGCCGCGTACGCCGATTTCCAAGGGAGAGAGGTTTCCCATCAAACAGATCTTTCCTCCCGTCCTCTTGCGAACTTCATTGATGTCCACTTTGTGGGTCCAATTCAGAACGTCGAAGCCCACCTCGGCCAAATTTTCCAGAAAGGGATCGATGCGAGCATCGTTGTGGTACACCTTCACCCAGGATGAGGGGAAGCTGGAAAAGACCTTTTGCAGGTAAGGATGGGCGAACTCCTCGTAATGCTTGCGGGAGAGAAATCCCACGATGTCGTCGAGGACCAGGATGCCTTCCACGCTATCCCCCACCGCCTCCGCCTGGGCTTTGAGCCATTGGACGGTGGCGTTGGTGGTGTAAGCGAGGAACTTGTGCACCCCGGCAGGGTTATCCATGATGTCCATCATGAATGGGGTGAGGCCACGGAAGAAAACGGCCAGGGCCAGCGGGCCGCGCGCGGCGACTACGGGGATGGTGTACCCGGCCGCAAAAATGCGGCCTTTCTGCGCCCGGTACTGGCGGAGCGCAGCGGGCATCAGACCATCCAATTGGGGGTCAACCTCCGCAAGTTGATCCAGGTCTTCCAAATGGAACAACATCGGATATTCGGAGGGAGTTTGATCCGCCGGGAACCGCACTTTGCCCCCTAAGGCGGAGGGTTCGATGGCCATCCCATACTCCACCCACCAAGAGGGAAAGACGATAACCTCAGGGAACTCCTTGACGATTCGGAGGTTGGATTGAAACCAAACCTCCTCGTCGAAGTAATAATCAATATGCTGAATGCCCAGATAGCCCGGCATCCAAGGACTGTCCATAATCAGGGAGATCGGCACGCGGTCAGCGTTCTGGAATTTTGCCGCGGCCTTGAATTGCTTCCACTGTTGGGCCCGCATCGTTTGATCCTCGTTCCACCGTTCGCCAAGTTTTATCGACGCCGGAAATTCGGCGCGCTGAGGTTAACCACTTCCTTCGTTCAGTACAAGAAGGAAATGCGCGCGAGGCAACCGCGCCCAGCCGGCGGTCATCGACTGAGCGGCGAGTACTGATTGACGATTTTCAAACTCTGCAAATGGGTTCATCTTCTCGCCCGAGTTTACCGATAGCCGATATGGGGCGGTGTGCGCGACCGGGTTGATCGTGATCGTGCAGGGTTGGCCACCTTTGTCCCTCTGCAAACTCCGGCCTCGGTCGTCGGATCCCGGCTTTCGGGCTCTGCAACGCATCACTCGCCCCTCATCACTAATTACTTGCATTCTCACTAACTCCCTTTCTTTTCATAGATATCTTGGCAGAACGCTATAACTCCTTTTACTTCAATAATATCATGGCAAGGCGAAAAGCAGACATTTTTTCTACATGTTTTTTCAGTAACTTACAGAAGTTTAGCCCCATTTTTTACCCCCTTTTTTTCGGTTCCTCCGTGGAATTCGTGGGTAAGGCGCGATAGATCGAAAGGGGGTAGCGCATCCTGCCCCGAACCTGTTAAGGGATATGTGGACCAACACAAATCCCGAGCACAGGGGGAGACAGGATGCGGATCAAGAGTATTCTGAACCAAGTGGAGAAGTACAAGGATTTTGTGTACGAGCGGGTGCGCTGGCAAGGGGAGCGACCAGAGCAGGTGCTGGTGGTGGAGGTGCGGCCGCGTGCGCATCGTCCGGGTTGCTGTTCGGAGTGCGGGGAACCCCGGCCTGGGTACGACCACTTGGCGGCGCGGCAGTTTGAATACGTGCCCCTGTGGGGGATCCCGGTGTACTTCGTCTATGCGCCGCGTCGCGTGCAATGTCCCCGTTGCGGAATCAAGGTGGAAGCGGTGCCCTGGGCGCAGGGGAAGCAGACTTTGACGCGCAGCTACATACAGTTTCTGGCCCCCTGGGCACGACGGGTTTCCTGGCAAGAGGTGGCGCGATTTTTTCACACTTCCTGGGAGAAGGTTTTTCATTCCGTGCGCACGCAGGTAGAGTGGGGACTGGCGCATCGGGACCTGTCGGGCATCGAGGCGCTGGGCA
>Ga0326728_10025058_pt1 | contig 10726 bp, 8 predicted proteins | sample MB3enrmetagenome_FD_207602 | JGI IMG/M metagenome (GOLD analysis project Ga0326728, IMG submission 207602) | Lab enriched peat soil microbial communities from McLean, Ithaca, NY, United States - MB31MN | ecosystem: Environmental > Terrestrial > Soil > Wetlands > Peat | place: USA: New York...
GCGAGCCTGGCCAGGCGCGCCACATGGCGTACATCCTCGGGCGAGATGAGCCTCTCGGGTTCGCTCACTGCGACACTGCCACTTTGTTCACAAATGCGACTGCGCGCGCCTCGATCTCCTGGGCGTCGTAGTCGAGCGTGGCCACGTGAAAACTGCGCTCGAGCCAGACCCGCTCGACCGGGCCACATGCCCGCGCGGCGAGCAGATCGCCTGACTCCGGCGGTACGACGTGGTCGGTCCGGCTGGACAAGAGCAGCACGGGACAGCGGAGGTCACCCAGCCGAGCCGCGATCTCGTCGACACCCTCGAACATGGAAAGCATCGGCTCGAGCGGCGACGCGTCATAGCTCGACTCGGTGACACCTTGCATCGCGATGTCGGACCCGATGGCAGGAACCGAAACGGCGCCTTCTTCGATCATTCCATGCAGCATGTCCCGAAAGCTCGACGCCGGCGGGTCGACGAGCGGGTTCACCAAGATGATGCCGGCGATGTCGGAGTGTCGCTCGGCAAGCCAGATCGCGAGCGAGCCTCCCATCGACAGACCAGCCACGAAGACACGACCGCAGCGACCGGCAAGCTCGAGGTAAGTCGCCTCGGCGACTGACGACCAGTCGGACCAGCGCGTCGGGACCATGTCCTCCACGCGCGTGCCATGCCCGGGCAGCACCGGGAGCTCGACCGAAAAGCCGGCTGCCGCGAACGCTCTGCCGAGCGGGCGCATCGAACGCGGGTTCCCGGTGAAACCGTGAAGGACGACAACGCCGATCTCACCGCCCATGGCGGAGAAAGCTCCTGCATCGGCAAGGCTGGGGGTTGTCACGTGAGCATCGTACCCGGCCGTCCCGGCAGGCTCTCGAACAGGTAGTGTCCGCTCTGGCAGCCGACGGGCCGGAGCGGAGGAGCTGACGTGGAGAGATTGCCGTTTCTGAGTGACGAGTGGACCGCCGAAGTCAAGCGGCTGCACGCCGAGGTCGTGACGCAGTCCACTCCCCCGGCTCAGAGCGTGCGCATGAACCTCGTCTTGACACAGTCGCCGCTCGGCGAAGGCACGATCGAAGCCCACGTGGACACCAGCTCCGGGGAGCTCCTCGTGGACACCGGCCACATCGACTCCCCCGACTTGACGGTCAGTTTGGACTACGAGACGGCCAAGGCGATTCTCGTCGATGGCGACGCCCAAGCAGCCATGCAAGCGTTCATGTCGGGACGAATCAAGATCGATGGGGACATGAGCCTGCTGCTCGCCTTGCAAAACACGCCCGTCGACCCTGCCCACCAGGAGCTTGCGGCGCGCGTCCGGGAGATCACCGAGTAAGGATCGCTCGGCGCGTCCGGTTCCCGGGCGCTACCTCGTGGACGGAGGCCCCGACGGCGACGTGACGTGCCCGACGATCTTGGGCACCTCGACAGCCAGCTCGTCCACCGTCCACCGTTCGCCTTTGTCGATCTCCGTCGCGAGGGTCCAAGGCTGGAAGTACTGAACCTTGCCGCCTTGAACGAAGAAGACCTTCCCGGTGAACGGGCAGAGCTCGCTGGCAAGATAGGCGGCGACCGGCGACACGTTGGCGGGATCCCAGGAATCGAACACGCCTGAGTCCGCCGGCGCCTGCACGATGTCGCAAAGGCCCGGAGTCGACTCGGTGATCCGTGACCGGGCGGCCGGCACGATCGCGTTGACCCGCACGCCATAACGCGAGAGTTCCTGAGCGGCTATCACGGTGAATGCCGCGAGCCCCGCTTTGGCCGTCCCGTAGTTCGACTGCCCGGGATTGCCCAACAGCCCGGACGTCGATGAGGTGTTCACGACGGCAGCGCTGAGCTTGCTGCCCGCCTTGGACTGCTCCCGCCAATAGGTCGCGGCCCAGCGAGTGGGAACGAAATGGCCCTTCAAGTCAACGTGCATGACTAGGTCCCACTCCTCCTCGGTCATGTTCACGAGGACCCGGTCCCGGATGATGCCGGCGTTGTTGACGAGTATGTGGAGTCTCCCAAATGTCTCGATGGCGGTATTGACCACGCGGTGGCCACCGTCCCAGTCCGCGACGTCGTCGGTGCTCGCGATCGCCTCGCCGCCCATCTGCCTGATCTCGTCCACGACTTGCTGAGCCAATGTCGTGTCGCCGCCCGAGCCGTTCATCGCGCAGCCGAGATCGTTGACCACTACCTTGGCGCCCTCGCTCGCAAACAAGAGCGCGTGCTCCCGGCCGATCCCGCGGCCCGCACCGGTGATGATCGCAACCCTGCCGTCGAGTGCACCCATGACCGTGCCCTTCCTTAGCTCGTAGACCTGCGACCGCTCCGTAGACCGGAGCGGGTGACCCTGCCGGCACTGGCGCCGCGTTGAGCGCTCACCGCCGTGTTCGAAGCATGCTCCGCCAACTTGCAGCGCGCACCGCCACGTTGGCAGCGCGCACCGCCACGTTGGCAGCGCGCACCGCCACGTTGGCAGCACGCGCCACCCGTGGTCAAACGGGATGCATCAGGAAGGCGAACCGCACGCCGCGACGAGCCGAGCGGGGCCCTGATACCGCCGAGGTCAGCCTGTCGGACGGCCGACCGATCCCTGCAGGTGCTCAGTACAGGTAAAGGGTGACTGTCGTGCCAACCCTCACCGAGGTCCCCGGCGCTGGGATCTGAGTCAGCACGAAATCGGCGTTCGGCGGACCGTAGAGAGTCCACTCAAGACCGCGGGAGCTCAGCGCCTGCTCTGCGACGGCCACCGAATCGGAGTACAGGGTCGGGATCGTCACATACGGAGGTCCCGCCGACACGAAGACCCGCACCGTCGAGTGGCCCGGGACGACCTCGCCGGATGCAGGCCTCGTGCTTATGACATAACCAGCGGGAACCGAGGTCGAGTACTCCTGTTCGTCTACCGGCGTCAGGTGCAAGTCCTCCAGGACAGAGTCCGCCTGCGTGGAACTGAGGACGCCGCCGCTCAGATCAACTGGGATCAATTGGGGCTCCGGGCCCTTCGAGATCACCACCTCGATCGTGTCGCCGTAGAACATCCTGGTGCCTGCCGGTGCACTCGAGCTCACGACTGCTCCGAGGACGACGGTCTCGCTGTAGCGCTCGACGAACCGAGATACGAGGTGCGCGCGGCGGATCGCCGCACTGGCCTGCTCCTCGGTCAACCCGTCAAGGCTCGGCAGCAAGGTCGGGTGCCGTCCCTGCGAGATGACCAGCTTCACGATCGATGCCGACTTCTCGCGCGTGCCGCTGAGGGGAAGCTGGGAGATGACCAGTCCGCGGGCGACACTCCCGCTGTAGAGCGCGCCGGAGACCTCCGGCGTCAGCCCGGTCTTGGCGATGGCGGCTTCGGCGGCCGTGACCTGCAGGCTGACAACGCGCGGAACAGTTTCGTGATTCCAGACAAGGCGGGACGCGGCGACAACGCCGGCGCCCGCCACGAGCTCGAGCAACAGCACGGCCAGAAGCCAAGGTAGCCACCGATGCTTGCGCCTGTTGTGCGTGGCCTCGGACGACGGCACCTCGGGCGCGGGCAGGACCCGGCGCACACCTGGCAATGGCGCCTGCGCAGGTGTTGGCGCAGGCGGTGGCGGCGACGGGGCCGCCTGACGAGGCGCCGTGAGCGATGGGGCCGCCTGACGAGGCGCCGTGAGCGATGAGGCCGCCTGACGCGCTGTCCGGAGCTCAGGAGCCTGCAGCGATGGCGGAGACGGACCCGCAATCCCGAGGCGCTCGGTCGGATCCTGCTCGAGCGCGAGCGACAGGCTGGGCAACGCAAGATCGGTCCTGTTGAGCGGTAGCGGCTCAGGAGGGTCAAGCTCCTCCAGCAGCATCTCGAGCTCGAGCGCGAGTGCGGCCGCGTCCAGACGAGCGAGAGGCTCTGAGATCGCCGCCTGCGCCAGTACCGGCGCGAGGGGTCCGAGCTCTCGGGCCGCCGGGAGCACGGCCCCCACGCGTGCCATCAAAGTCGCCGCCGTAGTGTCCCCGGCGAAAGGCACACGCCCTGTAACCGACTCGTACAAAGTGAGCGCGAGCGAGTACACGTCGGTGCGATCATCAACGGGGCGGCCCTCGACCTGCTCGGGCGAGGCGTACCGCGCGGTCCCCATTACGGCTCCGAGCGGTTCGGTTATCGCCGCCTCGGCGAGCGCGCGTGCAAGACCGAAGTCAGCCACGAGAAGGCGCCCGTCGTCGTCGAAGAGGAGGTTTGCCGGTTTGACGTCACGGTGGACGAGGCCGCGTCGGTGGGCGTAGGCGAGGCCGTGGGCTGCTTGGGCACCGATTGCGGCTGCCTGTTGCGGGCTGAGCAGGCGTCCTGTGTCGAGCAAAGACCTCAGACTCCCTCCGCCGAGGTACTCGAGCACGAGATACGGAATCCCGTCCTCGTCGCCCCAGTCGTAGACATGCAGGACGTTGCGGTGGTTCAGTGATGCCGCCAGTCGGGCCTCGGCCTGGAACTTCCTGAGGAAGGTGGCGTCGCCGGCCAACGCCGGGTGAAGAAGCTTGACTGCGACGCGTCGACCGAGCCGCGTGTCGTCGGCGGCGAAGACTTGGGCCGAAGCACCGGCGCCGACCACGGCGAGAAGTCGGTAGCGGCCGCCAATGACCCGGCCGACCTGTTCCACAGCGCTCGACATGGAGATCACGAAAAGGGTAACGGTTGGTGGCCCGCGACCGGTGGAGGCCACCCACCAAGGTGTCTATGGCAACTCGCCGGTCTCCAGGAGCTTGAGGAATTCCTGCTCGTCGAGAATCGGGACCCCGAGTGCCTCGGCCTTGGTCAACTTGGCAGCACCAGGGTTGTCGCCGACGACGACTGCGGTCGTCTTCGCGGACACCGACCCGGGCGCCTTCCCACCCCGGCTAATGACGGCGGCTTCTACCCCCTCACGGGTGAAACCGCTCAGACTGCCCGTGACGACGACGGACTTGCCGGCGAGCGTCTGAGGCAGTTGAGGGCCTGTGGCTGCGGCCCCACCGAACTGGACGCCTCCTGTCCGAAGCCGCTCGATCATCGCCCGGTTGGCCTCCGAGCCGAAGTAGCGGACCAGGCTGGCAGCTATCACGGCTCCGATGCCCTCGACTGACGCGAGCTCCTCCTCGGATGCTGACATGAGCCGGTCGAGGTCGCCGAACCTTGAAGCCAGAGCCGCGGCCGCGGTTCCACCCACGTGACGGATGCCGAGAGCTGTCAACAAGTTGGCGAGCGGCCTTGAGCGCGAAGCGTCGATGGCCGCCACGAGGTTCACCGCCGACAGCACGCCGAAGCCTTCGAGGCCGGCGAGGTCCGACACCTGGAGCCGATAGCAGTCGGCTGCGTCGGACAACAGGCCCGCCGCGACCAACTGCACGACCCGTTGCTCACCGAGTCCTTCGATGTCCATGGCAGAACGGGAAGCGAAGTGCACTATCCGTTGCACCAGTTGTTCGGGACAATCGGCGTTGATGCAGTAGGTGTCGCTCTCGCCCTCTAGACGGACGAGCGGACTCGCGCAACTGGGGCAGCTCTTCGGAAAACTCCACGGCTCCGAGCGGGCCGGTCGTGCGCCGAGTACCGGGCCGACCACTTCGGGGATGACATCTCCCGCCTTGCGCACGACGACGGTGTCACCGGGGCGGACGTCTTTCAGGCGGACCTGGTCCTCGTTGTGCAAAGTAGCCAGCTCGACCACCGAGCCGGCGATGCGAACAGGCCGGAGCTTCGCGAACGGTGTCGCCCGGCCGGTGCGCCCGATCGACACGAGGATGTCTTCGAGCAGCGTGGACTGCTCCTCGGGCGGAAACTTGTACGCGACGGCCCACCGGGGCGCGTGAGAAGTCGCCCCGAGCCTGGGATGCAGGGCCCGGTCCTCCACTTTCACGACCACCCCGTCGATGTCGTAGCCGAGCCCGTGTCGTCGCGACTCCAGGTCCCGGCAGTACGCGAACACCGCCTCGAGGTCCGGCACGATGGTCGTCTCCGGGTTGACGGGCAGGCCTGCGCGGCGAAGCAGCTCCAAAGCACTCGACTGCGTCGCAAGGCCCGGCACGCCGTCCACCTGGTAGAAGAACGCGCCAAGCGCCCGGCCAGCGGTGACGGCCGGGTCCTTCTGGCGAAGCGAGCCCGCTGCCGCGTTTCGTGGGTTGGAGAAGGGCCGAAGGCCAGCCGCGGCCTGACGGCGGTTCAGCTCCTCGAACGCGGCCACCGGGAAGTAGACCTCGCCTCTTATCTCGACGGTCTCGGGGATCTCGCCCGCATCAAGGGCGAGCTCGTTCGGGATCACGGCGACGCTGCGCACGTTGGGTGTCACGTCCTCGCCGACACGTCCGTCACCACGGGTTGCACCACGCACTAGGAGGCCACGCTCGTAGGTGAGCGAGATCGACAAGCCATCGATCTTCGGTTCACAGACGAACGGCGAGCCGTCCTCAGGAGCCAACAGCTTTTGCAGCCGGGACCCCCAGGCGAGAATCTCCTCGAGAGTGGTGACCTTGTCGAGACTCATCATGGGTGTGCTGTGCGTGACGGGCGCGAACAGCGCCGAAGGCGCAATCCCCACCGTCTGAGTCGGTGAGCTTGCCTCCACGAGCTCGGGGTATTGCTCCTCGAGCGCGAACAGCTCATCTTTCAGTGCGTCGTATTCGGCGTCGGGTATGTCCGAGGCGTTCTCGAGGTAGTACTGCGCGTCGTAGCGCTCGACGAGGGCGCGCAACTCGTCAGCTCGGGCCCGCACGGCGTCCGGCACGCCGTTGAACTCGTTATTCACGCCAAGGATGGTAGGGCGGGAGCCGTGAGCACCGGGCGGATGGACACCCGACAAGGGCGTGCCCATCACTGACCTCTGCAATTACATGGAGCCTGCGCGCCGCGCACGACTGCATGGTGCCTGTCGGGTGCGGAAGGACAGGGTCGAGCAGACCAGAGCGACCGCGACCAGGCTGCATAAGATGCGGAGCAACCCCCGATCAAGCTCCGACCTACATGAGGAGACAGCAGCACATGCGTTCTGTCACCGCCTACGCCACCGCGGACCGCAAGGCCCCCTTCCAGAAGACCACGATCCGCCGTCGCGACCTTGGCCCCCGAGACGTCCTGATCAAGATCGCCTATGTCGGAATCTGCCACTCCGATATCCACACCGCACGGGCCGAATGGGGCGAGGTCATCTTCCCGCTGGTGCCCGGGCACGAGATCGCCGGCATCGTCGAGGAAATAGGCGACGGGGTCACCAAGCACGCCATCGGCGACCGCGTCGGCGTCGGTTGCATGGTCGACTCCTGCCGTGAATGCGAGAACTGCCTCGCCGGTGAACAGCAGTACTGCCTGAACGGGCCCGTCTACACCTACAACGCCATCGGCAAGGACGGCCGTCCGACCGAGGGTGGCTACTCAACACACATCGTCGTCGACCAGGACTTCGTGCTCTCCATCCCCGATGGCATCAGCCTCGACGTGGCAGCGCCGCTTCTCTGCGCGGGCATCACGCTGTACTCGCCGCTCAAGCACTGGAGTGCGGGAAAGGGCACATCGGTCGCGATCGTCGGTCTCGGCGGGCTCGGCCACATGGGCGTCAAGATCGCCCACGCACTGGGAGCCGAGGTCTCCGTCCTCTCCCAGAGCCTGTCGAAGCAGGAGGACGGCAAGCGGTTCGGTGCCGACCACTACTACGCCACGGGTGACGGCGCCGTCTTCAAGCAGCTCAAGAAGCATTTCGACCTCATCGTCAGCACCGTGTCGGCGACCCTGCCGATGAACTCGTACCTGTCGTTGCTGCGGCTCGACGGCACGTTGGTCAACGTCGGCGCACCGCCGGAGCCTCTTTCGGTGCAGGCCCTCACGCTGCTGGACAACCGGTGCAGCCTTGCCGGATCGTCGATCGGCGGCATCAGCGAGACCCAGGAAATGCTCGACTTCTGCGCCGAGCACGGCTTGGGGGCCGAGATCGAGGTCATATGCGGCGATCAGATCGACGTCGCCTATGACCGGGTCGTCGGCAGCGACGTCCGCTACCGCTTTGTGATCGACACCGCCACGTTCTGACCGCGGCGTGGCCGACACTTGTGAGTCGTGGTGTCGAGTATCGGCGCGCAGCAACTCACAGGCGGCCGCTTGACGGCCGCTTGACGGCCGCTGGTGTCCGCTGGTGGCGGCCGCCAACAGGCCGCCGAGGCCCCCCCGCCGCCAACAGGCCGCCGACTCGCCGCTGGCAGGCCAGACGGCCCACTGAGAACGACCTACCTCACGCCGCAATTCCCGACCCTACGACCTCGTCGCCTTCGTAGAGCGCAATCGTCTGGCCCGGCGCTACGCGACGACCGGGTCCCCCGAGGTAGCGCACACCGGTCTCGGTGAGCATGACAGGCGTCGGGCGACCGTGCGCGCTCGCCTGGGCGAGAACGACTGCACCCACCGGAAGTGGGCTTGCGACCCAGGTCCGCCCCGTGAGCTCGACCTCGTTGGTGAACAGGTCCTCCTCTGAGCCGACCGTGACCGTAGCCGCAGCTGGGTCGATCGCGAGCGCGTAACGCCGCCCGGGCGGCGAGAACCCGAGACCGCGGCGCTGGCCGACGGTGACGAGCTCGACGGCAGCGACCGTGCCGACGACCGATCCGGACGCGCGATCGACCAGCCTCCCCGGATGCAGCTCGATCCGCTCCCCGAGAAAGCGCCGCCGCGGGCCTTGTCCAGACCCTGCAGCAACAAAGCACACCTCCTGGCTGTCGGGTTTCGCCGCCGTCGGCAAGCCCAACGCTGCGGCACGTGCACGAACCTCGTGCTTTGTGAGCTCACCGACCGGCAGCAGAACTCGGGCGAGCTCCCCAACTGTGAGCATCGACAGCACATAGGACTGGTCCTTGGCCGTGTCGCGTCCACGGAACAGTCTCGGCAGCCCGTCCTGTCCATCGTCGACGATGCGGGCGTAATGCCCCGTCGCCACCGCCTCGAAGCCGAGCCGCACGGCACGGTCGAGAAACCGGCGGAACTTCAGATGCCGGTTGCACTCTATACAGGGGTTCGGCGTCCGCCCGACGGCATGCGCCTCGACATAAGGTGCCACGACCTCGCGCTCGAATTCCACGGCGAAGTTGAAGACGTGATGGTCGATCCCCAGTCGTGCCGCCACGCGCCGCGCGTCGTCCACGTCGCCCACCGAGCAGCATCCCGAGTCGCCTGCGCCGCCCCAAAGCTTCATTGTGGCCGCGACGACGTCATGGCCCTCTTCGAGCAGCAGCGCGGCAGCGACCGACGAATCCACCCCACCTGAGAGCCCGACCAGTACCCGCACGCCCCAATTGTCGCAGAGCACCGAAGACCCGGGTAGCAGGCCGGCCACAGCTTGTCAGCCGCGCAGCCGCTCCACCGCCTTGGGGAAGGCGACCAGGGCCGCGTCGATGTCCGAAGCGGTCGTCGCGTGGCCAAGAGAGAGCCTCACGTGGCGTTTGGCTTCCGCGGTCGTCCGGCCCATCGCCAGCAGGACATGGCTCGGCTCGATGGCACCGCTCGCACAGGCCGATCCCGCCGACACGCAGACCCCGAGCTCGTCGAGGACCATGAGCAGTTCCTCGGACTCGACTCCCTCGATGCCGAGATTGCAGATCGCGTCAATGCGGTCTTGTCGTGGGACGGCCTCGTGCACGCGTGGAACCGCCTCCAGGATCCCCTCCACCAGCCGCGCCGAGAGCTCTCGGACGCGGAGGTTCGCCTTTTCACGGTGGCGCGCGGCGACCTCCGCCGCCGCCGCCATCCCAACTATGCCGGCCACGTTCTGCGTGCCCGCGCGGCGCTCGCGCTCCTGCGGACCGCCATGCAAGATGGGCCGTAGCGATGCTGCCCGGTCCCGCGCGACAAGTGCACCCACTCCCTTAGGCCCTCCGAATTTGTGCGCGCTCACGCTCACCAGGTCCACACCAGCTGTCAGCGCGGCAAGGTCGAGCCAGCCGAACGCCTGCACCGCATCGGTGTGCACGAGGGCCTCGGGGGCGCGCTCGCGCACCAGAGCGACGACGGCCTCGAGCGGCTGACGCACTCCCGTCTCATTGTTCACGAGCATCACCGAGACTAGGCGCACCGTTTGGTCCAGAACATCGGCGAGCGCGTCCAGGTCCACGACACCGCGATGGTCGACAGCGGCGACACAGCCACCGGCTGCCAAGCACGCCTCGAGCACCGCGGGATGCTCGACGGCGCTGCAAAGCACCGTTCCCGCGCCGGCTGCAACGCCGGAGATGGCAAGGTTGTCCGCCTCGGTACCGCCACTGGTGAACACGACGTCGCCAGGGCTCGCTCCGAACAGCTCGGCAAGAGTCTCGCGAGCATCGTCAACGGCTCGCTGAGCCGCCCTCGCGACGCTATGGCTCCCGGACGGGTTGCCGTAGCTGTCGGCAAGGAACGGGAGCATGGCCGCGACCGCCTCCACGCACATCGGCGTCGTAGCAGCGTGGTCGAGATAGACGATCCGGTCGCGTTCTCTGCCGGTCAACTTGTCGGCGCTCCCGACGGCGCGGCGCAGGCGCCTGGCACATACGGCGGGGCCGGATACAGCGGAACGCTCGCTGGTTTCGAGATGACGCTGACTCCAGGCTGGTCGCCTTCTCGCTCGAGGATCGCGGGCGTCACTGTGGTCCGCCCAACTTCGAGATCGAAGAAACCCACCGTCACGCGCTCCACTGCGGCGGCCGCTGCGCCGTCGCCGACATAGGGACCCAGGTGCGTGGCGTCCTCGAGGGCAAGGAACCACTTGGAGCCCGTCAGCATGTTGTAGAGCTGAGA
>Ga0326728_10025062_pt1 | contig 10724 bp, 10 predicted proteins | sample MB3enrmetagenome_FD_207602 | JGI IMG/M metagenome (GOLD analysis project Ga0326728, IMG submission 207602) | Lab enriched peat soil microbial communities from McLean, Ithaca, NY, United States - MB31MN | ecosystem: Environmental > Terrestrial > Soil > Wetlands > Peat | place: USA: New York...
CCCACCGTCGAGAGCAACGGCGATGTCGTCGGTGGCGATCACACCTGGGTGCTCTCGCCCGGGCAATGGAAGGGCTCGGGAGTGCTCAGCACCGCGATGCAAAGTGGCAAGCTCTACCGGGCCCCGACGTACAAGGAGTGGGCCAGCGGCACTCGTGTACTTGGTTGGAGCCTGACCAAGAACCAAGCCTCGCTTTCGAGCACCAACTTCGAGTACAACGGGTGGGCATACTCGACCTTCGCGGCCGGCGCCTGCTACTGAGCGACTTGCATCGGGAGCAAAGACCTTGCCGCGGAGGAACTCCGTGCGAAGGCTGCGGTGGAAGCGCTCGATCTTGCCCGTCGTGGTCGGAGAACGGGGAGCTGTGAGCCTATGGGTGATGCCGTTCTCCCGGCAGATCTTGTCGAAGAGCACCTCCAAGGCGTTGCCCTAGCGCCGGGCGGAGAATACGAGACCATTGTCTGTGAGGATCTCCTCCGGAGCGATAGACCCCGCTCTCGGACGGAGCCGGCGAGTAGCCCTCCTTCGCGAGCCGGTGAGCGATTGTGCGCTGGCCCCAGAAAGGGTGCAGTCGCCGCAGTTCCAGCACTCTGGCCTCGGCCGCCCCGTCGATCTGGTGCGGGACGCTTTTCGGCCGATGCGAGCGGTCCGCGAGAGCTTCGATCCCGCCCGTCTCGTAACGACGCAGCCAGGCGTGCAGGCTCTGGCGAGTCACCCCGAACTTCTCGGCCACCTCTGTCACAGCGAGGCCATCTTTGATGACGCCCATGACGGCGTCGTAACGCTGTTCCACTTTGCTGAGCTCCCTGAGCACTTGGGCCGCTCCCCTCCCTCGACCAGGTGAGGAGAACAGGGCGGGGCCGAGGTGTAAAGCATCAGCCGAATGCGCGTAAAGCATCAGGTGAAGTCGTGTAAATCATCAGCCGACGTCAAAACGTCAAGCCTCAGGGCGAATTAACACAGGGGGCTGGTGGGCCGGTGGGCCTGTGGGCCGCCCGGGGCTCGAACCCGGCACCTTGGGATTAAAAGTCCCCTGCTCTACCCGATGAGCTAGCGGCCCTTCTGCGAATTACTCGGGCGTTGTCGTGACAAAGCCCTGAACTGCGACGTCCATCCTTGCATGCGAGCAGCAAAGGGGCTCACGTCTCAGCCACCCGGGCTCCCGGGTCGCTGCCGGAGCGTACCGACCCGCGCTTGCCGCGACCTTCAGCCGGCTGCGGCCACGGAATCGGGTAACTCCTCCCGGCGCGCGGCGTAAACGCCGAGCACGGCGAGATGCAGTGGCTCGATGGCGAATCCGAAGTCGGCAACGGCTCGTCGTCTGAGGTCGGCCAGGAGCCCTTCTGCGATCTCGAACTGGCTATTGCACGTCCGGCAAGCCAGGTGACCCTGCGTTGCGCTCGCGAGGTGACAGGCGGCTCAGGTCCAACCTTCTCGTTCGGCATCGAACAGGCCTGTGCGCCGCTTGTTCGGACGGGTGGCCTCCGTGACATCGGTCTCGGTCGTCTCGGCGTCAAAGGTGCCAGCGCGCCGACGTTCCGGGGACGAATGCTCCTCGCTCGGCACTTGCACCCGCTCACGCGAGGACACGACTTCGCCGACTGCGTTCAAGTCACTACCTGCACCCTCGGGCGGCAAGTCTGACCCGAAAGAAAGGCTGTGTCGCCCTGCCCTCTCCCCGGCACTGAAGGCGGCGGTGCTGTCGTCCTGGCCCTTTTGCGTCCGACTGCCCCCGCCTGTCGCGGGCGACGCCGCAGCAGTGGCCACGCCAGGCGCGGGACGCCCTAGAGGGCTACGGGCCATCTCCTCGACCACCGCCTGGACGGTGGTCTGCAACCGAGCCAGCTCGGCGATGGCATCCTGGCGCTGGTCGTAGAGGTAAGTGATCTGCGACACGGCACGCTCGCGGTCTTGCTCGATGCGCTGCAGGTAGGCGTGCCGGCGCCGTTCGGTCTCGTCCCGGATCGCCAGGGCGTGTCTCGTAGCCTGCTCGACGATCTCGGCAGCCTCACGACTCGCTGCTTCGCGTAAGTCGGTCGCCTCCGCCGTGGTGGTCTCGCGCAGCTCGTTCACCTCGCGCTCGGCCTCCTGGCGAAGGGTGTACGCCCCCTCCCACGCCTCTTGGAGAATGCGCTGGACGCGCTCGCCGAGAGTGTCCAGCGAAGGTGGCTGGGCGGTGCGCGTCTCACTCTCGTAGACGGCTACGCGACGGTGCAGCTCGCGCAGCTGGCCCACGGCTGCAGCAAGCCGACGCTCCGCTTCAGAGGCGCGGTAGAGCGCGTCGTCGAGCCGCCGCTGCTGGTCCGCTACGTACCGATCGACCTGCTCCGGGTCGTAACCGCGCCGGTAAACGTTGAAGATCGGCGTGGCCACCTGCCGTTGTGTCGCTGCCTCGTTCTCGTCCATGTGCCCTCCACACTCCCTTCGCGGATGCTACCGAGCCGTCGACTCAAAAACCGGGATCCTGGCTCTAGCCAGCACTGCTCGAAGAGCGGCGGCAACGCCTTCTCGACGGCGGCCTTCACACAAGGCAGACTGAGGCGGGCGACCGGACACTTCCGGATCGCAAAGGTATGTCAAGGGGGTTTCGATGAAGGCCGAAGTGAAGGGGTCCATTCTTCCGGTGCTCGAGTTGGTTCTCGACCCTGGGGACGCTGTCGTCTCGACCCATGGCGACCTCGCCTGGATGACCCCAAACGTGCAGCTCAGCCAGACCACGAACACCGGTGGGGCCAGTGGCTTCATGGCGGGGCTGAAGCGGGTTGCCGGTGGGGGCGGCATCTTCCTCACCCGCTACGAGGCAACGGGCGCCCCGGGAATGCTGGTGCTCGCGGCAAAGCTCCCCGGACGGATCTTCTCCGTCGAGATAGCACCGGGATCGGAGTACATAGTTCACCGCCACGGTTGGCTTTGCGGCACACCGGACATCCGGCCCACCGTGGCGCTCCAGCAAACCTTCGGCGGCGCCGTCTTCGGAGGTGAGGGCTTCATCCTTCAACGCCTCGAGGGACAAGGAACCGCCTGGCTCGAGCTTTCCGGGGAGATATCCACTTACGAGCTCGCCGCGGGCCAGAGCCTTTGCGTGCATCCCGGCCACGTCGGAGCGTTCCACGCGACGGTCAGCTTCCAAACGACACGCCTACAGGGCATCACCAACTACATGTTCGGCCAGGACGGCCATCACCTAGTAATACTGACGGGCCCGGGGACTGTCTGGCTCCAGAGCATGCCGCTGCCGATCCTCGCTCACGCGCTTTCGCCTTACCTGGGCGGCGGGCACCACGAGGGCAGCGCTGTGACGGCAGGCGTCGGCGGTGGTGTGCTCGGAGGCATGCTCGGTCGCAAGCTCTGACGCACTGGTGGTGGCCGTCACCGACGACCCAGTCGGCAACCTCGTCGAAACGCCAATCCTCGAACGCGTGCTGCGCGAAGCGCTCCGCAGAGGAGGCGACTTTGCCGAGATCTTCGTCGAGGACCGCTCGAACACGGCCATTTCCCTGGACGATCGCAAGGTCGAGGAGCTGTCCAGTGGCCGCGACGTGGGAGCGGGGATCCGGGTCATTGTCGGCGAGACGACGGGATTCGCCCATACCGCCGATCTATCGGAAAAGGGTCTCCTAGCTGCAGCCGAGGCGGCGGCGGGCGTCGCGCGGAGAGGTGGCGGCGGTGTCCGAGCGACCGCGCTGTCACAGTACGCGCCGAAGCCTCGAGCGGCGACGACTCTCCCGAGCTCGGTGCCGAAGTCGACCAAGGTCGACCTGCTGCTGCGCGCCGATGACGCCGCGCGTTCGGCGGGCAGAGCCATCGTCCAGGCAAGTGCCGGCTACGGCGACAGCCGGCGTCGGATCCTGGTCGCGAATTCCGACGGGCTGCTGGTAGGAGACGACCGCGTCCGTTCCCGGTTGTCGATCACTTGCGTGGCATCCGGCGACAGCGGCCTGCAGACAGGCGTCCACAGCCTCGCCTACACGCTCGGCTACGAGGTGTTCGACGAGCACCCTGTCGAGGAGGTGGCCGCGCAGGCAGCGCGAAGGGCCATCACCAAGCTCGATGCGCGCCCGGCCCCATCGGGTGTCCTGCCCGTGGTCCTAAAGTGCGGGAGCGGCGGGATCCTCTTTCACGAGGCGTGCGGGCACGGCCTGGAGGCTGACCACATCTTGAAGGACAGCTCCGTGTACACCGGCCGCGTCGGCCAGATGGTCGCCAGCCCGGGTGTCACACTGGTTGACGACGGCACGCTCGGTCCCAACTGGGGCAGCCTTGCCATCGACGACGAGGGCCGCCCGGCTCAACGCAACGTGCTCATCAAGGACGGCGTTCTGACCGATTACATGTGGGACTACCTCCGCGCCCGCAAGCAGGGACGGACCTCCTCGGGAAACGGACGCCGCCAGAGCTATCAGCACCTGCCCATGGTCCGCATGACCAACACGTTCCTCCTCGCCGGTGACGAGGACCCGGACGAGATCGTGTCGCAGACACCTCGAGGGGTCTACGTCGCTCAGCTGGGCGGTGGCCAGGTCAACACTGCGACCGGAGACTTCGTCTTCGGGATGGCCGAGGCCTACCTGATCGAGGATGGTCGCATCACCGAACCGCTCCGCAACGCCAACCTGATCGGCAACGGCCCGGACGTGCTCTCCAAGATCGACGCCATCGGCAGCGATTTCGATATCTCGCCCGGCACTTGTGGCAAGGACGGACAGAGTGTCTCCGTCGGCTGCGGGCAGCCGACGCTGCGAGTGACGGGCATCACGATCGGCGGTACAGCAAGTGCCTGAGCTGCTCGGCTTGGCACGGCGGGTGCTCGAGCAAGCAGGCGACGGTGAAGAGGTCGAGGTCTATGCGGCCCGCCACAGGGAGACCTCGATCCGGGTCTTCGAGGGCGCCGTCGAGGAGCTCACGGCCGCTGAGTCGGCCGGCGTGGGAGTGCGGGTGATCTCGGCAGGAAGACAGGGTTTCTCCTATGTGGGAACCCTCGACGAGTCGGCCGCAGCCGAGGCACTAAGCGAGGCTCGCGACAATTCAGGTTTTGCCACCGTCGACGAAAATGCCGGGCTCGCTTCGCCAGACGGCGTGGAACCGCCGCAGCTCCAGCTGTGGCGCCAGGAGCTCGTCTCGTTCCCGACCGACGACAAGGTCGCGCTCGCGCTCGAGCTCGAGCGCCGCGTCCGGGTCGGAGACTCCAGAATTCGCCAAGTCGTCTCCTCTGACTACGTCGACGCTCTGGGCGAGACGGCGATCGCGACTTCTCGCGGGATCGAGGTGGCGGGCCGAAAAACAGGTTGCTATCTCTTCGTCCATGCCATCGCCGGCGATGGCGACGACACACAGACAGGCTTCGGCTACTCGGTGGGCCGAGCCCCCGGCGATCTCGACCCAGGGGTAGCCGCAAGCGACGCGGTCGAACGCGCCACGCGACTGCTCGGTGCGAAAAAGCCCAGGAGCGCGAGGCTAATCGCCGTCCTCGACCGCCGGGTGACAGCTGCACTGCTCGGGATACTCTCGCGCACCCTGTCGGGAGAGGAGGTCGTCAAGGGCCGCTCTCTCTTCGCAGGGCGTGTTGGTGAACAGGTCGGTGTCGACGAGCTGACCCTCGTCGATGACCCGACGAACCCGCTCGCCTACGGTGCCTCGCCGCACGACGCGGAGGGGCTTGCGTGCCGGTGCAACTCGCTGATCACAGGCGGCGAGTTGAAGGGATTCCTCTACGACACCTACGCGGGACGCATCGCCGGCACGGCGTCGACGGGCTCGGCGGTCCGAGGCGGGTTCCGGACAACCCCGGGCGTGGGCGCCCGGGCCTTGTCGCTCGAGCCCGGGAAACTCGACCAGTTCCGGATCATCGCGCAAGTCGGTGAGGGTTTGTTAGTCCAGTCAATAACGGGTGTGCACTCGGGGGTCAATCCCGTGAGCGGGGACTTCTCGGTCGGTGCCGAAGGCTTGATGATCCGCGGCGGTGAGCTCGCAGAGCCCGTGCGCGAACTGACGATCGCTTCGACGATTCAGCGAATGCTGCAGCACGTTGTGGCCATCGGGTCCGATGTCGAGTGGCTGCCCGGCGCCGCGAGCGGGGTGACGCTCGCCATCGACGACATCGCGATGAGCGGGACGTGAAACAGATCAGAAACGACGGCGTCGCTCAGGAAGCAGCTACAGCACCCGAGGAGGGCGCGGACGACGTCGATGCCGTGGGTGCGCCAGCTGCGGCAGTCTTGGCGGGAGTGCCGTCGGAGGCTGCCGACTTGGCCGCTTCGCCACTCGACGCGGCGGCCTCGGTCCCTGAACTGGCGACAGCCGGCTTGGTCGTGGAATGTGCCGCGCGACTGTCGTTCTTGTAAAAACCACTCCCCTTGAACATGATCCCGATGTTCCCGAACACCTTCTTCAGGTCGCCGCCGCAGTTGGGACATCTGGTAAGAGCGTGGTCCTTGAACGACTGCACGACCTCGAGGTGCTGTCCACATGATTTGCACGAATACTCGTAGGTCGGCATGAATCCCTTCCGTACTTGGCCTCGACCAACCTCACCGTCAGCCAGACGGTCTGACGTTGGCACTCTCACTCCCTGAGTGCCAAGTATATCGTGGCGCTAGGGCACACACCCTTGGGGAGGACAACGATGGGTCAAAATAGCGTTGAGGAGCTGGTCTCCCTCGAACAGGTCCAACGCGTCGTGCTCGGCTCCTGCTCGCCGCTCGGCCCGATCGAAGTCGAACTCGCTGCGGCGCTCGGCTTCGTCCTGGCGGAGGACCTGCGAGCTCCCCGGGACCTTCCTCCGTTCGACAACACCGCGATGGACGGCTACGCGCTTCGCGCGAAAGACACTGTCGACGCTCCCGTCGAGCTCTCGGTCATCGGCGTCCTCCCGGCGGGCGTTGCGCCCGTGCAGGTTGTCGAACCCGGCACCGCAGTCCGGATCATGACGGGGGCTCCGATCCCCGCTGGAGCCGACGGGATCGTCATCGTCGAGCGAACGGCGCCGGGCTCGTCGGAGGGCAAGGTGCGGATCCTCGAGAAGGCCTCTCCGGGCGACTACATCCGCTCGGCCGGCAGCGACCTGCGCCGTGGTGATCTGGCCCTCGCCGCCGGTACCGTGATCGGGCCGGCGCACATCTCGTTGCTCGCGAGCATCGACGCGACTCGGGTCAGCGTCCACGCACGGCCGAAGGTCGGCGTCCTTTCCACCGGAGACGAGCTCGTGGGTGGCTCTGCACCTCTCGAGCTGGGGCAGATCCGAGACTCCAACCGGCAGGGCCTCCTCGCCAGCTTGCAGCGCGACGACCTGGTAGGTGTCGACCTTGGTGTTCGCCGCGACAATGAGGAGGAGATCTTGGCGGCGATTCGAGAGGGAGTCGAGCACTGCGACGCGCTGCTCACCACAGGTGGGGTCAGCATGGGTGAGTTCGACTTCGTAAAGGTCGCCCTGGAAAGACTCGTGGCCGAGCACGGTGGGCAAGCTCATCAGTTCAAGGTCGCTATCAAGCCGGCGAAGCCGTTGTCGTTCGCGGCCGTTCCAACCACCGGTGGGCGTGTGGTCCCGGTCTTCGGCCTGCCGGGCAATCCCGTTTCCTCCATGGTGAGCTACCAGGTCATAGCTCTGCCCGTGCTGAGGAGGCTCGCGGGTCATCGCTCGCCGCTCCCCCACCGACTTGCGGCTGTCGCCGCCGACGAGCTCGAGCGACGTCCGGACGGGAAGCTCCATCTGGTGCGTGTGGTTGCGGCGATGGGGCCGGACGGCCGCGTCGTCGTCCGTTCTGCAGGTGGCCAGGGGTCTCACCAGATCGCGGCCTTGGCCGCTGCCAACGCGCTGGCGCTCGTGCCCGATGGCACCGGTGTCACCACAGGCGGCGAGGTTCAGATCCTGCTCACCGGCTCGCTCGAGTGAGGTCCGACCGAGGGCGAGCGGGATGCCGTCGCCTGTGGCGGGCTCCGGATGTCCTTTGAGAGTCGGTTTCAATCAAGGCACGCATACCGCTCACCGAATAGACTGCGGCGCAATGCCGAACCGAGGCCTGACGCACGTCGACCCACTTGGCCGGGCCCGAATGGTGGATGTCACTCCGAAAGAGGCAACTCACCGTCGGGCGGTCGCGCGTTGCAAAGTCCGGATGCTCCCCGAGACGACGGTCAACATCGCCAGCAACGCAATCAACAAGGGTGACGTTCTCGGCGCGGCACGGATCGCCGGTATTCAGGGAGCAAAGCGCACCGCGGACCTGATCCCGCTCTGCCACCCGTTGCTCGTCGGTTCGGTCTCCTTGAACTTCACCATCGGAGACGACTTCGTCGAAGTCGAGACACAAGTCGAGGCCGTCGACCGGACAGGCGTGGAAATGGAGGCGCTGACTGCTTGCGCTGTCGCCGCGCTCACGATCTACGACATGTGCAAGTCAGCCGACCGCTCGATGGTGGTGGAAGAGCTCTGCCTCTGGGAGAAGACCGGGGGCCGTTCAGGAGTGTGGCGCCGGACAACCGCGCCGACAGGGAACAACATCCACCAGTCCGCCGAGACAGTTGATTAAGGTCTCCGACAATGTGAGGACGGTCCTGGGAGCGTGAGCCTAGTGGTCATAGCTGTGCTGGCAGTCATCTGGGTGATCGCTCTGACACCGATGATGCTACGCAAGCTCTCCGAGCGCCGGTTCACAACCTCCGTCAACTCCTTCCACCGTCAGCTCCTCGGCATGCGGCGCGCTTACCCGCGACTGGTAGCGAGTGCTGCCGATCCCGAGATGGCACTTTCCATGACCGAGACGACATACAGCAGGACGAGAGAGTCGTCTTTGCCCCCTACCACCCAGATACCGCGAACTGAGCCGGTTGATCGCTACCAGCGGCGTCCGGCGCCGCAGGCGGCACGCCGTCGTCGTGTCCTTCTGACACTCGGCGCGGTGATGTTGGGTTGCTTCCTTCTTGGCATGATCCCCGGTTTGAAAGTTCTCTGGGGCCTTTCACTGCTGGCATTCGCTGCCGGTGCCGCGTACTTGGCGCTGCTCATCCACATCCACCGCTGTGCGGTGGAGCGCGCTGCCAAGGTCGTCGACATCCGGGATCACCGCCGCGACCCGGATCTGGAGGTACCGGTGACAGCCCCTGTCGCCGTTGTCGTCGCCCCTGGTGCGGTTGGCGCCGCTCGCCGGAACGCTCCAGATGACGTCGCCTGGGCCGACGACGAGTGGCTCGGCTCGGTCCTCGGATTCGACTACGACGAAACCATGGCCGGAGGTCGCTGACCCGGGAAGTGGGTGGCGAAGCTCCGCTAACCTGAGTTATCGGCCGGACCCGGCCGGCGCGGTCCAAAGGACAGTTTCCGATGGTCCATCTGCCGGTCGCCCCGGGGGTGTAGCTCAGCTGGTAGAGCGCCACGTTCGCAACGTGGAAGTCGGCGGTTCGAGTCCGCTCACCTCCACGCCGTTGTCGGAATCACAACGTCTTCCCTTTTCAGGGGCAATATTTCGTTGGCACTTGCCAACCAAGGCAAATGGCCAGGCGCACCGGCGTCGCACTACCCGCCGGCGCCGAGGTTGGCCCGATGGAGCTCGCCTGTCGTGCCGGTCACTCAAGTGTGACGGTCACCTATGACCGCTACGGACACCTGTTCCCCGACATCGACAAGTAGGCAGTGCAGAGGTTAGAGCGAGCAAGCAAGCTAGTTTCGACGGACGATCCAGTCATTCATTCCGCGCAACCTCAGGCCCGGTGATCTGAGTCGCGCTGAGTTTCTCGGAGGGTCCTGAATCGGAGGATCTTACGGGAGCCGTCGTCGCACCCACCACGTCGAGGCGGCCGCGAGGAGGAGCGCGAAGACGATGAACAGTCCCAGCTCGATCCACTGAAAAGTCCAGTACCGGCTTGCGGGTTGGTAGGTAGTCACCTGACGTAGGTGGAAGCTCGCCACGCACGCCTGTTGCACGGCCTGCGAAATATTGCCGGTGCGCAAACTTTCCGCCGGAACCTTGACCAGGCACGCGCCCACACCCTGGAAGATGAGTGTCCCGGCGTGGATTTGGAAGCCCTCAAACAAGGAGCCGCCCTGCCCAAGCTGTCCGAGTGCGTGGCCGGTTGGGCTGACCACCTCGGTCCCAAGGGCCCAATCAGCGGGATTGGGAGGACCCAGCTGGTAACCCATCGATGTCCAGTGAAACGGTGACGTAGCGTGCAGCGGAGACAAGAGGCGCTGGCGAAGCCAGGTGCTGAACGTGATGTGCACCGCGAAGAAGACGAGGAATGTCGCAGCCATCGCCGGGAGCGTCCTGCGGAGAATCGCTCCCAGAGCGACGCCAAGGGTGAATGCGAAGGCCGCATAGCCGACCAGCACGATGCCTCGGATGTCGTACTGCTGGAACGGGCTGTCTTGCAGTTGGTCGTACATGCTCGACCACCACGTCACGGCCAAGCTGAACAGCCCTGCTGAAAGCATGCTTGCCGTGCCGACGACTCCGAGCTTCACGAGCATCCAACGCGATCGCGTGACGCTCTGGGTCCACGCCAGTCGGAAGGAGCCGGTCTCGAGCTCCCGTGCAATGAGCGGCGCGCCCCAGAACACCCCGATGAGTGCCGGGACGGCGACAGCGAGCGCATTCGCGAGGTGCCTCAGCAGGGAGTCTCTCGCGACGAACCCGCGCCTCGCTGACGCACACGCCAGCACGCCCTTGCAATGCAGCACGTTCTGAAAGGACGACACGAGGCCAGGACGTGTCACGGCCAAGGTGATGGCGACG
>Ga0326728_10025063_pt1 | contig 10724 bp, 5 predicted proteins | sample MB3enrmetagenome_FD_207602 | JGI IMG/M metagenome (GOLD analysis project Ga0326728, IMG submission 207602) | Lab enriched peat soil microbial communities from McLean, Ithaca, NY, United States - MB31MN | ecosystem: Environmental > Terrestrial > Soil > Wetlands > Peat | place: USA: New York...
GTGGATCAGCTCCTCGCTTTGCGTCGCGCCATCCATGCGGCTGGCCTCCAGAATTTCGGGCGGCACTTCCCGGAAGAAAGAGAAGAGCATCCATACCACCAGCGGCAGCACGCTGATGCTGTCAATCACCATCAGACCGGCAAGCGTGTCCAGCAGGCCAAGATTGCGCCACAGCAGGTAAATGGGAACCAGCACGCCCACCGCCGGCAGCATCTTGGTCGATAACATCCACAGCAGAATGTCTTTCGTGTGCCGCCCGGGGAAGAAGGCCATGCTGTAGGCGGCGGGCATGGCCAGCGCCAGCGCCAGCAAGGTCGAGCCGACTGACATAGCGATGCTGTTTCGGGCGAAGGCCAGGTAATCCGCCCGCTGCAGAACGGCCGAGTAATTCTCCAGCGTGGGCTTGAAGAACACCACCGGCGGCGTCGCGACCGCGGCGATCTCGGTCTTGAAACCGGTCAGAAACATCCACAGGATGGGGAAAAAGATGGCCAGCGACACCATCCACCCGATGGCGGCCAGCGCTGCGCGCGCCTGCCATTTGGGCTTCATCGCGCCTCCTCGATGCCGCGTCCCACCATGCGCATGAGAAACAACGCCACGATGTTGGCCAGAATGATGGCGAATACTCCTCCAGCCGACGCCCTGCCCACGTCCCAGCCCAGTAACGCGTCGCGGAAGATCAGGTAAGCCAGATTGGTGGACGCCAACCCGGGGCCGCCGCCCGTGGTCACATAGATTTCGGCAAAGAGGCTGAGGAAAAAAATCACCTCGATCATGGCCACCACGGCCATGGGGCGGCGCAGGTGCGGCAACTCGATATGGTAGAACAATGCGACCGGTCCGGCGCCGTCCAGCCGCGCCGCTTCCCGCTGCTCGGGATTCAGCGATTGCAGCGCCGGCAGCAGAATCAATACCGCGAACGGCGTCCACTCCCAGGCGACGATCAGGATAATCGCCAGCAGGGGCATGCTCGAAAAGAAATCGATGCTCCCCATACCCAGCAGGCGCGCAATCCACGCAAACACGCCGAAGACCGGGTTCATGAACATGTTTTTCCAGATGAGCGCGCTGACCGTCGGCATGACGAAGAACGGCGCGATGACCAGCAGGCGGCAGATGTTGCGCCCCGGAAAGTCGCGATCCAAGAGCACGGCGAGCAGCGTTCCCGAGACCAGGGTGATGAGCAGCACCGCGCCCACCAGGACCAGCGTATTGGCCATGGCCACCCACAGCGCGCGGCTGGTCAGCAGATCCCGGTAATTGCCCCAGCCGGCGAAGCTCTCTTTTCCGGGGCTGAGCAGCGGCGCGGTACGGCGCAAATGCGTCATTTGAGATATCCTCCTTGCCGCAAGGCGCGCTCGGTTTCCGCCTGGGACAATGCCAATGCCTGTTCTACCGTGGCGCCCCCGGTCAAGGCCGCGCTGATCTCCTGTCCGACTTCCGTTCCGATGGCCTGAAACTCCGGAATGCCCACGTACTGAATGCCGGCGTACGGCACGGGCAGTGCGCTGGGTCTCGTGATGTCGGCCCCCAGGATCGCCTCGCGAACCAGGCGGGCGAATGGCGCAGCCTGCTGGTAGGCAGGGTTGTCGTAAGTCGATTGGCGCGTCCCCGGGGGAGCCAGCACCCAGCCATACCGCGAGCCCACCAGCGCGACGTAACCGCGGCTGGTGGCCCATTTCACAAACTCCCTGGCTTGCTCCGCGTTTTTGGTGGATGCCGGAATCGCCAGCGCCCAACTCCAGGCCCAGGCCGCTCCGTTGGCGACCTTGGCGATGGGAGCCCTGGCGAAGCCCGTGGTGGCCGACACCCGGCTCTGGTTGGGATCCAGGATGTAACCGGCGGCCGAGGTGGCATCCACCCACATCGCGCAGTTGCCGTTGGCGAACAGCGCGCGATTCTCGTTATGCCCATCCGTGCTGGCTCCCGGTGGCCCGTAGTTCCCCAGCAGGTCGACATACAGCCGCACCGCCTCATTCCAGGGCGCGGTGGTCAACTGCGGCTGCCATCGCATGTCCATCCACCGGCCGCCGAACGTGTTCACCAAGGTGCTGATGAAACACATGTTTTGTCCCCATCCCGGCTCGCCGCGCAGGCAGATCCCGTAAACCCGATGCACCGGGTCGTGGAGCTTGCGCGCGAACTCGCGGACTTGCGCGTAGCTCGGTTGTTCCGGCATTTCGAGCCCGGCCTTCTGGAACAGGTCCCGGCGGTAGTAGGTAAACGAACTCTCGGCGTAAAACGGCGCCGCGTACATCCTTCCGTGGAACGAGAGGCCCTGGCGCACCACGTCGAAGATGTCGCCGTAGTCGTAATCCGCGCCGAGTCGATCGACGGGAAGCAGCCAGTTGCGCTCGGCCCAGATGGGCGTTTCGTAGGAGCCGATGGTGATCACATCGAAGGTGCTGCCGCCGGTCGAAATGTCCACCGTGAGCCGCTGCCGCAGGACGTTCTCGCCCAGCACCACCCAATTCAGCTTGATCCCGTGCTGCCGTTCGAATTCGGCGGACAGGCGCTGCATGAGAATCATATCGGCGTTGTTCACCGTGGCGATGGTCAACTGCGGGCCGCCGCGCGGATGATACAGGAGCCAGGCGCAAAGCACGGAGGCGGCAGCCGCCGCGAGCCATATCCATTTCCGGTTGCTTTCCCGCAATGCGTAACCGATCCTATTATCCGATACTATGAAAGAATATCTTATGTCTCTCGAGAAATTCAGCCTGAAGGACCGAATCGCCGTCGTCACCGGCGCTGGCCGGGGCATCGGGCGGGAAATCGCCCGCGCAATGGGCGAGGCGGGCGCGGTGGTGATCGTCGCTGAGATCATGGAAGACACCGGCCGCGCGGCGGAGCGGGACCTCCTCGCGGCGGGATTTCGCGCCCGCTATTTCCCCCTCGACGTGACCGATCCGGACGCCGTCGAGCGCGCCGCCGGCGCGATCGTCGCGGAATACGGGCGGGTCGACATTCTGGTCAATAACGCCGGGTATGCCAACAATATCGCCGCTGTGGATTACCCCACCGATGAATACTATCGGCTCATGCGCATCAACCTGGACGGCGTGATGTTCTGCTCGCGCGCTTTCGGGCGGCACATGATCGCCGCCGGGCGCGGCAGCATTGTGAACATAGGCTCCATGTCGGGGATCATCGTGAACAAGCCGCAGCCGCAGGCGCCGTACAATGCCAGCAAGGCCGCCGTCCACATGCTGACCAAGTCGCTGGCATGCGAATGGGCCAAGTACGGCGTGCGCGTGAACGCGGTGGCGCCGGGGTACATCAACACGGAAATGACGCTGCGCGGCCGCACCGTGCCGGAGTGGAACGCTTGCTGGCTGGAGATGACGCCCATGGGACGCTGCGGCGAGCCGGCCGAGGTCGCGTCGGTGGTGCAGTTTCTGGCGAGCGATGCGGCCAGCTACATCACCGGCTCGGTGGTGAGCGTGGACGGCGGCTATACGGCCTGGTAGGCGAGACCACATCTGCGATTTGATGCGAGGACTATGGCTGCGCGGGCTCAATACCCGGCGGCCCGTGGCACAGGCATTCCTGCCTGTGTTGGGCCGGCACTCTCATCGGGACGCTTGGTTTCCGGCGAAATAGCGATCATGCCGCCGGCTCACATCCGGCCTGCCGCTGCCTTTCGCCGCCGGCGTAATTCTCAGGCGCTGCGACGGTAGTGCGGCGCCTTTGCGGGCGTTCCAAATCCTGGTGATGGTCGCCCGCCTCATATCCGCATCGTACACCAACTGGTGAAGTTGGTGCGCCTACTCTCCTTGCAGCATCCGTACGCCCTTCTCCACCGGCTCCAGGGCCGCGATTTCCACGCCCAGCGGCGCGGTTTTCAAGTCGGCGAATTTGCGCGCGCTCACCATGACGCGGCTTTCAAGCGAGCCCACGGCGCTGTTGTAAGCTTCCACCGCGCGCTCCAGGCCCTTGCCTACGCGGTTCCAATGCTCGCCCATGTCGGAGAGGCGCTTGTACAGTTCTTTGCCCAACGTGCTGATCTCGGCGGCGTTCTGCGCAAGCTTCTCCTGGCGCCAGCCGTAGGCCACGGCGCGGAGCAGGGCGATGAGCGTGGTGGGAGTGGCCAGGATGATGTTCTGCTCCGCGCCGAATTCGATGAGCGACGGGTCGCTTTCGAGCGCGGCGCTGAAGAAGCACTCGCCGGGCAGGAACAGCACCACGAACTCCGGCGCGTGGTCGAACTGTTCCCAGTACGACTTGCGCCCCAATGCCATCAAGTGGGCCCGCACCTGGCGGGCATGGCCGGCGAAGCGTGCCTTGCGGCCGTTTTCGTCCGGCGCTTCGATGGCCGCGAGGTAAGCCTCGAGCGGCGTTTTGGCGTCCACCACAATGGTCTTTCCGGCGGGCAGGCGCACCACCAGGTCGGGCCGGATGCGGGCGTCTTCCGAGGCGGCCACGGCTTGAGTCACGAAATCGCAGTGGTCCAGCATGCCGGCCATCTCCACCACCCGGCGCAACTGCATCTCGCCCCAATGGCCGCGCACGCCCGGGCTGCGCAGGGCGGTCACCAGCCTGCCGGTTTCGGCGCGAAGCTGCGACTGCGTTTCGAGCAGACTGCGAACCTGCTCCTGGAGCGCGGCGTAGGCGCCGCTGCGCGCCTTTTCCAGTTCCTGGATTTTGAAATCCACCTTGTCGAGCGATGCGCGCACGGGGGCCACCATCTCTCCGATGGCCTGCTGGCGGAGCGCCAGATCGCCGCGCGCCGCCTGTTGCGTTTCGGCCAGGGCGGCTCTCGCCAGGTCGAGGAAGGCCTGGTTATTGCGCGCCAGGGCATCCGAGGAGAGAGCTTTGAAAGCAGCCTCGCTATCCCGGCGGCGCCACGCTAAGAAGAGCCAGGCGAAGGCGAATCCGGCGATAAAACAGAGCACGGGCAAAATGTTTTGCATTGCACCTATTATCGCGCCGTGCGAGACAAAGGGGGGTAGAACCGCGGGGTAGGGAGCCGGCTGTGGGCCGGCAGGCCGGGATACCACAAATGCCGGATATTCGGAACTCATTTTTGAGGATAGAATAAGGCCCGGATTTGCATGCGCGGGAGGTGCAGTCCGGTCGTGGACCTGGACCCGTGGTCTGGCATGAAAGATGCATGCCTTGGGGAATGAGGAAAAGCAGGTACGAGGCTGCTCCGAATGGTCCAAGCGCAATCACTGCCGCCAGGACTGCCTGGTGCAACCGGGCAACCGGGCTTAAGACAGCTTCTCGTTGGTATCGACCTGGGTGCGGCCCAGGTGAAGGCGGCGCTCAGCGATAGCCAAGGCGCGTGGGTGTGGCGGGAACACGCTGCCAACCGGGGACACGCGCTCGCGACCCTGGCCGATACCCTCGCCGCATTGCCCGGCCAGTGGCGCGATCATCCCATGCGGGTGGCCGTTACGGGCAGTGGCCAATACCTGTTGGACAGCCTGCCGGAATGCCCGCACGTGAGCGAAGTACTGGCAATTGCCCGCGCGGTGCGCCGCAGGTTTCCCCTGGCGCGGACGGTGATCGACCTGGGGGGCCAGTCCTCGAAGTGGATCCTGCTGGGGCGCGACGGGCAGGACCAAGTGGTGGATTTCTCGGCCAACGGGTTGTGTGCTGCCGGCGCCGGCGCCTTCCTGGAGCAACAGGCCTCCCGCCTGGGGCTGAGCGTGGAGGAACTGGGGAAGATGGCTGCGGCGGCTCCCAAGGGAGCCACCATCGCCGGCCGTTGCAGCGTGTTCGCCAAGTCGGACATGATTCACCTTCAGCAAAAAGGAACGCCGCTGGAGGAGATTGCTTACGGACTTTGCCAGGCCCTGGTGCGCACCTTCCTGGCCACTGTGGTTCAGGGCCGATGCGTCGAAGCCCCCATCGTGTTGGCTGGCGGGGGTGCGGCCAGTCTGGGCCTGGTGCGGGCTTTCCGCGAACACCTCAAGCTGAGCGCCGACGAATTGCTGGCGCCGGAAGACGGTGTCCTGTTTGCGGCGGAGGGAGCGGCAGAGATGGCCGGCGAAGCTCCGGTCGTCGAGTTCAGCCGCCTCCTGGCGGCGGTTCGGGAGCGGGCGGACCAGGCGGCCGACCATCGCGCAGCCGCCTCGCTTCCGCCTCTGGCGCCTTATTCCACGGAATGCCGGGCGGATGCGGTTGAATGTCTGGCGCTGAATGGCGGCCGCACGGATGCCTGGCTGGGTCTGGATGTCGGATCCGTGAGCACCAACCTGGTGTTGCTGGCGCCGGACTCCCGGATACTCGAGGGCGTGTACCTGCCCACGCGCGGGCGGCCGGCGGAAGCTCTCGACGAGGGCCTCAGCCGGATCCGGCGGCGTTACGGCGCACAACTGCGCATCCTGGGCGTGGGCGCCACCGGCAGCGGCCGTCACCTGGCAGCCAAGGCGGTGGGCGCCGATGTGACCCACAACGAAATCACGGCCCAGATGATTTCGGCGCTGCTCTTCTCGCCAGACGTGGATACCATCTTCGAGATCGGCGGGCAGGATTCCAAATACATCTCGGTGCGGGATGGCCAGTTGGCCGATTTCGAGATGAATAAAATCTGCGCCGGCGGCACGGGTTCCTTCCTCGAAGAACAGGCCGAAAGGTTGGGAATCCAAATTGTCGGCGAGTTCTCCGACCTGGCGTTGCGCGCCGCCCGTCCCTGTGACCTCGGAGCGCGCTGCACGGTCTTCATGGATACGGAACTCGTCCGCGCGCAGGAGCGCGGTGCGCCGGTGGAGGACATTTGCGCGGGTTTGGCCTACTCGGTGGCCCGCAACTATCTGGAGAAGGTGGTGGCGGGCCGTCCCATCGGCCGGAGCATTCTGTTCCAGGGCGGTACCGCGTCGAACCGGGCCGTAGTGGCGGCGTTCCGCCAATTGCTGGGGCGCCCGGTTCAAGTCCACCCTTACAACCGGGTTTCCGGCGCCATCGGAGCCGCCTTGCTGGCCATGCGAGCGGCGCCTCCGGAAACCCGTTTTCGCGGCTTCGAGTGCTGCGCCGCTTCCAGCTTGCGAAGCTTCGAGTGCCGCCACTGCGAAAACCGCTGCCAGGTGAACCGCATTCGTCTGGGCGCCAGGTACGTACACTTCGGAGATATCTGCGAGCGTTACTCGGAGCGGGATAGCGAACCGAGAGTAGTCCGCCGTCCGTTCCCCGAATTGTTCGCCGCGCGCGAACGGCTTCTGGAAGAGTTCTTGACAGCCGTGCCGGCAGACACCGGGCGGCCCAGGTTGGGGTTGCTGCGGGCCTCGCTCAACCTGGAGTTTCTGCCATTCTGGGCAACCTTCCTGCGGGAGCTGGGTTATGCTCCGGTAGTCTCGGGGCCGACCACGGCCGCGCTGCTCTATCGGAATCTGTCGGGGCTGCCGGCGGAGGTCTGCCTGCCCATCAAGGCCGCCGCCGCGCAGGCCCGCGCCCTGCTGGAAGCAGGCGCCGAAAAGCTGTTTGTACCGGCGCTGCTGGAATGCCCGGCGCGTGCCGAAGACGACGCCTCGCACACCTGCTTCTACACGCAGCAATTACCCGACATGCTGCGCGTTGCCTTTCCGGACCGTATCGTCCCGGCGCAGTTTGCCATGCGCGACGGAATGCTCGGACTGGTGGAACCGGTCCTTTCTTTGGCACGGGCGCTCGAAAGGCCGATGGAAGCTGTTGGCCGCGCGCTGGTGCGGGCCAGAGCGGCTCAGGCGCGTTTTGTCGAGGCCAGGACGCGCCTGGGCCGCGAAGCCCTGGCCGCGCCGTTCGACCGCGCCGTAGCGGTGTTGGGCCGCCCTTACAACACGCACGATCCGTTCCTGAACCTGGGGCTGGCACGCCACCTGGAACAATTGGGACTGCCGGCGATTCCGTGGGACTTCCTTCCGCTGGATGACGTGCAACTCGCAGCGCGCTGGCAGACCCTGCCCTGGCACTACAACCGGGAGCACTTGCGTGCGCTCGAACTGGTGCGGAGAGATGGGCGGCTGTTCCCGATCCTGGTTTCCAACTATGGCTGCGGGCCGGATGGTTTCGCCGTGAAACACCTGGAGGAAATGCTTGCCGGCACGCCCCGATTATTGCTGGAGTTCGATGAACACCGGGGTGAGGCCGGCCTGGTCACGCGGCTCGAAGCCTTCGCCGATGAGATCGCGGAGCATCTGCGAGTCTCCCGCGCCACGCGTAGCGGGCCGGCCATGACCCCGGGGCCTCGCGCAGTCCCAGCGGGACGGCGTTTCTTCATTCCCCACTTCTCCGAGCATGCCCGCATGTACGCCGCGGCGCTGCGCTCGGTGGGACACACCGCGCAAGTGCTTCCCGAACCGGACGGCCGCACCGTGCGGTTGGGGGAACAATACGCTTCCGGCAGGGAATGCCATCCCTACACCATTCTGGCCGGTGAGTTGCTGCGCCTGGTCCTCAATTCGCCACCCGGCCCCGGCGATGTGTTCCTGGTGCCCAGTTGCGCCTCTCCCTGTCTGCTCCGCCAATATGGCGATGCCCTGCGCATCCTGATGCGCAGGAACAGACTTCCCAAGATGGAGATCTGGGATGCAGCCACGGCGCAACTCGGCCGCGTGATTGGCACGGCCGGCCTGCTGCGTCTGCACGAAGGTCTGCTGGCCACCGATATTCTGTTCACGCTGTCTACCCGGCTGGAGCCCTACCAACAGTCTAAAGGCGCCTTCAGAGCGCTACGCAGCGAGGTTCTGGACCGGCTGACTGAAGCCCTGGCGGAACGGCTGGACACGGCCGAGACGCTGGCAGAATGCGTCCGGGAACTGTGGGCCGCACCGCGCATCGGCCATCCCGGGATGCGGCCGGTGGTGGGCGTGACCGGCGACCTGTACACGCGTATGAATCCCGTGGGGAATGCCGGCCTGTTTGACCGGCTCGAGCAGTTGGGCTGCGAGGTGTGGCCCAGTCCGTTCTTTGCCAACAGCACGCTGGCATCCTCGCTCGAAACCCGCAAGCAGGCGCGGCAAGTGCGCCTGCTGGGCGCCATGATGGAGGGGGTGGCGAAGGTGCTGACCACCGGAGCCGAGCGCCGCCTGGTGGAATGTCTTCCCCCGGAAGTGGCGGCGTTGGCGGCGGAACCGCCCGCCGAAGAACTGATCCGGTTGGCGCAGCCGTATCTGGGGCCGCAGAGTCACTTCCTGATCGTGCTGTCCGTGGGCAAGATTGCCGACTTTCTCCGCCGCGGCGCCGCCGGAGTGATCAGCGCGGCCGGAATCAACTGCATCGTGGGGACAGTGGTCTCCTCCATGATTCCGGCGTTGCGCGCCGGCTTCGCGCATGCGCCCGTACTCAGCCTGGCCTATGGCGGCGCGGAAGGCCCCGGCCAACGCATTCGGCTGGAGACGTTCGTACACCAGGTGCACGAACGCTGGCGCCGCCGGGCCGCATAACGGGAGCGGCCCAGCCTTCCGGCGGCGGTGCCGAGTGAATACACTGGAGAGCGTACAGGTATCCAGATGATCAACCGGCGAAACCTATTGAAAAGCTGCGGCGCCGCCGCCAGCGCCCCGTTTTATGCCGAGGCCGCCCCGCTGCTGCCCAACATTGTCACTATCATGTTCGACGATCTGGGCTATGGAGATTGCAGTTGCTACGGACACCCGACCATCATCACTCCTCATATCGATGGCATGGCGCGCGAGGGCATGCGGTTCACGCAATTTGCCGGATCGCCGCTGTGCGCGCCGAGCCGGGGCCAGTTGATGACCGGGCGTCTGGGAATGCGAACCGGCCTGACGACGAATTTCTTCCCCTGGTCGGAAGGCGGGATTCCCGATAGTGAAATCACCGTCGCCCAGATGTTGAAGAAGGCCGGATACGACACCATGTGCGTGGGCAAGTGGCACCTGGGACACCTTCCCCGCTACCTGCCGACGCGCCACGGATTTGACGACTACTTTGGAATTCCGTACTCCAACGACATGAGTAAGGCCACCAATCGGTCCGATTGGGCCGCCCGGACTCCGCCCACACCGCTGATTCGCGGCGAGAAGATCGTTGAGCAGGAGCCGGACCAGAGCATGCTCACCCAGAGGTACACCGAGGTGGCCGTGGAGTTCATCCGTAAGAGCGTCCGTGCCGGCCGGCCTTTCTTCCTCTATGTGCCTCACACCATGCCGCATGCGCCCATCGCCGCGAGCAGCCGTTTTCGCGGCAGGAGCCAGGGCGGCTTGTACGGAGACGTGGTGCAGGAGCTCGATTGGAGCGTCGGTGAAATTCTGCGCGTGCTGCGCGAGCAGAAAGTCGATCGGAACACGTTGGTAGTGATGACCAGCGACAACGGTCCGGCGGCCGCCGGATCGGCCGGCCCATTACGGGGCAACAAGGGCACGACTTGGGAGGGCGGCGTGCGTGAGCCAGGCATTGCCTGGTGGCCGGGAAAGATTCCGGCGGGTGTGACCACCCCCGCGTTCGCCACGAACATGGACCTGTTTCCCACTTTTGTCAAACTGGCCGGCCTCGAAATGCCCACGGACCGCGCTTACGACGGCCAGGATCTCTCGCCCGTGTTGTTCCACAACGATCCCGGGCGCGAGCCGCTGTTCTTCTACTACCGCAACAGTCCCGGCGGCCCCTACGATCGCGAAGAAAAACTGCAGGCCGTGCGTAAGGGCCGCTGGAAACTCTATGTCGACCGTCCGCCGGAATTGTGCTGCGCCGTGAACGCCAGCGCCGCGCCGCCGCCACCGGAGGAAGCCGAGCTTCCTCTGTTGTTCGATGTCCAGCAGGACGTTGGCGAACGCCGC
>Ga0326728_10025066_pt1 | contig 10723 bp, 3 predicted proteins | sample MB3enrmetagenome_FD_207602 | JGI IMG/M metagenome (GOLD analysis project Ga0326728, IMG submission 207602) | Lab enriched peat soil microbial communities from McLean, Ithaca, NY, United States - MB31MN | ecosystem: Environmental > Terrestrial > Soil > Wetlands > Peat | place: USA: New York...
CGAAAGCCGTACTGCTCAAGCCGATTCCTGACACGTAGAAGCTGAGTCCGTTCAGCGCGTACAGGGAGTCGCCCGACTTTGCCGAGATCGTGACCGCCTCGTTTTCAGTGAAGGAGTTTTTCGCGGTCAACGTCAAAGTTCCGCCGCCCGCTGCCACGGAGTAGGCCGTGATCGGCACAGCGCTCGGCCCACCTACCGCGGAGGTGCCCAGCCCGAGAGCGCCGGGCTTCCACAAAACAATGGTCGATGTCAAGCACGTTGCCGTCTGGGTCTGCAGGTTCGTGGTATCGCAGGTCGGGCCGTTCACGCCGGCGGGCGCCCAGTTGTTGTTATAACTAGTCGCGATCCAAAGGAACCCCCTTTTATCGACCATAGGCGGGTATCCGCCATCAACCGGCGAAACCATCACCGTATCTGCCCACACCAGTTTCGGGTTCGACGGTGTGCCCTCATTGGGAATCATGAAAATGCCATCCGCTTGCCCGCCGTATGAGATGTTGTTCGCGCTGGCGAAATACATGTTCCCTTGTGGGTCAATGAACATGCCGGTAATACCGTTCCAGCCGCCCTGGTCGATCCGCGGCAATGCCGATTCGGCCGCTCCGGTTCCGTCGCCGACAATGGGTGCGGAGCCGGCGGCAATTTCGCGAATGCCATGCACATTGTTGGGATAAGCGCCCTGGTTCTCAACGAAATACAGGTTGCCGGCGTGGTCGACCGCGATTTGGGAAACCATGGTCTCCAGGCCCGTGGCCAGGGGCGTAACCGAAGTGACAGTGCCGCTCTGATTCACCGTGTACTTGAAGATCGACTCGGTATCGGAGGTGCTGACATAGAATGTGACGCCGTCATCGGCCACCTGGAGATCCTGGGGCGGGATCGCGGCCTTCTGGCCGTTGGCGTTGGTGTAAGTGGGGCCCGTCCAGATATCCGCATTGCTGAAAAGCCACGTCCCCGAGCCGGCGTCGTACGGGACCCGGCAGAACTGGACAGAGGATCCATAGCGATCCGTGACATAAAGGTTGTCCCATTTGTCGAACGCAATGGCGGCGTTCCAGTACGAGCCCTTGAACTCCAGCAGCGAACAATCGGAGCTGTCCTTGTTTGATGGCTCGGGCCCTACGATCTCCGTTGGCAACGATGCGCCAGGCGCCATATCGTAGATCACGCTGGCGGCGGAATCCAGGAAGAGGATATGGCCGTACAGCGGGTCTTGCTTCATCGAATAGATCTGAACCCAAACGCCGGTGCTGCCATGACTGAAGGGAACGACCGAGCCCACCGTTACCGGGGCCGGCGCCTTAATGGGCAACTGCGCCTTGGCGGCAACGCTCGGCAAAAGGCCGGCAAGAAGAACCAGGCACGCGATCCGTGCAACCCTACGAAACATGACTGTAGATTCGATGGCCATACACTCCCTCCGACAAGCTCAACCAGAGATCCTGTTACGAGCGGCTTATCTGTCCGCCCGCTTACGCGGCTTCGACAACAGGCGGATGCCGCGCTTCTTAATCTTGCTCGGCCGGCCATTCCGCTCTTGCCGGCCGTTTGCCAGTCCCCCTGCCGGGCGCCGCGCCAGGTTCATGCGGCGGTTGCCCGGACAAGGAACCATCAGAACGTGAACTTAGCCTCCAGCTCCGCCAATCTGTTTCCGACCTTGATATTCGCAACGCCGAAATCCTGGTACTGGAGCATGTTTTGCGTCAGCGGCTGACCAACGAGCCCGTCCTGGATGCCGAGATTCAGGTTCGTGTTGTTGTTGTTGTTGAACGAAACCAGCGGATGGTTAAACACGTTGAAAGCGCCCATCCGGAACTCCAGGTTCCTTCCCTCTCCGAGGGGGAAACTTTTGAACACGGTCACATCGTGGTCCATGAAATACGGACCGCGCAGGTAAGGCAGCCGGTAGACTCCGTTGGTCCCAGGCTGCGGTATTTCGAATGCCAGGGGGTTGATGAACTGGTGCGCATGCGGCCCGCCCTTGACACTGACACCGTTCGCAAGCCCGGGCATCATTTGCACGTCCGGCGTGCCCAGCCACACCACGGGATTCATGTATGTGACACAATACGTGTTGCCGTTCTTATCGGGCTTGATGCCGTAAATCGATTCACACTGTCCCGCACCTTGCTGATCTGCCTGGTTTGCATTCGGAACCTGCACGGCATTCGCGAACCCAGCGTATCCGAAGCCGAAGTTCTCGCCGTTCACAGAGGCCAGCGGGAAACCGCTCATGACCTGCGAGATTCCGGAGATCCGCCAACCGTTGGCAAGATTAGAGATCAACCACTTCCCGCCCCCGTAGCGTTTGCCCAGGTCGACCAGGTAGTAAATATTGAAGGTTTGCGTCCGGTCGTATGGCACCGGGTTATAGTCGTTGCGCAGGTTGACCGGATCGACGAGTTGGTTGTTGTACGAGGAGGCGGTGGCAAGGTTCTTGGCGAACGTGTAGTTGGCGCCCCACGAAACCATGCCCCCGGTCTTGTTCCACTCGACCTGCGCGCTGTTGTAGTTCGAGTAGAAATTGTGTTTGAGCTGGTAGATGTGCTGGTAGAAGGGGTAGGGACGGTAGAAATCGTACTCCGGCGTGCCCAGCCCGCCGATGCCGTCAATAACGGGATTGCCGTAAAGCGAAGTCAGATTGCTCGGGATATTCGCATAACTGACAAAGAAGAGGTTGTCGTTCGCGCCCGCCATGTTCGGGTTGTTATTCGCGGGGCAACCCGTCTCAATGCCGCAGATAATGTTGATGTCAGACGCGCTGTTGTAACTGTTGCTCCCGCTATACGAACCCAGATTAACGCTTTGGTTGCCTACGTACGCGGCAGTCAAGTGGGAAGGCCCCAGGCGCAGGAACCTGATTCCGGGGATGGCCTGATCGATTCCGCCGTTGAATTCGTAGTAGATGGGACGAACCGTATCCGTCGGCGAAATAACGTAGGCGCTGAAATCCGGAGGCACGGTGGGGGTCTGGCTGTCGATCTGGTTGAAGGTCAGCGCTCCCTGCAGGTTCGTGAATTTGTAACCTTGGGCCGTGGATGCAGCCAGCGCGTAAGGATTGAACTGCTCCTGGTTGCGGTACATGCCCCAGCCGCCGCGCAGTACGGTCTTGCGTTTTCCAAAGATGTCCCACGCCCCCCCCACGCGAGGAGTCACGTAGATGGTTGGCGGAGAGTTGACGGAGTTCGACACGCCAGTCTTCTGCGAGTACCACGTGATGCCCGGGTCGCCGGAGCTGGCGCAGTTGCGTGTGTAGCCGCTGCATTGCGTGTTGTAAAGGCTGTCGGAGAATGTCGCCAGGCCATTGTTATGACGGTCCGTCCAGGGGCCGAGATGCTCGATGCGCGCGCCGATAATCAAGCTGATATTGCGCAGCTTCAGCGTATCCATGGCAAACCCCGCCACCGTCGTGTAACGCATGTCAACATTGGGCGTGAAATTGGACTGGTTAAAGGAATCGGCATACCCCTCGTACATCAGCGCCGTGGGGTTATAACAGCTTCCCAGATAAGCGGCGCCTGAATTGCGCAGGTTGCCGGCCGGATTCGGGTTCTCGCAGCCGTTATACGGCGCCTGATTAGTCGACGAATACTCGAAGTACGCATTATTGACATTGAAAGTGTACGCGCCCTGAGGATATGCGCCCACGTTCGAGATTCCGTTATAGGTGCCCTGCTCCCCGTAGAGACCGAACTGCAGGTAGTGGTTTTTCAGCTGCCAGCTCACATTGTCCTGGATGATGGGATCGACCTTCTTGGTGTGGACTCGGTTGTTATAGAATCCGCCGGGCATAAGCACGTTCGGATAGCCGTTTCCACCTCCACTGGCAATGGCAGGCACGGCAAGGTCGTTGTTGTTCTTGTACATCCCCAGATAATTGAAGCCGAGGCCGCCGTTTCCCGGAATGTCAAACCGGTCCACCGCCGTGGGGTTACCCATCTTTCCGGGCAGGCTGACGAAGGACATGGCGGCGGAGAACTCGTTGGTCACGCTCGAACCGAAGAGGCGGGTGTAGCGCGCGGCAAGGACATTCGAAACGTCGCCGGTGGTGATGTTGCCTGGATAAGGCACCGAACCGGTCGGGAAGGAGCCGAGATCGACAGGATCCTCGTCGATTTCCTTCTGTAGTCCATAGACCAGGAACAGGTTATTATTGGAATTGATGTTATATTGCAGCGTGGCCCGGAACACGCCCCCGTTCTGGTTCTGCTGGAGCTGCTGAATATAGTTGTAACCAAAGGGGTTGGTGAACGGATCGGCGTTGGGCGCCGGGAACCAATTCACGAGCGACGCGCCGGCGCCGTTCATGTACGGATGGGCATTGTTGTTGGCCACCGCGGTGCCATTCGGCAAGAAGCTATCCACATAGCACATGGGCTGAATGGCATTGGGGTTGGGCTGGCCGTCAGGACGCCCACCGCAGAGTTCGGCATCGAGCGAAGCGGCGCTGAAATCGCCTTGGCGCTCGGCTGCGGTGGGTACCCAGGCAGAGATCGCCTGTTGATCAGCCTCAAAAACTTGGTGGTCATACTCGAACCCTGCAAAGAAGAACAGTTTATCCCTGTTGCGATTGAAACTCATAAATGGAAGCAGCAGCGGACCGCCGAAATTACCGCCGGGATAAAAATACTGCTCGTTGGGGCGCGACTGGCGGAGGTAATTGTCGTACCAGTCGTTGGAGTTCAAAACCGCATTGCGGGCAACCAAATAGGCCGCGCCGTGATACTTGGCGCCGCCCAATTTCGTCGAGGAACTGATGAGCGCCGGCCCCTTCGCGTATTCCGCGCCGTATGAGGAATTGGAGGCCTTGACATCCTGGACCATCTCGATGTTCGTCTGCTGCACCGACCCCGAATTAGTGGCGATGTCGGTGAGCGAAACGCCGTCACTGACGATGGCGATGCCGGCCGGGCCGGAGCCGTTGGCGACATAAGCCGATGTAGGGCCGCTCAGGCCCACTACGGCGAAGTTGTATCCGGGACGGTTGAAGAGGCCCTGATCGCCGGTTGACATCGCATATCCGGGCAACATCTTGACCAGCTCGCCGGCGTCGCGACCGACGATGGTGAGGTTGTTCAGGTCCGCGGAGGTGATGATGTCGCTGCGCTCGCCAGTGTCAAGCGCTGCCACAACCGAATCGGCCTGCGCTTCCACGGTAACCGACGCGGCCGCGGCGCCTACTTTCAAGTGGATGTCGGTATAGCCCAGTTTATCGCCCGCGCGCACCGGGAACGGCTGGGACTGCCAGGGGCCGAAACCCTCGGCCGTCACCGTGAGCTGGTAACTGAGGCCGGGGATAACGCTGGCGAATGCAAAAGCGCCATCGCTGTTACTGGTCGTGGTGCGCTTGATTCCCGTTTGCTGGTCAGTCAGTGCGACCGTGGCCTTTGGAATGACAGCGCCTGTCGCGTCCGCGACAATGCCAGTCACGTTTCCCGTCGCTTGCCCATAGACCGCCGTTTGCGCCAGCAGGAGCACCGCGGTTAGCATCACCAGCAACGAGGCAGTCGGCCTGTTCCCTGAAAAGAACTTCATAGTAGTCCCCCCGTCGGCTACATTCCGTTGTGTCTTTGACACTTGGTTCTCAGCCCTCACACCGAAACTAAGTTATTGCACACCTTACTCTTAAGCCTTTGAGCAATCGGACGCGGCCATTCGTTCCGCATTGATGACTAGGAATTTTGAAGCTTGTGGTTAGAGTCTGTCAAGTCAATTCTTTCCGAAAGTTGCAACGATTCCAACAATTGGATCGATACCGCACTGTTGCCGGTTCTTCAGGCTCTTCACGCCTTTGCAGGGTGTGCATTCCGTGGCTTTGCAGACACACATCTGCACTCGGTCGCGCCATTTTGAGAGCTCAGAAGTGAGTAGTTCGGCTGCTGCAAGGTCCAGTGGCGCGGCCCTCCCGCCCGCGGACCCTTGGTCGAGGAGGTCGATCGCCATCACAGCCATCAAGCCTTAACGGCAATTCGCCTGGCCAGTAAAAAACCGCATCATGAAATGCCTTGCTGGGCCCCATCTTCGCGAATACGCGGCTGGGGCGCGGTCAGTCCGCGTGCCGGACCGGCCATGGCCCTGATACCGTGTCGTCTGGCGCGAGAATTTCCCGCCAGCATCGTCTCATTCCTCTTAGTTCGGCACCACAAAAAGAGTGATGGATTGCGCCGGGAACGAGTAATTGCTGATCGTGCTCGTCGTCCCGCTTCCTGACGGCGGCGTTACGCTTACGCCCGCCTCCTGAACGATCGCATTCAGGTTTGCATTGCTGTACCGGTACACCCCTGCCGTCGTTCCGCTCGCCGCCGTGAAGTTTTCCAGGCTGATCGTTGAAGTCAGCGCCCCGTAGGTTTTGTTGATCACCATCACGGTAATGGCGTTGTCGGAGCCGCGCTGCGCGCCATACACCGCGAGTTGGCCCTCGCCATCACCGGCGGCAGAGGTGCTGGTCGAGGGCAGAACCGTGTTGCCAAACGTGGAGTTGCTCCCGTCGTAGTTGCGGTAGATTGCGAATGCCATCATGCCGGGGATCTGCTCGGAGGGATCTTCAGTCGGCCACATGGTGGCCAGATCGAGGCCTTCGCGCCCAAAGATGCCCAGAATATCGGCTTGCGCCAGCGCGCCGTTGATGGATTCCATTCCGCCCCAGTTGTATTCGTCGATGGCCAGCTTGGTGCCGGGATAGCTGGCGCCGGGGTAGAAGTAGCCTGCATAGCTGCCAGCGGCGCCAGTAACCCACGCCCTCATCATAGGAATCAGTTGCGGAGCCTGCTGCGGGGGTGAGCAGCTTGTGGTGTAATTCGGGTCGCCGCTATAGTTCGGCTGCGGGAATTGGCCGCTGGCATCCGTGTAAGTCGGATCCCAGAAGACGCGCGTTGAGTTCAACCTCGCTTGCTGCGCGCCGGTGTCTCCGGCAGTCGTAAAGGCGACCGAATTCCCGCTGCCGGTGGGGTAATCGGCCGCGAAATAGGTGTGCAAGTCCAGGTAATCCAGCAGCCGGACGCCGTAGGTGGTTTGAGCTTGCGCGAATTGCTGCAAATAATACTGGATGAAGGGGATGCCGCCGTGCGCTTCGCGATCGAGCGGCTTGCTCCACGGCTGACCGCAGCCCCCTCCGCTCCATCCGGACTCGACATCCTTCTTGGAATAGAAGTAATCCCACCAATAGTCCATCACCGGGCCGCTCACCTGGGCGGTCGGATCGACAGTTTTGATGGCCAGGGCAGTGCCAATGCCGCCGTTTGTCACCTCGTCATAGGTGAAGGGCAGGGGATGCACGTCGCGGTCTTCCGCATCCCACCAACTGGGCTCGTTGTCCAGGTCGTAGATGGCCACGCCCTGGCCAGCGCCGGTAGCCGGGTTTCCTGGGCCGAACTTATTCACAAGGTATTCCGTCCAACCGCCCGCCCACGTGTTTTCCGCCCACGATACGGTTACCGCGGAGGCGGCGGGCGGCGCCGGAGGAGGTTCCGAGATGCTGGTGAGGGTGGGAGAGTTGCCGGTTATATCGGTCTGGTTGGCCAACTCTCCGTCGCCGCATTCGCGTGAGGTGTCCACTTCATATTGACTGGGGTACAACGACAGCGGGAAGCTGCAGGAGGTGCTGTCCTTGGCCACCCAGCCAAGCACAGGCACCGTACCCAGAGTCTTGATTCCATAGCTGTTATTGCTTTCGACCAGGGCGTCGAATGCCGAGACCCCGCTGACCGTTGGCCACGCATCTCCCTCGGTGCCGGTCTGGTTCTCAAAGTACCAGTCGGCGATGGAACTGCTTACGTCCAACTTGTAGTTATAGCGCTCGGTGGAGTCTCCGCCCCAGCGATCGATGGTGATGTTGGCTCTTGCGACCGCGGTGACGTCGGCCGATGTCGCGTGAAGCAACCACGCGTCCATGCCGTAAATGTCCGGGCTGATGGGGTTACCCGGGCTGCCCACATTGACCGTGAGCGCCGGGCCGGTAGCTGTGGCCGGCGGACTCAGGGTCACGGTGGCGCTGCCGCTCACGTTTGTGAACCCGGTCATGGTGCTGGTGGCGGTAATGGTGACGGAGGCCGGAGCCGGGTAAGGCGTGGTGTAGAGACCGGTCGAATTAATAGTGCCGGGGCTCAAGCTGCCGCAGGAAGGACAGGTCAACGACCAGGTCACCGCTTTGCTGTAGTTGCCCGTGCCGTTCACCGTCGCCGTGAACTGCTGCTGCGCGCCAATGGTTGCGGTGCTGGGCGTTACATTGATCGACGTTATTCCCGCCTGGTTGTAATTTGCCGTCACGGTCGTGTTGGCGTTGACGGTTACAACACAGTTGAAACCGCCAGACCCGCTTGTCGAAGCGCATCCGCTCCAGGAGACGAAAGAGTAGCTGTTATCGGAGAGCGCGGCGCTCAGCGTCACCTGCGTGCCGGAATAGTAGGACCGCGCGAAGGGTGTTGTCCCTGAGCTTGCACCGTTGTTGTCAGCGGGAGAGACGAGAATCGAGATACCGCTCGAAGGCGCGGCGGAATCAACCGTGAGCGTATAGAGGATGGCGGGGTTCACGGTCACCGATCCCACTCCCGTGTTGCTCGCATACATGGATGAGCCCGCTGCATCGGGCGTGTAGGTTGCGGTCAGCGTTTCAGTCCCTGTGGCCAGCGAGTTGGCGGGAATGTTGATTGTGGCGCTGCCGCTTACCAGCGTGCTCGCGGTGGGAGTGGTGTAACCGCCGCCGCTCAGTGTCACTGAGCCAGTCGGCGTCGGATTGCCGCTGCCCCCGCTCACGGTCACGGTCACTGATAGGGCCTGATTGACGGTGATGCTCGAAGAGCCCGGAGTCACCGTCACGGTTGGCGGGGCCGGGCTCACCGTCACGCTGACCGAGCCCGTCACCGTGTTGTAGTCGGTCGTGTCCGCAGGCGTGAAGGTCACGCTTTCGCTGGGTGTCCCGCCACTGGGCACGATGGTGGGCGTCGTCCAGGTAAACACGCCGCTCACCGACGCCACGCCGCCACTCAGCGTCGACGATGACAGCGTCTGGCCGTAGGTGATTGCGCTCGCCGTCGGCCATGCCGACACGGTCGGCGTCGCCTTGTTCACCGTCACGCTGACCGAGCCCGCCACCGTGTTGTAGTCAGTCGCGTCCGTAGGCGTAAAGGTCACGCCCTCGCTGGTCGTTCCTGTAGCGGGCGCCGTTGCGGACGTCGTCCAGGAGAAGGCGCCGGGTACCGATGCCGTGCCTCCGCTCAGGGTTGACGAAGCCAGCGTCTGGCCGTAAGTGATTGCGCTCGCCGTCGGCCATGCCGACACCGTCGGCGTCGCCTTGCTCACCGCCACGCTGACGGAGCCCGCCACCGTGTAGTAGTCGGTCGTGTCCGTGGGAGTGAAGGTCACGCCCTCGCTGGGTGTGCCTGCATTGGGTTCCGTCGTGGACGTCGTCCAGGAAAAAGCGCCGGATACCGACGCCGCGCCGCCACTCAGCGTCGATGACGCCAATGTCTGGCCGTAAGTGATCGCGCTCGCCGTAGGCCATGACGTCACTGACGGTGTGCTCTTGGAGGTCGTGGTGATCCCGCCTCCGCCGCCCCCGCACCCCGCCATCCATAAACTTGCCAGAAAACTTATCCAAATCGCTGACTGTCGCCCCATCATCTTCATCACCCGACCTCTTCCCCTTGCCTATATTCTCTCTCAATCGGCATCCGATCTTATATCCTTAGCCCCTGTTGAATCTCCAGATTCACCTGCCGCCATGCGAACCCGGACCGGCGCAACGGGGCCGGATTCGAGGATTATTCCCTGTCCCAAGCAGCCCTGTTCGCCTCAAAGCCAAAGGGCAAAGATAACATTATCATGAATTTGCCTTGCGAGCCGATCCCGGCGTACATCGGATGGGCCGGCCAAAATGTCCATCGACCGCTCCCCGGCGCGCATCGCCAACGTCAGCAGGTGGATTCCCTGCCCACAGGCGAACCGGCGTCAGCCTCCGCATTGCGATTTTTTGCGCGTGGCTAATTCGCCGCACTCAAGCGCTTTTCATACTTGACAACGGCAAATTTTGTCGAGTAGGGTATATCGTTGCCAAAGCTGTAGGATAATCCGCCCGCAGTTTCAGATAACTTGACGTTTTTCATTCTGCGCGTGGATATGCTGGAGTTTATGGGGGGTTGGACTCTTTTTCTTTCGTATATTTAGCCGGCTTTTCGCGGGTCGATTCGGAGACAAGTGATTCGGCCCTCGCCGCAGAATCGTGCGTGAGATGGAATGGGATATTCACAGTTAGCGCAAACAGGATGGGATTCGAATCGCGAAAACATCACGGGAAATGAGAGCTCTAAAGGCGCAGGAGTCCAAAAGGCAATCGATGTTGAACCGATGGACACGAGTTGCGACCCCGGGTTGAGTGCCTGGGTAAATGCTGGATGCGGAGCTTGACGCAGGTTTGATGTTGGCAAAGGACGATACGGGACGAACCGGACCGTCGCCGATTCCCGGGTTCGGGGATGGAAACAGATCGGAGGAGAAGGAATGCAGACCAATTTGAACAAATTGACGAGTCCAGTGCGGTCCTTTGCGGCGGGAACATGGGTAGCCTTGTTCGCGCTGCTAGCCCTTTGCCTTGGTGCGAATCCCGCGATGGCCGGCGGGAGCACCCCGCCCATCGTGGTCTCCGGCGCGCCCGTACAGTTAGGAGCGCTTACCGGCGGCGGTTGGGATGGCTCGCAAGAGCCCATAGGGGGAACATTTGTTATAGGCG
>Ga0326728_10025067_pt1 | contig 10723 bp, 8 predicted proteins | sample MB3enrmetagenome_FD_207602 | JGI IMG/M metagenome (GOLD analysis project Ga0326728, IMG submission 207602) | Lab enriched peat soil microbial communities from McLean, Ithaca, NY, United States - MB31MN | ecosystem: Environmental > Terrestrial > Soil > Wetlands > Peat | place: USA: New York...
CAGGTTTGCCGTGACAATGCCGACGGGCGCGTGATCGAGAATGGCGCGCAGCCGGTTCGCCGTGGCCTTTAATTGCTGCTCTGCCCGCTTACGCTCCGTGATGTCGCGACTGATTTGCAGAAAGGCCGTCTCTCCGTGGAAGGCAATGCGTGTGACGTTTAGCTCGATGGGGATCTCGACCCCATCGGCCCGGATATGAGCGCTCTCGTAAGTACCGGAGGGAACTTCTCCCCGCAGGCGCGCGGTAGCTCTTTCGGCAAATTGCGGCGCCACGATATGAAAAAACTCAAGGTGGAGCAATTGTTCGCGGGTGTATCCGAGTTGTTTGCAGGCGGCCTCGTTGACTTCGAGGATTTTGCCTTGCTCGCTTATGACCAGGATGGCGTCCGGAGCCAGTTCCACGATGGCACGCAGCCGTGCCTCGCTTTCCGCCAGGGCCTGCTGAGCGCACTTGTAGTCCGTGATATCGACGGCCACGCCAATCAGCGCCGGTGTGCCTGTTCTCGCAGCGACAAACGGCATTTTGATTGTCTGCCGGTAATGGGTACGTCCAAAGGCATCGCGCAGCTCCTCGCCGGCGATGAACTTGGTTGTACCGCTATCCATGGCCTCCCGGTCGGACGCCGTGAACGCGGCGGCTTGCTGTGGGTCGGCGATAATCTCCAGCGCGCGCCGGCCAACCATCTGTTCCGGCGTCATCCCGTAAACTTCCGCGCAGGCTCGATTGACGAGCAGATAACGGCCCTCCCGGTCCTTCACGAAGATGTGATGGGGCACCAGGTCAATTACCGTCCGCAGAAAACGCTCGCTCTCCTGCTGGCCCTCATGGGCGGCCAACTGGCGCTTCCAGGCATGGTAGATTACGGTCCAGGCCAGAAGCGTGATGACGAAGAACCATGCCACTAATGCCCACATCCACGTCGCCTGGTGCCACCAGCCGGCAAAGTAATCCTCCTCGGCAAGGCCTACCATGATGATGAAGGGGTACCCGGAGACTTGGCGGAAGGCGTATGCACGCCTGATTCCGTCGACGGTGGCAACCGTCGTGTAGATTCCCGCACGCTGGTCCGAGTTGAAGGCTTCCTGGAATTCAGTGGATACTTTTTTGCTGCCGAGGTGGGCCTCGTCTTCCGCGGAAATCGGATAGCGGGCCAGCAGAGCGAAACCCTTGCCGCGGAGGGCAATCGCACCTTTTTTGCCCACATCGACGAGACCTAACGCCTTAGTCAGGTGTTCCACGGTAACCGTCGCGTAAGCAATGCCGGCAAAGGAATGGTCCGGTCGATTGATTCGCCGGGCCAGGATAATCATCCATTTTCCGCTGTGACGGCCAATCAGCGGCTCGGAAATGGCCAGCTCTTCATGGGGGGTATCCCGCAATTGGCGAAAATAGTCGCGGTCGGCCAGCCCGATCTGGAGCTCCACCGGCCAATCGTTGCCGTAAACGACTTCCCCTTGTGTATTGGTTATTCTCAGATTATTGATTGCCGGGACATAACGACACTGCTGCATGATGAAAGGATTCAAAGTCGTTCGCTGCAATCGGCCCCGGGCAATTTCCCGCTCAGCTTCGCCTTTTACCGCGAGCAAAGCAAGATTAATCTGGTTGATGTTGCCGACCAGGTCCTCCTCCAAAACCTGGCCTAGATTGCGAGCCGTGGTTTCAGCTTGCAACTGATATTGACGCCGGCTGGAGCGCAGTGTGAACACAACGACTGTAATGACAAACAAGTTGACCCCAAGCACGGCCAATGCCAGCAGCGTGGGGAAGTGCGCGAGCAAGCGTCTTTGCGATGGTGATGGGCGCTGCAATGCCATATCAACTCGGTGTCTCAAGTTATTCCGACGGTAAGCCGTGTGTTGTCAGAGCAGTCTAGAACGTACCCCACTATCTTAAGATCGGTAAAAACCCCTACTTTCAATAGCGAAACGCGGTTTTTCGCCAGGCCTACATACCGGTTTTCCAGGTTCGCTGCCGCACGCCATCTGATCTGTTGGAGCCAGCACGCTCCCGGAGTGGCCAGCGGCAGTTCTGCCCGGCAGAACCGCTGCGCATTCTGAGCCGTGCGTCGAGCATCTCGCAGTACGACCCAGCCATCGTATTCCGATATTAGCGAGCGGTTTGGGGAGGTGGCCCATGCGGCGAGTATTTACGCTTTTTGTATTTGCGCTGTTCTGCTGGACTGCGGCAAGGGCCCAGCAGACAGTGACGATTGGCTTTACGGTTTCGAACACGGGTAGTTTGAACGTCGACTCGCTGGAGCAGTACCGCGGATTCGAACTCTGGCGCGACCAAGTCAATGCGGCCGGCGGCATAAAGGCCGGCGGCAAGAGTTATCAGATCAAGTTTGTCACTTACGATGACGAGTCCCAGCCCCAGCGGGTACAGCAACTTTACACTCGTATGATCCTGCAGGATAAGGCGCAATTTCTGTTCAGCCCCTACTCTTCGGGGTTAACGGCGACGGCGGCGATCGTCACCGAACAGAACGGCAAGATCATGATCACCACCGGGGCGGCAGAGGACAAGACCTATAAGCTCGGCAACCAGTACCTGTTCCAGATGTTCACGCCCGCCAGCGACTACCTGACCAGCGCACTGGACCTGCTGAAGGCGAAAGACGCGAGCACGCAGGTGGCCTTCGTCTGCGCAGACGATAGCTTCTCGAGTGCGGTAGCGGCGGCAGGAAAAGCGTATGCACAGAAGATCGGACTCAAAGTGGTTTTCGATGAAGCGTATAGCCCCGATACCACCGACTTCGGCCCCATCATAGACAAGGTGGTGGCGTCGAAAGCCACGGCGTTCGTCGGCGGCGGACACTACGCGGATGGAGCTACGCTTGCCCGGCAGCTTTACAGCCGCAAGGCCAAGCTGGAGTTCCTCTCGCTACTGGTGGCGCCCGGCAGCCCCAAGTTCACCGAACTGGGCAATGCTGCGTTTGGCGTGACCGTACCGTCCCAGTGGGAAGTACAGTCGGCTTACAAGCCCCAGTTCGGCCCAACGGGCGCGGAATTCGCGAAGGCGTATCAGGCGAAGTACAACTCGCCGCCCAGCTATGAATCTGCCGGGGGGTACGCTGCTGGCTTGATCTTGCAGCATGCAATCGAGCAGGCTGGAGCGATCGATACAGCCAAGGTGGCCAGCGCGTTGAACTCCACTAATGCAACCACGTTTTTCGGCCTGACAAAGTTTGCGACCGGCGCCAAGGAGCACGGCTTGCAAATGGGGCACAACATGGTTCTGGCCCAGTGGCAGGAGGACAAGTCCGGCAAGCTCGACAAGGAGGTGGTATGGCCCGCCCAGGCCCAGAGCGCCCAAATCGTATTCCCGATCTGGCAGGGACCGGCGAAAACCATCGCGCAGGCAAAGCAGGCGAAATAACGTTGTAGCGCAGGAGCACGGGCGGTGTTGTGGCCCCGCCCTTCCGCTTCCGCGCCTAACCGGGTCCGGTAGCAAGCTATGTCCGGAATTTTCGCGTCGTTGCTGGATGGATTGCTCGTCGGCTGCGTCTATGGCCTGGCCGCCATCGGCCTGAATCTTATCTGGGGCGTCATGGGCGTCATCAACCTGACGCATGGGGCCATGATCGCCCTGGGCATGTTTGGCCTCTATCTGCTGTTCAGCAGTCTTGCGGTCAATGCCTATATCCTGCTTCTCCCCATCCTCGCCGCCGGCTTTGCCGCCGGCATCGTCGTGTACTGGATGGCCGTGTATCGGGTGGTCGGCCGGCCCGCGCTGATGAGCCTGCTGTCCACTTTCGCCGTCAACATGATGATCATCGGCATCGGCACCACCCTGTGGAGTACCAGTCCCTACAACGTGAATTTCAATTTACCCGGCATTAGTCTGGGGCCTTACACCTTCACGGGCAACCATATCGCCGCCGCCATCGCTGCCGTCATACTCGCCGGCGCCTTGCACCTGTTTCTCTATTACACGCGCTTCGGCCGGGCGATCCGGGCAGTCGCGGACAATCGCGACGCCGCGGAACTAATGGGAATCTCTTCCACCCGCGTGCTGATGGTAACCTTCGGCGTTGGCATTGCGCTGGCGGTGGCTTCCGGCGGACTTATTGCCACTCTGTTCCCGTTTACCATCCTTTCCGGCGGCGTCTACCAGCTCAGGAGTTTTGTCGTAACCGTGCTGGCAGGGTTAGGCCGGCCGGTCGGGGCCTTGTTCGCCGGCATTCTGCTGGGACTGCTGGAGGGCGCCGTTACCCCGTTTATTGCCATCAGTTGGATTCCGCTCATCGAGTTCGGATTGTTCGTGGTGGTGCTGGTGCTGTTTCCGCGTGGCCTTTTCGGGAGAAACGCGTGATCTTCAAGCGGCCGTTTTTCTGGATCGTGATCGGAGTGTCGGCGCTGCTCGCGCTTCTGCCTCTCTGGGGAAACGATGCGACGCTCCGCGAGACGCTCATTCTATCCGCGGTAGCAGTTATCCTGGCGACCAATCTCAACCTGATGATCGGCTACACCGGCTATGTGAACTTCGGCAACGTGATTTTCTTCGGCTTGGGCGGCTACATCGGGCTTTATCTCACCACCGTGCGCGGCTGGCATCTGATAACTGCGGCGCTGGCCGCTGGCCTCGCGGTTAGCCTATTCACGCTGTTGTTTGGCCTGGCAATCCTTTCCCTCCGCGGCGCCTATTTTGCGCTGGCCACCATCGGAATTCTCGAGGCGGTGCGGGCGTTTGTTTCCAACTTCGCTCCCTGGGGCAAAGCGGCGGGATTGTATGTGTCGTTTGCCGTCTATCAGCCCCTCGGCGGTCCGATGCGGGCGGTCTGGCTTGCCTATTTTCTGGTGATTGCCGTTTTTTGCCTTTCTCTCTTGCTCAGCCTGGCAATCAAGAACTCCAAGTTTGGCCTGGCCCTGTTCGCCATCCGTGAGGACGAGGATGCCGCCGTCACCCTGGGCGTCAATGCGCGATTCTACAAAGCTCGCATTTTCAGCCTCTCCGCTTTTTTGCCCGCCGTGGCGGGGGCGCTGATTTATTTCAAGAGCGGCATGATCGATCCCGGCGAGGCCTTTGAGCTCACGGTCTCCATTGAAGTCATCGTCATGATGATGCTCGGGGGCCAGGGCAGCATTATGGGGGCAGCGCTGGGTGCGGCGCTTTACGAACAACTGCGCGGTTACCTGCTTACCTCGCCGAGTCTTTCCCATTTCCAACTGGTGATTGCCGGTGGCTTGCTGCTAGTCATCGTACAGTTTGCGCCGGGCGGGCTGATCGGCTGGCTCTACCGGCTAGTGCCGGGTGCGCGGAGGTTGTTCGAGTGACTACCCTGCTCGAAGTGCGAAGCCTGAAAAAGCACTTCGGCGGGCTACGGGCAGTGAATGACGTGAGCTTCACGATCGCCGAGGGAGAAATCCTCGGCCTTATCGGCCCCAACGGCGCCGGCAAGACCACGCTGTTCAACCTGATCAGCGGGGTTCTCCGCCCGGACCACGGGAGCCTGTTCTTTGCCGGCGAAGACGTGACCGCCTGGTCGCCCGACAAAATCGCGCGCCGCGGCCTCGCCCGTACCCATCAGATCGTAAAGCCGCTGAACGACCTTAGCGTCCTGGATAACGTTACGGTCGGCGCCTGTTTCGGCCGGGAGAATCTGCCCCTCCGGGACGCCCGGAACGTTGCGCGCGAAGTGCTCGATTTCGTAGGCATGGCCGATCGCGCCGGCGTGCCCGCACATTCCCTTACCATCGCGGGCAAGAAACGGCTTGAGGTGGCGCGCGCCCTGGCGGCCCGCCCGCGGCTGATCCTGCTGGATGAGGTCCTGTCGGGACTGAACCCGACCGAGGTCGCGCGCCTGATCGGCTTGGTGCGCTCCCTGCCCCAGCGCGGCATCGCTGTTTTCCTGATCGAGCACGTGATGCAGGCCATCATGCATCTCTCCCACCGCATTATGGTCCTGAACTTCGGGCAGAAGATTGCCGAAGGACCGCCAGAGGAAGTCGCGCGCCATCCGCAGGTGGTCGAGGCGTATCTGGGCGATCCCAATATTGCTGAAAAATTGACAGGAAGCGGGTAATGGACTGCGCTCTCGAACTGGAAAAACTGGAGTCCGGCTATGGCGAGGTGCAAGTCCTCTGGGACGTGTCGCTGAAAGTGGCTGCCGGACGGCTGACTACGATTGTGGGCGCGAATGGGGCGGGCAAGACCACCACGCTCCGCACCGCCGTGGGCAGCATTCGTCCCTGGGGCGGCCGCGTGCGCTTAAACGGCGCAGATATTACCCGTCTGTCTCCACACGCGCGGGCGCGGCGCGGACTCGTACTGGTGCCCGAAGGACGCCAGTTGTTCGGCGCGCTCAGCGTGCAGGAAAACCTGGATATGGGCGCCTATTGCGCGCACGCCCGCCGCCAGGCTGGGGAGAAGGAGAATCTCCAGCGCGTGTTTCAACTCTTTCCCCGTTTGCTGGAGCGCCGCCGGCAGAAAGCGGCCACGCTTTCCGGCGGAGAGCAGCAGATGCTGGCCGTGGCTCGCGGCCTGATGGAACAACCGGAGGTGCTGATGATCGATGAGCTGTCGCTCGGCCTCGCTCCCGTAGTCGCTCAGCAGCTCTTTCTCACCCTCAAAACCCTGAAGCAGCAAGGACTCACCATCGTATTGGTGGAGCAAAACGTACATCTGGCCCTGGCGCTGAGCGACTACACCTACGTGCTGGCGCAAGGGCGCGTGCACCTGGAGGGACCTTCGCGCGAGGTCGCCGGAATGGACGAAGTCCGCCAGGCTTACCTCGGCCTTTAACCGCTAGCGCTTGTAGCCGATCTTCCGCAGAAAGTCGTGGCGGGTCTTTACGTCCGCGTCACTCTCCACCCCTTTCGGTGCGCTGCCATCGATGACGCCCATAACGCCGCGGCCCTGCTCGTGCTTGGCCACCACCACCTGAACCGGGTTCGCCGTGGCGCAGAACAGGGTCACGACTTCCGGGGTACGCCGGATGGCATGCAGCAGGTTTACGGGATAGGCATTGCGGACTACCAGCACGAATACGTGCCCGGCGCCGAGCTTTTGCGCATTGCGGATGGCCGTTGCCTTCAGTTCGTCGTCATTGCCGTCCGCCCGCGTCAGGCAAGGTCCGGAGCTCTCGTTGAAGGCCATACCGAACTTGGCCTGCGGCACCGTGTTAACCACCGCCTCGTAAATATCTTCGACCGTCTTGATGAAGTGCGATTGTCCGACGATGAGATTGGAATCGGCAGGAACCTCCATAGCAATCGCTTCCAGCTCCAGCATGATCTCCTCCAGGAATGGCGTGGGTTGAGGTATGAAATTGTAGCAGTCAGGGAAACACCTACCACAGAGACACACTCGATCGGGTGATCCGGTGATCGGGTGATCGAAAGACACAAAACACATTGTGTTTTTGGGTGATTTGCAACCGCTTTTTGATACGCCAATCGAGTGATCGGTAGACCGGGAGAGCCAGGGTACGTGTTTCAGATCACCCGATCGCCGGATCCCGCTCGGCGGGATCACCCGATGCTCTGTCTGACTCCTGACTTCCGTCTTCTGTTTTTTCCGGGAATAAAACCCCGCGGCCGCAGTTAGCAGCCTTGTGACGCCGTTGAGTGTCGCATAGCAGCCGCTGCCCGGCCGCCAGAAAACCTGCCCTCCGGAGGAAGACGATGAAAAAAGAGCATTGCGAAGCAGAGCCCAAAATCGACCCCAACGGCGATGGCGTAGATCGCCGGGGATTTCTCCAGTGCATGGCTTGGGCCGGCGCCGGAGTCGTTTGGACCATGAGCGGAGGTGTACCGGTGTCGCGTCTTTTTGGCGCTGCCCCTCACCACGCCGGCGCCGGCGATTTCACCTTCGTTCAGATCAGCGACAGCCATATCGGTTTCGATAAAGCAGCTAACCCCGACGTCACCGCCACCTTCCAAACTGCGGTCGAAAAAATCAACGCCCTGCCGGTGGAGCCGGACCTGATTATTCACACCGGAGACCTCAGCCACCTCTCCAAACCCGGCGAATTTGACACGGTCGATCAGGTCCTCAAGGGCGCCAGGGCCAAAGAGGTCTTCTACGTTCCCGGCGAACACGATGTCGCTCTGGACAACGGGCAAATGTACCTCGAACGCTATGGTAAAGGGAGCCGCGGTGCGGGCTGGCAGAGCTTCGATCACAAGGGCGTACATTTCGTTGGCTTGGTCAATGTGCTCAATCTCCAGGCCGGCGGCTTAGGCATTCTCGGAAACGAGCAGTTGGAATGGCTGGAGCGAGATCTGAAGGGTCAAACGGCCAGCACACCCCTCGTGGTATTCGCCCACATTCCACTCTGGACAATCTATCCGGAATGGGGTTGGGGAACCCAGGATAGTGCGCAAGCCTTGAGCTACCTCAAACGCTTCGGTTCCGTGACCGTGCTCAACGGTCATATCCATCAAATCATGCAGAAGGTCGAGGGCAACGTCAGCTTCCATACCGCAATGGCGACGGCATTCCCGCAACCGCAGCCGGGAACGGCTCCCTCCCCCGGCCCATTGAAGGTGCCCGCCAACGAATTGCGTGAGGTGCTCGGCATAACCCGGGTAAATTACATCGCCAGCGGCCGCCACCTGGCGGTGGTCGACGCCCCGTTGGCCGGCACTACCCCGGAGACGGCAAACGCCGTGCTGCGGCAGGCAGCCACCGCAGCGCCGACCGCCGGCGCGGCGAGCCGGCCTGCGGCTGCCGCTGGCGCCGCTATGCTGGCCACCATCGACAACTTCGCCTACACCCCCAAGGAGCTGGCGGTAAAAGCTGGAACGACGGTCGAATGGGTAAACAAGGACGACGTACCGCATACCGTGACCAGTGACCAGCCGGGGTTCGCCTCGCCGCTGCTGGACACTAACCAGAAATTCCAGTTCACCTTCAAAAACCCGGGCCGATTTCCTTATCACTGCAAATTGCACCCGATGATGACCGGGATTGTGGTCGTGCAGTGAAGGAAGAATTATGGGCAAGCGAAAATTGGGCGTACTCGTCGTGTTGGTACTTGGGTTGGCGGTGTTGGGAGCTGGTGCAATAGCCGTGGAGCGGCTATTAAAACATGGGTTCAGCGCCCATGACGAACCGACCGCTCTGGAGGTGATGGCTGCCCGGACGGCGCGCCGGCTGGCTGCTCCGGAACGTGTCCGGCGCCTGGTGAATCCCCTTCCCGCAACGCACGAGAACCTGGCCCAGGGGATGGAATTCTGGGCCACCTCGTGCGCCGTCTGCCATGGAAACAACGGCAGCGGACGCACTACCATAGGTCGCAATGTTTATCCGAAAGCGCCGGATATGCGGCTGCCCGCAACCCAACGCCTCAGCGACGGAGAGCTCTACTACACCATTATGAACGGCATTCGCCTCACGGCCATGCCTGCTTGGGGCCCTCCGTCCGCTGCCGGCGAATCGGACGAGCGGAACGAAAACCTCTGGCGTCTGGTGCAGTTCATTCGTCATCTTCCCCAGCTCACGCCGGAGGAAGAACGGCAAATGAAACGCCTGAATCCCCGGGTGCCGGATAATCCGTAGTAAATTTTGATTTTTGAATTTTGATTCAACACCCAGCGCAGAGACACAGAGCCGCCGAGAGAACGGAGGCCCGGAATGACTTTCCCGTTCTGCTCTGCCGTTCTGCTCTGCGTCTCTGCGGCTCTGTGCTGGGTGTCAAAGACGCACGGAAAGTAGGAGCGGCCTCAAATCAAAATTCGAAATGCGAAATTCAAAATTAGGTTACTGAGGAATCAACCCGGTTAATTGACTTGTAACGGAGGAATGGTTTATCTTCGCCCTACACCGGAAAGGAGGTGGTCCAGTGACAAATTCCGATTGTAGAAGACCAGGTGAGGTGGCTGAGGCTTAGGGCGCATCGCTCTAGCTCGCGACTCCGTAGCTTTTGGGAGTAGGCGAGGCCCTCACCGGGCCAGGGCTCCGGGCAAGTCTGAGTTTCGGCTTTCCGGATTGCAAGGACCGCCCCGGTTCCGATAAGAGTGACCGCCACAGGCCAATCCCAACAGACTACCGAACGGCCCGCGAATCGCCAGGACGGAGGCGAGCGGGCCGTTTTTATTTTTTGGAGGAGAATTTAGGATTTGGGAATTCGGATTTGGGATTCTCTTATTACTACAGCAGCCGCACGCAAAATTGCGCGGCGCCCGTTAAATCCAAAATCCCAAATCCAAATTCCTAAATTTTCTCGGGCTCTACTCGTGCCGCTGTTGCGTGAAGGTTCCAAAGTTGTAGCGCACGCCAATACTCAGATTCTGCCCGAAGGGTCCGTCGCCGCCTAAATCTGCGGGCCCGAGATTCTTTCCGTATTTGCCGAGCCAAGCCATCTTTGCCTGTTGCGTCACCCGCACTTGGAAGTTGCGCGGGAGATCGAGATAAGCGCCGTAGTAATTCATCACTCCGATGGGGTCGAACGACCATGTGTACCGGGTCTGCGGGACATTATTGCCAAAGAAGAAGCGCGGCGCGGCGAACACGTATAGCCGCTTGAACACGAACCAGTCCAGCGGCTTGAACTCCAGATGACCGCCCAGGGCGGAGCGGGCAAAGGCCGCGCACTCCGTGTTGCGTCCACCTATGCTTCCGGCCGCCGGCGAGCACCGGTTCAGGTCCCATTCATTATGCGGCGGGGCAACATCGAACTGCGCAAATCCTCCAAAGCTCTTTTTGGGAAACAGGATCTCCGATATTTGGCCATATCCAGTCAATACCAGGAAGAACACAACCGCCGCTGCTGCT
>Ga0326728_10025069_pt1 | contig 10721 bp, 5 predicted proteins | sample MB3enrmetagenome_FD_207602 | JGI IMG/M metagenome (GOLD analysis project Ga0326728, IMG submission 207602) | Lab enriched peat soil microbial communities from McLean, Ithaca, NY, United States - MB31MN | ecosystem: Environmental > Terrestrial > Soil > Wetlands > Peat | place: USA: New York...
TCGCCCGCCCCATGACGCCTCGCAACCGCGCGATCCTGATGGCAGCATCTCTGGCGGCGATGGTGGCGGCGTGCGTCCTGGCGACCAGCATGATGCCCTACCTATGGGTGCCGCAGCAGATCGTGATGGTCACGGGGGCCGACCAGCTTTGGGTCTTCGACGATAAGTATTTCGTACCGTTCTTGGGATTGCTGCTGGTTTGGGTGCTGCTATTGGTGCGATTGCTCCGCGCGCCAGGCGGCCGCAGCGTGTTATCGGGCCTCCCGTTCCAGATTGGCGTCCTCAGCGCGGCGGGGGTCTTCATCGTCCCGACGAGGCTGCAGCTTCCCGGTTACAACCACGCGCTGGTATACATCCCCCAGCGCATGTCTCTGGCCGTGGGCGTCTCGTTGTGCGCGTTGCTGGCAGGGGCGCCGATGCGCGCGTACTACCGCTACGCGATGGCGGTGGTGGCACTCCTGTTTTTCGGCTTTCTCTACCGGGATGAAGGCGCTCTGAATGCGTTCGAAGACCGGATGACGCGGTTGGTGTCGCAATTGCCCCCCGGGCAGCGGGTGGTGAGCGCGATCGACGATCCCACCCTCCACATCAACGCGTTGACCCACATGATCGACCGCGCCTGTGTGGGCCGGTGTTACAGCTACGCCAACTACGAACCTTCCACGGCGCAGTTCCGGATTCGAGCCGTGGCCGAGAATCCGATCGTGGTCTCGACCTACGAGGATTCGCGGCTCCTTCAACTCGGCAGCTACGTGGTAAAGGAGCGCGACTTGCCCCTATACCAGGTGGATCTGGACCAGGCCGGACACATGGGCATTCGTATCCTGACGGCCGGCGCCCAACCCGGCATCACGTACTGGAAGGTACTGTAAACACCAGATAGGCTGTGCGCACGACCGCCAGCCAGACGACCGCCGCGGCGTAGCCCGCCAACACATCGGTCGGATAGTGGAAGCCCAGGTACACGCGCGAGAATCCCATCAGACTCACGAGCAGCGCCGCGACAGCGAAGATCGCCACTCTTCTGGCGCGCGACGGGGCCCAGGGGGCGCCCCGCGCGGCCAGTATCATCGCCAGCACCCCAAAGAAGCAGCAAGACTCCATGGCATGGCCGCTGGGAAAGCTATGGGTCACTGGCGAGGCCAGTCCGAAGAAAGGCTCGGGCCGCGGCCGGTGAAACAGCAACTTCATGATCTGATCGAGGGCTTCCGCGCCCAAGGCCGCCGCCGCGAACACCACGGCCGCGCGTCTTCGTTTCGCGGCCACCAGCCACCAGAATACAATCACACCGAGCGGCACCAGGCCAACCTCCGAGCCCAGTAGCGACACGCCGCGCATCATGGCGGTGAGCGGCGGCGAGGACCTGGCGTGAACGGCGTTGCGAATGGGCGTGTCCAGGCGCATGGCATCGCCTCGCGCCACCTCGCGGGCCAGCCACAGGAAAAGGATCAGCGCCAGGGCGGCAACCAGGCAATTCCGTGCCATGTCCAGCAGTGTGACACAATAGTCGTTCCCACATGCGAACGGGTCTCTTTGTCCTTGGTGTGCTGGCCTTCGGGGCGCACGCTCAAACACCGCTGGGGACCGTGACCGGACTGGCGACCGACCCCTCCGGCGGCTCGGTCCCGAATGTTGCCGTCACTTTGACGAACCAGGATACCGGTGTGCGGCGCGCGGCCTCGACCAACACCAGCGGCGCGTACTCCTTCCCGGACCTGCCGCCAGGCGTCTACAAGCTGGGAGCGAGCGCGAAGGGATTCCGGCCGCTGGAGACGCGCGGGTTCGCGGTGGAGGCGTATCGCACCGTGCGGCAGGACCTCAAGTTCGAAATCGCAGCCGAATCCACCGAAGTGCTGGTCACCGAAGCGGCGCCTGCGGCCATCGAGCTGGAAACACCGGCGGTGGGGTCGGACTTGCTGGCGCGGCAGATCATCGAAGCGCCCACCAACTTGCGCAGTGTCTCGAAGAATTCGGGCGATTCGGGACTCATCTCGGAGATCATGCCGCTGACCGTGCCGGGCGTGGTGCAGGTGGGCAACGGCGCCAAGTGGCTGACGCCGGGCGCGGGCGCATCGGGCATCAAAGTGAAGGTGGATGGCATCGAAACCACGTTCGGCAATTTCGGCAGCCCCGACAACGTGTCGCAGCCCTCGGTGGAGGCGGTCCAGGAGTTCACCGCCAATGTGCTCACCACGCGCGCGGAGTTCGGCGGCATGGGCACGGTGACCACGGCGACGAAATCCGGCGGCAAGCAGTTTCACGGAGGCGTCTTCTGGTACGTGCGCAACAGCGCCACGGACGCGCGCAACACGTTCTCCACCACGAAACCCTTCCAAAACCTGCACAACTACGGCGGGACCGCAAGCGGACCGCTGCAGCGGGACCGGACTTTCTTCTTTTTCGATTTCGATGGCATGCGCGGCGTGGCGGCGTACCTGTTTTCGCCCAACGTGCCCACGGTGGCGATGCGGCAGGGAGATTTCACCGGTTTCGCGGCCCTCAAGAATCCGTACACCGGAGTGAATCCATACAGCGGGAATACGATTCTGGCGCGGTATCTCAGTCCGCAGGCACTCCAGATGCAGACTCTATTCCTGCCGCTGCCGAATTACGGAGCGCCCTCGTTAACGGCGGCGAACTATCGCGCGTCGTTCGACGGGCCGGAAGTGCACCGCACCGAGGAGATCCGGCTGGACCACAGTTTCACCACGCATAACATGGCGTTTGTGCGGTATGAGAACCGCAAGGACGATTACCACATTCCCGGCGCGCGCTCGTCGCTGCCGCCCTCGGCCGCGGGGACCTCGGACAACATCCGCCGCGTGAATTTCTGGACGCTGGGGGATGTTGAGGCCTTCCGGCCAAACGCGGTCAACGAATTCCGCGCGGGCGTGGTGATTCTGGTGTCGGCCAGCAGCTCGAACCTGAATGGACAGAGCCTTATGGACCAGATTGGGATCGGGGGACTGCCCAGCCGGGGCTATACCAACAGCCTCCCTTACTTCAGTATCTCGGGAGTCACAGGCAACGCCATCAACTTACTCAACCCGGTGAACGACGGGCACTCACAGTTGGCCGATAACCTGAGCTGGATCGCCGGCCATCACGCCATGAAGTTCGGCTTGGAAGAAGTCAACTGGTTCGACAACCGGTTTCAGCCCAACACTTCCGGCAACCCGATTCTGGGCAGCTACACGTTCAACGGCGCGTTCACGGGTAATGCCTACGCGGATTTCCTGCTGGGGCTGCCGCAATCGGTGACGCGGATGGAACCATACCAGCCGCAGTACATCCGTTTCCGCGACTGGGCGGGTTACGCGCAGGACGATTTCCGAGTCACTCCGCGCCTCACCCTGATGTACGGGCTGCGGTACGAATACAACGGTCCGGCGTACACGCTGAACGACAATATCTTCTCGTTCGACCTGGCGACCGGGAAGATCGTGATTCCGAGCGACGCGTCGAAGAAGTACATCAGCGCGCTGTTCCCCTCTGCCACGATTCCGCTCGAGACCGCCGACCAGATGGGCGTGGGGCGTTCGCTGCGGAAGGGGGATTACAACAATTTCGCGCCGCGGTTCGGTTTCGCCTGGCGGCTGGATCAAGCCGGGAAGACGGCGGTGCGCGGCGGATGGGGCATTTACTACGTGCACTATTCGGGCGACATTCCAGTTACCATGTCGGCCGGTCCGTTTTCAGTCACCACGGTAAGCACCAACAGCTTCGTGAACGGCCAGCCGCAGTTCACGCTGGCAAATCCATTCGCGATTCCGGGCTCGCCGGGAACGCTGGCGCTGGCCGGGGTGGCGCCCAACCTGCGCAACAGCTACGCACAGCAGTACAGCCTCTCGATAGAGCGCGAACTGGCGCGCAACATCGGGCTGCGCATCAGCTATGTCGGATCAAAGGGAACGCAACTCATCTACCGGCGCGACGCCAACCAGCCGGTGGCGTCGACGGCGCCTTTCGTAAGCACGCGGCGCCCGTACCCACAGTTCGCCAACATCACCTACTCCGACAACGGGGCCAACATGCTTTACAGCGGGTTGCAAACCCAGGCGAGCAAGCGCTTCAGCGGGGGCCTGATGTTCACCTCGACTTGGGTCTGGGCCAAGGAGATCAGCGAAATCGACGATACCGGCGATTTCGAGCTAAACACCTCGATTGAAGACAGCTACGACCGGCAGCGCGACCGCGGCAACGTTTATTCCGTGCCGCGCCACCAGTGGATGAGCCAGGCGCTCTACGAACTGCCGGGCAAGGGCCGGCTGCTGGGCGGCTGGCAGATTAATATGCTGTGCGACCTGAGCACCGGCAACTGGTTCACGCCGGTCGACAGCGGGGTGGCGCCGGCCAACGTGAACCTCTCGACCTTTCGTCCGGACCTGGCGACGGGAACCATCGCGATGCCGCGGACGCAGGCTGAATGGTTCGACCGTAATGCGTTCGTTGCGCCCGCCAACGGCCAGTGGGGCGATGCGGGCCGCGGCATCATCGAAGGCCCCGGGTACGTAATCTTGAGCCTGGGGCTTCAGAAGACGATTCGCCTGGAGCGGATGGGCGCCATCACCGCAGTGGCATCGTTTCACAATGTTTTGAACCACACCAACCTGGGTGAGCCGACGGGCGGCGGAACTCCGCTGGGCGGGCAGGCCACGGTAAACAACGTCAATGGCGGAAGCATCACCGGGACCGCCATTTTCCCGCCCGCGGGCTCGGCAAGGACGGGGCAGGTGGGACTGCGGTGGAACTTTTAGCGGCGAAAACCAGCATGACGGACCTCGCTGAGCCGGGCAGGGAGAAATCGCTCCGGTCGATGCCAAAACCCATGACGGCCGCACTGACGATTTCGGCGATACTGTGCCTGGCACTCGCCGCCATGACTTACGGCACCAATGACGTGCTATTCTTTCAATCCTATGTGGCGAAAGCCGCACACGATGGAACAGCCGCACTGTATCGAAATGGAGCACATCTGGTCGCCTATCATCCCGAGTATGTTGAGCCGATGGCACATCCGCCAGCAATGTTGACTCTCTGGACAGCGGTTCAGTATGCGGAAAAGGTGTCTGGCATACCGTTCCGATTTTGGTTTCGGCTCCTGACGACAATAGCGTACCTGGTATCCGCCGTGTTTGTTTGGAAACTCGCATCGGCGAAGGCAGCGATCTATTATGCCCTATGTCCAGCGGCAATCATGATCGCCGGGTTTCATGGCAACTCCGATCCATTGATTGTCGCCCTGCTTTTGGCATCCGTCTACGCCGCCGAATGTAAGGACCGTTCAGCATTGTCCGGCGTTCTGTATGGGATGGCGCTTTCGATCAAGGTGTGGCCGCTTTTTCTCGTGCTGGCATTCATGCTTGGCTTGAAGACCTGGCGCGCCAGACTTAGTTTTGGCGCCTTGGCGCTGGCTACTGTTGCAACGCTTGCTTTTCCACATATTCTCGCCGGCCCTAAGTTGATTATTTCAACTGTGTTCGGATACCGCAGCATCTCCGGCTGGTGGGGACTGTCGCTATTGCCAGCATATGTGCGGATCGGCGTTCCGTTCACATTTACCGCTATTGCCATTGCTGTTGTGTATCTCCGAAAACGAAATGCGAGTCTTAGCTATATGGTTGGCAGTTCCATAATTGTTTTTTTGGTTTTGACACCCGGTTTTGGGGTTCAGTACCTCGCATGGATACTGCCATTTTGTTTTCTCTTTGGCGACCAGGTCACATGCGCCGTGTACGCGGCGTCGAGTGTTTTTCTAGCCGTCATTTACACGTATTGGAGTGGTGGCATTCCGTGGTATTTTGCCGATTCGCTGAGACAACACTCCGGTTTTGAGGTCGTTTTTTGCTTCGCAGCAGTATGTTGGGTCACTCTGGCGGCTTCAGCCGTGATGAGTTTGCGATTCCGGGCCTCGACCGCCGGACGAAACAAGTGATTTTTCCGAAAGTCATCGGAGAAACCGGCCCGACCATCGTGGTAAGGTATTGGTAGGGTCCGCGAGTTGCTCCACGAGGTGTCTCTGAAGTGCATCTGCGGCCTGTTTTTCTTCTCACTGCGGTCTTATCCTGGTCCGCATGGGGTCAGACTTACACCATATCGACATTTGCCGGCGGCGGGCTGCCGGTCAACGTTTCAGGAGCGTCCGCCAGCCTGGTCCCCAACCCACCTCAGTATATTGCGGCTGATTCGGCGGGCAACGTGTTTTTCGTGGACCAAAACACGGTCCTGAGATTGGACGCCAAAACGGGCATCTTGACCCTGGTGGCAGGAAACGGGTCGATGGGCTTCAGCGGCGACAACGGGCCGGCCACTAGCGCCCAATTGAACAATCCCCATGGGATCGCCGTGGACGCCGCTGGCAACCTTTATATCGCCGACTACGGTAACCTCCGCATCCGCAAGGTCTCGGGCGGGGTGATCACTACCGTGGCGGGCGGGGGCTCGTCCGATTTGGGCGATAACGGACCGGCCGCCAGCGCTTATTTGAACGATCCCGTCGCCGTCGCAGTGGACTCCGCTGGTAACCTTTACTTGCCTGATTACAACCGGGTCCGTAAGGTCTCCAACGGGGTGATCACTACCGTGGCGGGAAACGGGACGCAGGGTTTCAGCGGTGACAACGGCCCGGCTACCAGCGCCCAGTTGGCTCTTCCCACCGGGGTCGCCGTCGACTCCGCTGGCAACCTCTACATCGCCGACACCAATAACAACCGTATCCGCAAGGTATCGAACGGGGCGATCACCACCGTGGCGGGAAACGGGACGCCAGGGTTCAGCGGCGACAACGGCCCGGCCACCAGCGCCCAGTTGTACTTTCCCATCGGGGTCGCCGTGGACTCCGCTGGCAACCTCTACTTCGCCGACCCTTCTAACATCCGCAAGGTCTCGAATGGGGTGATCGCCACCGTGGCGGGAAACGGGACGCCAGGCTTCAGCGGCGACAACGGCCCGGCCACCAGCGCCCAGTTGAACGACCCCTGGGGTATCGCTGCGGACTCTGCTGGCGACCTCTACATTGCCGACAGCAGTAATTACCGCATCCGCAAGGTCACGAACGGGGTGATCACCACCGTGACAGGGGGCGGCTCGTCCATCGGCGACAACGGCCCGGCCACCAGCGCCCAGTTGAACTGGCCTGCTGGGGTTGCCGTGGACACGGTCGGCAATCTTTACATCGCCGACACTGATAACAACCGTATCCGCAAGGTCTCGGGCGGCGTGATCACTACCGTGGCAGGGAATGGGACGCCAGGCTTCAGCGGCGACAACGGCCCCGCCACCAGTGCGCAGTTGAACCATCCTTTCGGGGTTGCCGTGGACTCCGCTGGCAGCCTCTACATCGCCGACGATTACAACGACCGTATCCGCAAGGTCTCGGGCGGCGTGATCACTACCGCGGCGGGTAACGGGACGGAAGGCTTCAGCGGCAACGACGTTCTGGCCACCAGCGCCCCGTTGGACCATCCCACGGGGGTCGCCGTGGACTCTGCCGGCAACCTCTACATCGCCGACTCCGAAAACAATCGCATCTGCGCGGTCTCGAACGGTGTAATCACCACCGTCGCGGGAAACGGGACGCCCGGCTTCAGCGGCGACAACGGCCCGGCTACCAGCGCCCACTTGGGCAATCCCGAGGGCGTCGCCGTGGACTCTGCCGGCAATCTGTATATCGCAGACCTGGGTAGCGACAACGTTCGCAAGGTCTCGGGCGGTGTGATCACCACCGTCGCGGGAAGCGCGACGTGTTGTTTTGGCGGCGACAACGGCCCGGCCACAAGTGCCCAGTTGAACACTCCCACGGGGGTCGCCATAGATTCCGCCGATAGCCTTTACATCGCCGACTTTGGTAACAATCGCATCCGCAAGGTCTCGGGCGGTGTGATAGCCACCGTGGCGGGAAACGGGACGCTAGGCTTCAGTGGCGACAACGGTCCCGCTACCAGCGCCCAGTTGTACTATCCGCAAGGTGTCGCCGTGGACTCCGCCGGCAACCTATACGTCGCCGACACTAATAACAACCGCATCCGTGTCCTGACGCCAGCCGTGGTGACAGCTCAGACACCCACCGTCATGAGCATGGTGAACGCGGCAAGCTTCATCGGCGGTCCGATTTCGCCAGGCGAGCTGGTCACCATCTTTGGAACGGGCATCGGACCGGCCACGGCGGCGGGCGCGACGACGGACCCGGCCACCGGCAAGCTGGCGACCACTATCGGCGGCGTGCAGGTGCTGTTCAATGGCACACCCGCGCCCATGATTTACGCCAGCAGCACACAGGTGTCGGCGGTGGTGCCATATGAGATGGCATCCGCTGCCAGCCCCTCGGTGCGGATTGAGTACGCGGGACAGACCTCCAACGCGGACCAAGTGACCCTGGCGGCGACGGCCCCGGGCCTGTTTGCACAGAACTCGTCGGGCCGCGGGCCGGGGGCGATCCTGAATCAGGACAGCAGCCTGAACGGTCCCGGCAACCCCGCGGCCAAGGGCAGCATCGTACAAGTCTTCATGACAGGCGAGGGTCAGACCAGCCCGCCGAGCGTCACAGGCGCGATTACCACCGTGAGCTTGCCACCTCCGCAGGTGACGCCGGCGCCGGTACAACTGATCCAGGTATGGATCAACGGCCAGCCGACTCCCTACACGTACGCCGGGGAAGCGCCGGACATGATAGCAGGGGTGATGCAGCTCAACGTGCAGATCCCGTCAGCCGCGCCGTCAGGCCCGCTGTCGATTCAGGTGTCGGTCGGCGGAAACATGAGTCAGAACGGCATCACGGTGACGGTTCAGTGAGGTATGGCAGCGCCTTCCCGCACTTCATCGGTGGCGCGGCGGACCACCATGTCGCCGGGATGCAGGTTGCCGATCACCTCGATGAGGTCGCCGTCGGCCGCGCCTTTCTTCACGTCTACCCACTGGGCGCGGCCGTCGTGATTGCGGACGACGAAGGTGCGCTCAGTGGTGGTCACAACGCTGGTCCTAGGCACGAAGAGAGCGGGATGGGAGCTACGGACCGGCCAAGCGACCGCCGGATACATGCCGGGAGCGAGCGAGCCGTCCCGATTGAACACGTCGAGTTCCACCGCCATGGTGCGCGTCTTGGGATCGAGCGCATGAGCGATGCGCGCCACCGTGCCGGAGTATTTCCGTTCCGGGTACGCGGGGACACGGAACGGCACACTGGCGCCTGCCGCCACTCCGCCCACGTCCTCCTCGGGGACCGGAACCACCAGTCGCAGATGCGCTACCTGCTGGACGACCAGCAGCGGCGTGTCCGCACCGGGGCCGGCCAGCGCACCGGGGTGCACGAAGCGATCGGTCACCACACCGTCGAAAGGCGCCGTGATGGTGAGGTAGGCTTCCAGTTCCTTCCGGGCTTCGACCACCGACTGCGCGGCGGCGGCGGCCTGGCGGCGGGAGCGCACCAGCTCTTGCGTTGCGGCCACCTGCTTTTCCGCCAGAATCAGCTCGTTGCCGGCCACCGCTCCAGGCGTTTCCGCGGCCTTCTTGAGACGCTCAAAGGTGCTCTGGAGGGCGGCCAGTTGCGCTTCCGCCTGCCGGCGGTCCGATTCGGCGGCCTGCACTTGGGATTCCGCTTCGGCAATCTGGGCTTTCAATTCGGGCGCGCTTAACTCGACCAAAAAGTCTCCCTGTCTCACCATGCTGCCGCGGTCCACCAGAACGCGCTCGACATAGCCGGGCACCTTGGCGTGTAGCGAGACGGTCAGAAAGGGCAGGAGCTCGCCGGGAAGATCGATGGTTCGGGAGACGGGCTTCGACACCACCGGCGCAAGACCGCTGGTTTGCGCGCGCGCGAACGCCGCGAAGGCGAGGATGAGGCACACCGGAACAAAAGCGCGACCAGGGGGTCGCGCGCGGACGGGGGCGTCCGCCCCACTTTGGCCACTAAGTCGCATCATAATATCGGCTCGCAGGGTCCATCGGATTGAGCGATGGGGAAGTAATGGAAGCCTTGCGCTCGAAGATTGCGTATATCGAGGGCAGGATGGTGAGGGTGGTAAACGTGGCGGCGACCAGCCCGCCGATGACCGCGCGGGCGAGCGGCGCCGATTGCGCGCCGCCCTCGCCGAAACCGATGGCCATGGGCGCCATGCCGAAGATCATGGCCGCGGCGGTCATGAGGATGGCCCGCAAGCGGCTGCTGGCGCCTTCCCGGGTAGCTTCGAGGAGCGGCCGGCCTTGGTGGCGCGAGCGCTCGGCAAAAGTGACCAGCAGAATCGAGTTGGCCACCGCAATCCCGATGGCCATGATGGCTCCCATGAAAGACTGAACGTTCAGAGTGGTGCTGGTGGCGAGGAGCATGAGGAGGACGCCACAGAGGACCGCGGGGATAGTCAAGATGATGGCGAGCGCCAGGCGCATGGATTGGAAGTTCGCGGTCAGCAGGAGAAAGATCACCAGGACCGCCAGCAGCAAACCAATTCGCAACCCGGAGATGGTCTGCTCGAGCGGTGGAAGCTCACCGCGCAGCTTGACCGTGACGCCTCTGGGCGGCGGCCCGGCACCGGCCAGCGCCTGATCCAGTTTCCGCGCCGTTTCTCCCAGGGTCAGCCCATGGATGTTGGCCGTGAGGCTTACCACGTGCTGGCCGTTGTAGCGCTCAATCAACCCGGGCATGGCGCCGAGCTTGAGGCCGGCGATGTCGGTAAGCCGCGGCTGCGATTGCCCGCTCTTCATCACCGGAAGACTGCCGACCTGTTCGA
>Ga0326728_10025070_pt1 | contig 10721 bp, 12 predicted proteins | sample MB3enrmetagenome_FD_207602 | JGI IMG/M metagenome (GOLD analysis project Ga0326728, IMG submission 207602) | Lab enriched peat soil microbial communities from McLean, Ithaca, NY, United States - MB31MN | ecosystem: Environmental > Terrestrial > Soil > Wetlands > Peat | place: USA: New York...
TCAGCCGCTCTCCGTTCTTCATGCTGACGATCAATCCCCAGCATGCGGCCTCCCATCCTCTTCAGGCTCATTCTGCGTTAGAAACACATCCCTGCTTCAGGCTCATCCTGCGTTATACAAGACTTCGGCGTCCTGCCGCCGCTTTCTTGTGATAACCTTAAGCCGATACCCACATATGGCTGCGACCCGGGAAAAAGCTCAGTTGATGAGTGCGTCGGAAGTGGACCGCACGCTCGTCCGGCTGGCGCACGAAATCCTGGAAAAGAATGCGGACTTGGACCGCCTGGCGTTTGTGGGCATCCGCAGGCGTGGTGTGCCTCTGGCGCAGCGCCTGGCGCGCAAAATCGAAGCACTCGAGAAGCGCGCCATCCCTGTCGGTATCCTCGATATCAATTTGTATCGTGACGACCTGACGACGGTCGATGTTAAGCCGGTCGTCAACGCCACTGAGATCCCCTTTCCCGTGCACGGAAAAGACATCATCCTCATGGATGACGTTCTGTATACGGGGCGAACCATCCGCGCCGCACTGGACGCGCTGTTCGATCATGGGCGGCCGGCACGCGTGCAACTGCTGGTGCTTATCGACCGCGGCCACCGCGAGCTGCCCATCGAAGCGAAGTTCATCGGCCGCACCGTGCAAACCAGCGACAGCGAAATCATCGAAGTAAAGTTTCAGGAGATTGACCAGACAGAGAAGGTACTGCTGGTCGAAAAGGTGGCGGCGGACACCGCCTAGCGTTCCAATATGGCCGGACTGCTCGGAATCGAAGAACTGACGCGCGCAGAAGTAGAAGCGATTCTGCACCGCGCGAAGTATTTTCAGCCAGTGCAGGAGCAACCTTTTAAGAAGCTCGACACGCTGCACGGCAAGATGATCGTGAACCTTTTTTTCGAGGCCTCGACGCGAACGCGGACCAGCTTCGAAATCGCAGCCAAACGCCTGGGCGCGGACATTGTCTCGATCACAGCCTCCGGATCGAGCGTGTCCAAGGGCGAATCACTGGTTGATACGCTGAATACGCTGGCAGCCATGCATCCCGACGCCATCGTGATGCGCCATTCCGCGTCGGGAGCTCCTCATTTTCTTGCGCGATACCTGGCAACTCCCATAGTCAATGCGGGCGATGGAACACATGAGCATCCTACCCAGGCGCTGCTTGACGCGCTTACCATTCTCGACCGCCGGCGCGCGCTCGAAGGCCTGCGCGTAGCCATTATCGGCGATATCGCGCACAGCCGCGTGGCACGCTCCAACGTGCACCTGCTCGCGAAATTCGGCGTGGATATCGTGCTTTGCGGACCGGCTACGCTGCTGCCCCAGGAGCTCGCTCAGATCGCGCCCGGTGTCAGCCTGACCACGAATATCCGGGAGGCCATTACCAACGCCGACGTGATCATGATGCTGCGCGTACAACTGGAGCGCCAGCACGATCCGCCGCTTTCGGCGGGAGAATATTTCCAATTCTATGGACTGCGACTGGAGCACATGGCGCTGGCCAAGCCGGACGCCATCGTCATGCACCCCGGGCCCATCAACCGCGGACGCGAGCTCTCCAGCGAGGTCGCCGATTTTCAGCGCTCGGTGATTCTCAACCAGGTGGAGAACGGCGTGGCCGTGCGTATGGCTGTGCTCGAGCGCATCGTGGGAGAACACGCCAATGGCTCCACTACTCATTAAGAACGGACGCGTCATCGATCCCGCGTCGGGCCACGACGGCGTCGCCGACGTCTTGATCGAGGACGGACGGATCACGGCCGTCGCCGGGCATCTGCACCGGGAAGACGCCGAGGTTTTCGACGCCAAAGGGCTTGTGGTTGCGCCAGGCTTCATCGACATGCACGTGCACCTGCGCGAGCCGGGCATCGAGCACTCCGAGACCATCGAAACCGGCGCGCGCGCCGCGGCCGCCGGCGGCTTCACTTCCATCTGCTGCATGCCCAACACGCTGCCGGTGAACGACAACGCCACGGTGACCAGTTACATCATCGAGCGCGCCCGCCAATACGCGGTGGTGAACGTTTTTCCCATCGGGGCGATTACTAAGAACAGCGCGGGTGAGGAGCTTGCGGCCCTGGGCTCCATGAAGAATGCAGGCGTTGTTGCCATTTCCGACGACGGCCGCCCGGTGATGAACGCGCGGGTCATGCGCCGCGCCATGCAAATGGCCAAATCGTTCGATCTGCCAGTGATCGACCACTGCGAAGACCTCAATCTCAGCGCCGGCGGCGACATGCACGAAGGGGTACAGTCGACCCGGCTTGGCCTGCGCGGTATTCCCGCTAGTTCCGAGGACGTGATGGTGGCGCGCGACATCCTACTGGCTGAGTCTGCCGGCGCGCGCTTCCATGTGGCACACATTTCATCCCGTCATTCCATCCACATGGTGCAATTCGCCAAGAAACGGGGATTGCCGGTCACGTGCGAGGCCACGCCGCATCACTTCGCGCTGACTGATTCCGACATCACTTCCTACGACAGCAGCTACAAGATGAAGCCGCCGCTGCGATCGGAATGCGACGTTGCCGCGGTGTTCGAGGGCATCACGTCAGGCGCCGTGGACGCCATCGCCACGGATCATGCTCCGCATCCGGGCAGCGAAAAGATGCAGGAGTTCGAAAAGTGTCCCTTCGGCATCATCGGCCTCGAAACGGCGTTGGGATTGTCTCTCGAAAAGCTCTACCACTCGGGAAAAATCGGTCTGATGCGCCTGGTGGAGCTCTTTACCACGGGTCCGGCCCGCATCCTGAACCTCGACCGTGGAACGCTCGCAGCCGGAGCGCCGGCCGACGTGACCATCTTCGACACGGAACTGGCTTGGACGTACGACGTCAACCGGTCTTTCTCGAAGAGCAAGAATACACCCTTCGACGGCTGGCAATTCCACGGCGGGCCTGTTGTGACGATCGTTGGTGGCAGCGCGGTCTGGCGGCGCGAAACTCCGTGAAACTTACATCCCTGCGCTGAACGTGGCCCAGGAGTGTGAATTCATGTCGTGGAGTTGCTCTTTCTGCCAGGCGAACTCGGGATGCTTCTTCAAATGCTCAGCCGCCTTGAAGTGAATGCCGCAAGCATGGCCCGCGGCGGCGGCCAGCGTCAGCTTCTCGGCCATGGCTGAGTCCGAAACCTTGTTGATGACTGCTCCGGCGATGCCGTAGGGCGGCTGCCAAGGCAGGTCGCCGCGCGCCGAAAGATCGACGTGCCCGCACAGTGTGCGTTCATCGGGCTCGGTCTTATTGTCGTACGTGTCATAGTGGTCGGCTAAGAAACGCTCGCCCGCCGCTACATCGATCTGGCCCCTGTTCTCCTTCATCAACTGTTCCCAGCGAACACGCCGCGCATTGGCGCTGTTTGACAAATCGTTCACCGGGAAATTCGTCTCCTCACGCACCAGCTTTTCGTTCACCGGGAAGTTGGAACCAGTGAAGTACCCATCCTTGGTGCGCTGGAGATTCACGTTCTTCAGCCCCAGCTCCAGATCCGCAATCTCGTTGGTTTTGCGGTCCGCCACCAACCAGTTATTGGCGTAGCCGCCGTTGTTTCCGTCTTTCATGATGCACGCGAAGTCGTCGATCGACGCGGAGTATTGCAGCGCCTTCCGCGCGCGGACGAACTCCGCAATGCCATTCGAATCCCAGCCGTGGAAATTGGAGATGGTGGTCTCGGTGACCATCATGCCGGCAGTGTTGATTCCGAAATCGTCGCCGCTGTGGATGAGGCCCGGATAGCCGTCCATGATGAAGTGGTAACCCTTGGCCGGAGCGATATCGAACAGGATGGTCCATCGCTCGCCATCAAGATACTGCGTCCAGTTGTTGTGGCCGATCACCACGCGCCCATCCTTGGTATAGCTGCCTGTAGCGACGAACGCACTGCAATGGTCGGGCGCAGTCACAGAGGGCGGAGACTGGATCAGGTTTTGCCTGTCGTATTCGTGCACATAGTAGCCCCACTCCATGTCCGCGTTCATGGCGACGATGTCCCAGACGTCGAGCTTGACTCCGTGCGCGTTGGCCCCGTCGGCGATGCCCTTCAACTCGTCGCGGTATTCCTGCTCGATGTGCGGCCACAACATCTCCTGCCCGGCGTGCCGGAAGAATCCCCAGCTCTTGTTGTTGTCGTGCGTCAGCTCGAGTTGCATCACTTTCAAGCCGTCGCGAATCTCGGGCGCGAGGAGATACCCGTGCTGAAACCCGACTTCCGCAGGCGTGCCTTCCAGATGGACAAACGTCCAGCCGCTCTTTTCCGGACGGCGATAGGAGTTTTTCAAACGCGGATCGGGTTGCGCCTCGCGTGATACCAGAGAAAGAGCCGCGCACAGGAGCAGCAGCAGGGCGAAAACAGCGGGGGTCTTAATCGAAACGCGGGGCATCACCACCTCCAGTGACCTATTATAGTGATGACCGTATGGTGCAACAGCACAAGCTGACGGCGCATGTGAAAGCCGCGGGTTGAGCGTCCAAACTGAGTCCAAAGTTGTTGGACCGGGTGCTGGCCGCGATTCCGCGCGTCACGAACGAAAACGTGCTAGTCGGGTTTGACACTGCCGATGATGCCGGCGTGTACAGGCTGTCGGCGGAGCTCGCCTTGGTCCAGACGGTGGATTTTTTCACACCCATCGTTGACGATCCTTACACTTACGGCGCTATCGCAGCCGCCAACGCACTGAGCGACGTGTACGCCATGGGCGGTACACCGCTCTCCGCGCTTTCGATCCTGGCGTATCCGGCCAAGGGTGATCTGGACGATCTGGAACAAATCCTGAAGGGCGGCGCGGACAAGGTTCACGAATCCGGTTGCGTGATTCTGGGCGGCCACAGCGTGGCCGACGACGAAGTGAAATTCGGCTATGCGGTGACCGGGACCGTGCATCCCGACCGGATCAAAACCAACGCGGGCGCTCGCGTTGGCGATACTCTGCTCTTCACGAAACGCATCGGCACTGGTGTCATCGCCACTGCGCTCAAGCGCGAGATCGCGGCGGAATCCGATGTACAGGCGGCGATCGATTCCATGCTGGCCCTGAACCGCCGCGCCTGTGAGGCCATGCTGCAATACGAAGTCCACGGCTGCACCGACGTGACCGGTTTCGGCCTAATCGGCCACGCACGGGAGCTGGCTCTGGCCAGCGGCGTGACTCTGGAAATAGACACCGCCGCTGTCCGTTTTCTTCCAGGGGCACTCGACTACGCGCGCCAAGGCGCCTTGCCGGGCGGCCTGAAGAACAATCGCGAATTCGCCTCGTGTGCGGTCGAGATCGGGCGTGACCTCGCGCCGGAGGTCGAAAACCTGCTCTACGACCCGCAAACGTCCGGCGGCCTATTGATCGCGCTTGCCGATGCCGATGCGGCGCAACTCGAGCTGAAATTTCCTGATGCCTACCGGATCGGTCGCGTGTTGCTCAAAGGTTCCAAACCGATCCGGCTGGTATAATGCGCGAGAGCATGATGCGTCACAATCCGATCATCATTGCCCTGGATGTCGAGTCCGCCGCGGAGGCTCGCGCCCTGGTGGAGCAGATCGGCGATCAAGCGGACTTTTACAAAGTCGGCCTGGAGTTGTTCACCGTGGCGGGCACGGACTTTGTGCGCGAGTTAATCGGCCGCGGCAAGAACGTCTTCCTCGATTTGAAACTCTACGACATCGGCGAGACTGTGAAACGGACCGTCACACAGGTCGCCCGCACGGGCGTTCGCTTCCTAACCGTGCACAGCCCGAGCGCGGTAATGCGGGCGGCGGTCGAAGGGCGCGGGTCTTCGGCGCTCAAACTGCTCGCCGTCACCGTGCTTACCAGCTTCGATCAGAGGGACGTGGATGATATGGGATATTCGCGGACGCTCTCTGATCTGGTCGAATGGCGCGTGCGCAAGGCCATGGAAGCCGGCATGGATGGCCTGGTGGGCTCACCGCTCGAAGCGCGCGCGATCCGTGTGGCAGCGGGGCCGGGAGCCATTCTGGTCACGCCCGGCGTCCGTTCGGCCGATGCCGGCAAAGGCGATCAGAAACGCGTGGCAACGCCCGCCGAAGCCATTCGCGATGGCGCGGACTACCTGGTGATCGGCCGGCAAGTCACGCGCGCACAGGACCCTCGGGCGGCCGTCCGCCAGATCCTGGATGAAGTGCAGACCGTGTCTCGCGAAAAGCCCGCATGGACACCGTCTTTCACCTGATCTCGCAGTACGGGCACCTGGCCGTATTCTGTCTGCTCGTTCTGGGAATTGTAGGGCTTCCCGTTCCCGATGAGACGCTGCTGACGTTTTCGGGATACCTGGTCTACCGGGGGCAGTTTCACTTCCTGCCCACCATCCTTACCGCCTATGCGGGCAGCATCTGCGGAATCACCATCAGCTACACGATCGGCCGCACCGGCGGCTTGTACCTGATCCACAAGTATGGCCCCTACGTGCACTTCACCCCGGAGCGGCTGGCCCGCGTCCACAACTGGTTCGAGCGCATGGGACGATGGGCGTTGTTTTTCGGATATTTCATGCCAGGGATTCGGCATTTCACCGCCATCGTCGCCGGCAGTTCGGAACTGGAGCCGCACGTCTTCGCGCTGTTTGCCTATAGTGGCGGCCTGCTCTGGGTGATCGCCTTTGTCTCGCTGGGTTACTTCCTCGGTGAGCAGTGGTCGCACATTACCGACCAGGTCAATGGTGTGCTGCTGTGGCTGACCATCGCCGTGGTTGTGGCCGGACTCGCCATATGGTGCCTGCGGAGCAGAAAACATGACCGCGTCTGACTAGAAGTTCACCGAATGCTTACGCATGCACTTCAGGCAAACATACTGGCCTTGTACCGGACGAGTGATCTCTGCGTGCATCAGCCGGCAGAGCAATGTACCCAAGCGTTCCAACAAATCCGAGGTTAAAGACACGTAGCGCTCCATCGGAAACCTCCTGCTTACGAAGCGGTGTACTGCTATGTTTCCCTTTGATATTAAGAATAAAGGGAACCAGAAAGAGGCACAATCGGGCAATTTCCCGATCTTGTTCGCCGAAATGGCGGCGCTTATTGAATAAATTGACGATAATTCAATTGGCCGCAACCGCGGCGGCGTTCTGCCCCTCTTCCACCACACGACCGTCAAACAGTTGAATGATGCGGTCCGCCGTGCGCGCGTAACGCGGATCGTGCGTCACCATGCAGATGGTCGCACCGGAGCGATGCAAGTCTTTCAATAGCTCCATGACGGCCTCGCCGTTGGCCGAGTCCAGGTTGCCGGTGGGCTCGTCAGCCAACAAAATCGAGGGTTTTCCGACCAACGCCCTGGCCACGGCGACGCGCTGCTGCTGGCCGCCTGAGAGCTGCGAAGGATAGTGCTTCATGCGGTGCGACATCCCCACCCGCTCGAGGGCTTCCATCACGAGTCCCTTGCGCTCTCGCGCCGGCATGTTCCGATAGGTCAGCGGCAACTCGACATTTTCATAAACCGTGAGATCGCCAATCAAGTTGAATGCTTGGAAAATGAATCCGATTTCCCGGTTGCGAATGCGCGCACGGTCGCGCATTTTGAGTGACTCCACGGGAGTATCGTTGAGCACGTACTTACCGTCGGAGGGCGTGTCCAACAGGCCCAGAATGGCCAGCAGCGTCGATTTGCCACAGCCCGATGGCCCGGAGATCGAAATGTAATCGCCCTTGTTGATCTCCAGATGGATTCCCGCGAGCGCGTGGGTTTCCACTTCGTCGGTCGTGAAGACCTTCGTGACGCCTCGCAGACTTAGCATCGGTTGCATTCATTACCTCCTGGTTACATGGGGTTACGCATCAGTGCGGGCAAAGGTTCCGGAAAGTTGGGGGTTACCGTAGCAAAACTTCCTCGAAAAACCGGACCGCGCGTGGATCGTTGCTCTGGCCGAGCCAAAACATCGCCTGCTTCCGGACGGCGGGATTCTTGTTGGCGCGAGCCACCTGGATTAATAGCGGTACGCCCTCATCCGGCGGAAGCTGCTGCAAGGCAAAGACCGCCCGCTTCTTAACATCTGTATCAGGGTCGTTTTCGATCGCCTCGGTGATGGCGGCGGCCGCCTTTTGTCCCGCTTTGTGTGCCAGCCAGAACAGCGCCTGGCCGCGAACATGGGTGCTGCGGTCGGTTTTCGCCACTTGAATCATCACCGCCACGGCCTCCGGCTCCCTACTGACGTTCAAGCCAAAAACCGCCTTCTCGCGAACGCGATCACTCGAGTCTTCGGTGACCAAGCGCCGCAGCACCTCAAATCCACGGCCGCCGCGCGCGTTACCCAGCCAGAAAGTTGCCCTTTCGCGCACCGAATCTGGTTGGCCCGCCGCAACGAACTTCTCCAGCGCCTCGTCCGCCGCGGGGCCAGCGTGCAGGGCAATTGCGGCGATGGCCGGCTCGCTCCGGCGGTGGTCGGCAGCCGTCTCGGTGGCAAATCCGCTCAGCAACGCAATGCTCTCGGCAGCCCGCACGTCAGTGAGCCAGTGAACCGGAAGGCCGCCGCCATCCAGTTCGCAGTCCGCCGAAAAGGTTCGGATGCGGTCCACCGTGTGCTGCTCAATGCGAAAGAGTACGAAGAGGTAGCCCGGCGACTCCAGTGACACCGGCCCTGGCCCGCTGCTCGCAATGGTCACGCCGACTCGCTCGCCTTCGAGCGCGCAACCGCGGCAGCAGCGATTGCCGGCGGCATCTTCAAAGGAGCTGTAGCAGCACATCTGGTGGTCACCAGGAACCGCGCGCTCCGCGTAACCCACCCACGCCGGCCCGTTCTCAGCAGCCACGATCGATCGAAACTCGCGATCAAGCCCCGCCGTGACCGGCCGCGTTTCGAACTTCGCATTAGTAAGTCGCGGCTGCTGAGCCACTGCAAGGCCCGCCGCCGCGACTACAAGCAGAATAGCCCTCATTTGTTCAGCAGCTCCAACAGGTAATCCGTGCCCTCTTTCGACTTCATCACGGAAAGGCTGTGTACGATCTCCTTCTTCATCTCCATATTGGTTTCCTTGCGAGCGATCTCTACCAGTGCTTTGCCGTTGTTCTGAATGAACAAAGCGTGGATGATCTGCTTTTTCACTTCCTGATTGGACTCGCTCGCATACATGGCCGCCAACGCGTCTCCCGCCTGATGCGAGCCCGATGCGCCCAGCCAGTGGATTGCCTGCTCGCGCAACTCCGGCTCCTTGGCGGTTCGGGCGATCTCCAGCAGGCGGTCGGTTTTGCCGCCGACGAAGAGCGCATGCGCGAGCGCCTGCTTAACCTCAAGCGACTGCTCGGTCTGATAAAGCTGCCATAACTCCGGCTCGGCGCCCATTGTCCCCAGCCAGTGGATGGCCTGCTGGCGGAGTTCCGTGCTTTTCTCGCCTTTCGCCGCCGCTAGCAACTGTTCTTTAGCGCCGGCGACCATCAGGCCATGAAGCACCGCCTGCTTCACTTCAACATCATTCGTGGCAGCGTACACTTCGCCCAGCTCCTGCTTCGCACCCATGACACCCAGGTAATGCACGGCCTTCATTTGCAAGTCAGGATTTGAGCCGCCCTTCGCTATCTGCACTACAAGCTGGTGCGCCTTGGGTGACCCGCTTTGCGTCAGCACAAACATCGCGCGCTCTTTGATTTTTGGCGATTGCGAGCTGTGCAGCAGCTTTTCGACCAGTGGCAGCGCGCGCTCCGGATCGGAATTCAGGATGCTGTTGAGCGCCATCAGCTTCATCTCCTCGTCGTCGGCTGACTCCAGGCTGACGGGTTTGCCCGCGGCCTGCTTGATTTCGATTTCGAGCGCGCGGGCATCATCCAGCCAGCGGCTACTGGCGTAGTTCTTGCGAAGCTCGGCGATACCGCTGAGCGCTTCGTCGCGCCGGCCGAGTTTATTCAAAGCGTACGCCTTCCAGTAAAGGGCTCCATCGGCGCGCGCACCGCCGCGCGAGACAACCTCGCCAAAATCGTCGACGGCCTTGTCCCAGCGGTTCGCATCGAGGTCGCTCTGGCCCCGCTCGTAGTAGTGGTCATCCCTGTCGCCGTTGCGCGGGGGCGTGGGCGGCATCGGCGCTTGTAGAGAAAACGCCATCGCTTGCTGCTCGGCCATTGCCGCCCTCGCGGAGATTGTGAGGCTTTCCAAGAGGTGCGGCGGAAGTGGTGTGCTGACCGGCCCCCCGGGAGCAATCAGTTCCACGATCGGTGGCATTGGCGGCGCTAAGTCCTCCGGCTCCGTAGGCATGGCAGGCGGCACCGGCGCCACGATCGGCGCACTTGGTGGGACCGGGGGCGGCGGAACCTGGTCCTGCCCCAGCGCGAGCCACGAGGCCCCCAGCGCGATCGACATCTTCAAACCAATTCTAAGCACCGTGTCCAATGCGACCATCGCGAAAGTTCTCATCTCTCCTCCTCAAAGCGCCTTGCTATCGTGTGCTGGCGCGGGAATTTGTTCCCGCTCTCTCAAATTGCTGCCGACCACTCGAATTTTGAATAGAATTCCTTCCGCTTCGATCCGCTTGCGGATCTGTTCGAATTCCGCCGAATCGACCTTTGACGGGCTGTGCGCCACTTCGAGCAGCGTGCGCTCCAGTTCATCGAGCACGCTCGAAACGCCCCTGTCGCCGCTCGTGAGCGCCGCCTGCCGGTAGAGCCGGTTCTCGCAGATCAGGTCACGAGCGCGCTGCTTCTCTTCTGAGATGTCCACCGGTCCCGCGGACGCGTTGTTCACCAGCTCGATCAGGATCATCTGCGAACGCTCCAAATGCTCGCCCACCGCGACTAGCATGA
>Ga0326728_10025073_pt1 | contig 10720 bp, 9 predicted proteins | sample MB3enrmetagenome_FD_207602 | JGI IMG/M metagenome (GOLD analysis project Ga0326728, IMG submission 207602) | Lab enriched peat soil microbial communities from McLean, Ithaca, NY, United States - MB31MN | ecosystem: Environmental > Terrestrial > Soil > Wetlands > Peat | place: USA: New York...
AATGTCTCCTGCATGCGAATTCCTGTAATTTTTTCCAAGACATCGTTGAGGCTTTCAAAGTGCTGGACGTTCAACGTTGTGTAAACGTCAATCCTACTGTCAAGCAATTCCTCAACATCCTGGTATCGTTTCGGATGGCGGCTGCCCGGTGCATTGCTGTGCGCCAGTTCGTCTACCAAAACCACCGCAGGCCGTCGCGCAAGTATGGCATCAAGATCCAATTCCTCAAGAACAATACCTTGATATTCAACTCGCCGTCGTGGAATCATTTCCAGATCCTTGAGTAATGCTTCCGTTTCGATGCGGCCGTGCGTCTCCACAATGCCCACCACCGCGTCCTCGCCGCGCTTCTTCAATACGTGGGCTTCATTGAGCATGGCGTAGGTTTTTCCAACGCCCGGGGCGTAGCCGAGAAATATCTTTAGCTTTCCCCTTTTTTCTTCCTCTCGCTCAACTTCCTTCAGGAGGGCATCCGGGTCTGGTCTTGTGGTATCTTTGGAGATATCTCTGACTTCCATCTCTTAGAATGCCTCGGTTATATTCATAACTTACATCAACCAGGATGGTTGCGCAACCCGTAACAGAAAAAACCATTCCCCCTCTCGCGGGAATGGTTTTTTCTGTTACTGCTCCATCCGTTCGGTTTGGCCCCCAGAGGGCGCGTACGGAACCGCCATGGCGATCCTAAAAGGTGAAGAGGGTGTCCGCGCTGAATGTCAACTGATTTCTGTCGCCCCTGTTGAAGACCGAGTGGTCAGTGTAGTCGTAGCGGACTTCCGGTCTGATCAGCCACTTGGAGAGGAACTTGTCTTTTGGGAAAGGCTTGATGGCCACGCCCACTGTGACCTCGTAATAGTCGTAATAGCTGGCGCTGACGGGTGCACCGGTGGAAAAGCCATTGGCGGCGTCTCTATACCACTCCAGTCGGGTGTTGAGTGTGAGGTGCGGATCGAACGCGTAGCTGACGTAGCCAGCCACGCCTCCCCACTGCTTGGCACCGTCTGGTAACGCGGGGATGTGTGGAGCATCGACGTAATCAAGACCCAAGCCCAGGCTCAACTTTTCAGTGATCTTCTGGGTGGCAACCAGGTCCAACGCGGTCCACGAGTCGTGGGCGTCGCCTCGAGGCAGATCGTGCCCGAAGCCCGTCGGGAACTCCGGGCCTTCCGTCATAACGAAAATGATGGAAGTCTTGTCGCTGGGCGTAAAGGTGATGCGGCCCAAGAAGTCCAGGGCGCCGTTGGCGTCGCGGATAGACTGGTTCCAGCCGCGCGTGAAGCCGGCATCAAACGACCACTTTGGGTTCGCCACGTAGGTGGCCAAAACGCCCGTCTGCGTGCTCGGCTCGGCGTAGAGAAACTGGTAGCTATAAGAATAGAGGGCCTTGGATGGATCGCCGAAGGCTCCGTAGATGTTGGCGCTGAATTGCTCGAAGCCCGCCAGTTCGATCCATTTGCCTACACGGATTCGCACCGGCAGGTCGGGAATGGTCACGTCCACATAGGCTTGGAGAAGGTCCCCTTGATAGCGGCCCGTCTGCGAATCCAAGAGCCCATTCGAGTGGACGAACGCGGCATCCGTACCCCAGAGACCCTCCACGTGGAAACCAATGTCAAACTGCTTCTTGGTCGGATCGACCGTGCGCTCGACGTTGAGACTAATCTTGTCAAGGGTGGCCGCGTCCTTGTAGCTGTTAAACCCGATGAAGGTTGGACCATGGCCAGTACCCGGCACACTGAAGTCATGAAAGTAACCGCCTTCGATGTAGCCGTAGATGTTGATCCCAACCTTGTCCAAAGGTTGGGCCAGTCCCGCCTTGCCCAAAGCGAACATCAGCAGCCCGGGTGGCGGTGCCGGGGCTTCCGGTGGCTTTACCTCCGCAGTCTCCTTGTCTGAAGGCGATGATCCTGCCTCTTCGCCGCTTGCGTTAATGACAAATGGAGACATCGTTAATACCAATACCGCCAGAATCAAACCTAATAATCTCCTTTTCATCTCTACCTTTCAAACTAATTTTTCTCTCTTCTTAAGGTTTACACTTAGAAGACCGACAATGGTGATTGCCTGAGACAGAGCAAAGAAGCGATAACCCGACTATAGCGATGGGGCTCCGTACCGTTTGCGAAGTTTAAGATTGACTTCAAGGACATTAACGAACTCCTCACCTGCCAGCCCGAACCATGGCGCCGAGGCGTTCTCCTGCAATATCTCCTCGATCTCTTTTCGGACTACATTCGGGTCGCGTTTCAGGTTGGCAGCCCATTTGGAGGCAACCCGGTCGAGCTGATACTCGGCGTTCTGAAGCGTGATATGAGGATCGAGTCCGGAGGCGGAAGTAGTGACGAGATCGCCGGGAATCTCTTGGAGGTCAGCCTTGGGATGATCCTGTCGCCACATATCAAAGAAGATCGATTGAATGTCCGAGCCGTCCTTGACCGGTTCAATTGTCGTTTGATCCTTGCCATCAGCTCCTTTGTGAGTAACGGCGGAGAGAAACTTCCCCGGGTTCTCCTTGGAGAAGTTCTCGAAGAACACCACAGCCAGATCGGGCGCCTTGGGCTGTGGGGTGCCGGGATTGTCCTTAATCCACAGGGCTACCAAGGCTGGATGCGTCTTTGCCCAATTGTCCACGTACTGCCCGTGTGTCGGATCCGCACTGACCCAGGCCTGGGCCAGGGAGTTGTGCAGGTTTGCCCACTGAGCCACGATGTGGGGGCTGTCCTGGAACATATCCTTTTGGAACCAACTTTCGATGTCCGGTGCCACGAGTTGTCCTGCTTTGGGCCCGCTTCGATATTTCACGATCGGACCGAGCGTCCGGCCGACCCGGTCGCGCAAGGCGTAATTGGATGCCGCAAGAGACGACGAGTTTGAAGCAGACGCATCGTAGGATGCAGCAGATGGGCGGGGCTGAAAGTATTCGTCCTTAGTAAACGGTTGCGCAATGAGTCGCGATCCCACCGGTTTACCGTCAGGACCTGTCAGCAGGCTCCCGTTGGCCTGAAAGGGAAAGACGGCCTGTCCGACCACCCACAAACCCAATGGGTAAAGGACGCAGCAGATGACCACCAGCACTAACAACAGAAAGATGCTCTTCGAAATGTATTGCCACATGTTATGCCTCCCTGCCTGCCGATAGGCACGCTTGGTTCACTGAAACGTCAAATAGTCAAACGAAAACCCACCATGATGAGGTCAATCAGTTTGATACCGATGAAAGGCAGAATCACGCCTCCCAGTCCCCAGATGAGCATGTTCCTGCGCAATAGGGCATCGGCACCAAGAGGCTGATATTTAACCCCCTTGAGCGCGACCGGGATGAGCACGGGAATAATCAGCGCGTTGAAGATCACAGCCGACAAAATAGCCGAGGTCGGTGAATGGAGATGCATAATGTCGATCGCCTTGAGCCAGGGCAAAGTCCCTGCAAAAAGCGCCGGGATGATCGCAAAGTATTTGGCCACATCATTGGCGATCGAGAATGTCGTCAGGGCGCCTCGCGTTATCAAGAGCTGCTTTCCGACTTCCACAACTTCGATCAATTTGGTGGGGTCACTGTCCAAATCGACCATGTTGGCCGCTTCTTTAGCTGCCTGGGTGCCTGCGTTCATGGCCAGAGCGACGTCTGCCTGGGCCAGCGCCGGAGCGTCGTTCGTGCCGTCGCCCATCATGGCCACCAGCTTCCCGCCAGCCTGCTCCTTCCGGATGTAAGAGAGCTTGGTCTCCGGCGTGGCCTGAGCGAGAAAGTCATCGACCCCCGCCCGTGCCGCGATGGTTGCAGCCGTTAGAGGGTTATCTCCGGTGATCATAACGGTCCGCAGCCCCATCCTCCTCAACCGCTCGAAACGCTCATGCATGTGGGGTTTCAAAATGTCCTCAAGAACGACCACGCCGGCGATACGGCCATCATCAGTGACGACCAGAGGGGTTGCCCCTTTGGATGCCACGCTATCGACCAATGCGTTGATCTCACCCGGCACGCTGCCATGGTTGTCCTGGACGAATTTGATGATGGCGTCTGGTGCTCCTTTTCGTATTCGCCGGCCGTCAGGAAGATCGATGCCGCTCATACGCGTTTGCGCTGTAAATGGCACAGACTGCGCGTCCGCTGGCACGCTGATAGTGGTTTCGCTTTGCTTTTCGAACAATCTCACGATGCTCTTCCCCTCGGGCGTCTCGTCAGCGGCGGACGCCAGAGCAGCCAGTCGCCCAACGTCGGGAGCCGAATAATTTCCTATCGGTAAGAACGTTGTCGCATTCCGGTTCCCTATGGTGATCGTGCCTGTCTTATCGAGCAGCACGACGTCTATGTCGCCAGCCAACTCTACTGCCTTTCCGCTCTTGGCGATAATGTTGGCCTGCAGAGCGCGATCCATACCCGCAATTCCGATGGCGGCAAGCAACGCACCAATGGTCGTGGGAATGAGGCAGACTAAGAGCGCAACGAGGGTCGGAACATCGGTGCCGAGGCTTCTCAAGGGTTCTTGAATGCCCAGGTAAACCATCATGTATTGCTCGGCGTTCCAGGCCATGGGCCAAAGCGGGATCACCACAATTAAAAAAGCCAGCGTAAAAGCCGACAGTAACAGCGTGAGAGCAATCTCATTCGGACTTCGCTGACGGATGGCGCCCTCCACCAAAGCGATCATCCGGTCGAGGAATGAATCACCCGCTCCGCTGGTGATCTGAACAACGATCCGATCAGAGAGCACGACTGTCCCCCCGGTCACGCCGGACCGGTCGCCGCCCGCGGCCCGAATGACTGGCGCCGACTCGCCGGTAATCGCCGACTCATCGACAGAAGCGATCCCTTCGATGATCTCCCCATCTCCAGGAATCGTTTGTCCTGCCTGTACGACTACCCGATCGCCCGGTTTCAAAACCGTCGAGGAAACCTCCTCGATTGCTCCGGCAGCACTCAAATGGTATGCCACCGTATCGTGACGGGCTCGCCTGAGCGAATCGGCCTGGGCTTTACCGCGAGCTTCAGCAAGGGCAGTGGCAAAGTTCGCAAACAACACGGTCAGGAAAAGCCATGCGTCAAGCGCGATAAAATACATAATCGGCACCTGACTGGCTTGCTTACCCCATGCCGCCTGCAGGATGAATAGAAGGGTCAGGAACGCACCCACTTCGACCACAAACATTACAGGATTCTTCCACTGGATGTCGGGCCGCAGCATGACGAACGCCTGCTTCAAGGCCGCTTTCGTTGTCTCCTTCTCCAGTAGTGCTCTCCGCTTCATACGGCGCAGCGACCGCGGCTGCTCCGAAGGCAAAGGGACGGTTTTCACGGTTTCTGTCGTATCGGGTACTTTATTCATGTCGCACTCCTTTGAGCATTTTATTCATCTCGCAATTCCTTATTAGGACAGTTAATGAGTTTTCGTAGGCCACCATCAAGGCTTCCCGGTCAGCCTCCAAACGGGATGGGACCCAACTGCTCTGCAAGCGGTCCCAGTGCGGCGACCGGCAAAAAAAGCAGGGCTCCGATGATAAGGATCGTCCCGAGCAAGAGGATGCCAAACGTAACGGTGTCCGTGCGCAAAGTTCCCAAACCAAAGGGACTCGATTTCTTCTCTCCAAGAAATGCTGCCATGGCGATCGGCGCAACAATGGGAAGATAGCGGCTGAAGAGCATCACGAGGCCGGCTGCGATATTCCATGGAATGGCGGTCGGCGCCGGATTCGGATTGCTTACCAAACCATAGGCAACCGACAATCCGTCGAAGGCGGAACCATTGTTGGCCGAGGCCGAAGAGAAATTGTACAGTATTTGTGTAAAACCATCAGCACCAGGATTACTAATAGCTTTGAGTCCCCAACTTGTGGCAGCAAAGAGCCCGGTGGGGAAGAGAATCATGAAGGGATGGACCAGAAGGGCGATGATTGCCAGTTTTACCTCCCGCCCTCCGATTTTCTTACCCAAATACTCAGGCGTCCGGCCTACCATCATGCCGGCCACGAAGATCCCAATGATTAAGTAGAGCAACAGATTGATCATCCCTACACCCTTACCGCCGTAGATGCAGTTCAGCCACATTCCGACCATGGGCGCTAAGGCTGCAATTGGGTTGAGGCTGTTTTCCTCTGCGTTCACTGCACCACACGTTACGTCTGTCGTCAGCGCATCGAAGGTGGCGCCGGCCGAGGTCCCGAATCGCATCTCTTTGCCCTCGAGATTGCCTAAGTGCTGATCCACGGGCAAGCTTGGGACTGGGGCCAGGGTGACTACCCGTTTCCCACCCGGCGCCGTGGCGCTTGGAATTTCGAATGTTCGTGCCACAGGATGGCCGGTCAGTCCAGGGTTTGGTTTCAGTGTATCGTAGTAGACTGCCCATACAACGGTACCAGCCATCAACAACAACATAACTGAGAAAATGACATAGGCATGCCGCATCCGGCGGAGCATCCTGCCGTACATCAGCACGAGCGCAAACGGGAAGATCATCATTGCCAGGGTATTGAAAAAGTTGGACAATCCCGTGGGATTTTCAAAGGGGTGCGCGGAATTCATACCGTAAAACCCACCCCCATTGGTTCCAAGCATCTTCATGGACTCGAATGCCGCCACCGGCCCCACTATGATAGTCTGCTGCTTCACCTCGCCCTTGTCCGTGGTTCCCATGGCTGCAGGTTCGAGTGTCGAAACCTGGTGGGAGCTTTTAAAAGTCATGGGGCTGCCTTGGATCAGAAAAATAAGGGCGATGACAAAGGCGGCGGGCACAAACATGTAAACTACCACCCGCCATATGTCTACGAAGAAGTTGCCAATTTTGGACTCGCCACGGAAGAGCCGGATGATCGCGGTCAGGGCGCATAGGCCGACTGCGGCAGACATAAATAGCATGGAGATGGCAAAGAAAATCTGGCTAAAGTTTGACAAAACCTGTTCGCCCGAATAGTGCTGCAGGTCCGTGTTCGTTATGAAGGAGGTCACGGCTTGAAAGATAGTAGTGGGAAAAATCATCCCCTTGCTATCCGGATTCAGCGGCATCCACGGCTGAAGTGCCAGAACCACATAGCAGTAGACGAACATCAAGGTGTTGAAAAGGAGCAACGCGATGGTATACTGCTTCCAGTTCTGGGGGCCGCTATCCAAGCGTTTTTCGAACCAGCCCAAGACTGGCAAAGGTCGGTATTTTCCATCCATGATCCATGCCATGTAGCGACTCAGAGGAAACGCGATGAGGGTCGCTGCTGCAAGTAGTGAAAAGGGCAGAAGCCAGGTTTGAATAAACATTATTTATCTCCTTTCTGTATCTCAGGATTCGCTGTCGGCCCTCAGAACCATTCAGGTCGTACAAGAGCCAAAACCAGGTAAATGAACAAGCAGCCTGCAACGGCCGCTGTCACATAGATCATCATTAGCATCACCTCATCTCTTATATTTTCTCGCAAGCGATAAAGAACAGGTACACTATTCCCATCGTAACAATGCCCAAGAAAAACATCGCCGGTAGCCAAAATTCAAGGTTCATTTCGGGTCCCTCCTAACGCAACACTTTATTGAAAATTACAATGCACAAGATTCTATTCCCATCCCTTTTCCACTCCATATACCCCAAAAACTCATTCGTTATATTCTCACAAAAAAAAAGTAGAGGAGGATCCCCTACTTTCGATTCTCTCCCTTAGTCGCCTGCGGAGTTAGCTGACGGGTTAGGATTAAGGGATATCCTTTCCAGAATAGCTGGAATTCACCCCAAAAACTCGGTTCCCCCGCTTATTTCAATTCGGCCTTTTTATGTATTAAATAATAATTCTTCCCTCTTGTCAACAGGATTATCTTTCGTGTTGTGCAATCCCTATGCCAGTTAAAAAAGCAATAGGGATTATTTTGTTTCTCAAGGATAATTAAATGGTTAGGCAAGACTTTTATTTAGAGCTTTATCCCGTGGATGATCATTAATAAAAAAATGTTTTGCTTGATTTTAGGCAGCCTGATAAAAAACAGACAATGCTAAATAATTTTAGGGAATTGTTTACTTGACAAACCATCGTTATTTAACTCGTCTAATTACCCACATTCCTCGATCCCAGTAAATCCTTTTCTCTTCTTGGAGCCTTTTCCAGCATGCTTTAAGATAACACTTGTTTTCCCTTGGAAACCATTCATACAATTTTTCAATGTAGATCGGAAATGGTATATTTGGATTTCCCGTATAGGTCTCTCTTTTAAATTGGAAGTCATCAATTTTCCCACAAATATTCTCATACAAGCTATTGATTTTCTCCTCAAACCGAAGTAAAAATTTTGGCCTGTGCCAATAATATCCAAACAACGAAACCGCTGACGCCGAAAAACATACGACAGCAAAAAACCTAAAGATCCCACCCGACAGTAAATAGTAGGCCCCCAAGGATAGGATAAAAAGGACCAAGAACCCCAAGCACACATAGGAAAGAATCAGACTAATCAAATCCCCATCTTCATGCATTTCCTTAAACTCCCGAATGGTTAGTGGAAAATTTACGGCCATCATAACCCACCTCTACTTTGCGGAGATGGGTTTAACATATCACAAAATCAACAGAACAGGCATCTCCTTTCTGCAATCGCTTGCAATAAATATCTCCGCTTCGTTTTCGTTACTTTTCCGCCCTGATTTGCTCAACTACACCTGACGTATCGATCAGAAATTTAACCGTCTTCCACTCCCTAAAGTCTGGACTTTTACTGGCCCTATAAAGAATCGAATCCCTGTCCTGAAATGTTGGTTCCCCGTACTTTTTAATGATCTCTTCCTTCGTGGTCTTGTGCGGCTCTATCCATAGGAATGACTTCAGAACAAACCACTCACGAACAGACATTGCGCTGCCCTTGCCTTCCGGGGATTTTTCTTCACGGTATATTAGTGCCTGAAAGTCTACCCAATACGTCTTGGATGACCCAGGAAAACGTATCTGCCTCTCCCTACCTGTCCATTCAGGATGCCACGCATTCACCTTAACCTCAGCGGAAAAAATAATACACTTTCCCTCTGCAACCATTTCAGCCAGCGCCTTGTTGTCGTTCGACCAGAAAATCCCCATCGCATTATCTAAATCATAAAGAGTTTCACAAGCAATCCACCCAGGTCTCGTATAGATGTCCGCTGCATCCGATCGTGGGGACACCAATAAGATCATCGAAATGATTCCTAATATCATGATAATTTTTTTCTGCTTCATAGTCCCTCCTATCCTTTAGTCTTTTTCCTTATCCTCTTTGCCCTTTCCGGTTTGATTTGCATAAAGGCGGCAAGCGCCTCCCCTGGCTTCAGAGGATAGAGAGAAACGGGCTTTGCATATTTTCTCTTAGATTTTATCTTCATTTCTTAAGTCCTTTATCGCAATCGTAATTTTCAGACATTCGCAATTTCCTTTTCAAGTAGGTCTTTCAACATCAGCCTCTTCCCTTCCATTCCCTTGACCGCCTCCTCTGTCCTTTCACCATCGTTCACCTTTCGATTATCCCACCTGAAAGAAAACTCATTACAGTATCTTGGCAGGTGCTTTTTTGAGATATGGTGAAACGTACCATGAACGCCACGCTTTAACAAGGCAAAAAATGATTCCGCAGTATTGGTTGAAACATCACCTCTGACATATTCCTTTAACCCATGATTTACCGTCTCATGACCGCCTTTGAACTCCCTACCTATCCCTTTATAGCATCCCCACTCATCCGTCATGATTTTTGATTTCTTGTCCACGGCCTCCCTGATTGCGGATTTCAGAGTTTTTGCTGTCACGTTTTTGATGGGTTTGGAGATTATGTTTCCCTTGCGTTCCACCATCGCAATAACCGGAGCTTTTTTTGTGCCCCTTCCTCTCTTGTGTTTTCCAGTGCCTCCCCGTGGCTTCCCTCCTATGTAGGTTTCATCCACTTCCACCACACCTTTGAGTAAACTTGCCAATGGATATTCCCTCATGGATGATCTTATTCGATGGGTTAAATGCCATGCCGATCTATAAGAGTGTAGACCAAGGTCTCTTTTAAGCTGGAGAGAGGAGACTCCCTTCTTATGGGAACACATGGAGTAGAAAGCTTGAACCCATTGCCTCAGAGTGATATGCGATCTCTCCATGATCGTCCCGATTGTTACGGTAAATTGCCTCCGACAAGCTTTGCATCGGAGAAGGCCATCTCTAACCTTTTCAGATTTACCGTTTATTCTGACGATGCTTTTGCTCTTGCAATGAGGGCATTCGATGCCTTTTGGCCATCTAAGTTTTTCTAAGATTCCCCGTGCCTGATCTTCAGTTAAACGTCCTACATCAATGGCTGCCATTTCTGCCAAGGTCTCAAATTGTGGTGGAATGTATTTCATGGGGTTAACTCCTTTCTTTCCTTTGTTACTTATAATATAACCCCTTTCTATTGGTTTGTCAAGTGGATAACATAAAAATGTTATTAAATAATATCAATAAGTTACAAAGTATTTCTTGAAGTGTTTTCGGGAGTTCCTTCACCTTTCAATTATAGTTATTCCTTAATCCTCAATTTTCTCGACAGATACCGTCCTAACGGGACAGTTTGCGATTGGATCCGGCAAGTCAATCGGCGTGACACGTTTCCAATTAGTATCACGTGCTTTTTGAAGCCACCTGACCGGCCCCCAATCATTGTACCACACTCAGAGTTAGACTTGTTGAACCATAGCCCGGCATGATAGCCTCAGGTGCAGGAGGTCGGTAACCCAATGCACTGTGAGGTCTGATCTGATTGTAGTCC
>Ga0326728_10025074_pt1 | contig 10720 bp, 12 predicted proteins | sample MB3enrmetagenome_FD_207602 | JGI IMG/M metagenome (GOLD analysis project Ga0326728, IMG submission 207602) | Lab enriched peat soil microbial communities from McLean, Ithaca, NY, United States - MB31MN | ecosystem: Environmental > Terrestrial > Soil > Wetlands > Peat | place: USA: New York...
GCGCGCCTTCGCTCGCTGCAAAAGTTGCCCTGGACCATTCGCATGTTCTTTCTTACACCAGACACCCAGTATGCGGTCGTCTAATTCGCCCTTCTTATGTATACTTACTTATGATCTGATTGATACCGAGCCTGCTGCCGGGCAAACATCGGAGAAGTTTCCAGCGCGTTCGGCGGCTGACGGGACCTGAAGGTTGAAGGTCTGCCCGGGGATGATCTCCCGGCGCCAGTCCTCGGACCAGAAGAAGAATGTTTTTTCTTTCTTCGTGTTGTAAAAACCAGGAATGTAGAGAGGCCCCCCAACGGTGAAGCCGAAGTCATTCTTCTTGTATTCGGGAACTGTCGATTGGAAGAAACCTCGCGCATTGAAGTCGTCATTCCGGACGAACTCAAACAGATCGCCGTGGAAATCCTTGGTGCCGGTCTTGGTTACCGCCTCAACCGTACCCGAGCTGTTGCGCCCGTACTGCGCACCGTAATTCGAGGTCAGAACTTTGACTTCGGCGATGGCATCCACGTTGGGATAAACATTCAGGCCGTTGTTGCTGCCATTATCCATGTTGTCGCCGCCATCCATCTCCCAGTTGTTGTATTCGGTGCGGCCGCCGTTCATGCTCATTCCGACGTTTCCAGCGATACCGACAGTACCTTCATCCAGGCCCGTCTGATTGCTTACGCCCGGCGTCAGGGTCACGAGCTGCGAGAAATTGCGGCCGTTCAGAATGATCTGGCTGATCTCCTTGCCTGTAATAATTCCCGAGATCTCAGCGGATTGCGTTTCCACCTGGGCCACGGCTTCACCCGCGACGGTCACTTCCGTCGAGATTTCGCCGACTTGGAGAATGGCGTCGACACGTGCTTTTTGCCCGACACGCAGCACCACGCCGGAAGCCGCGTACTTCTTGAAGCCACTGGCGGCGATCGTAAGGTCGTAGGTTCCGGATGGAAGTCCCGCAACCAGGAAGTCGCCGTTCGAGTTCGTGGTAACCTTTTGGATCACCCCTTGCGCCTCGCTTGTGATGTTGACGTCAGCGCCTGGCACCACTGCGCCGGTGTTGTCTCTGACGGTACCGGTGATCGAGCCGGTCTCCTGCGCGTGAACGAAGGTCGCCGTAACGACCAACAGCCAAAACAACTGAAAACGGAGAAGTTTCATCGTTTGCTTGTCCTCGAGTGAGCGGTTTTCTGCGGGCTGAGACCCAGCAAGCATCGGGCCATGTCCGAAAACGGACGGCGTTCGTATTCAAACTATTGAAACGAAGCCCAATCGGTTCCTGCTAGAATCAAGGTAATTCAATTTTCGGGAGCCAGCTTCCCATTTTGCGTAGTTCCAAGAGCTAGGTCGGACCGATTTGTTGATGGTTATCTGGCGGCCCGGAGAGACTCGAACTCCCGACCTTTTGGTTCGAAGCCATCAACGCTTTAGGAATCAATAGGTTAGCAATAGGCACACAAGCATGAGGACGCCTTGCTTCTGGCTGCCACAAGTCACTAGTAGCCAGTGGTTTCGGCGGCGCGCAAACCGGCAGGGAAAACACGGTCTAGCAACGCGGCGCAATGCAACTATGTGTGGGGTGGGCACAGAAGTGGACACAATTATTAGTCGCTTGATCTTCGCTAAAGCCCGATATCGGTAAAATCTCGGTCCAACGCCTTAATCTGTGCTTCCGTAAGCAAAGACATGGTTCGCCGATTGCTGACTTCTGTCAACTCTTCGTCGGTGATGTTGAGGCGTTCCATGATCGCGAACAGCCTGTTCTCGTTCAGGGTGTGGAAACAACGGATCACTTTTCTGAGGTAGTGCATCTGCCAGTAGCCAACATAAAGAAGTACGAACACCGAAAAAAAGATCGACCACTCCAAGCTGTAGTGAAGCAGGACGGCAAGCGCTATCAGTTCTGGCAACAGCCATATCATTGTCTTGAAAGCGTCTCGATGCATGGCTGAGCATCTTAACATGTGCCTACGGTCGGAATCACCCATCCCGTCAACACCCGCACGCGCTTCAGAACATTTTCGGATAGCCTTGTAGTAGCCGCCTAGCTCGACGGGGCGACAAGCCGGATTCCCTGTCCGGTTGGCGGCGACTTAAATTCAGGGAATCGCAGAGGGAGCGATGACAGACTTACCGGCGTTATCAGACACCACGAAACGCAAGTTGGCGGTTCAGTGGGACACCATCCGGGACAATCAGAAACTCACGGACGAAGACCTTGCCGGTTACGACCGGGAACGGCAGAGGCTCTTGAGTATCGCAGCCAAGTGGCCGCGCAACGATCCTCGACACCGCGACCCGCGCTTAGCTACACAACGCGCACGTTGGATCGGGGAGTCTGCCTCAGTCAGGGCGGCAGGAGCACGGTTCCGGGGAATCGACTGGGAATACTGGCAGCATTGGTGTCACAGCGGTGCGCCGTACGAAGCGTACGCAGCTTGGCTCGACAGCCTAAAGCGGGATACCGTGGCCGAACTCGCGTCAATCTGGAATGGCAAGTCAGACGTGACTGACCGTTGGTTTAAGGGCACGTGCGCACCAGCAATCGAGAAGGCGCTTGTGGCTCTTGTGAAACAACGAATTGCACAAGCGCGAGACGTGGAGTCACAGCGACTGGATCGCGTCCCACCGGGCAATCCGATCTTGAATGAAATCCGAGCTGGTGGCGAAAACCTGAGTCCGCCGGCGGGCGTCTTCCCGAAACCGACTCAGGACGGCGCAACCGAACCGAGCAAGGACGAATCGTCCCGCACGGATGCGGGGCCGGCGGTGAGCGGGACGAAGGACGGAACGGACCGGCGCAAGGCTGTGGACGCCTACATTGAAGACGTACTCAGCCAAAAGGGCATACGCATCACCAGAACAGATATTTGGAAGCAGGCGCGGTACAAGTCCCGAACCGAATTCGAGCGGTGGGAACGGAACGACCCAAAGAACCCAAACAAGACCGCGCACGAACGCTTCACCCGTATCTTGACCGAAAAGCCGCACCTGAAGTAACTTTCCACGCAAGGCCACGCATTCTCACGCGTTTTCTTGCATTGCCCCCACGCTAAGCATGGGTCTTAAAACTGATCCTGGGTAGGCAAAACAGCCACCGAGAAAGGATCAAATGGCAACTGCAAACAACACCCTTGAAACGCTCCTGAATGAGCATGACGTGGCGCGCATCACCGGCTTGTCCGTCGCGTCCGTCCGGCGCTGGCGTCTTCTTCGTCAGGGTCCGAAGTACATCAAGATCGGCGCGGCGGTCCGCTACAAAGCCGAAGACATATCGGCATGGCTCGAATCCCGTCCGGCCGGCGGCGGGCACCTGGCGGAGGTGCGATAGGATGCCGCACAACAGAAAAGGCCCGGCAGACGCGAACCGCTGGGCCTTCTACAAACTCAAGTGGACCTTCCCGATTGTACCGTTCCTTCACCCTGAGACGAAGTGCTTCCTTCGGCAATTGGCGATGGTTTACCGCGAAGCCGTGACTTCGGAAGACCCGCGAGTTATGCGGCTGGGCCTTCAGATTCTCTGGCGCCAGCTTGGAGAAATTCTCCAAGCGGAGGCCGAATGAACAGCGCCATCCAATTCACTCCGGGCGAAATCTCTAGCTACTACGCGGCGCGCGTCCCGCACCTGAAACAGAGGCGTGCGGCAGAGTGGCGCGGCGCCTGTCCGATCCACCACGGGAAGAACGATAACTTCGCGGTGGAACCCGATACCGGGCGGTGGTTCTGTCACTCCACTTGCGGACGCGGCGGGGACATTCTGGAACTCGAAGCGGCACTGAACGGCGGGGACTTCCCGACCCGGAAGGCCGAAGTCTTCTGGCTGGTGGGACGGATCGAACCCGAATACCGGCACAACGGCAACCGCACGAACGGAAATTCGGCGGGCACGGCACCTACAAAAACTACGAGATCCACCAACACGGCGGGCGGTTGGCGGGAAATGGCGCGCTACCCGTATGTGAATCGGGACGGGAGCCTTCTCTTCGAGGTTGTCCGCTACCTGAAGGCGGACGGGACGAAGACTTTCATTCAAGTCCGCCCGAGCGGAGTTGAGGCGGCGGGCACCACGGACCCGGAGCGGACCGGCGGAGTTGAGGCCGGCGGGATTGTGGTGGGCCTGGATGCCGGCAAGTACCTTCCCGATAACAGGGCGGCGCGCGCAACCCGGAAGACCACCTGGAAGCGCGCGGCGGACTATACCGACTATGACGGCGCGGAATACCGCTTCCGCAATTGCCCGCGGGTCCCTTACCGGCTTCTGAAGCTGCTCAATTCCGAAACCGTCTATCTTCCCGAAGGGGAAAAGGATGTTCATACCCTGGAAGGTTGGGGACTGGTGGCGTCGTGCAATCCGGGCGGGTCCGGCAACAGCATGTTGTACGCGGGATGGGCGGACTACTTCCGGGACCGGCATATCGTCATCCTTCCCGATAATGACGCACCGGGCCGGAAGCACGCGGCGGCGGTTGCGGCGGCTTTGTTGAGCGTGGCGGCTTCCGTCCGCATCGTGGAACTTCCGGGCTTGCCGGCGAAGGGTGACGTTACCGATTGGCGGGACGCGGGCGGCACCTTCGAGCGGTTCCGCGAACTGACCGAAGCGGCGGTGGTGATGGACGCGGCGGCGCTCTCCGAGTTGCGGGCGCGGTGGGGACTGGTGGAAGACAAACCGCGCCACCAGGCGCGCGGGGTTGCGGCTGACGATTGGCCGAAGCCGGAACCGATCCAAAGCGAGCTTCCGCCCGTGCAAGCCTTCTCCGAAGACCTTCTCCCGGATTCCTTCCGTCCCCTGGTGGCGGACGTGACGGACAGGATGCAAGTCCCGATGGACTACCCAGCGGTCGTGATGGTGCTCTGTCTTGCCGGCGCGGTGAACCGGCGGGCCGTCATTCAGCCGAAGGCAAACGACACCGGATGGGTGATTGTGCCGAACCTCTGGGGCGGCATCATTGCGCCACCGGGCTTCATGAAGTCACCCGTCATACAGGCGGCTACCCGTCCCCTGAATCAGATTCAAACCGAATGGCGGCAGGAACACGAAGAGGCGCTGACGGACCACGCGCGTGAGAAAGAGGAATACGAGCTTCGGCGCGCGGCGTGGAAAGAGCAGTACAAGGCGGCATCGAAGAAGGGGAACACGGCACCCGACAGGCCGGAAGACGAACCCGAAGAACCGAAGTTGCGGCGGCTGATCGTGAACGATGCCACCTTCGAGGCCCTTCACCAGACCATGAGCGAAAACCCGGTGGGCATCCTGGTAATCCGGGATGAACTCACAGGCTGGTGGAGTCAATTGGACCGCGCGGGACGGGAAGGTGAACGGGCATTCTGTCTGCAAGCGTGGAACGGGGACACCGGGCACACCATAGACCGGATCGGGCGCGGCACCATTCACGTTGAAGCGTGCTGCATGTCCATGTTGGGCGGCATCCAACCGGGCCGGCTTCGCTCTTATCTGGTGGATGCACTCGAAGACGGTCCCAGCAATGACGGACTGATACAGCGGTTTCAATTGCTGGTGTGGCCGGACACAGCACCTGATTGGAACTATGTGGACCGGGCCCCCGATGCGGCTTCCGAGCAACAGGCCGCGCGGGTCTTCCACAAGCTGGTGGAGTTGAACGCGAAGGACCCTGCGCGCCTTCGCTTCGCCACGGATGGACAAGAACTCTTCATTGAATGGCTTGCGGAACTCGAAGCGAAGATTCGCGGGGACGAACTCCACCCGGCTCTCGTTTCCCACTTGAGCAAGTACCGGAAGTTGATGCCGGCTCTCGCGGTTCTCTTCCACCTGGCAGAAACGGCGGCGGGCAACGGGGATGCCGATACCGTTTCCCTTCGCCACGCGCAACAGGCGGCTGCATGGTGCGAATACCTGGAGTCTCACGCGCGGCGGGTCTATTCGTGCATCGTGACTCCGCAACTGCGGGCCGCGCGCGAACTGGCGGACAAGATCAAACACCGGAAGGTGGGGACGGACCGCTTCTTCTCTTGCCGGGACGTGTACCTGAAGGGGTGGAGCGGTTTGGACTCGCCTGAAGCCGTGAAACAGGCGGCGGAAGTGCTTCAGGATGCCGGATGGGTCCGGGACGTGTGCGGCGAATCATCCGACCCTTTGGGCCGTGGGCGCCCGTCCAATCGCTACGAAGTGAATCCGGGGGTGTGGGAATGAGCACTCCTACTCCGCACCCGGCACCCCGAAGCCGCTGGATGGATTGGAAGCCGAAGGCGCGAATCTTGGCGGATACAGCGGAGAGCGAACCTTCAAAAACATCAGAAACGAATTCTGAAGTTTTTGTAGGTGCCACTTCCGCCGAATCTCCCAAGATTGAGGCGGGGCCGGACCCGGCGGAGTTGGTGCGCGCGTCCGGCGTGCTGAACCGGGCGGGCGTCCGCATCATGGCGCTTGAAGGCGGCGCCACCATCGGGGTGTGGAGCGATTTGAACGGGCCAGAAGTCCGGGCGGCGCTTCGCACCTTCGGATCGGACAGGCTACCCGTCCGCTACCTGGACTGTGCTGGCGTTCCCATGCGGTACAAGGCGCGGCGGGTGGAAGGTGAACCCGTCCCCATGAACGTGCTTGCCGCAATGGAACAGCACCCGGAGGAACCGTGGAAGGTGCGGGACCGGATGTTGAGCGAAATGGGCTGGTGCGCGAAGGGGACCCCGTAGGCGGAGTGGAAGGCGGGCGGCAATGGCTGAGAAGCTGATTCACTTTCCCATCGAAAAGGCACGGGTGGCGGAGGGCAAGTCACGATGAGAAGTCCCAAGAAGGTGGAATCGGCGGTGAACGTTGGACGGCATCAGCGGACGTGCTCTGTCTGCGCGCACCCGCAGCGTGAAGAAATCGAAGATGCCTTCGTATCGTGGCGGAGTCCGGCGGACATTACCAAGGAATTCGGCCTGGCGGACAGAGCCAGTGTCTACCGCCACGCGCACGCGATGGGGCTTTTTGAGAAACGGCAACGGAATATCCGGGCGGCGCTGGAAAAGATCATTGAACGGGCCGGCGAAGTGGAAGTAACCGCGTCCGCAGTAGTGGCGGCCGTACAAGCCTACGCCAAGATGAACGCGGCAGGTGAGTGGGTGGACCGCACCGAAACGGTTTCACTCAACGACTTGTTCGACCGCATGACCAACGAAGAGTTGGAAGACTACGCGCAAACCGGGACATTGCCGGCATGGTTCAGGGCAACCGTAGGCGCAACAGACGTGAACACAGCGAAAGGTGAAAACGATGGGAAATGAAGGCAAGCAGAAGAGGCGGACCGCAACAAGATCCGGGCCGCAACCGGGGAACTTTCCCCTTGGGTCCGGGAAGTCCCGCGCGGCGGCGCGGGACGTGCTTTCAAAACGAGAAGCAGAGTCGCAAAAGAATCAAGTGCTGTTGAGCGTGTTTAGGTCCGGTCAAGAACTGGCTCTTGATACGGACACGTGCATCCAGATTCTTCGTGAGTGCGGCAAATTACCCAAAGGCAAATGCGGCGTCGTGGATTTTCTCGACGTACCGGACGGGTTGAGCGCTGACGAACTGGAGAAGTTCTTGAGGGAACATGGTGCGGGCATCGAACCGCGAACGTCAGATTGAGGCGGCTTTTGCCGGCAGCCTGTCATGCAACGGCACGGTTGAATGACAAGGCGCGGGCGGCGGCTACTTTTCGGCGCGCTTCTTCTTCGCCTTGCGCGCGGCAACGGCGGCTGCGGAAGCCTTCTTCGCACGGGCGGCACGTTCCTCTGGCGTCATGGTTTCAAGGGAGCGCTTCCCGCCGATCTTTCCGCCCTTCGCGCCTTGCTTGCGGAAGAACTCCAGAACTTCGGGCGGGAGCTTCTTCTTCGCCATGCACTCATCTTAACCCGGTTTTGGTCTGTGAACCGTTGTTTTCCATTGCTATCTAAAGGGGGTTTAGGTATAATTGTTGCTATGAAGGCAATCGGATACGTCAGAGTGAGCACGGAAAAACAGGCGGATTTTGGCGTTTCGCTCGAAGCGCAATCGGAGAAGGTCCGGGCTATGGCCGTTGTGCAAGGCGCGGAACTGGCGGAAGTCATCATTGACGCGGGTGAATCCGCAAAGTCCCTGAACCGCCCCGGTATGGCGCGGCTTCTCTCCCTGGTGGATGCCGGCGCGGTGGATATCGTCATCATTGCGAAGTTGGACCGGCTCACCCGAAGCGTGAAGGACCTTGCCGAACTGTTGGAGCGGTTCACCCGGCGCGGCGTGTCCCTGGTAAGCGTGGCCGAATCTCTGGACACGGGCACGGCGGCGGGCCGGCTGGTACTCAACATCATGACGGCGGTATCCCAGTGGGAGCGCGAAGCTATCGGAGAGCGGACGCGGGACGCCATGCACCACAAGCGCGCGAACGGTGAGCGGGTGGGGACGGTCTCCTTCGGATACCGCACGGCGGCGGACGGCTTGCACCTGGAAGCGGACCCGGCGGAGCAAGGTATCCTGTCCCGCATCCGGGAACTGAAGGCGGCGGGCCGCACGATCCGGCAGATTGCGGACGAACTGAACCGGCAGGGCTTCACTACCCGGCGCGGGACGGCATGGCGGTTTCAGTATGTGGCGGAAGCACTCCGGGCGGCATAGGCGGGTTTCTGTAGTTTTTGAAGGTGCGGCATTGGGGGAAAGCGGCAAGATTCGAGGGTAGGAATGAAGAAGCGGACGGGCAAGGCGAAGAAGGCGGGACCGAAGAAGGATCGGACATGGTTCGCGCGGAGGGTGACCGAACTGAAAACCGAACTGGAGAAGTTGCCGGCGGACCGCCAAGAGCAACTCAAGCGGGAACTGGAAGAAGGGAGCGAGCAGTAAACCATGGCTGTCTACAAGCGTGGAAAGACCTGGTGGTACAAATTCAACTGGAACGGCGTATCGATCCGGGAAAGCACGAAGCAAACGAACAAGCGGATCGCTGAGCAGATGGAGGCTACCCATAAGACCTCACTCGCAAAGGGCGAAGTTGGGCTACGGGATCGCAAGCCGGAACCCACATTGCGGCAATTCGCCGAAGCTGACTTCCTGCCATTTGTTCGCTCGACATTCGCGGCAAAGCCAAAGACGCTCAGGTACTACGAGTACGGCGTCAAAAGTCTCCTGGCCTTTGAAAAACTTGCCGAAGCCCGGCTCAGTGCAATCACGGGAGAAACCATCGGTGTCTTTATTGCGAGGCGCCGCGATTGCAGGCTGGAGGTTTCGAGCATTAACCGGGAACTGCAAGCGCTCCGGCGCATGTTCCACCTTGCGGAAGAGTGGGGCAGGGTGGAAAGGGCACTTCCAACCGTGAAGATGCTTCCGGGGGAGAATCACCGCGAGCGCGTATTGACCTCTGAGGAGGAAACGCTGTACTTCGCCGGAGCGAACTCGCCGGCGATGGAACAGCACTTGGACCCGCGGCTGCTGGCAGACGTGGCGCGCATTCTTCTGGACTGCGGCTTACGGCCGGAAGAATGCTTCCGCATGCGACCTGAGAACGTGACGGAAGGGGTGCTTGAGATTCACTTCGGAAAGTCTGACAATGCCCGGCGGCGCATCCCCCTGACGCCGAACGTACAAGCGATACTCGAAATGCGCCGCTCGCAATCGTCCGGCGGTGCATGGGTTTTTCCGGCTGCCACCCAAAGCGGCCATATCGAGCCTTCCAGCCTCAAGAAACAGCACGCAAAGGCCGTTTCAGAAGCCACCCGGATACTGCGAGCGGAAACCGGCGATCCGAAGCGCACGTTCGCCAGCTTCGAGTTGTACACGCTCCGGCACACGTGCCTGACTCGCTGGGCGCCCCACATGGACCCCTGGACGCTGGCCTACCTTGCGGGGCACCGCGACATGAACATCACGAAGCGCTACATCCATCCGCAGAGCCAGACCATTCGGGAGGCGATGGCGAAGGCACGCGAGGCCAGAGGTGGGCACAAATATGGGCACAATGCGGAAACCGGCGCAGAGACCGAACGAGTGGAATCAGCCGCAATTAACTGATTGCATTTTGGTTAACTGGCGCGCCCGGAGAGACTCGAACTCCCGACCTACTGGTTCGAAGCCAGCCGCTCTATCCAACTGAGCTACGGGCGCGCTACCGCCATTATAGCGGTGTTCGCATTCGGTCAATCCCGTATGGACCGAAAAATCAAACGCACCTGTTCTTGTGCCAATCAGGACTAATCTAGTGTGCGCCGATACCAAGAATCACGGGCTGGGTCTCGGACGCCTCTGCCAATAGGCGTATGTGAAGAGTACCTGGACCGAGCTTTTGGGTGAAACGGTGACACCGTCATCGAGTGGAGTTGACATGACAGACAGTCCACAAACGATAGTCGTGAAAAATCCTTCGAGCACCGTACACGTCGCGTTTCAGCGAGCGGCCAGCCGAGACATCGGCGACGAACTCAGGCGGCTGTACGGTAGTAGTAGTTCAGCATGCCGCCTAGACGCTGGCGTCTCTGTATCGTGCCGGCGTTTCCAAGATGACCTGCCTCGGGAAGGATGAGCCGATTCGCTAGCCCTTGGTGATTGCGCTCGCTATGATAATGCGCGACGAAATTCCGAATGGCGGTCCGCAACGATTCCTCTCCGAACAGGATCATCCGCTCCAGACAGGTTTCTTTGATGCTCCTCACGAATCTTTCGGCGAAAGCATTTAGGTTTGGTGACCGCGGCGGTAGTTTGACGGACTGCACACCAACACCCTGGAGCATGGTCAGAAACTCTGCCGTGTACAGCGGGTCTCGA
>Ga0326728_10025077_pt1 | contig 10719 bp, 8 predicted proteins | sample MB3enrmetagenome_FD_207602 | JGI IMG/M metagenome (GOLD analysis project Ga0326728, IMG submission 207602) | Lab enriched peat soil microbial communities from McLean, Ithaca, NY, United States - MB31MN | ecosystem: Environmental > Terrestrial > Soil > Wetlands > Peat | place: USA: New York...
GCTTACAGTTCATAACTTCCTTTCCGCAGCTACAGGTATCTGTATAGCGATTGCATTGATGAGGGGCATCACTCGCCACTTAGTAGAAGATCTCTTCCTAACATGCTAGTATTTGTTTAGTTCACAATTGATAAAGAAAAAAAATTCATGGTAAATGAAAGGGGTTATTGCATGATTGACCTTATAGAAGTTAACCTTGAGATAGATAACATTGAAAACGCTAACCTTAAGGGAGCTAACTTTAAGGGAGCTAACCTTGAAGAAGCTAATCTTGTGGGAGCCAACCTTAAAGGAGCTAACCTTTGGTTAGCTAACCTTACGGGAGCTGATCTTGAAGAAGCTAACCTCATAAAAGCTAATCTTAAAAAAGTTGACCTTAAATAGGCTAACCTTACGGGTGCTAACCTTGAAGGAGCTAGCCTCACAAAAGCTGACCTTAAAAAAGTTGACCTTAAAAAGGCTAACCTTAAAATGGCTTACCTTGAAAGAGCTAACTTTGAGGGAGCTAACCTTGCAGGGGCCGATCTTAAAGGAGCCCACCTTGAAAAAACTCATCTTGAGGAAGCTAACCTTCAAAAAGTGAATCTTATGGGAGCTTATCTTAAAGGAGCTAACCTTATAAGAGCTAATCTTGATGGAGCTAACCTTATAAGAGCTAATCTTAATGAGGCTAACCTTAAAGGGGCTAACCTTGAAAAGGCTCACATAGAAGGAGCTGATTTTGTAGGAGCGCACCTTGAAGATGCTCATTTTGAAAAAGCTCATCTTTGGTGGGTTAATATTGTGAAAGCGCATCTTGAAAAGGCTTGTTTTAAGGAGGCTCGCCTTAAAGAAGCTGATCTTAAAGAAGCTCACCTTGGAGAAACGCACTTTGAAGGAGCTAACCTTGAAAAGGCTCACATAGAAGGAACTGATCTTGTAGGAGCGCACCTTGAAGATGCTCACCTTGAAAAAGCTCATCTTGCGGAGGCTGATCTTTTTATGGCTTATTTTGATGGTGCTAACCTTGATGGAGCTAACCTCGTGATGGATAACCTTGAAGAGGCTCACCTTCAAGGAGCTCACAAATTAACAATTGAACAGCTATCTAAAGTGAAAACACTCTCTAATGCGAAATTAGACGAAGAGCTTCTCAATTCCCTTAGAAAAGAACATGCTTATCTTTTTAAAAGCTAGATATCTTCACCTTTTTAGAAATCCATAATTACTTCTTCTAAAAGTTCGATCGACTTTCAGAATCAAATGATAGATGTAAAATTAAAAAACACTCGATTTTGGAACTAAACCCATCATTCAGTGTACAATCATAGTGGAGGTGGTGGAACCCAGCCGGCGAATGGAGGAATGCCTCCTAGCCAGATATTGTAAGTACTTTTTATGTGTGCATTCGTAAAGTGGAAAACAAATGCAAGAACGTTTTGAATAAATTTAGTTTCCTTTTCTTTCATTCTAAAACAGGATTCTCGGTTTCGCTGATGCATAGGTTTTATAGCATAAACTATGCATATTCAAGGGATTCACATTCAAACATTGATCCAGGAGAACAAAGGGTTAAACATTAAGCTACTTCTTGAAAATCTAAAAATAGAAAAGCCCAAGTGGAAGTTCTGGTAATATTGGATTATTGCAATCAGATACTCCAAAAAACAAATAATTAAAACATATCAGATCTTCTAATTCAAATTAATAGAGAGTCTTTATTTCAAAAGATTTATACATAGCCTTTTTTCTGTTCCTATGGCATTTGTAGTGCTATCGTGTGGCAAAAGCATCAAAACACAATCAAAGTAACATTGGAGATTTCATCTTGAAAACACCAATCTTGTATCAGTGGACGACCTAAACGTAAACTATCAAACAATAAATAGATATTTATTCGGATATCATTGTAAGGTCTTAAATAAAAAAATAATGTTAGTCAATTATTGATCTTATAAAAGATTAATATACCAAACTTTGGTATGAAAGTACTTGAACGTATTTTCATGTCTTGTGCCCGTTGTTCAAAGAATATCAGGTTTGTCATAAGTTCTATAGCGATATTTTTGTGCATAGGATTTTCAACAAATCACGGACATGACCAGATTTTAACGAACTCCTAAATTTATATTTCTACTAGGCTTTGCTATTCTTTAATTTGATTATAGAATGTGCAACTCCTAGATTATAAATAGGCACTCACAGGGAATGGAACATAAACCAAACACAACCATTCAGCCTACTGAAAATAGTTAATTGATATCAATTTTGACATAATATACATTTTCCATTATTTACTGATGAAAAAAACATAATCAATAACCAACAGTTACAAAAACGGATTCACTGAAATTTGACAAGAGAATTTCAATAAAAGATGGTTATTGATCTTATATTCCTTAAGCTGAATGGTTGCAGAACAGGAGACTAAAAGATGAAATATACACAACTTGATCAAACATCCCTGAGTGTATCAACTTTCAGTTATGGAACGCTTTACGATAGCTCTTGCTCGCCGTTGTGGCGGAGAGAGGGGTGATTTGCTTTGGCAAAAATCCTTTGTGTTTTGTATGACGATCCTGTAACTGGCTATCCACCGTCGTATGCCCGGAAAGACATCCCTAAAATAGAGCGGTATCCCAATGGGCAAATGGTACCTACGCCCCATGCTATCGACTTTCTGCCTGGAGAGTTGCTTGGCAGCGCTTCTGGCGAGCTTGGATTGCGGAAGTTCCTGGAGGCAGCCGGACATACTTTGGTGGTAACATCGGACAAGGACGGGCCGGACAGTGTTTTCGAAAGAGAGCTTCAGGATGCAGATGTGGTGATCTCGCAGCCATTCTGGCCTGCGTACTTGACTGCCGACCGGATCAAGAAGATCCGCAAGCTAGAGCTGGTGATTACCGCTGGGATCGGCTCGGACCACGTTGATCTACAGGCGGCAGGGGAGCACAGGCTGACGGTAGCGGAAGTGACCTACTCAAACAGCATCAGCGTAAGCGAGCACGTGGTTATGATGATCCTGGCGCTGGTGCGGGACTACATACCAGCATATGGATGGGTAATACGCGGAGGGTGGAACATCGCGGATGCAGTGTCCCGGTCTTATGACCTCGAGGGAATGCATGTGGGTACGGTCGGTGCAGGCCGCATTGGATAGGCTGTTCTCAGGCGGCTGAAGCCGTTCGGCGTTAAGCTTCACTATACGGAGCGGCACCAGTTGCCGGTGGAGGTGGAGCAGGAGCCGAACGCGGAATATCACCCAAATGTCGAGTCGATGGTGCCTGTGTGCGACGTGGTGACGATTAACGCACCGCTTCATCCGCAAACGGAGAACATGTTTAGCGATCTGCTAATCAGCAAAATGAAACGGGGAGCCTACCTTGTGAACTGCGCTCGCGGGAAAATATGTAACCGCGATTCTGTGGCGCAGGCCCTGATGAGCGGACATCTGGCAGGCTATGCAGGCGACGTCTGGTTCCCACAGCCGGCGCCGAAAGATCGCCCTTGGCGGACGATGCCACATCATGGCATGACACCGCATACGTCGGGGACCTCACTCTCAGCACAGGCAAGATATGCGGCAGGTACTCGGGAAATTCTGGAATGCTGGCTTGAGGGACGCCAGATCCGCGAAGAGTATCTAATTGTGGATCGTGGACAGCTGGCGGGGACTGGTGTCCGTTCGTATACCGAGGGTGATACCACCGGTGGCTCTGAAGAAGCATCGTGGTTCCGAGCGTAACACTAATCATAGACGGCGGTAAGCTGGGAGACTTTTTATTATTTTATGGTCTCCAAATTTTTTCTCTACTCATTCTAAACAATCAAAGATAAAATAAGAGATTTTTCATTATTTTGTGGATTTTTGATTGATTACAATAATGGCCAGTGAAATTAATGATAAATTTATGTTATCCTATTCTTGTGGGATGATTGAGAGCTCATTACTTTCTTGAGGGAACTCGATATAAAGGAATTCATTGATATCAAGTTCTTCTCCAGATTTATATGTATCATCTGTAGGTCATTTTTTATTTCACTGCAAAAAGCATGATGCAGATTCAATGATTATGCTGACTAAGTTTCTGTTTTTATTATCTTCACTGATGTAGGGCTTTTATTTAAATCAAAAACTATGCATCAAATATGAATCGAGTTTCAAGCTCGATAAAATTAAGGGGTATGAAGCAAATTTTACAAAAAGTTAGACATACTGCTTAATTAGACAATTTTTTCACCTATTATGCCAGTAAATGCAAAAAAGTATTCAAAACACATAGGTAAAATCAATACATCCAACTGCAGAAATTGATTGAATTTTAAGACAAGCACTAAGAAAACCAAAATATCCCTTAGTAAAAAAATTACGGAAAATTAGTAAGCTCAAAAGTTGCCTGCAAAGCAAGCAACTGAGTAAGCTCAAATTCTCATATCTTAGGCTGCTCGCAAGATCCTCCTAGGTTCGCCTTGATTGGCATACGGCCAGATCCATTAAGGAGTTTGCTATGGACATGAATAAGTTCATACCATTTCTTGAAAGCCTCAATAAATATGATGATTGTAAGGAACATCAGTATGACAGTCAGGAAAACTAATAAATATAGTCCTTTAGGCAGATAGTTGTTAATGATATTCAGATATCCAGCGCTGAAAGTAACAGGTATCGTGAATAATCCTGGTATGGCTGTGATTAGAGCGTACTTACCTTTGCCCATAGCCAATATCATGGTTGTACCTATAATGAGTGCACATGCTGCCAGCAATTGATTAGACATACCAAATATAGGCCAAATGGTGGTTATATTGCCAGTATAAAGCAAATAGCCCCATGATGCAGTGAAGGCCAGATCAGTTATAACAATGCCTGGAGTCCACTTCTTCTCGCTGAATTTTAGGATTGCTCTGCCGACCATCCCTTGCAGTAGATATCTGCCCGCTCGAGTTCCAGTATCCACTGCAGTCAGGATGAACAGAGCCTCGAACATTATGGCAAAGTGGTACCAGTAGCCCATCAGTCCTTTCATGAAGGAGAGAGAGGAGAAAATATAGGTCATGCCTATAGCTAGAGAAACTGCACCTCCAGTTCTTCCCATTAGATTTTCTCCAACAGCAGCAGCCAGAATAGGAAGATGTACTGGTGTCATCCCCAGAGTGGCATAGATTGGAACTGAGACATTTATGGCAAAATAGTCCTGTGGCAAAAGAACGCAGGCAGCGATCAGGGCCATTATTGCTACGAATCCTTCGACCATCATGGCGCCGTATCCAATGAAAAGGATATCTTTCTCGCTGGAGATCATCTTGGGAGTGGTCCCGCTGGCAATAATGGAGTGAAAAACAGATATTGCGCCGCAGGCTATTGTGATGAATAAGAATGGGAAGACTGCACCAGGCACTACTGGACCTCCACCATGTACATAACTAGTCACTGCAGGCATGTTCATTTCAGGATGAACTAGGAATATGCCCAGTGCAAGTACGGCGATAGTTCCAACCTTCAGATAGGTAGAGAGGTAGTCCCTTGGGCAAAGTAACAGCCAAACTGGCAGTACCGAGGCTATGAAACCATATATAGGAATCAATATTGCTAAAGTATTCTGAGAGAATGTAAGCATTGGTGCCAGCACAGAGTTGGCAGCTACATAAGGACCCAGATATATAACTAAGGCCAGTAGAATTACACCTAAAATGCTTCCCCCTTTCACATCTCCAGGCCTCAGAACATGTATATAAAATCCTATGAGCAAAGCGATAGGTATGGTACAAAAGACAGTGAATATACCCCATGGGCTATTAAATAATGCATTGACAACAGATATAGATAGTCCAACAAGCGTCAGTATAAGAATGAATAATACGTCGAAGGAAGCCACTGTACCAGCTTTACTTCCAATTTCTTTCTCGGCAATAAGGGGCAGGCTTCGGCCCTGGTACCTCACCGAAGCGAAGAGTGATACCATATCATGAACTGCTCCTGCAACCACTGCGCCAATTATTATCCAAAGAGCTCCAGGGAGGTATCCAAACTGGGCAGCAAGAACAGGTCCGACGAGTGGTCCGGCTGCAGCAATTGCTGCGAAGTGATGGCCAAATAGCACATATCTATTAGTCTCATGATAATCATGCCCATCAGCCTTAGTTTTTGCTGGAGTTGGCTTGCTAGGATCAATCCCTAAAACCTTTCTTGCTATAAAAAGGCCATAATATCTGTAAGCAAGTGCAAATATGCTCAATGAAAAGAGCACAAGAACTAAAGCGTTCAAATCTTTCTTCCTTTGCATGTGATCGGAAATTAGCTGAATTTTAAATAGTTTAGTAGATCTCTCTCATGTAGTTCTGTACTATTTGAAAAGAATACGAGTATTTTGCAGCTAACATCGAATCTCTATGATTGTTCATCCCCGCAAACTATACAGAGCCTGGGTTAATAAGAGATATAGCCATCTTTCGCAAAAGAGCACATTTGCACAAGAGTATGAGGAGATTTTGATAGTCATCATGAGTTTGTCAACTTTCTCACTATCGCTCCGGAAATTGTTCTACATTAGATAAGCTGGAAATATTAATTTATTGTGACTGAGTCAAAATCTAAAATTTATTTCCCTGTATAAAAGACTTGCTAATGTTAGTTCTCCTTAATCTGAGGATTTCAAATTAGCTATTAAAATCCGTGATCTAATTTGACACTTGTTTTTTAAAATGATATATACAATGCTGCTTATTTGTGACAGAATATTTTTTCCAAAGTTAATGTTTACTCATAGCATGCGTGAAGTAATTGCATATAATAAATTGAATTTTAACAAATGTATATTTTTAGTGCCAACGATTCCACTACAAAAATTAAAATATCCATTTTTTGACTATGCGTCTTTAAACTCGAGTATTCCATATTATATAGGAATATACTATTTTTGACCGATTGGATGTATACAGTAAATGCAAAAAAAGTACTCGAAACGCATAGTCAAATTATAATATGTCCTACGATGCTGATTTTAAATCAAGAACATATTGGACCAGTGTACCGAAAATTTTGTAAATTTAGATCGACTATGCATCCTTCATCTCCATCACAAAAACAGAGTCCAAAGTCAATTAATAAACTTACAAAACTGGTTTTTAAATGCATAATTTTAATCACAAAACCTATGCATCTATGTAAACTTTTGGTCTATGAGATACCATTTATTAACCTTTGAAAGGCTACTTGAATAGATACATAAATTTATTCTTCCAGATAATTTCTACAGCGCCTAAATTCCAATATAATTTCCTATTGAACTTATTAACCCTGTTTGATCATTTCCTGACCTTTTCGAATATTAGCGACAGCTTCTTTTTTTATCTCGATCATCTTTTCCATATTACTGATTTTCATTTCTAAAATTTTTATTATCATATCCATTCTCATTACTGCAACTTTCTTTTTATGTTCTTCAGTCAGAAGTTCCCACGTCTGAGTCATCACAGTCTGCATTATTGGACCTTTTCCTGCTAAATCATGCATGTTAAATATCTCCTTTCATCGATAATATTATTTTAATTTTTATTACATAATTATTTGTTTCAATGTATTAATAATGAGAGTTTCGAAATAGAAATCGACATCCATAACTAAACCAATATTCGAATTTAGGAGACCAAATTTTTCAAATCCTGGCTAATACCAAATCTTCCAGGGAAATTATGAGCACATAAACACAAACAAAAGCCGTGTTTGAGAGAATGTCATAAAGCCATCAACCAAATATTAGTGGACAACCATTCTGTTTATCCTTCAAAATAATTTGATTCTATATAGTATCAGTACTCAAAGGTGAATTTATTTGGTACGTTGACTATAATCCCCCATTATTTTTATGGCACAGTATTCACCGCACATAGAGCAGGGGCCTGTTGTAGGACCTATCTCTCTTGGTTTGTCAGAGTCAAGCGCAAGCTCCATTTGTCCCTTCCAGTCAATTTGGGCACGTTTCTTTGCAAGCAGCAGATCCCTGTTATTAATCCCGTATTTCATGGAATCACCGATATGGGCAGCTATCTTGAAAGCAATCAAACCTTCTCTTACTTGCTGAGGACTTGGAAGAGAAAGATGCTCTGCGGGTGTAATATAACACAAATAGTCTGCTCCTGCCCCGCTTGCCATGCTGGCTCCTACTGCTCCTGCGATGTGATCATACCCAAGAGCTATGTCTGTGGGCAGAGGTCCTGCAACGAAGAGGGGGAAACTTGATCTGGATTTATATAGCTTAATTTGAGCAGGGATATCTGCTGCTTGTATGTGCCCACCCATACCTTCTATTATAACCTGGACGCCCTCTTCATTGGCTCTATTTGCAAGCTGGATATTTGTCTCAATCTCCGTTATTTGGGCACTATCCCTAAGATCGTGTATGCATCCACTTCGCATAGTGTTTCCTAGGGAAAGAACCACATCCCTCTTCCTAAGGATTTCAATTACCTCATCAAAGTTCTCTATGAAAGGATTTTCACAATCATTTGTAAGCATATAAACACTGGTAAGAGAACCTCCTTTGGATACCATTCCCATTATCCTGCCCACACCCTTTAATTTTTTGAGGGTCGCTTTATCCATACAATGAAGCACCACAGAACTCATACCTTCATCCACATGAGCTCTGATATATGACAAAATATCATCCTCAATAACATCCTTCATGCCACACTCCACAATGGTCTGATAAATTGGCACCGTGGTAATAGGGAGTCTGCAATTTTTTAATATGCTTGCACGTATAGATTTGATATCTCCACCCATGGAAAGATCGGTGATCGTATCCGCTCCATACTTCTCCGCAATCTTTACCTTCTCTATCTCAATGTCCGGGTTAATTTTTGCAGCAGACGTGCCAAGATTAACATTAACTTTAGTGCTGCTACCCTTACCTATAGTTATATGAGGGCAGCTTTTTCTTGTCATTATAACTAGGCTTCCTTCAGCTACGCTAGAAAGCAGTATATTCTCATCAATATTTTCGTTCTCCATGATTTGTTTCATTTCAGGAGTAAGTATTTCATCGCGGGCATAATCAATCTGTGTGTGCTTCATCGAATCTTTCATCTCTTCATCAGGATTTATGTAGTTGAAGTAAAAACAATAGCTTGATACTTTAAACTATCTAAACCATCATGAGTCATAGATTAGCACTGTTTTCTTATTTTGGATGGAACTTAGGAAATTCAGAGATTTAGATACAAAAACTGTGCATAAAAAAGGCTATCCACATTCAATTTTTAATTCAGAAGAATAGTAGGTTAAGCATTAAACTGCTACCGGAGAATATGGGAAATCTTTTGCACTATGGGAAGGTTATCAAAAGTAACAATTATTAATTTGTACTTTTTGTGCAATTCAAACCTATCATCTATAGGATTTACGCACTTGAGATATAAAATTACGTGCAATAGAAGTTGTAGATTGGACTTTGATTTTAGAAAGTAAAAGGTTTAATGCAATTGATTTTTCAATTAAACTGCATAAATCCTAATATTATTATATATCTAACTGTGATGTAAATTTCAGTTGCTGTGGTCAGGTTTTACAATTCTCTGATTTATATCTAAGAAAGCAGGATCGTTTTCCATAGAATTTCAAAACCTAGAAACTTTATGAGATATTAAGATGGAACTCGACGAAGTAATAATTACACGGGCAATTTTTGATGAGTATGCTAAAACATTCCTTGACTACACAGATATTGATATGGCACTTGTAGGAGGAGGGCCTGCAAATCTGGTGGCTGCAAAGTATCTAGCAGAGGAGGGGGTAAAAGTTGCTATTTATGAAAAAAAGTATCTCTAGGGGGTGGTATGTGGGCTGGTGGTATGATGTTCCCACGCATCGTTGTGCAAGAAGAGGCTACCAGTATTCTAGATGACTTTGGGATTAGATATAAGGAATACCAGCAGGGTATTATGTAGCAAACTCGGTTGAATCAGTTGGGAAGTTAATTGCAGGTGCAACTTCAGCAGGGGCTGAGGTCTTTAACCTTGTGAATTTTGAAGACGTTATGATTCGGGAAAGTGATCAGATTACTGGCATAGTGATCAATTGGGGCCCTGTTGCAGAACAGCGCCTTCATGTAGACCCTCTCATGATAAGAACAAAACTCGTAATAGATGGAACTGGGCACGATGCAGCTGTCTGCAACACGATTCTCCGGAAAATACCGAACGCAAAGATCGGGAAATTAGGTGTGCTTGGGGAGAAACCTATGTGGTCAGAGGTGGGGGAGCGCCTTACTGTTGATGCAACGCAGGAGATCTACCCGGGTCTGATTGTTGCGGGAATGGCTGCGAATGCAGCAACCCGCGCTCCAAGAATGGGGCCTATCTTTGGGGGGATGCTCCTGCCAGGCAAAAAAGCGGCCAATCTTGCTCTTTATAAGCTCACATGTCTTTAAAAACTTCAATCCTGACATGATATATGGTTTTAACTCACATTTTAAACAGTTAAAAGTCTAATGTTATTGATTTTTTAACTCAATTGCATAAGTCTTATCTAAAAACGAAACATTTTTAAGCATTAGTCTTTATACGAATTTTTGGTGTCGGTAGTTGATAGACCAAGAGGAGATTCATAATCAATATCTCTGCGAAAATCATCGATTAATGGCGGCGCTGGGATTGAAGACTCGCGTGCCGGACAATAACTGTGATGAGGGCTGTCGTTGTGAAAAACTTCGCGCCTGAGCTTGCCCGGCTGAAGGCCAT
>Ga0326728_10025078_pt1 | contig 10719 bp, 15 predicted proteins | sample MB3enrmetagenome_FD_207602 | JGI IMG/M metagenome (GOLD analysis project Ga0326728, IMG submission 207602) | Lab enriched peat soil microbial communities from McLean, Ithaca, NY, United States - MB31MN | ecosystem: Environmental > Terrestrial > Soil > Wetlands > Peat | place: USA: New York...
GGAACCAATACTTGTAAACGTCGTAGTTCTGCGCCACCCGCGTGCAAAGCTCGTTAGCCGATGCCCCACAGCCGATAAAGATCTTCTTGTAAGCCATGGCAACATCCTGCATGGCAAAGACCGCTTCCGAGCGAAAACCTCCCACAAAAAAATCGACTTTATCCTTCACAACAGCCCTCTCTATAGCGCCCACTGCATCGGATATGCTCAGCATCTCGTTGGTGTCGATCTTCAACAGCTTGATCCGCTGCCTCTTATTGCCGACGAAGAGCCCCCCTTTCGCGTTGATCTCGTCGGCGGCCATGAGCGCCCCGTTCCAATGGTCCTGACCCTGCACAAATTTCATCGGGCCGACGACGCCAATCTTAATGTCCTGCCCAAAAGCAACTCCCCAGCACGACAAGGCAAATAAGAAACCCACTGCCGAGATGAGAATCCCTTTGCTTAGTCCATTCATTTATAGCTCTTCCTTTCTCTTTTCTACTCTCTAATAATAAATCCTCATCATATAGAACCGAATTAATTTCAGATTAAATTATTCATAGGGGTCGAGGCATAGCCACATTGCCTATTTGGCATCGTAATATACAACTTTTTCTAAAATTAGGGAAGAGAAAGTTTATGGAAGAACGAATTAGGGGAGGTTTTCTGTCAATACAAGAATTTCTTAAATTAGAAGTCATGGCTTTGGGATGACAGGTCTTAGCGTGACGGCAGTCAGATCCAGCCCTCTCTTACTGGCCTTCATGCCATTCTCAACTAGAAAATTGGACGAGAAAAAAGCCTGAATTTGAATCCAAATGGACATTCTGTGAGCACTGGACAGAATTGAGATTGAAAAAAGCTAATGGTCCCAACGGGATTCGAACCCGTGTATATTAACGTAACATATTGAAAGCATTAATTATTTTCTTCATGTTTTTTATCTGGTGACAGTCTGGCGACGGTCAGGGATAATTTCTCAAGATCAGTTCTTAAGCTTTCAATGTTTGGGTGTGTATATCTTTCGGTTGTTTTTGTGGTTGTGTGACCCATAAGCTTAGATACCTTGTAAAGAGTTGAACCCGTGTTTACAAGCTGGCTCGCAAAGCTGTGCCTGGTGGCATCATATAATCTGAGTGATCTGATGCCTGTTTTCTTCTTAATGCTATCCCAAATTCCTCTAAGGGCATTCTCCGTGTAAGGCCCCCCTGTCCTTGGGTCACCAAACACAAAAGCCTCCGGTAGATTGTTGGAAACCCTCTCTTTCAGATAGTCAACCATTTCTGAATGAATAGGAATCACTACTGGCTTAGCACCTCTTCCTTTTCTCTTCTCTCTGTAGACCTCTCTTGAAAACGAAGCGGAAATGGTTATCGTCAAATCCCTAAGATTCACATCCTTACATTTCAAAGCCCTTGCCTCACCTGGCCTGCATCCTTGTAGCATGAGAAATACAATGAGGGGCCTATCGCCATCTGGTACATCCTCAAGTATTTTTATCTGTTCATTAGGGAGTAGCCACTTAAATTGATATGGTTGAATTTCTATAGCAGGAAACGCAGGCACACTGTCGATAACTTCAAGGTCGTGCTTCAGGTATCTCAAAAAGGTCTTAAAGAAGTCCATTATATTTTTTACGGTCTTACCTTTAAATTTGGAACTCTTCTCAATATGGTTTTTGAAATCGCTAACATCCAATTTTCGAATTTCTCTAACGTCCTTGGTGCCAAAGAACTGCCTCACAGTCTCGGTCATTCTTTTGTAGTCATTCTTATAACTGGGGGCGATGGAATCCAATTTGAAGTCTAAAAACTTATCAAGAAGTGTGGTCGTCCAGTATTCTTTTGCCTCAGATTTTACGTATTTTGAAGGGTCGAACGTGTGATGCTGAATTTCGTAGCGGATATGGGATAGGAGGGTCTGGGCTCGTTGGTAAGTATCGAGAACTTGCCCTGTCTTGTCCGAAAAAAGCCTAATTCTCTTTCCGGCATGCCAAAGGTCAATATAAAATCTATTAGGGACGGTTCTGCATGCAGGGCAGATATACCCCACTTTCTTAATGTGCTGAAACATCCCTTCGCATTTTGGACATTTGCCTTTACACCGGATTGTCCCCTTCATAGGTTCCGTCTCCTCAAGAAGAATATTGAGATAGCCCCTATCAGGGATCAGGCTCGGTGTCAAGTTAAAACTTTGGATACTCGCATGAGCCACTGTATTCTTACATTTCTCGAAGATGTTTCAATCAATTCTACTCTTCATCTGAAAGTTTCTCGTCCTTGGACTCTTCATCCCAGTCTTCGGGTTCTTCTTCCATCACTATTCCATTAAGTGACCGGAGAGCTTCTCTAAGCATGGCCATGTTCATCTCTTTCTTAGTCATTTTTTTCTTCCTCATTTTTCAGCTCCCCTTTTCTTAATGTTTTTCACTAAAGTATTTCTTCTTTTCTCCCCTTGATGTCTCGTCAGTAATCCCTGCTCTTCGTGTCTGCCAGGACTTCTTGGATGCTTCGCTTCGATCCGGGGCATAGATGATCTTCCTAATCCTTCGTCTTCGCTCTTCTTGGGGGAGGTTCCGGAAGAAGGTTTTATCCTCTTCAGAGATTCCCCCGTCTTCCAATAGGCCCTTCTCGAAGTCATCTAACCGCTTCAACGAGTCGGCTCGAAATTCGTCTACAGGGCAGTCTTCGCATTCTCTGGCCCCGCAGGTATCACAGTCGAAATCAAACTCTTCTTCTTCGTCTATCATCTTATTATTTCCTTCTCCCGAGCGGGGGCATCGCATCGGATGACTCGCTGGGTCTTGGTCTCATCAGCCCACTTAAACTCCGGCCAACCACCAACTACCCGGTCGATATAAAGCTTGGCTTCTGCAATTGAAGGAAAATCAGTTTGCCCTCTCCATTCTATTGTTTCTTTGCTCCCACATGCTCTAATAAAGAAGCCTTTATAGTTTCGCTCATCCCTTATCGCTTGTATCTCACGTTCTGCTCCTTCCCAATCTTCTTCTGTCCATGTCATAGCTCGTCTCCTTCTATCGAATAACTCTCCGTGGTGGAGGAGCAATCGTTTTTTCATATTCTTCTTCGTAAGCATAACCTTGTAAACAATGAACATCACAGAATTGTTGTTCACCGTCCCCATAAGAGCGAACAGCAACATTTACACATCGAGTCCCCTTCTTAGTTATTGCGCCGCACCGCATGGAGTCTGAAACTTCATGACCTCTACTTCTTACAAATTTAGCATCACTCATTTTGACTATCATTGCTCGTCTCCTTCTTGCACTAATCGTGCTGAAATGGTTAACTTCCCTCTCCGGCGGGCCCCTCTACAGGAATCCCTTCCCCGTTTTTGCCTCTTCTGGTTGCCCAGGCCTTCTCGCATCCTGCACTTCGATTACGTCCGGTAGCTATGATCTGTCTGATTCTTGCCCTTCGCTCTTCCACAGGAAGGCTCCGGAAATAGGCCTTATCTTCTTCAGAATAGTAGGGGTTTTCGAGAATCTCTTCCTTCTCGTAGCGGTCATACTCCTTCAACGAGCGGGCCAGGTATTCCGAACCTGCACATTCCCACATCTCTTCCGGCGTAGGCCAGTTGTAGGCTATGACCTTCTTCCATTGCCAGTTGTGCTGAATACCATTTCCCAAATCGATCACCACGGTGATCTGCTTGATTTTAGAGGGGGTCTCCCTCTTCTCACTCTCACTGAGCCAAGGGTTGTCCTTGCCGACTTCGTACACCAGCCTCATCGGTATTCCTGATCTGTCCTTCTTCATGTTATCCTTCCTCTCTTTGCTCACATCGAGCCGATGTAAAGAAGGCAACGTTCGGGCTGAGAGCCTGGAAGGGGTTCCAGATTGACCCTACTAATCGCCTTCTTTGATTGATTGGATTGATCCCCCGTTTTGATCGCTCTCATTACTTCCTCACTCTCTCTCCCTATATTAAACACAGTCATGTTGATTATTTTGAACTCACCACGTCTAAATCATCATCCTTCATAGTCCGTAGCCAGATCGTATGTCTGTAATTTGGAAATTGGGTTTTTTCTGATCCTGGAACCTTCCCCCAACATGGCTATCAACCATAATAGTTTTCATTCCCCTTTGACTTTTCGTGCTTTAGCCGTAACCACTTTCTCTCCTGGCGGAAACATCAAAAACAATTCTCTCCTGGATTTCCAAAAAAGAATTTTTTGAACCCTCTGGATCTGAACCTTTTAGGGTTCAGGGGTTCAGATATTTGCCTCTTTTTTTTCATGTACCTTGAAGGCTTAAATTATTGAATTTAAAAACGCTCATTCATATCCAGGTATCTCATCATTTTTTGTTTGTGGATTTGAACTGATCAGCATTCAGATCCAGGATCGGGGGGGTATATATACCCCCTGAATCCTTGAATGATGGAATTGAATCCCTTAATTCCCTGAATCATGGCCTCCTAACTACTTCCAAAAATGTTCAACATTACGTCTTTGGACTCTTTTATCAGCAAGAGTAATATCGATCTTGATCTTGCCCGTTTTGACAAGTCCGGCACTCACCTGGTTGACCAGGATGTTTCGCACAGTCTTTTCTTCTACGTGAACGTTTGCTTTCTCTAAACCCTGCATGATCCCCGCTACCGAAATAGGTTCGTTAGAGAGCAACCCCTCAATAACATCCCAGGTGTCCTGGTCTTTGGTTTGCTTGTAATCTACCCGAATACTCGTTGGCTCAAATTTCGGAACCACAACTATCGGCTCGAAGGGTTCAACCCGGTTCTTCCTAACCTCTAATGTAACTTCTTTTTTGGTACTCACCTTCGTAAAGAACTCCATGTCAACGGCAGCAGGAATCGCCGTGGTTCCCCGAGTTAGCTTTGCTTCCTTTGAATTATGGGAAATGACCCATACCGCAGGGCCGGTGTTGGCAATTTTTCTTAGTCTCTTCATTACCTGGTGCATCTGTTTTGGTGAATTTTCATCCTTAGTGTGAAAATCGATGAATGAGTCAAAGCCCGCAAATAGGGGCTTTATTTCATCAATTTTACGAAGAACTTCTTCAACCCACTGATCATCATCTACCTGAAGACCTGAAAAGTGGCACAGGTAAAAAGGTAGATCGGGGTCTTTTAACCCAAATCCCTGAAGACGTTCCTCCATTATTGGCTCAGGGGTTTCTTCATCAAACATGATTGCCGGGCCTCTTTCCACAACCTTGTATTTTCCGAAGAGGTCATACAGGGCCGACACAACACATCTACAGGTATGGAGAGTTAGAATTGATTTGTAATCACCTTGATCACCACTTAGGAGATAAACAAACTTTTTGTAAAGAGGAAAGCCTTTAACGATAGGTTCCCTTGGGGGGTAATGAACGTTACACCCCTTAACCAGGATGAGTGTCTTAGCCCCTTGATCTGCCCAGGGCTTTGCTAACTCATTCACCAATTCCAAAAACTGTTGCTTGTTGATCTGTTTCCGTTCTGGTAGGTTTAGAAAATCCGAAACATCACCCTTATCTGGAAGACCGGGTAGCTCGGCTATCTTGGTACTTTTGGTAAAGCCCTTAAGACTTGCAGCCACTTGTCGAGCATGGTTCTTGCCGGGTTCATCATTATCCGGAAGAATGATCACATCCCTACCTCCAAAATATTGGTTGAAGATACTCCTCCATTTACCCGCTCCCATGGGACTTGTAGTTGCAGTCAATTCCAAGGCCCGGAGGTTATCAACATCCTTTTCACCCTCGCAGATAAAGACGGGATCATCTCCCACGAGCAGCTGTGGTAGACGGTAAGGGACTAATGGAACCCCATTCAGGTTCCAAATCCATTTACCTTTACCGTCGGGTCTGCGCTGTCGAAATGTTTTGTTTTTGGGAGGTGGTGCAGAGAGTTTCATGGTCTGGTAAAGAAGATCGCCGTGAGCGTTGCAGTAATCGTAAATTGCGATAATGTTTTCGGATGGACTCGGCTGGCCTTCAGGCGGATCATCAGGTTGCTCATTGTTTATTTTATCCCTTGGTCTTCTTGCTTTGGATTCATCCCAAAGGCCTCCTGTAAACCCGCAACCGTGGCAGTAAAATAATTTCTTCTCAGGATCGATGGACAGAGATGGATTTGTGTCATTATGTTTTGGGCAGAGAGCGGTATATTCGCTACCCGCTCTCGTTGCTTCGACTGTAATCTTGCCTTTCGTCTGAGGGTTGAAAAGATCGAACCGAACTTGCTTCATGTTAGCTCCCCCCTCCGACTTTGACCTTCCCTATGGGTCTTATTATTATTCATCCTCAACATTCTCATTATTATTTAACAAAACTATGTCCATTTTTTTTACGTCCACTTGAATAATTCTTCTCGGAATGACAAAGACCGTGATCATCAATGAGAAGGGGATGGCCTATCCTTACCCCTATAGTAGATTCTGGAACCTTCAGGTAACTGTTTGATGTCGGGTGCCTCTCCGGTTCCTAAGATGATCCATTTGAAGGATTCCAGTTTTAATTCTTCGGCCATTTTCACCGGGATTCGAACAACAACATCCTGAAAATTCAGAGTGTAAAAGTTAATGCCGGCTTTAAAACATCTTATCCTGTTGTAGGCCGCATTTATGCCCAGAAAACCATGTCGGACATCATCTTTATCCTGCCCATCGCCGTGATCCTGGATGTACCACGCTCGATCTATCTTGTTTCTATCCTTAATTCCCAATTCATCGGCTAATCTTTCGGAATTTCTCTTATATTTTTTCTGGTACCTGGCTTTTTGAAACAGTTGATGGGCCTTTCTTATGTCTCGTCCCTCGGGCGGATGGTATGGGTTGAACCGGCGGAATAGTGTTTCGTTTTTGGGGATCTTGACCCTTATTGTCTCATATGAGACATTTTTGGGGGGACGCCCTCTTTTGCCTCTTCCCCGATAATACTCCAGCCATATGAAGATGTCGGCATCCGTCCAGTCTCCCCTATCCCTACGCACATGGCGCAAATAATCGACAGCCTCGTCCTCACTCTGAAAGTCTTTCTCGATCACCGGGATCTCCTTATATCCCTTATGGCGGGCTAACCTGTATTTGTCCTGGCCCGCTATGATGATGTTCCTGCCACGCCAGACGACGACAGGTTCAGAGGGATCAAGTCCCTTAAGCTCCATGTTCATTGAAGTCCGTGTGTTAGCGTGAACAGAAGATTCCGTATGAGCGCAAGCGAGTGAATCGAACGGTTCTTCGATTGTCAGGTTTCCTATGTCCTTCATGGTTATTATCTCTTCCTCGGTCTTCACCATCGTTTTCATTATTCCCTCCGTTTGAATAAGTTTATGGCATCTTTGAACCAATCCAGATATTTCGGTCTTTGAGCCAATTTCTTTTTAGTCTCACTGGTAAATTTAAAAATATCCCCGACTTCGCAGACAACCCGAACGGAGCTTGGCTCTGTATAAAAATGAACGGGATGTAATTGGGGAAATTCCTTGATGAGATTCGGAATGAATTCCTTTTCAGCCCACAAAACCGCTTCTTTCCCAATGTACCGGCCCTTGATTTCGTCATAGTTTTTTCTTACGAAAGGGGAGTTCCTGTAGATCCCCTCAATCTCCCCGGTGGTTACCAGAAGCGTTCCGTTTTTCATCCAATCCAGTGCGGGACGGAGCTGGGCCCTACAATTTCCAAAGGAATCAAGGTTGATCAAGCTGGGCGGTTCCATTCCCTCCCTCAATGCCTTCTCAAGAAACTTGACATTGTCGGTGTGTTCAACTTCGATGTTGTCGATTGGCAAGACGTTCTGCCATAGGATGTCAAATTTTGATTCTTTTTTCTCTAACGCCAGTACCCTCCGAGCGTGTTCTGAAAAGATATAACTGGATACCCCGTCACCGGCGAAGGCATCCAGAACAAAATTCCACTCGTGATCGGCGGCCACAATCTCATCGACGACCGCCTTTTCAACCCCAGAGGGTTTCTTGTCCGGGCGGGCAGGATCATCTTCCACAAAAAAGTGTTTTCCCTTATAAAAGATCTCCAACATTCCAGTTTTTCTCCTTTCTCCTGGAGCCACATTGCGGCGGCCAGCATCTTTTGTATGATTTCTTTTACCCATTAAACAAAAAACTTTTGTTTTTTCTGAAATATCGTAACTTACTGAAATAACAAGTATTTATAGATTTATAGTGGGTCATTACTTGACTTATAGTCATATACCTGTTAGAAAAGTTCATGCTGGGAGCACGTCTTAAAAAAATTCTGAAAGCCGAAGATATATCCGCCTATCGGCTTTCAAAAGATCTCAACATTGACCAGGGTCAACTTTCCCGGTATTTCAACGGGAAAGGGAGTATTTCAATAAAAAAATTTGAACGGATAATAGAGCGCTTAGGCTATGAAATCACTTTTAACAAGAAAGCCATTCGAGGAAAGGAAGAGAAGGTAAAAGCCAAGGCACCAGCCCCAAAAAAAATACCGATGTATAGAGATCATCGAGACATCTTGAGATGTTCGAGTTGTAATACGACCTTTGATCGTTTAAGCCTTGGAGTGAGATTGACAAGCGAAAGGCTCCCAGGCATTGAATGCCCATATTGTTTTAAAAAAGGTTATGTGGTAGTGGAACGGCGTCCTACGGCATCTGAGATTAATGTTAAAAAGAAGAAACAAGTCAGTCGAGACAAGAGGGAAAGAAAGACGATGGAATTGCCTTTCAAAGACCTTACAGATAAGGAGGAAATGAAGAAGCTGGGGGATGAGGTGTGATAATCATTTTGTAGATCAGAGTATGTGGTCGGCAGAGCATGAGCAGGTTCTGGCTTAATTGTTCCATTCTCGAAGAAGTTTTCGTGAGCCCCAATCCCGGAGGAGAAAAAAAGGGATTTCTTATCGAATCCGATACCAGGCGAATGATCGAACCTTGACGGACAAAGAGGTGAATCAAAGCCCGTCACGCTTAAAGATCGGCAAGAAAGGAGGAGGTCAGGGATGACAAAGGTGGATATCGTTGAGGGTATTTATGAGAAAGTGAGATTTTCTAAGAAAGAGACGGCTAAAATTGTAGATTATATTTTTGACATCATCAAAGACACCTTGGTCAAGGAAGATAAGATCATGATCTCCGGGTTTGGAGATTTTGTGGTTCGGAAAAAAAGGTCGAGACGGGGCCGAAACCCGCAAACGGGGAACCCGCTCGAGATCACGGCAAGAAGGATCTTAACCTTTAAGCCCAGTCAGGTTTTAAAGGAAGGCCTCAACCGCAAGGAGTCCTAATAAGTTGGAAAATAAGAAAAGGAGGTGATGGAAGATGAGAAGGATAATATCCGCTGCCCTGGCGTTGCTTTTGATCGGTTTATTTGTTTCAGCCCTGGTAGGATGTGGGGCAGACATCAAGGAAGAGAATGAGAAACTGAAAGCGGAAAACACCAGCCTCAAATCGGGCAGAGATAATTTAAAGTTCGAAATAAAAAAATTGAAGGAAGATATCCAGAAGGCCACTGAAAAGGATGTGACCATCGCTTCTCTGACTGCCGAGAACGAGGCATTGAAAAAGCAGGTGGAAGACCTAAAGGCCCAGATGGCGAAAAAGAATAAGAAAAAGTAATCATACGACGATGAAATCATAAAAAAGGGAAGACTCCGTCAGAAGGGTTTTCCCTTTTTTGGTTCATTCTTTCTCTCTTTCCTCTTCAGGGTTTCCTCTTCTTTCTTAATAACCCCACTGCCTCCACATCTTGAGCAGACCTTAAATGAAATTACGCATTGAAGGGGTTCCCTGTTTTTGTCTTGCATTGCTTACCCCTAAATTTTAGTAATTCTATGGATTTCTTCTGTCTTTTGACCTTGAATTTTTAGGTTTAGTTATTAAATTTTTATAAAGAGGGGGTGTTATCAATGGAAAAAAGTGATATAAAAGCTAAAACGAAAAAAGCAAAGACCGCTACTCCTGCTTTGTATGATTGTTGTTGGTATGAAGCTTCTTCCTATGATCCTTGCTGCGGTGGGATTTGCTGCTGTTAAGCGTTGCAAATGGTTCTCCGAGATTAGTAGTCCTCAAGAGGCGGCGGCATTTATTTCTTTGGACTGAAAAGAAGTCCTTCTCCAACATTCTTTAAGGAGAATGAAAATGGAGGGTAAGAGAATATCGGCAGGAGGTAAGGTTCCAAAGCTGAGGATTGGCGGGTTAGAACTTAAAACTGAGACCCACTCCAAGCCTGCTGTAGCGTAGGTCAGACCCAGGCTCCTTGGGGATCGGGATCGGTGGAACACTCGACTGGTTTTCTCCGGTTGGAGCTTGACCCGTGCTAACGGAGCTTAATCTCAAATCAAGAGAGACTGATTGAGTAAGGGGAATTATTAATCCATGGTTGGAAGAGGAGTTCCCGGAAAGATTATCGCTCAGGTCACTGCGGGTGTGGGAATCACTCCCGCTAAGAGCAAAAGTTGTGCCGTACTCGTCGGCACCCGCAGGTGTGTACACCAAGATGGTTACACCCATTATTCCCACAACTAAGAACGCTCTCTTCAGGGTCGTTGATAGGTTCTTCATAATGAATGATAAAGGAACGAGTAAATTGTAAGATACATACAGACCCTTGTCAAAAATGCCCGCTCAGTACCCAAGGGGGGCAGGGGGGGGAACCCCTGCCACTTAGGATGTCGCAATTTGAATGGTTTTGGTTTCAGCTTTCGGGATTTCAATCCTCACAACTCCATCCTTGTAGGAGGCTTTGATTTTGCTGTCATGTTTCACGCTGGCAGGGAGCCGCACT
>Ga0326728_10025079_pt1 | contig 10718 bp, 11 predicted proteins | sample MB3enrmetagenome_FD_207602 | JGI IMG/M metagenome (GOLD analysis project Ga0326728, IMG submission 207602) | Lab enriched peat soil microbial communities from McLean, Ithaca, NY, United States - MB31MN | ecosystem: Environmental > Terrestrial > Soil > Wetlands > Peat | place: USA: New York...
GCTTGGCCGCGTTTTCAATCGCGCGTTCCCTTCCGGTCGTCGCGTATTCCACCAGCTTCGTGATTTCAATCGCGAAGCGGAAGAAGATCGGCGACACCTGCGCCACGTCGTACTGTGTTCCCGAGCCCCGGCCCAGGTCGCCTCCGTCTGCGTTGTACGACCCGGCCTTCCCGCCCGGGTTGACCTGTAACGGCAAGCGCAAGTTTCGTGAAGAGATTTTCTCCACGTCCCCGCGTTGCTGGATCATCGTCAAAAGAATGTCGTCGCGCTCATACAGCAAAGGTACCTTGTCGCGCACCTTCTCGAGCTGCAACGCGATGACATTCGCGTTTTGCTGTGCTGGCATTGTTGTTTCTCCTTAGATGTGCTGCCCCGCTTCAGAAGGGCAAGCAGGCGTCTTGCGAGAAGGCGCCAAAACTTTGGTAAGACGTGTGATTGAAAGACGGGCCATGCCGGGTGCCCCAGGCACGGAGTGTGTGCCTGGGTCTTGGGTTTCTCTTCTCTCAAACTGAAAACTGACAACTGGAAACTGACAACTCCGTCTGGTGGCAGAGTCACTCCTGACTGTGCTCTTGGGTTTAGCTTCTCCGCGAACTCTGTGCTCTCTGTGGTGAACTCTTTCTACAAATCCAAAATTTGTTCGTCGCTCAACTTCCCGTAATCCACCCGCCCTCGACTCGCCGCACGCGCGCCAGCGCGCGGCTCCGAACTTTCACCGTGTGCGGAACTCTGGCCTGACTTCCCCGTCCGTGGCGCAGGCTTCGCAGCGGTTTCGCTCACCGCTGCCGATCCCGCTTCCGCCGCTCGGCTCTTCCCGCTCGCCCCCAGCGTCGCCGTCGTCCAGCTCCCCACCACCCGCTTCACCGCGCCTGGCACCAACTGCTGCGCCCGCGCATCAATCACCCGCACCACCTGAGCCCGCGTGGCGCCGTCAAACCGCCGCGCCCCCAGAATTTTCGCTACTTGCTCGCCTAGTTGCGCGTCGCTCTTCAGAGCCGCTTCCACCTCCTCGCGCACCGCCGCGCCCAATCTCTCTTGTAACGGTGTGCCCTGCGAAGCCCCATCTCGCCCGGCTCGATCCAGGCTTCTCAAGTTCGGCAGGGCCTGCTCCATCGCTCGCGCAATGGCACCACCGACGCTCTTCTCCAACTCCGCATTCGTCGCCTTCTCAAACGTAACGTAACGGCTTGCGACCTCAGGTGGCATAGACACTTCGGCTTGCCCTGAAACGCGAAGGGTCTGCGCCGATACCGGCGTGTTCCCTGCGTCTTGTCCGCTCGCCACTCGCCACTCGCCACCCGCCATTTCTTTCCCGCCTTGCCTCTCCAGCAACCGCACTCCCGCAGCCACCATCTCGCGAAACGCCGCAGGATCCTGCTCCATCAATCTCTGCGCTAATTGCACCCTGGCCGCGCTTATCTCCTCCGTCGGCCTCCCCGCTGCGCCAAAATACGCGCCATCAAACTCATCCAACTGCCGTGCGCGTTCCGCCGCCGATTTCGCCTCGTTCACTCCGCCGGGATAAATCTCCTTCAGCGCCCGCGCTTCGGCAGGCGTTGCAATCGCCTCGCGATACGCCGCCGCCTCCTGCCTCGCCTGCACCGCGCTTTCCCACAACTCCTTTGCCTCATCCCCATGCCAGGGATCGCGCATCCTCTCCGCCAGCCACTGTGGCGGCGCCTGTGGCACAGACACTCCAGCTTGCCCTGAGGTCTGTGCCTGCGTCGTACTCGCTTTCCCTTGGTCCGCAACTCCTTGCCGGGTCAGGTCCCCGGTCGCAGTCTTGCCGTCCGCAACGCCTTCCGCCGCGCCCCGTTCCACGCTCGTTCCGGCGTCCTCCAGCAGTTGCTCGTCCGTCAGCGCTGCGCCAGGTGTTCCCTCCGGCTCCATCCCCAAGATCTGCTCATCCGTCAGCGCAAACACTTCCCTGCCCGTGCTGGCTCCATCAATTGAAGACACCAGTTCCATTGGCCCACTCCATTCAATCGGTCTTTCTTTGTCATTTTAGCGCGGTCGCCACCATCGCACTGCGCGACATTCGTCAACCACGCGGTGGCGCGCTCAATGAGAAACGATCTTTTCGAGCTCGATGCAAGGGGGGTTCTGCGATGAGTCTATCCTCAGTTGTGAAATTCTGGAAGAATCCGCGCCTACCCAGAATTCCAGCTATGGTCAAATCCCACGAAAACCCGGCCATCGTCTCAAACTGCTCTGAAACCACTACGATCTTCAGCTTATGGAAATAGACAGGACGCTTGTAGTCCCCCAAAATCCCACCAAACTCTTCCTTGACGCCGTCTTCGACCCGCTTAATGCCAAGCGAATGACATAGGCTCCCGTGAAATAGACAGACATGTGAGCCTGAGTCAACCCAGCACTCAATTGACTTGCTTGGCGGTGCGTGCTTGTAGATCAAGCGTACATTGATGATCGGAGCCCAATGGTAAGTCTCATTCGGGAATGCAGGATGTGGCACCGGCGTCGGCCATACCTTGCATGGCAACCTGATCACCAGAAAACCCGCGGGGCCCAGTCATTCGGCACGCGCGTAATGACAGGTTCGTTTTCGCCCGCATTCTCCGCGGCCTGAACAACTTCATCGTAGGTAGCTCCGGTAGCGACCACCCGCGATTCATCCTCTGAGAACGCGACCCAATTCCCAGACCCTGCTTCTCTCAGGGCCTTGATTCGTGCCTCTGGGCTCATGACTGGCATCGGCATCACCTTGGCTCTATTACATACTCAGACGCTTGTCCAAGGCAACTGGCTGCACCCTACCCCGCAACCCCTCCTACGTCAGGCTTTGGGACGGGCGCGGCGGCGTTCTCCATCGCGCGCAAATGCGCCTCCGCATGTGCCCGCACATTGGCGAACCCAGCCGGATTCGTAATCTTTGCCGACTGCCCCGCCTCTGAATTGGCCCACCGCTTGCATTCCTCAAACTCCACGGCATGATCGTCCATCAGCACATCCACGACCACCGACGGCAGCACAACGACTCCTCCACCCATCGGATTGTCATCCCGAGCGGAGGTCTGCGCATTTTGCAGACCGGAGTCGAGGGATCCCGGCTGGGTCCCTGCGTCTTGATCACCGGCGACACGTTGCCGAACCACAATCGGCGCGCTACTTAGCAACACCTGGATCTCCCGCAACTGCTTGTTCCGCGAGTCCTCCCCCGGAATCACCAGCTCCGTCAAGCCCAGCACATTCTTGATGTACCCAAGATTTGCCGGCTCCGCCAGCGCCTCTTGAATCAGCGGATCCTTCAGCCCAAACAATTGCTGCAGCACGCCGCGCTGCTGCGACTTCAGCCGCGGGAACGTCTCATCCGCCTCCGGATGCACGCAGATATTCCCTTTCAAATCCCCCACGCGAATCATCCGCGCATCCAGCGTCCCATCCGGACCCAGCAGCGGCACATCCACATCCTCCGGCCGGTTTTTCCGGAAGCAGTCCACGCCCAGCAGCATCACTTCGCCATAAAACTGTTTCAGCCGCCGCCACACCAGCCCCAGCCGTCCCATCGCCTGGTCGCGCGCCATGGCATAGCCGCTCGCCGTCTTTACATCCTCCATGTTTCCGCCGAACACCGCGGGAAACAGCCCCGTCAAGAATTGCGACACCGGCCCAATCAAATCCTGCTGGTGACGAATCATGTCCGGAGGCACCTGGGCCGGTGCCGGCTGGAAAAATCCCGCCGCCAAGGGCTGGCCCGGGCGCGCTCGCGCCGGAAAGTGGGCTGCCGGTTCCGCCACCTGATTTGCCAGCGCATCAAAGTCCAACACCTGCGGGTCGGCGTAAATCGGCGGGATGCCGTACTCATACGTTTCCGCCTGCATGTTGCTCAGCGTGTTGTAGCGCTCCTGCACCTGCACCAGCGAATCGCCCACGCTCGGCCGGTTCTGCCCGTCCCCTGGCAGCGCGTGCAGCACCCGCCAGTGATCGTCCATACTTTCGTTGCGCGCCTCGCAGTACACATCGCCCGCAAACCCCACGTAGCAGCCATCCGGGAAGAGCGCCAGCAGTTCGTTGCGCACCTCTTCATTCTCAATTCCGTAAAACGCCCACGGCCGCAGCCACGTGCGGTCGAACGTAATCAGGTTCATTAGCGCGTCGCCGGGATGAATCGACGGCAATCCTTGCTCCACGCTCAGCCGCGATACGCGCGCGTATACATCCTCCGGGCCCTGCGATGGCGCCGACTCGATCTTTCCTGCCGCCAGCGGGTACGCCGCCTTCAATTTCGCGCGGTGCACTTCGGCCTGCCATTGCAGGTACGGATACTCGTGCATCTCGTTCGCCCACACCGGCGTATTCAGTTCCAGCCCCCCGGCAATCGAAATCACTTCCTGGCCGTTCGCCACGCGTCGCGTTTCCACCACGCGAGGCACCGTCACTCGCTCCGCCCTCCGCAAATCCTTCTCGACCAACTCCGCCCCGCACCCCGGACACGTGTAGCTCACCCCTTCAGGGGTGAGGCCTTCCCCGGCCCCACCACTCAACGCTTCGTCATCCTCGCCTTGTCCGAAATTGTCATCCCGAGCGGAGGTCTGCGCCTCTTGCAGACCGAAGTCGAGGGATCGGGGCAAGTTCCCTGCGTCTTGAGTAGTTTCCTGACCGCTGGTCATTGATCCCTGATATCCGTCCTGTACTCCCTGATTTCCCCAGACCGGAGTCTCCCTGCCGCAGGAGGGACAAATCCACGTGTCAACTCCCAACGGAACCTCCACTGCCGCCAGGATCTCTTCCTCGCGAAAACCGAACCGCTGCCCATCCTTCACGTACCGCACGTAAGCGCCCAGCTTCCCATCCGTCCATAGAAAATACCCGATCGACGTCAGCAGTTGCTCCACATGGTTATTTCGCTCGATGAGCTCCGCCACGTCGCTCGCCGCGCGCGCCGCGGCAATATCCACCAGCGATTGCGCCGACTGCGGGTAGAAGCGAACGCTTGGCACATCCTGCGAAAGCACCGCCACAAACGACAACCCAAATCCTTGATAAAAATTCGTCACAAACTGGTACCGCGGCATTTCTTCCAGCGTGCGGTCATCGTTGAACTTCTGCTCAAACGGCAGGTGCCAGTTCATGTCATTGGGGTTCCACCAGGCATATTGCAACCCTTGCCAGAAAAGCCGTGCCTGGCGAATCCGCCGGATCTCATGCATCCGCGCCGCCACGCCCTCCACGCGGTATTGCCGCACCAGTTCCCGCAGGGCGTTCACCAACTCCGGCCGCTCTTCCTCCAACCGCTCAAAATTCAGCCCCGGTGCCGCCGCACTGTAGCTCACCCCTTCAGGGGTGAGGTTTTTCCCAAAAGAAAGGAGGTTTCCCCGCACAAGGTCCGCTGCGTCTCCCGCCCCCGCATTGCCATCCGCCGGCGCCGTCATCCCCGGCTCCCAATCTGTCATCGCGTTGTCCATACGATCTCTCATCTCTCGAGTCCCGCCGTTCTAGTGGTCGATCTTTAGACCGGCCGGATCAATCTATCCGCCGTCGCGCGGCCTCTTCTTCTCCGCGTCCTCTGTGCTCTTTTCTCTGTGACCTCTGTGTTACCGCCCCGCTTGGCTTCCTCTTCTCTGCGAACTCTGTGTTCCCTACGCGCTCTGCGTTAGTTCTTCCCCCTTAATCCTCAGGTCCCCTAGGCCTCACCCCTTCATCGCGTCCTGCTCCCTTTTCACCTGCACCTGCTGCCACGATCTCTTCCGCAATCTCGGCAGTTCCACCGGCTTCACCGGCTCCGCAAACTCCACCGGCGGAAATCCCGCCGTCCCCAGCAGCGAATTCAGCAGCGCACGGTTCTCCCCGCGTAATCGCGCCACTTCCTCTTCCAGCAGCCCCACATACCGCGTTTTAAAGAATCTCTTAACGAACACCAACATCGGCCCACCCTTCGCACTTCCCTCTAGCTTTCACCAATTCCAGCGCCGCCGTGGCAATCGCTGTGGCCCGAACTGCTTGCGCGCCTCCGCCTCCAGCCTCTGAAACTGGATCGCTCGTGAAGTCGGGTCTTCCGCGCTCACTTGCCGTGCGATCTGTTCACCCAGCGGCATTCCTGGTACGAATCGCACCGGAGAATAAAGGGGCGGAGCCTGCCCCGCCCCGGGTCCGCCTCTGGCGGATGCCCCAACACCAGCGTATCTTGCGCCGGGAACTATTCCATATCGCGCCGCGTCCGCCGGATCGTCGCCTTCCACCTTGCGCACATCCTCAACCCGGCGGTTGTCCCGCACCAGTTGCGGCAAGCACTCGATCAACTTCCCGCAATTCTCCGTGATCACCCAGGCGTCCTGCTCCAGCAACTGGTACATCAACTGCCATCCGCCAATCCGGTCATCATCCGCAGGCGAAGGCCGCGGCAATCCATTCGCCGCCAGCACCTCTCCCAGTTGCTCCGCAATCGAAGCCTCGCTCGTGCGGTGCGCAAACGCATCCGGCGAAAGGTAAATCTCCTGGATCTTTTCGTCCTTGCAACGCTCCGCAATCGCCTGCCCCAGCATTCGAGGCGAAAGCCCGTTCTGCACGAACTCCCGGTACGTTATGATCCTTCCAGCCGCTTCATCTCGATGGCCGTCTGCGTATGCGCTTAACCCAAAACTGTCATCCCGAGCGGAGGCCGCTGCGTTTGCGGCCGCAGCCGAGGGATCTCTCCTCGCTCTCGCCGCTCGCCACTCGCCACTAGCCACTTCCCTCGGCATCGCGCAATGCCAATACACCGCGCTGGGATGCTGGAATCCCCAGTCAATCGAAATCCACCGCGGCCACCACGCCTGCATCCCAATCTCTTCTGGCCGCGCTGTGTGCCGCCCAATCTCGAAAAGATCGAAGTATTGGCCAGCGAAAAAGTCCCAGTTCCCTTCCAGAAACGCCTTGCGAAGTTGCTCCGGAAGCGCCTCGAGCGTCTTCCGGTAATTCAGGTCGTCCGCGTAAATCGGATTGTCGGCAATCCGCGCGCGTATGAAGTCGTAATCTGCCGGATCGTACTGCTCTGGCCGCTCGAATCCCGGCGGCGGCGCCTTGTCCACCCACAGCGCTTTGACCCAGGCATGGCCGATGTTGCCGGGGTTCGTTGCACCCGCCATGCACGGGAACGTTCCCGGAATCGGGCACCTATTCCGCGAAGTCAGGAATTGCCATTGCTTCAGCGTGAAGTGCGTCAGCTCATCGATCCCGATGAACAAGAACTCCGCGCCCTGGTACTGGTAAACATCATTCTCATTCCGGCAGTAGCCAAACCGCGTCGTGGACCCGTTCTTCCACGTGACGATGTGTTTCGCCTCGTTGAAGCTGCGGTACCACGACGCCGGCACGTCCCTTCGGAACTGCGCCACCAATGAAGCTTCCAACTCCGGAAAAGTCCGCCGCAACAGCAGCGTGTCACATCCGTCATGCAAGAGCGCCTTGCGAATGGCTTCCCACAACAGCGCCTTCGTCTTGCCGGGTCCCGCGGCGCCGCCAAACAGGCGGTATTTCTTCTTAGAATTGTGAAATTCCCGTTGCCTGTCGAAGGCGCGGTACACCGTCCCAAGATCGAGCTGCTCGCCCACCCGATGGATCCCCTCCGCTTACGACGCCCGCAACTTCTTCCCAACAAAAAACGCGGCAAATCCGCCGATCAAGGCCGCCGCTGCACCCCAGTGATGCAGGCTCAACACGACGCCGGCCACCACGGCGCCCACTCCCGCGATTTGTGCCACTTCACCGATGAAAACCACCTTTGGACTTGCCATTTCTTCCTCCTCAATCCTTGGTCATTCCCGGAATGTCAATGACCGTCGGCAGCGATTCTTCTCCGCCGCGCACGTTCCTTCCGTAGGCCATCTCCATCAACTGCTCAAACACCCGCTGTTTCACCTTGATGTCATCTTTGGTCAGAAGCTCTTTAGCAATACCCACCATCTGCACTTCCTCGTTCACTTCTTTCACAAAGCGCAGCGCGTCCTGTGGCAGCGGCTCCACGGGGCGCAGCTCTTTCTCCGGATATTCCAGGAGTGGAACCCACTGTTCCTTGCCTTTTTCGGGAGCGCGCTTCGTTCCATTCCCATGGCCGCCTGCCAAATCTGCGCACGGTTCGCGGCCCGCGGCGTGTGCAGCGGAGGTGTGCGCACTCCCGCCAGCGGTTGGACCGCTTCCGTCGTCAGACCCAGCAGTCGATTTCAGCGAAGAACTCCTCGCCTGGTGATGTAGCTTGCGCGCTCCCCTGTGTCGCGGCGATCCGCCTGCCACGCACAGCTTCCCGAACAGCGGATCGTTCAGGGTCCGGAAAGTGCTAATTCCTACGCGAAATGCGACGCCCATGGCGCCTCTCAAAATTCTCTGGATCCGCGCGCTTAGCGGCAGCTTGATCCGCACAAAGCGTCAGCGAGTCACCCATCGCCTTTTCGTGCACGATCGCCCCGAGCATCGCTCCAAACATCGCATCGCCATGCCGGCGGCAAAACCCTGATTCCGCCTCCGCCCTCTGCACACACGGAATCCAAACCGTTCGCGACCCTGCGATCGGGTAATAGGCCCTGCACTTTTCCATCGGATTTGACGGCGATTCTTGCTGCTTGCTTTAGCGGAACGCGGGCATCGCAAAGCCCAATCTCGCCGCTTTTCCCCGTGGCGTTACCCCGCCAGTTCCTCCGCCAGCCGGCGCGTTCACAAAATCGTCCATCACCACCAACATCCCCAATCCCCGCGCCCCAAAATCATGATTCCACTCAAAATCGTCCCAGCCGAGATTCGGCACGGGCGGCGGTGTGAACGGCAACTTCCCCGGCTGCTCGTCTTCCGCCGGAAACGCCGCAAACCACGCGAACGCTCGCTGCCAATCGGTCTCGTCCCATGCCCGCCCAGGTACAATGGGCGTCAGACCGGTCTCCGCCTCGCTCGTCGCTTGCGAGAACCATGTCCCGGCAAAGCGTTGCCACTCCACTTCATCAAAGGCCGCCGGCGCTCGAGGTGGCGTCAGCCCCGTCTCCGCCTCGCTTGTCGCTTGCGAGAACCACGTCCCCGCAAACCGCTGCCAGTCCACTTCATCAAAGGCCGTTGGCGCACGGGGCGGTGCCACTGGCCGGGCATCAAATTCCGCGATTCCTGAAAGTCCCGTTCGCTGCTCCCACAGCCTGTACCCGAACAACTCGTCATAAAACTCTTCGGCCACCGCTGGCATCAGTGGCAGCCGGTTGCCGGGGTCCTCGAACTCCGGCAACCCAAAGATCACCACACGGGCCTCCGGCGCGGGCTGCAGACTCACTTCGTTGTACAGCCCCGCCACCCAGGTTGTCGTCGCCACGCGCTACTCGCTGAAAATGATCTTGAAGTTCACCGGCACTGATGTCCCCGTCGACTGGCTATCCAGCACCACGAGTCCATTCACGCTGGTGTTCGCGCCGGAGATGCCGATGGCCTCGTCCACGGTGAAGGCCGCCCACAATCCCGTTCCGCGCTGGTTGAACGCAAGTTGGATCGCCGGCACCGCGCTCAGCGCCCCAGTTCCCAACGATGGTAGCGTGGACGCCAGCGATGCCGCGGCCGGTGCATCGGGCACCAATTGCGCCGGTGTCACCGACGTTCCCGAGGCATACGTCCCTAGCGATGTCAGCCGGTGCAACCGGAGGCGAATCGCATTGTCGGCGGGCGTTGCGTACGACCCCGCCTGCAGCTTTTGCACATACGCGCGCAATCCCGCGTTGGCGCTGGCCGTCTTCAAATCCGCCAGCAGCGTATCCGTGTTCGCCGTGGCGTTGCTATTCTGTTGCGAAGAAACCGCGTAATAAAATGGCACGTCAACTCCAGCGCCAGCGTCGGGTGCGTCACCCTCCCCGCATATCCCTTCAACCTCGAATCCATCAAAGCCTTTCTCTCGGCCTTATTTTCTCTTTGACCTCTGTGCTCTTCCCTCTGTGATCTCTGTGTTACAGTCCCTCTTGCCTTTGGCTTCTCCGGCTACTTCCGCCGGAAATACTCCCACGCCAGCGCAAAATCCAGTTCACTCCTCTTCGGCGCCGCGCCCTTCCAACTCGCAAAGAACCGCTCCCGCGCTTCTTCCATCCTCCGGTCTCCATCGGGAATCTGCCCGCACCGGGGACAAAACGTCACGCAATCCTGCGCCGCCGCTGCTTGTTGCAACGTGTCATGCCGCAGGACTTCCTCGACCGCGCGCGCCGCTTTCTCCCACACGTGCGTCTGCCGCATCCGCCAGAAGCGCCAACAAAATCGCATCCATTCCCGCACGTCACACTCCCTGAGCGTCAATCTGGCTGATGAACAGCACGCCCGTCCCGCTGCTGACAATAGCGGCCAGCGTCGTGTTGGTGTCATCCGTGTAATGCAGGTAATCTAGCTTCGCTGCCGCCGGGTGACTGTTCAACGTGGCCGTCACGCCCATCGGTCCGAACTGGAAGAACAGATCCACGCTCCCCCACAACCGGTAGTGCTGGTTCTGATTCAACTGTATCGAAGCGCTGGTCACGCCGACGTTCAGCACCAGGGGCGTGTTCAAATACCGCCCGATCTGAATCGCCCGGCCCTGTGAATCGCTCCGCATCGCCTACACCAGGATCTTCGCCGTCAGTCCGCTCCCGCCTGTCGAGGAGTACAGCTTGATCCTCAGGAATTTCGCCTGCACTCCCGTCACCTGCCGCCCTTCGCCCGCCGTATTTGTAGAAGTGTCAATGTCCATGTACTCCGCATCCACATCCGCCATGGCTCCTTGCAGACGTATATTG
>Ga0326728_10025080_pt1 | contig 10718 bp, 6 predicted proteins | sample MB3enrmetagenome_FD_207602 | JGI IMG/M metagenome (GOLD analysis project Ga0326728, IMG submission 207602) | Lab enriched peat soil microbial communities from McLean, Ithaca, NY, United States - MB31MN | ecosystem: Environmental > Terrestrial > Soil > Wetlands > Peat | place: USA: New York...
AAATCGTCCGTGAACGACACCCATAACGACACGCACAAGGACAAGGACAAGGACGAGAAGAAGTAGCATCGCTCACTGGCTCTGTCGCTTTTTCGCGCCTTAGGGGTATTGATCTCCCAAAGTTTCCGACACCTGCACAAACCCATGGCCGACCTTCAGGGCCGGCGGTTGGACGTGTGGTAATGCACACAGAGGCCCCCGGGTAGAGCACCGGCGCTACCTGAGAGGGCTCTTTCCCGTTTTTCCTCTGCGGTGAAATCCGCTTTATAGCGCGTCGTGATCGCGCAACATGCGGCAGACCAGCGCGACCGGCAATCCCACCACGTTGAAGTAGTCGCCTTCAATACGGGAAATCCAGCGCGAGGCTACGCCCTGGACGGCATAGGCGCCCGCCTTGTCCATCGGCTCCCCGGTGGCGATGTAGTCCAGAATCTCCTCTTCGGCAAGCTGGCCAAAACAGACCCCGGTGGTCTCCGAGCCCACGTCCGCGAAGATTTTTCTGGTGCCGTCCGGCTCCTCACTTTCGACACCGATCAGGCAAACCCCGGTGGTCACTTCGTGCCGCCGGCCGCTGAGCAGCCGCAGCATGCGGGAAGCGTCATTTTCTCCAGCGGGTTTGCCCAGTACTTCGCCATCGACTACTACGATGGTATCGGCGCCGAGCACAAAGGTTCCGGCCGCCGGATGCAAGGCATCAAAGACCGCCTGGGCTTTTTCATAGGCCAGGCGCCGGGCAAATTCGTCCGGCAATTCGCCGTCTTGAAGCACTTCAGGAATCTCGGCGGGATGGGCTTTGAAGAGAATGCGGGCATTGCGTAACAATTCCTGGCGGCGCGGAGAGGCGGAAGCGAGTATGAGCATGATTTTAAAAAATAATAAGTAACAAGTAATTAGTAATAAGCCAGAAAGGCCCTCCGGCCATTGGCTATTGCCAATTGTAGCTGCTGGAAGAGGCCGGCGACCAAAGCAAAGGATTCGGAAGGTTGCAATTCTTGCGGCGAGTTGGCAGCCAACTGTGAGCTGCAAACTGTAAACCCTGCCGGCGGCGGCTGTACTTATTACTTATTACTTGTTACTTATTACTGATTATGTTTGGAGCGCGTCTGCTGGGCCGGCAAGCGGAGTTTCGCGTTTGGGCGCCCGCCGCGCGTGCGGTATCGCTGCGCTTTCAAGACCGCGAGGCTTTTCCTCTGTCCCGGCTCGAAGACGGCGTTTTCACGGCGATGGTCCCCGCCGTTGCCGGGGACCGCTACTTTTACGAAGTCGATGGAGGCCGGCCGGTGCCCGATCCGGTTTCGCGCCTGCTGCCGGACGGCGTGCACGGCCCTACCGAGATTGTCGATCCGGCGGCGTTTCATTGGCACGACGGGCACTGGCACGGACTTCCCTGGAACGATTACATCCTCTACGAACTTCATACGGGAACTTTCACCCCCCAAGGCACGTTTGCGGGCATCATCGGGCGCCTCGAATACCTGAAGAAATTGGGTGTCACCGCCATCGAAATCATGCCCGTAGCCGCGTTTCCCGGGCGGCGGAATTGGGGTTACGACGGCGTGTCGCTGTACGCCGTGCAAGCCAGCTACGGCGGCCCGGAGGGGCTGAAGACCCTGGTCGATGCGGCCCACGCGGCCGGAATGGCGGTGGTGCTCGACGTGGTGTACAACCACCTCGGCAACGAGGGCAATTATCTCCGGATGTTTGGCCCGTACTTCACCGGCCACCATCAGACGCCCTGGGGAGATGCCCTCAACTATGACGGCCCGGGATGTGAGGGAGTACGGCGCCATTTTGTCCAGAACGCGCTGTACTGGGTGCGCGAGTATCACCTGGACGGATTACGGCTCGACGCCATTCAGACCATCAAGGACGACTCCGGCTATCACATCATCGAGGAGATCCGCGATCAGGTGAAGGACCTGGCACGCGAATTGGAGCGGGAGGTGTGTGTGATCGCCGAAACCGACCAGAACGATGCGCGCCTGGTGCGGCCCAAAGAGCTGGGCGGCTTCGCTCTGGATGCTGTCTGGAGCGACGATTTTCATCACGCGCTCCATGCGGTGCTCACCGGCGAAAACGACGGCTACTACCAGGACTTCGGCAGTCTGGAACAGCTGGTCAAGGCGCTCAATGAAGGATTTGCGTTTCAGGGAGAGCGCTATAAGTTCTGGGGCAACGCGCCGCGTGGAACCAGGCCGCACTCTGTGCCGCTGGCGGCGCACGTAATCTGCACGCAGAATCACGACCAGACCGGCAATCGCGCCCTGGGCGAGCGCCTGCGGCAACTGGCGCCGGGCGCCGCGGGGCTGATGGCCGCGGCCCTGCTGTTACTGGCGCCGCAGACGCCGTTATTGTTCATGGGTCAGGAATACGACGAGCCCGCGCCGTTTCTGTTTTTCACCGACTATGACGATCCGGCGCTTCAGAGGGCAGTCCGTGAGGGCCGGCGCAGGGAGTTCAAGGAATTCCACGGGCAACGTATGCCCGATCCGCAGGCCCCGGCAACCTTTGAACGTTCCCGTCTGCATTGGGATCTGGCCGGCGATGGCAATTCCACCTTGCTCTGGTATCGCGAGCTGATTGCTTGGCGGAAACGCTGTCTCAGCGCCGGCGAACGCACCTGTCGGGCACAACTTCGCGTCGGCAACCTCGAACTGCAGATTCCGCGGGACCATCCCCGCCTGATGGTAATTGCCACCTTCCCCGGCCACGCCCCGGTTACGCCAGCGTCCGGGTGGACCAGAGTTCTGGCAAACGAAGGCGACGGTTACTCCGTACAGGTTCTCGTGGCTGGGAGCGCGGGCTGCTAACCGATGTCACTTACTTTCGAGGTTTCAAGGTGTTGAACTTCTCAAAACGAACCGAAAACACTTGTCATTCTGGGCGAAGCGAAGAACCTGCTTTTTCTTGCACATGCACGAGACAGCAGGTCCTTCGCTGACGCTCAGGATGACAATTTATTAGTGGTCACAAAAGCTCCCAGACCTCGAAAGTAATTGACATTCGGCTGCTAGCCCGCAAACACGAATGCGGGCTGGCAGCCCGTGCTCCCAGCTTCGGCTTAACCTTCCAGAATCAGATAGGTCCGCGTCATGCGGTCGTGCCAGCAGAGCGTGTCCTGGTCGAACAACGCCCAAAGGAAGCCGAAGCCCATGGAGGCGCAGGAGAGCACCATCAGGAAGGCGCGCCAGCGGCGCAAAGACCGGGGAGCCTGGTGCCCGGTGAAAGCGCTGAGCCGGATCCTGGTGAATACCATACCCGGCGTCGCGCCGCCGTGGACGAGAAACAGGTAATTGAATACCGCCCAGAAAAGAATCGGAACCAGCATCGCCATGCCCATCAGCGGTTTGGTCCAGGCAAAATCCGTAACGGACTGCGCCACGATAATGGCGAACACGGCCGTGGCGCCGGCCACAATCAGCACATCGATCAGGGCCGCCGTAAACCGTTGGGGCAACGGCGCCACCCGGAGCGGCAGTTCGAACGCCGGCGGCGCCGTTTCTTCCTCTTCTTCTTCGCCTTGCAATGCGATATCGGCCAGGGGCGGCGGGGCTGACCCGACCGCTTCCGGGACATCGAGGATTCGGGGCTTATCCAGCATCGGCTCGGCTAACTCGTTCGGATCGGGCTCCACGAACTCCGGAAACACGAGCGAGCGCGGAAACTCAATGATCTTCATCTCCCGCGGCGGCGCCGGCCTGGTCACCGGGGGCGGCCCTGGTTCGAACTCGGGCAGAGGCAAGGCCTCGGCCACGGCGGTCATGCTTGCATGCATGGAAGCAGACAAAGATCGCTCCGTCGCGGCAAAATCGGACGCGGGCTCCGTGGCGGAAGGGGAATGCGGCCTCTCGAAATCGAGCCGCATCGAAAACTCTCCGGCCAGGCGCTTGCGCGAACGGCGGCTGCGGTAGTTTTCCACCCGGCTGGCAACTTCATCGCGCCAAACACCGGCTTGCATCTCCAGACTGCTTTCCAATTGCTGGCGTTCCGCAAACTCGCGCTCGATCCCCGTCTGCGGCGCCAGGTTCGCACCCGCCCAAGCGGCCGGGCCGGGCATGGGCTCGGAGTGGCCATCGACAAACGAGGCATGGCTCGGTCGCGGGGTCGCCAGAGAGGAAGCGCCGGAAGGCGCGCTCCGCTGGCCGCAGGAACAATGCCGTTCTCTACCGCAGAGCGGACAAGGCATCACGAATTGTGGAGACCAGAGCGGCGGGACGATGGCGGAAGCATTGTCTATATCCGTGCGAACGTGCTACCTTGCCCCCAGTCCCGTAACGAAATCCCGTGCCCATCTTGCAAGGCGCGCGAAGGCGGAGGCGGGCACATGCTTCCGATGATCACCCGCAGAAAAATTTTTATCATGGTCGCGCGCGTTTGTCATGGGCTTCTCGCCTTGGTTTTATTAACCAGTCAGCTACATGCGCAGAATTCCCCGGGAAATCAGGCGCCTCCGGCTTCCGCCTCCAGGACCGCGGCGGCGGGCACGCCGGCAAAGAAGCCCAGTCCGCCGCCGGCGCGGCCCGGCGAACCGGTTACCATGACCGCGCAAGAGCAGGAGAAGCACGGCGATCTGTACAAGTTGCGAGGCGAGGCGGAGATCGACTTTCGCGCCTACATCCTGCGCGCCGATGAAATCACCTACGACGACGCCACCGGTGACGCCACGGCAACCGGCCACGTAAAGCTCGATGGCGGGCCGTTTGACGAACATATGACGGCCAGCCACGGCATTTACAACGTCAATACCGGCAATGGCCGCTTCTGGGACGTGGCGGGCACTACCGGCGTAAAGATGCACGGCAAGAGCGTGCTGCTCACCTCCTCCAGCCCTTTCTCCTTCCAGGGTGCGGTCGTGGACAAGGTGGGGCCGGAGAAGATCATCGTTCACCATGGAATCGTGACCTCGTGCACGCTGCCCAAGCCCAAATGGTCCTTCCACGCCCAGCACATAACCGTCGTTCCCGGGGAAGACGCCAGGATTTACTTCAGCGCGTTCTGGCTGTGGCGCCTGCCGGTCTTTTATTTTCCGTTCTTTACTCATCCGGTGGAACATACGGGTCCCAAGACCGGCCTGCTGATGCCCGCGATTGGTACGTCCTCCACCAAGGGCACAATTATTGGCGAAGGCTTGTTCTGGGCCATCAATCGCAGCATGGATGCCAATCTGGAAGTCGAAGATCTGACCAAACGCGGCTGGGCCGAGCACATGGACTTCTACTCGCGACCTGACGAAAGCACATTCTTGATGGCGCATTATTACGGCGTAATGGATCGCGGCATTCCGACCACCGAAATCGTCGCTGGCCCGGGTGGCTCCGCCATCTCGGTACCGGCCAACCAGAGTCAAGGCGGAGAAGAGGGGCTGCTGACCGTCACCACCCAGCACCAGAACGTCCGCGCCGTGGCGGACGTGGACTACCTGAGTTCCTATCTCTATCGCGCCGCCTTCGCCGACGCCTTTCACCAGGCGGCCAACACGGAAGTGCGTTCGCAAGGCTTTCTCACCGAGGACGAGAACGGTTACTCGCTCAACGCCATGAGCGGACGCTACCAGAATTTTTTGAGCACGACTCCAGGGGATGAGATCGCCGTAGTGCACGGACCGAGCCTGGAAGCCTCTTCGGTGGACCGGCAGATCAACGACTCGCCTCTGCGTTTTGGGTTCGACAGTGCCGCCGAAGGGTTGTGGCGCAGCGAACCGGACTTTACGATCGGCCGGGACGTAATCGGCCGTCTGGATCTCTATCCTCATTTGTCACTGCCTCTGTCCTGGCATGGCTGGGCGGTGCGCTCCGACGCCGCCGTTCGCGATACGTTTTACAGCAACGGCGAGGTAACCGGCGGAGCTCCGGGACAGATCGCGGGGTCCCCGGTCAACCGGCACGCCATCGAGACTCTGGTGGAAGTGCTGCCACCGCCGTTGTCCAGAATTTTCAACCGCCCCCTGTTCAAACGCACGTTCAAACACACCATCGAGCCCCGCATTGTGTACCACAATGTCAGCGGTATCGATAACTTCGCCAGCATCCCGCGTTTCGATATTCGCGACGTATACAGCAATACGAACGAGGTCGAATACGCGCTGGTGCAACGCCTGTATTTCAAACCGGCTCCCCGCAAAGATTGCCTCGCCCCGCCAAAACCCGCGGCGCCCGCCGCGGCTGACGCGGGCGCTGCCAGCACTCCCGCGCCGCCCCCGGCGAGAAACTGCGAAACCGCCCCGGGACGCGAGTTGATTTCGTGGGAGGTAGGCCAGAAACACTATTTCGATCCGTATTTCGGCGGAGCGCTGGTTCCCGGACAAATCAACGTGCTGCAAAGCACGGTGGACTTTACCGGAATCGGGTATTTAACGCAGCCGCGCAATGTGTCGCCGGTCGTCTCCCGGTTGCGTTTGAGCGGCACGAATCTGAACGCCGAATGGCAGCTCGATTACGACACCATCGCCGGACACATCAGCTCCAGCAGCGCTTTCCTGTCGGAGCGGTTCCCCCACGGCTTCACGTTTGGCGGGAGCGACACCGTCCTGCAGTTGCCGGCGGAGACGGTCCCTGCCGCCCTGGCGGCTTCCAAGTACAACCAGTTCGGGCTGAGCCTGTCCTACGGAAATCCTAGAAAGCCAGGGTTCGGCGCCACCGCCAATACTGGCTTTGACGCAGATAATGATTTTCTTCAGTACTCGGCGGTGCAGGCGGCTTACAACTGGGACTGTTGCGGCCTGGTGTTTCTCTACCGTCGATTCGCCGTAGGCACGGTACGCGACGAGCACGAGTTCCGCTTTGCGCTCTCGCTGGCAAATGTCGGGTTGGTGGGCGATTTACTCAAACAAGAACGGCTGTTCTAAGGCGGTCTTTGGTCGCTGGCCAGACAGGCCCCAACTGCATCTTGTATCCTAAGGACATGGATTTGACGGCCAAGCAGGTTGCGGTGGATGAGTGTCTGCGCTCGCTGGGACGAGTACTGGTCGCTTATTCCGGCGGCATCGACTCGGCCTACTTGGCTTGGGCCGCGCACCGCGTTCTGGGGCAATCGATGCTGGCCGTGATCGCCGACTCCCCGTCGCTGGCGCGCACCCAACTGGCCGACGCTTTGGCCTTCGCCCGGGAGCAATCCATTCCGGTCGAAGTCGTAGCCACCGGCGAACTCGAGCGGCCGGAATATGCCCGTAACGACGGGTCGCGCTGCTTCTTTTGCAAAGACGAACTATTCACGGTAATGGAGCAGTTTCGCGCGCGCCGCGGCTTCGATACCATCGCTTATGGCGTCAACCTGGACGATCAGAGCGACTATCGGCCCGGCCAGCAGGCGGCCCGCCAGCACGGAATTTCCGCTCCCCTGCTTGATTCCGGCCTGACCAAACAGGACATACGCGATTTGGCCCGCGCCGCCGGCCTGCGCATCTGGGACAAGCCCGCCTCGGCCTGCCTGTCTTCGCGCATCGAGTACGGCCGTCCGGTAACCGCCGAGGCCCTGCGTCAGGTGGAGCAGGGAGAAGACGCGCTACGCGCCCTGGGCTTCCGTCAATTCCGGGTCCGCCACCACGGACCCATCGCACGGCTCGAAATCGCGACGGAAGAGATGGCGCGCGCCCTCAGCCCGCAGATGGCCGCCGAATTTACCCGCATCTTCAAGGCCCTGGGCTTCAGCTACGTCACCCTCGATCTGGAAGGATTCCGCTCGGGCTCCATGAATGCGATCTTGCCGGTGGAAACGCTTAACAAGCAGTAAGGCAAATCGTCGGCCTTCGCCAGAAACGGTTTACAGTTCACAGCTCACAGTTTGCAGCCAACCCGGGCTCTTGACCATCTTGTTTGGCTGCAAGCTGTGAACTGCAAACTGTAAGCTGTAAAATAAGCCTCCAGCCCGGTCGGCTTGGCTTATTACTGATTACTTGTTACTTATTACCTGTAAATGGGCAAAATACACGTCTTACCCGAGCACGTGGCCAACAAGATCGCCGCCGGCGAGGTGGTGGAGCGTCCGGCCTCGGTGGTGAAGGAGCTGCTCGAGAATTCGCTGGACGCCGGAGCGCGGCGGATTCGCATCAACGTGGAAGCGGGCGGCAAGCGGCTGATCCACATTGTCGACGATGGTTGCGGAATGGTGCGCGACGACGCGTTGCTCGCCTTCGAGCGTCATGCCACCTCGAAGCTCAAAAATGCGGACGATCTGCTGGCTATCGCCACGCTGGGGTTTCGCGGCGAGGCGCTGCCTTCCATTGGCGCGGTATCGCGGCTGCGGCTGGAAACCCGTGCCCCGGAAGAAACCTCCGGCACAATCGTCGAAGTCGCTGGCGGACGCATTCTGCGCGTGGACGAGGCCGGATTGCCGGCGGGTACCGCCATCACCGTACGCGACCTGTTTTTCAATATTCCCGCCCGGCGTAAATTCCTTCGCGCGGAAGCCACCGAGCTTTCGCATATCGCTTCGTTGATTACCCATTACGCGCTGGCGCATCCCGACAAGCACTTCGAGCTGCATTCGGCCACCAATGCCATTCTGATCGCCGCGCCGGTGGAGTCGCGCGCCGACCGTATCTACCAGATTTTCGGGAAGGAAACGCTCAACGATCTGTTGCCGGTGGCGGCGGCGTTGCCGCTGCAACACAGCGGTTTGCCGCATCGGGCATCCCCGGACCCGGACGTGGACCAGGACGCCATCGCCGGAGAAACGCCCGGGGAAATCCGGTTGCATGGATTCGTCTCCAGGCCGGAGGTGCAGAAGCTCAACCGGAATTCGATTTTTATTTTCGTCAACGGTCGATTGATCCGCGATCGTCTGGTGCTGCATGCCTTCAGCGAGGCCTACCGCAACCTGATGCCGCCCACCGTCTTTCCCGTGGTGCTGCTGTTTTTGGAATTGCCGTTCGCCGAAGTTGATGTCAATGTGCACCCGTCGAAGACCGAGGTGCGCTTCCGGCAGCATGGCTTCATCCACGATTTTGTCCGCGATTCGGTGCGCGCCGCGCTGCTCAAAGCCCGGCCGGTGCCGCAGTTCCGGCGGGAAATCGCTGCCCGGCCTACCGCCTCGCAGGCCCTGACGCCCGGAGCCGATCCGGAATTGGGAGTTACGGCCGAAGACGCCGAGTTTGCCCTGCATCCGCCCCCGCTGCCGCCACGCAATGAGCGCCTGACGTTCGGCGAGGATTCCATCTCCATCGGGGGCAACGCCGCCATCCCGGTGGCGCGTTTCCCGCGGCAAACGTTTGGCGGACCGGCGCCGGATGCCGCCACCCACGGCGAGCAGCCACACGATGCGCCTGCCCCGGTGGAGGAGGGCACGGACACGCCCGCACAGGTGGAATTGGCCGGCCTGAGGCCGCTGGGCCAGATAGAGAACTCTTTCATTGTGGCCGCCGGAGAAGAAAGTCTATGGATCATCGATCAGCATGTGGCGCACGAGCGCGTGCTGTTCGAGAAGGTCTTGCGTCAGCAGGCCGCCAATCAGGTGGAAAGCCAGCGTCTCCTGATGCCGCTGATCGTGGAGCTGACGCCGGCGCAGCAGGCGGTCTTTGCCGACATCAGCGAGGAACTCGCCCGCAACGGCTTTGAAGTGGAACCGTTCGGTTCCCGGACCATAGCCGTAAAGACCGCCCCCGCCGGCCTGGAAGCCGCCAGCCTGGAACAGATGCTGCATGAGCTGCTGAACCAGCTGGAACGCGAGCAGCAGGCAACGAACCTGGAAAGTTTGCGCCGCGAGATTGCCGCTTCCATTGCCTGCCATGCCGCCATCAAAATCAATACGCCCCTGGAAATTCACAAGATGGAGTGGCTGTTGCGGGCACTGGCGCAAACCGAATGCCCCATCAGCTGTCCGCATGGCCGCCCCATCGTGTTACGCTACTCGATCAAAGAGATTCAACGCGCGTTCAAGAGGATTTAAGGGCAGGGCGGATCTCGCGCAGAGGCGCGGAGACGCAGAGGATAAACGATACAATGCATGTGGAAGCGCGCTTGAATCCGCGACAGAATCGAAATAGAAGAAGTAGTCATGGAATCGGTCATCATGCAGACATCTTTGGTTGCAGCGGCCCCGGCTCCTAGCTACCAGCAACTAACTACTAGCTACTTACTCTCATGACCGAAGAAGAGCTCTTATCGCTGCGCCGGCAGAAATGGCATCTCGACGACCGTCCGGTACGCACTCTGGAGGAGGCGCGCGCGTTCATCGACTCCGTTGGCTTCTGCTTGATGTATCCCCTGGAGCGCCAATCGGTGTTGCTACCCACGTTCATCGGCGCCTGGGCGGGCCGCGATGACCACCTGCCCACCTGGCAGCACGCTTTCACCGATCCGCGGGCGCAATCGGCAACGGAATTGATGGTTCGCCTGTTGCGCGAAAAGGCCGCCTTCGAAGCCAATCTGTTTGGGGAAAACGTGTTTTTGGTTTCCGCCGCCGTTTTTCCTTTCCTGTACGGGTTGGTGGGCGACCGTAATCCGCGTCAGCCCCTGAAACCAGGGCATCGGTCGGGAGATTCGCAGCTGGCTCGCGACGCCTTCGACGCGCTGCGCCAGCAGGGAGCCATGACCAAGAACCGGCTGCGCGAAGTGCTCGGCCGTGAGCCCTCTTCCGCCGCCCTGGACCGCGCCCTGGCGGAGTTGGGAGCGCGCCTGCTCATTACCCGCGTGGATTACAAACGGGAAGAGGGCGCGTACTGGAATACGCTCTATCGCTGGGCGCCGGAGACGGTGCGCGAGGGCATTGAGCTGTCGGTCCCG
>Ga0326728_10025082_pt1 | contig 10717 bp, 8 predicted proteins | sample MB3enrmetagenome_FD_207602 | JGI IMG/M metagenome (GOLD analysis project Ga0326728, IMG submission 207602) | Lab enriched peat soil microbial communities from McLean, Ithaca, NY, United States - MB31MN | ecosystem: Environmental > Terrestrial > Soil > Wetlands > Peat | place: USA: New York...
TGCGAGAATATCTCGTTCATTTGGGTTTAGTTGTTTGTAGGTTTTTGGCATAATCCGCAATCATAATGCGGAAGCCTCAAAAACCTAAAGTGTTGCACTTGCTTATTGAACTTGGGTTTGGCATTTGAACTTTGACATTTGACATTTTAACCAATGGTAAAACCCCCTTTGCAAGAATTCGATACAGACCTCGATATACTCAAAAAACAGGTCATCGTTGAGACCTACCGCTCAAGAGGACCGGGAGGTCAGAGGAAGAATAAGGTTGAGACGGCTGTTCGCTTGACGCATTTGCCTTCCGGCATCAAGGTGGTCGCTACAGAACATCGGTCCCAATCGGAAAACCGGAAGCTCGCTTTTGAAAGGCTTCGGGAGCGTCTGATCAAGCTAAATCGGCCGAAAAAGCGCCGGATAGCCACCTCATTCCCGTTGCCCGCCGTTGAAAAGAGGATGGAAGAAAAAAAGATCCGTTCGAAGAAGAAACGTCTCAGGCGAAAATCCCAAAAAGAGCTGGCGGAGTGGAATTAGGGAAGACCCGCCCACTCGGAAGGAAGACGATGGACAATAGGGTGAAAGAAGCGATTTTCAGAAAAGTGGAGCAGGAACCTTTTGCTCACAAGTTCGGGATCAAACTCTTAGATTTGGATGACGGGTATTCCAAGGTTGAAATGAAATTCACCCCGGATATGGAGAATATCTTTGGCTTCGTCCACGGCGGCGCGCTCTTTGCACTGATCGACGAGGCATTCGAGACCGCCTCCAATTCCCATGGGACCGTCGCAGTGGCCTTGAGCATGACCGTTACCTATGTCTCTTCACCTTCCCCAAACAGCATCCTCGTTGCAGAGGCGAGAGAATTCAGCCGAACCCATAGGACAGCTGTCTATGATATCAAGTTGTCTGACGACCAAGACAACCCGATCGCCTCTTGCCAAGCCCTGGTCTACCGAAAAGGTGAGAAGCTTCCTTTTCTCAAGGACTGAAAAAAGGGTTGGAAGTATTCTCGCATCTCCCAGCCCCTTGATGGAATTTGGTAGCAGGGGCTAGATTTGAACTAGCGACCTTCGGGTTATGAGCGCTCTCTTGATGTCCAATGGAACCTGACTTTAAACCTCGAAAATCAAAGGTAATTACTTGATTTCGAAGCAAAACATGCATGTCGCAATTGGTGTCCAAAAAGTGACTCAATTGTGACCAAAGAATACCAATTTTACTGCCCGATGGACACTTTATGGACACCAGGTAGATCCCCAATCTTTCTTCCCTTCCCTGAAGATCAATCATGAGTTAACTCTCTGACGCACACCGACGACAAATACTTTGGATTCCACCTTCAAAAAATTCAAATCCTCTTTTTTTCCCAATTCGGCCACCACCTGATCTCTCCACGCGCCGGACATTTTTCCGGTGAGTATCAACCACTATTCCCGAGATTCTAAGTGCTCCAGTAGACCAAATAAAATTTTTAGCCAATTTCCCTGCCGGGAAATCCTGGGCGTTACGGTAGCTCAAATATCGCAGTAAGAGATGTCATCGAAAGATTGGCGAATCTGTTTATCTGGAGGGGATACCGAAGCACCTCCGCTCGGAAAATGACCCGAAATTGAACCGCCACGGTGGGGGACCACCGAGGGATTTTGAGTCCAGCTCATTCATAAAGCGATTCCTCATCATTTTCAAACGCTTTAGGATCAGGGGCTTACGAAGGTCAAGTTGGAATAGCTTGGGTTATTTTTGATTATTTTCAGTTAAGACGGTTACACTTTGGTTACACACAGTCATTGCCGTCACACCCCCAGAAGTCGTCTGGGACGCCCCTCTATTGCGTAAGCTTCTGGTCAAGGTATCTCTCTATCACAACGACAAAACTATCGCCGCACTAAGATCTTCAATTATGGGACCCTCGGTATAAATGTTTTTGTTACAGCTAAAAAAGATTTGGCGAGTGCTCTTTGGCAATGATATTTGGGTTTTCGGTCAATGGGTATTTGAAGGTTCCACCTACAAGTCCTCAGCCTGCGCCATTACCTGGCGTTGAGGATTACTGGTAGAAATCAGCTATCCGGATTTTTGCGCTGTTGGAATGGGACAGGCAGGCATTTTCCAATCTGCAATCTTATTTTATTTCATAATATATCCCGGCAGGTATTTTTTTCTCTCCGGTCTTTGCGAGAACCATGACCTGATACTTTCCTTTTTCCGGAAGGTTGAAAAAAGCATCGTAGCTCTTCATCATATCTTCATATTTCAAGGCTTTGATCTGATCTTTTCCTTTAGGATCGATCACTTTCATATTGATTTGGGCACCCATAATCTCTTTTTGAGTTTTTTGGTCCTTCAATGTCACTGTAATATTGTGGGTAGTCCCAGGCTCAATATCTTCTTTCATCTTCATATCCTTTAGCATTTTTTGATGCTCACCATTGGCCATGATCTGAAAAGTAACCTTTACTGCTCCAACAAGAACTTCCTTAGTGTCCATCTTCATCGGTGTACCCATGGACATTCCTCCATGTGAGTGCTGTGCCAAAGGTACCGATACAAACGTAAACAAACAAAAAACAAATACACCGACAACCGAAATCACTCTTTTCATCGCATAAACCTCCTTTAAGAAATTTTAACGAACCTATTCAAGCCAGGCAGAATCAGCCTTGGTCTCTGCTGCCTCCTTGGAAAGTTTCTCCAGCATTTCAGTTGTTTCCTTCAATCGTCCCTTCCATGGGCGTACCTTTTTGCTCCACCAGGTCTCATCTCGGCCGTAAATATCCCTCTTGCTGATCCACTGGGGAAATGTTCCCATATCTTCATATGTCTTTCCCCTCACCCCACCCTATTCCACCGTGGAGAGGGATTCAATTTCCCTTTCCGCCCTCGAAGGGAGGGGAGGGTAACACCTAGGCTACGTTGGGCTGCCACCTGCTCGGACTAATTGCTTCTTTAACCCAAAATTCCATTTCCAGATGGCGTAGATGGCAGGATAAACACATAATTCCATAACAAATGATGTGAAGATCCCGCCGATCATCGGGGCGGCAATCCGCTTCATGGTATCCGCGCCGCTGCCCACCGACCACATGATTGGAACGAGGGCCATAAACATCACGCCCACTGTCATCACCTTAGGCCGAAGTCGTTTCACTGCACCTTCGACAATCGCCTCCCGGAGATCATTCCAATTCCTCATCCTCCCTTTTGCTTGGGCCTCGTAGAAAGCCAGATCAAGGTAGAGCAGCATGAACATACCGGTTTCTGCATCAACACCCATTAAAGCGATCAAACCCACCCAGACGGCGATACTCGTGTTGTACCCGAGCCAGTAGAGAAACCAGATCGCCCCAACTGCCGAGAAGGGAACAGCGACAAGGATGATGATCGTCTTGGTGATCGACCGGGTGTTGAAATAGAGGAGCAGAAAGATCAGGAAAATAGTGATAGGTACGACCATAAAGAGACGCTCCTTGACGCGCTCCATGAACTCAAACTGGCCGCTCCAGATGAGCTGGTATCCCGCCGGAAGCTGTAGATTTGCCTTGATGATTTTCTTCGCATCTGCCACATAGCTGCCAATATCGCGTTTCGAGGTGTCGAGATCAATAAATACATAACCGGAGAGCCGTCCGTTCTCGTCGCGGATCATACCAGGGCCTGTCTTCATAGAGATTTCAGCTATCTCAGTGATGGGCACATGAGTCACCCCTGGGCCCGCTGTCCCTCCTGATCCGCCCATCCCGCCGCTCATGCCTCCTGCTGGATTTGGGCCACCCGGCCGGACAGGGACAAGAACCCTCCTGAGTTTTTCTATATCATCCCGAAGCTCCCTGAAATACCGGACGTTAACCGGATACCGTTCCCTGCCCTCGATGGTGGTCGTAACGTTTTCACCCCCTATTGCCGACATCACAATGCTGTTGGCCTGATCGACGGTGAGCCCATAGCGGGCCAGTTCTGGACGTTTGAGTGTAAAGTCGAGGAAGTAGCCACCGGCAGTACGTTCAGCAAAAACGCTTTTTGTGCCTGGCACATCCTTCAATAGCATCTCAATGTGCTCACCTAACTGCTGAACCTTTTCCAGGTCTGCTCCCATGATTTTGATCCCGATCGGCGTTCTCACGCCTGTCGAAAGCATGTCAATACGGGCTTTGATAGGATAGGTCCAGCTGTTGGTGACCCCTGGGAATCTCATTTTTTCGTCAAGGCCGCCCGGACCATAAATCAACTCTTCAGGGGTTTTACGATCTCGCCAGAATCTCCCGAGGATTTTTCTCAGCCATTCCGGTGCCCAAGAAGAATACCATCGAGCTTTGACCGACCATTCCGATTCGGGTTTAAGAAGGATCACCGTCTCCATCATCGAAAAAGGAGCCGGATCGGTCGCTGTTTCTGCCCGTCCCGCCTTTCCAAAGACAAGATTGACTTCGGGGAAAGTTTTTAATACCTTGTCTTGAACTTGGAGTAATTTTTGTGCTTCCGTGACAGAGATGCCTGGCAAGGCCATCGGCATATAGAGCAGATCGCCCTCAAAAAGAGGCGGCATAAACTCGGACCCGAGCTTTTCGAAGATAGGAACCGTTCCAAACACGATAAGCGCTGCCACAACCACAGTGACCCATCTGTGCCTCAGCACGAACTCACAGACCGGATGGTAGATCTTCATCAAGGGCCGGCTGATGGGATGGGTCTCTTCGCTGTGGATCTTCCCGACCAATAATGTATTGACGATCCGGCACAGGAATTTGGGCTTAAACTTGTAAAAGTCCATGTGAGTAAAAAGCAATCGTATCGCCGGGTCAAGTGTGATCGCCAGGATGGCCGCGATGGCCATAGAGAAATTTTTTGTAAAAGCCAGAGGCTTGAAGAGACGACCCTCCATGCCCCCTAGTACAAAGACAGGCATAAATGAAACGGCGATGACCAGAAGAGCAAAAAAGCTCGGTCCGCCCACTTCCTTCACGGCGCTGATCACTACGTCTTTATAACTACCAGGACGGCCCACAGTGTCCCAGCGTTCGAGCTTCTTATGTGTCTGCTCGACGACGACGATGGCTGCATCCACCATGGCGCCGATCGCAATAGCAATTCCGCCGAGGCTCATGATGTTGGCCGTCAGATCCATAAGATACATCGGGATGAAGGAGAGGATGATGGTAATAGGAATCGTAATCATGGGAACGATTGCAGACGGGATATGCCAGAGGAAGATCATGATCACAATGCTGACAATGATGAGTTCCTCAAACAGCGTATCTTTGAGGGTCGCAATGGCACGATCAATCAACTCACCCCGATCATAGGTAGTGACGATTTCCACTCCGGGTGGAAGTGAGGGCTTCATCTCTTCCAGCTTGGCACGGACTCGCTTGATCACCTTCAGCGCATTTTCCCCGAAACGCATGATGACAATACCGCCTACAACCTCACCCTCTCCATTGAGTTCGGCAACGCCCCGCCTGATATCGGGACCCAGCGTCACCGTTCCAAGATCTTTAACCAGAATTGGGGTGCCCCCAAGCTTGCTGGCGCCCACCACGATGTTCTCAACATCAGAGACTTTCTTAATATAACCAATGCCTCGAACCATATATTCGAGCCCGGAGAATTCGACCAATCTTCCGCCGACATCGTTGTTACCTGCCCGAACAGCTTCGATCACTCGATCAATTGAAATGTTGTAAGCCACCAATTTATTGGGGTCCACATTCACCTGATACTGCTTGACAAATCCCCCGATGGGTGCTACCTCGGCCACCCCCGGCACCGCCTGCAACGCATACCTAAGATGCCAATCTTGAAAAGACCGTAGCTGGGACAGATCGTTCTTACCTGTCTTGTCGACGAGTGCATACTGGAATACCCACCCAATGGCTGTCTCGTCGCGAGCCAGTTCAACCTTGACCCCCTGCGGGAGGTGGGGCAGGATGTTGCTTAAATACTCGAGCGTCCGGGAGCGGGCCCAATAGATATCTGTCCCATCTTCAAAGATCACATAAACATAAGAAAAACCAAAATCCGAGAAACCCCGAATGTCCTTGACTTTTGGAACACCCAGTAAAGCAGAAATAATCGGATAGGTGACTTGATCTTCGATGATGTCAGGGCTGCGGTCCCACCGCGAATAGATGATCACCTGAGTGTCTGAAAGGTCGGGGATTCCATCAAGCTTAATATTCTTGATGGACCACAATCCCCATAACAATGCCATTCCTGTCAAAAGAAATACCAAGAACTTGTTACGGGCACAAAGTTCGATCAGCTTATTGATCATTTGAAACCCCCATTGATTACAAACGGTTCGGAGTTCGGTCTATCTAGTTTCAAGAATCAGAATTCCGCCGTCCGCAATCTACATTCTGCAATCTTTATTTGCCATGCTCCATTCCTGGCATGGACATTCCGCCCATGGCTTCTTTTAACTTCGATTCAGAGTCAATAAGGAAATTGGCGCTGGTTACGACCCGCTCTCCCGCCTTGAGCCCCTTAATGACCTCATAGTAATCATCCACCTTTGATCCAACTTTGACCTCTCTGGGTTCAAAATAGCCTGATCCCTTATCCACGATTGCCATCTGTCGAAGGCCGGTATCGATAATCGCCCCTTCCGAAACAGCGAGCTTTTGCCCTAGGTGAACCTTGATATCCACATTGGCATACATTTCCGGTTTAAGCTTCTCATGAGGATTTAGGAACTCGAACCTCACTTTTGCCGTTCGAGCCTCTGGGTTTAAAGAAGGATAGATATAAATCACTCTTCCCTTGAACGTCTCTCCGGGAATATAGGACAGTTGAATGGCCGCGTCTTGTCCCAATCGGATGAAAGGAAGCTCATATTCATAAATATCCGCATAGAGCCAAACAACCGAGAGGTCAGCCAGTTTGAATAAGGCAATCCCTGGTATCACGTTCATTCCTTTATAGGCGGATTTTTCCAGGACGAATCCGGTAAAAGGAGCATAAAGGGTAAGGGTCCTCTTCGCTTTGCCGGTCTCCTCTAAATTCTTGATTTCCTCCTCCGTGATGTCCCACAATCTCAGACGCCTCCTGGCAGACTCTGCAAGGGAGTCTCCACTGCCGGCCACTTCAGGAAATGAACTCTTTGCCAAAGATTTCTTCGCTGCAAGAGCCAATAAATATTCCTCTTGAGTTGAAACCAATTCCGGACTGTAGAGCGTGAGAAGGGGTTCCCCTTTCCTGACGTATTTTCCTGTAAAATCGACATAGAGGTCTTCAATCCATCCGCCCACTTTTAGCGAAACTGTCGTAATCCGTTTTTCATCGTAATCGATTCTCCCCACAGTCCGGATCACTTTTTCAAGAGGTCTTATCTCTACTGTCCCGATCTTGACCCCGATCAATTGTTGTCTCTCCGGGGAGATCTGGACTGTCCCTGGAGCCACTTCTTGCACCTTTCCTTCTTTCTGGATGGACTCCATGGTCATTCCCTTCATCTCTATTTCCATTTCACCGCTTTTTTTCGTCTCCTCAACCTTCCTCGTCTCTTGTTTCACACCTTCTTTAGGCGCCGCTGTCTCTTTCCCTTTTCCACAGCCAGAGATCAACCACGGCAGAGCCATCAATAGAATAAGCCAAGTTAGTCGTTTCATTTCCTTTCCTCCTCCTGTGAGAAACGCTTCCCAACAGCGGCTCCTAAGCTTGCCACACTCTTCTCATATTCAGTCAATGCCAGATGATATTCTAATTCATACTTATAGAGCGTCATCTGGCTATCAAGAAGAGTCAAGAAATCTGCTCTATTCACCCGGTAGGCACTCAGGGCCGAGTTCACCTGAAGGCTTGCCTGGGGAATGATCCCCGTTTTATAGAGGGCGATTTGTCTTTCGACCCGCTGGACCATTGAGCCCATATCTGCGATCATGAAAAGGATCTCATTTTTCATCGCCTGATATTGCGCCTCTGCACTTTTAATATCAGCCACCGTCTCTGCTACTTTCGGGTCTTGTTTTGACTTGTAGAAGATAGGAATATTAATCTCCACCATCCCCGTAAGCATATCATCCTGTCTCATACCCATAAGTTTGTCCCTCTGGCCGTAGGCGAACCGTAAATTCAAGTCAGGATAATATTCTCTCTTAGCAAGGGCATAGGCCTTTTGTTTTGCCTCGATCATCTTTTTCATCCCCTTCAGAGTAGGGTTTATTTCTAAGGCCATTTTTTGAAGTTCCTCAATGGTGTACGGAAATTTTTTAAAAATAACCTCTTCTGGCTCACCTACCGGTGTTTCAGAAGGCCGATTGAGGAGGGCATTCAGCTTCGCTTCCAGCGCTCTTTTTCTCTGACCCAGCATGATCAAGTCATCTACCATTTTGGAGACCTCCACATGAGCCTTGAGTACATCCTGCTGTATCCCTTCTCCAACAGAGTAACGAGTCTCAGCAATCTTTGCATAGTTCTCCAGGATCTCCTTATTCCTTTGGGTGACTTGTGTGGTTCGGTAGACATGGGAAAGATCATAATAAGTGACCTTCACATCCCTGATAATTTGATTTACCTTTCCCTGAATGTCGGTGAAAACCGCCTCTGCTTCTTTTCCAGCCATTTCTCCCATAAGTTTTCTCTTCCCATAGAAAGGAAATTTCTGAGAGATCGAAAACTCCTTCATCGTCATATCCTCTTGATGGAAACTGAAACTGGTAGGAAGGTTGATGATTCCGAAGCCGAGCATCGGATCTTCGAGAGCCGAAGCCTGAGGTATCTTCTCTTTGAAGACCTCCCATTTTTTCTTTGCTGCCAGAATTTCCGGGTTGTTCTGAATTGCCTCATCAACCAATTGATCTACATTTAGCCTCGGTTTTTCTGACTGAGCCGAGGAAGAAAAGGGCCACAACATCATGATGAAAAAAATTAAGAAAATCGCCTTTGCCGAACCATTTAACCTTAACCCCATTTCATCACCTTCCTTCTGGAAAGATGTTCCACATTTTCTACAAAATTTTGACTGCTTCTGGTTTTCCACCCCGCAATGAATACATTTCATTCGGTTCTCCTCTCGATGCCAAATTGACGAGGATCTTCGGAAAGAGATAAAAAAATCTTTCACGTTCCCTGAAGAAAGTGGAAACTTAGATAAAAGATCGCGAAAAAGGAGAAGGTAGCTCTAAGAGGTAATTGTAGGCGGGCGAAAAATTGCTCTTACAAATCCTTGATCGGATAGGGTGCTTACACTCAGCAGGATAAAAGAAGAAGTTGATGTTGGCAGATAGGGTGTGGCCTCGCAACAAAGATATAAATTGATGGAACTGAAGGAGGAGCAGAAAGGACATTTCGACTTGCCGCAATTGCAGCAATCCATATTACAGGTTTTTTGAATAGAGGGAGAAGCATGGCTGACTGCCTCGATAAACCCAACTTCCCTTGCAAAAAGGGGTTGTACCAAAAGAATCAAGATAAATATACTTATGATTTTTCTCGCCATCTGTAAAAAAATAGCACACCATCGGAAAGATTGTCAACTATGAAAATAAAGAAACGCTAACACAAAAAATAGGCTTGTGAAAATTATCTTTATAAGGATTATCAGTTGAAATCTGGTATAACGATATCGATTCCCGTCTTGAGGACTTCAGGAAGTAACATTGCATCTCTGACCCCTTGTTTGCCTAAGAAATAGGCAGGCAGACCCACGATGCATTAACGGGGATTACCCCGAAGAGTGAAGATTTCTTTTAAAAAGATTTAGGGTTATCGCCTTCTTCTTCCATGTAAATGCCCCACTCAGAAGATCCCCCTCTGAAGACTTCACTCAATAATCAGCAGATCCTCCTCGAAAAATAGGAGGATCCCGATTTTGAAGGATAAGTCTATTGGGCTATACTGGGGTAGATAGCAGTCGAGCTGCAGAAATATTTACAGACAGCGGATGGAGTCTCAGTGGTCAAATATGACCATGACGATCTTTCTTTTGATTATTATTCTGTTGTTTAAAAAGTTTCACGAGTCGTGTTTATCTTTACTGATTTAAAAAATATCTTAGGAGGTATTAGGTGATACTGAAAAGGTTAGTGGTGGGACCCATTCAGGCAAATTGTTATATCCTTGGTTGTGAGCGGACGAGGCAGGCGGCTGTGATCGATCCTGGTGGCGATGTGGATAAGATATTAATGTCGCTGGCCAAGGACAATTTACGATGTGTCTATATCATCAATACCCATGGTCACTCTGACCATTCCGCGGGGAATAAGCGCCTGAAGAGAGTAACGGGAGCCCAACTCATTATCCATCGTGCCGATGCCCCTATGATCATGCATCAGGAGGTCGATTTTCCTCCTCCAGACCGTTATGTGGAAGATGGAGACCTCATCAGCTTTGGCGACATCTTGTTGAAAGTCCTTCATACCCCTGGCCATTCCCGAGGCGGAATCTCATTAGTAACTGACAAGATGGTATTTGTGGGAGATACTCTTTTTCAGGGATCTATCGGAAGGACCGATTTCCCAGGAGGGGATTATGAGGGCCTTATCCGTCATGTAAAGGAAAAGATCTTCCCCTTGGGTGATGATGTCGTGATCTATCCAGGTCATGGACCAAAGACCACCGTAGGGAGGGAAAGGCGAACAAATCCATTCTTCCGTTGATCTACCTAACCTCTTACTCTACCTCCACGGCCAGGTCTTGATATATTTTTTCATTGGTGTCCAAATTAGCCAAGAATTCTAAGTTCTCATGTTGACTTTATTGGCCTTTTGGAGAAGATTTATCCATT
>Ga0326728_10025083_pt1 | contig 10717 bp, 6 predicted proteins | sample MB3enrmetagenome_FD_207602 | JGI IMG/M metagenome (GOLD analysis project Ga0326728, IMG submission 207602) | Lab enriched peat soil microbial communities from McLean, Ithaca, NY, United States - MB31MN | ecosystem: Environmental > Terrestrial > Soil > Wetlands > Peat | place: USA: New York...
CTCGATGATCTACAATGCGAGCGCCGTGCCAAGCTTTGATCGAGACCGTGTGGAGTGTCGGTAAGTTATTGAATTCGAATTTAAAGTAGATTTTTATTCGAGTTCACCGGCGATGCTGAGCGGCTCATGACTGACGGGTGTCGGGCAACAGTAGCAACGAATCTGTTGGTCTCTTTACGACATTTGTTACGACATTTGGACTCATCGAAGCGCCCCGGGGGATCCCCGGGGTCAATCGCTCAAATCGACTTGTCGGTGCGCGAGGCCGTGCGAAACTCTTTCGAGCGAATGCCGTGCTTCTTCAGCAACACCTGAAGATGCGATCGATTCATCTTGCAACGCTTCGCCAGCTCGACCACGATGCCGCCCGCTTCCTGCAGTCCTCGCTCGAGGAACTCGCGTTCGGCGAGGTCGCTTGCGATACGCTTGGCCTCGCTCAGCGCATCGCCGCTCAACGATTGCCCTGCGTCGCCGGATGCCGGATCCGATGCGGGTTTGCCCTGCGCCGTGGGCCGGATGTCGGCGGGCAGGTGCTCGATATCGGCCGTCTGCCCCGCAAGGCACGACAGCCGGTAGAAGATGTTGCGCAGTTCGCGGATGTTGCCCGGGTAGGCGTAGTCGAGCAGGAATGCACGTAACCGGCGCGTCATCTCGATCGGGCGGCGTTTGAGCACCTCGGCCGCTTCGTCGCCGAAGAATTCGAACAACAGCGGAATTTCGTCCTTGCGTTCGCGCAGCGGCGGCAACGTGAGGTGAATGACGCTGAGCCGATAGAAGAGATCCTCGCGGAACCGGCCTTCTTCGCTCAGTCTGCGCAGATTGCGGTTGGTCGCCGCGACCACGCGCGTGTCGACGCGGCTCGGCTGGTCCGATCCCACCCTTTGGATTTCGTGCGCCTCCAGCACGCGCAGCAGCTTCACCTGGCCCGTCAGGGGCAGCTCGCCTATCTCGTCCAGAAAGATCGTACCGGTGTGCGCGCTTTCGAACTTGCCCTTGCGATCGCTGACCGCACCGGTGAACGCGCCCTTGCAATGCCCGAACAGTTCGGACTCGAGCAGATTGTCGGGAATCGCGCCGCAGTTGACTGAAACGAACGGCCGGTCGGCCCGGTCGCCGTTGGCGTGGATGACTTTGGCCATCAGCTCCTTGCCCGTGCCGCTCTCGCCGTCGATCAACACGGGCAAGCCCGTGGGTGCGGCTTTCTCAGCAATCTCCAGCGCCTCGAGCAGCTTGGGGTTGTCGCCGAACGCGCCCTCGAAGACGAAGCTGCGATCGATCAGCGCCTTGCGCCGCTGGCGCCGCGACAGGTCGCTTCGAGTCGGCTCGGCGGCGGCGGCATTGACGAAGCGTTCCTTGTGCGAGAGCTGCATCACCTCGTCGCGCAGCGCGCCGGCCTGCAGCAGCAGCTTCTCGATATCCGGCCGATCGAGCTTGGTAGCCCACCGCAGCACCGAGCGCAATATCTCGATTTTTTCCAGGAGCCCGGCATACGAGACGGTCGAGCTCTCGCCCGGATCCTGATCGAGTATCTTCATGCGGCACTCAACTGCTTCTGTACCAGCTCGTAGTACATGCCGCGGTTCTCGACCAACTCATCATGTCGCCCCTGTTCGACGATCTTCCCCTCGTAGAGCACCAGAATCTTGTCGGCGCGCATGATGGTGCTCAGGCGATGCGCGATTACCACCGCGGTCCGACCTTTCAAAATGTCGTTCAGGTTCGCGATGATGTTGCTCTCGGACTGCGAATCGAGCGCGGAGGTCGCTTCGTCGAACACCAGCAGCCGCGGATCGCGGTACAGCGCCCGCGCGATGCACAGGCGCTGGATCTGCCCGCCTGAGAGGCCCATGCCGCGCTCGCCGACGACCTGTTGGTAGCCTAGCGGCATCTTGCTGATGAACCCGTGGGCGTCGGCCCTTTTCGCGACTTCCTCGATGCGGCGGCGGTCGGGCTCGTCGCTGCCGCTGGCGATATTCTCGGCAATGGTCCCCGAGAACAGCAGGTTGGTCTGCATCACGTAGCCGACCTGCGCCCGGTAGTACTCCATGTCGATCACGCCGATGTCGTAGCCGTCGACCGTCAGACTGCCCTCGGTGGGCGGATAGAAGCCGACGAGGAGTTTGGCGAGCGTCGTCTTTCCCGAGCCGCTGCGGCCGACGATCGCGACCAGCTCGCCGGGCTTGATGTGGACGCTGACGTTCTCCAGGACATACGGCGTCTCATCGCCGCCGTAGCGGAAGTAAACGCCATCGAAGCGAATGTCGCCCTCCAGCTCGGGGATCGCTATGCGCGAGGCCAGATCCTCGGGTCTTTGTTCCGGCTCGAGGTCGAGCACGTCGCCAAGGCGCTCCATCGCCACGGAGGCGTCATTCAGCAGACTCCAGAGCCCTACCAATCCCATCAACGGCGCGAGCACGCTGCCCATCAAGGCATTGAATGCGATGAGCTGGCCAATGGTCAGCTCGCGCGAGAGCACCAGATCGGAGCCGACCCACAGGACGGCGATCGTGGTGGCGGCATTGAGTAGTTGTCCGGCCAAACCAACCGCGATGTTGAACGACTGCGCGCGGTACTGCACTCCGAGTGCCTTCGCGTACTTCGTCTCCCACTTCAGCCGCACCGGGCGCTCGATGCCCATGCCCTTGACCGTCTCCGCTCCGCCGAGCGCTTCCATCAGGTATGACTTCGCGTCGGTCGTGGCGCCGAAAACCTCACGCGCGAACGCCTTGACCTTCGGCGTCACCAGCACCGTCAACCCCAGGATCGGGATGACGAACGCGATGAGCAGCAGAGTCAGCTTGACGTTGTAGAGGAACAGCACCGTGAAGTAGATGAAGATCATCAGCAGGTTGAGCACGGTGGTGATCGTGGATTCGGTCAGGAAGGCCCGGATCGTCTGGTTTTCCTGGAAGCGCGCGAAGATGTCCCCCGTCTTGCGCTTGGCGAAGAACGAGTAGGGCAGCGACAGGGTGTGCCGGAGGAACTGCGACATCATCGTGAAGTCCATCTTCCGGACCATGAAGTTCGCCAGCGCTGCGCGGATCGTGGCCGTCAGCTGCGTGAACAAGCTCGAGATGATCAGGCCGACGATCAGCACGTGCAACAGATTTACGTTCTGATGGACGATCACGCCGTCGAGGATGTTCTGGATGATGATCGGCGGCACGATGCCCAGCATCTGAATCACGAAGGTCGCCATGAACAGATGCAGCAGAATCTTCTTGTAGGGAAGCAGGTACCCGGCGAACCGAACCCATGGCGAGCGCGACGCACTGGCCCGCGCCACATCCTGGCGCTGCGTGAAGGTCAGGCAGGTACCGCTCCAACCGCGCTCGAACTCCTCGACGCTCAACGTCCTGAAGCCGACCGCCGGATCGGCCACCCACACCTGCGTGCTCGACACCCCGTACACCACTACATAGTGATAACCCTCCCAGTGCACGATGAACGGGAGGTCGAACCCGCGCAGCGTATCGAAGGTGCACTGCACGCCTCTCGTGGTGAAGCCGACCGATTCGCCGGTGCGCGCCAGGCTGTCCAACGTCGCGCCCTGTGTCGTCACGTTGGCAAGTTCGCGCAACTTGCCGAGTGTCATGCCGATGCCATAATGCTTGCAGATCATCGCCAGGCATGCCGCTCCGCAGTCCATCTCTTCGGCCTGCTGGATCCAGGCGAAGCGCCGGATGACGTTCTTTCCAAGCTCCGGCTTGGATTTCAGGTCGATCATCAACGCGGGTTTGCGCAGTTCAGCGACCTTCTTCTGCCGCTGCAGTTCCCTGTCGACGATCCGGATCCGCTCCTCCAACGCCTCGCGCACCTTTGGGTTGCGTTCAAGGATGAGCTGCAAGGACTTCTCGGGGATCACGAGCAGAACAGTATCCATGCTGGCGATCACCGAGGCGGCCTGCTCCTGCCGCATCAGGCAGGCCTTTTCGCCGAAGGTTTCTCCCTTGCGCAAAGTGGCCAACGGATAGTCGGTGCCTTCCTCGCGACGCACGACGCGAACTTCCCCATGGCGCACGACATACAGGCGGCGATCTTCACTTGAGCCTTGTTTCAGGATTTCCGTGTCGGCGCCGACCCGCTTCACGCCGACGCTTCGCGTCAGTTCTTCCAGCTCGCTTTTGTCGACCTTGTTCTTGAGGTCGAACAGGTGACTGATCAGTCCGCCCGCCCAGTTGATGGCGACGCGGCCGGCGACGAGCGCGCGCGCCGCAGAGTTGGCTGCGACGATCGGGCCGATGACGCTACGGGGGATGAACAGCAGTTCGGTCTTGCCCGACGCGCGCGCCGACCACTCGTGCCGGGATTCGCGCAACATGACGATTTCGCCGAAGACCTCCCCCGCCTTGCGCACGCCCAGGCTGATCTCCTTCTCCCCGTCCGCGGCAAATACCCGGATCGAGCCGGACCTGACGATGAACAGGCCCCCGGCCACCTCGCCTGCATTGCACACCGTGTCACCGAACGCCAGCAGACGCGACTCCGCGCTTTGGGCCAAGCGCTCGATTTCACTGGGCGTCAGCGCCGAAAGCATGTCGACGGACGCCAGGAACTCGGCGAGCGATTGGATTTCTTGCGCGTCCATGCGGGCAGCGGCCATGATTAGCTGGCTTCGATGACGTGTTCGCGAGCCCTGGCCCGCAACCAATCCTCGCGCAACAGCCGCCGCACCTCGGTGGCTGTGTCCTCGTCGAGGCGGGCCGGATGTTTTGCGTTCACCCGGAAGATCTCGAAAGCCGTCCGATCCCCCGACGCGAAAGGTCCCAGTAGATCGCCGGCGGCGGCGTTGAATACTTTCGCCTCGACGTCGGAGCGGAGGGATCCTCGCAGCACCTTGCCGATCAGTCCGCCTCGCTCCCGCGTGTCGGCGATCGAATGCTCGCGCGCCATCTCCTCGAAACTATTGGGGTCCTCGCGGAGCACCGCGATCATCTCCTTGGCCTTGGCCTCGGAATCGAGAACGATGTGGCTCACTGCAATGCTGTCGAACTTGGGCGAATTCAGCTTGAAGTACCCTTGGACGGCCTGGTCGCTGCAGACCTTGAGCATCATCTTTTCCTGATACAGGCTGTCGGTGATGAAGGCCTCGAACTCCTCCAGACTGACGCGCATCGCATCCAGATACTTATTCGTGTCGGACGCACGGTGCAAGCCGCGCACCCGGCGCAGCTGGTCGGCGCGTTCCTGGATTTCCGCCTCCGACACCTGGATGCCCGCTTTCCTCGCGCCCAGCACCGCCAGTCGATCCCGGACGAATTGCTCGAGGAGTCCCTCGAACTGCCCCGTCAGCTTCAAGATCCGCACGAACTCCTCGAGTTCGATTGCGTTGCCATCAATCTTCACGACGGTCGTCATCTGATTCGCTCCTTCTAAATTCGAGCGGTATTCGGGACGGCGCTGACGCTCATCCGCCGATCTGCCGGAACGGATCCAGGGCCAGATCGATCAGCCGGCGTTCACGAACGACGATCTCGACCGTGGCCGTCATCCCGTATCGCAGTGGATACCTCGTCTCGGCGACCTGGTAGTAATCGCGCTCCAGCGTTACCCGTGCCTCGTAAACCGGCTGCCTGGTCTGCGACGCCGCCTTGGTCGCCGGCGAGACATAATCCAGCGTGCCGTTGATGACCCCGTATCGCTGGTACGGGAATGCGTTGAACTTGAGCTTGACTGGCAGGCCTTCACGCAGGAAGGCGCGGTCGTTCTCGGCGATCTCGACCTTGACGACGGAGCGGGAATTTCGTGGAGCGATGCCGCCCAGGGGCGTGTTGGCCTGGACCTTGTCGCCCGGCTGCGTGGAGGTCAGATCGGTGACGACGCCGGAAACGGGGGCGACGATCTGAAGGAAATTGTTCTTGTCGAGATTTTCGAAACGGATGCGGGCGGCGGCGTCGGCCTCGGCGCGCGCGGTGTCGAGTTCCAGCCGCAGTTTGTCTTCCGCAGTGGCGAGCTCGTTCGCAGCCGCCTCGTAGTCCAGCTTCAGCTTCTTGAGCTGCTCGCCGCTCGATTCGAGCTGCGCCTCCGCCTGTGTGAGTTCTTGGCTCTGACGGGCGGTCAGTTCGTTGACTCTCGATTGGGCCAGGCGGTAAGCATTCTCGGCGGCCTGCCTGGCGTTTCTCTTGGCCTCGACTTGAATGAGGGACAGGCCGCCGCCGCCGGGACTCGCGAAGACACGCTCGTACTTCTCCGCCTCGAGCTGGGCTGCGTCCCGCGCCCGCCTGGTGTCCTCGACGTTGGTGCGGGCCTCGGCCATTTGCGCCCTTTCTTCTTCCACCAGTGTGCTCGTCCCGAGCGCGGTCCGCTTCTGTTCTTGGCGCTCCTCGAGCTCCATTGCCTGTCTGAGCGTTGCAGCCTTCTGCTCCAGCAGCGCCTTCTTTTCCGGGAATTGCCGCCAATCCCGTTCTGCATTCTCGAGCTTCAACTGCGCCTGCATGGCGTTGCCCGCCGCTTCGACGGCTCCCCTCGCGTTGAGCCGGGCCAGCACGTCGCCCTTGGCTACCGGCTGACCCTCGGCCACATAGAGATTCACCAGCTCGCCATCGACGGGCGCATAGAAGCGCCTGACCTCCGAAGCAGGCGCCAGCTCGCCCTGTTCTGTCACGATCACGTCTGCCTGCCCAATGAACGAACCGATCAATGCGCTCAGCAGTAGCGCGATCATCGTGTAGACAAGGGCGTACAGAGCGCGCCACGGCTCCGCGGTCAGGATGGCGATGCCCTCGGAGCTGTGATCGCCGAGAGAATCGGACAACGGGACGAGGCGACTTGACTGCCTCATTCGTTCGGATCTCCGAGCAGCGCCAATTTGGTCTTCAGCAGTTCCGGCTCGACGACATTGCTCAGGGCATGCAGCCAGCTGCGCTGCTGACGGGCTTCCGATTCGATCTCATCGCGGATCGCGGTCCACTGCTTGGCGCCGGCCGCGTCGACTTGCGAGTAGATCACGAAGCCCTGCTGCGCATACCTGCTCGCTTGGGCCAACAAGCGAGCGCGGGTCCGGAATTGCTCGGAAATGGAAATCTCGATTCGCTGCGTGGCGTCGATCGCGCCGTTGCTCTGGTATTCCTCCCATAACGTGCGGGCCCGATTCAGGGTCTCCTGCGCCCGCGCGATGACATCGTCCCTGTGCTGGTCCAGATCGGCCGAAGTGGCGCGCACGAAGTACACGTCTTCGCGCGCATCGAGCGACTCCCGGAAAGCCAACAGCCGATCGACGAAGCCAGCTTCGTTGCGCGACTCCTGCAACGCAGTGAACCGGGCTAGCACGCCTCGCCGGCGCCCCAGCTCCTCGGCGGCATCATCGCCCCAAGGACCCGCCGCCATCTTCTGCAATCCGGCAAGCGCCTCGCTGGCATTGCCGTCCTTCCAGGCTTGCGTCGCGGCGTCGTACTCCTGGAGGAGGTCGGCGGAAGGCAGCCGCCCACTCTTGATCAGCGCACGAAGGCTTTGCTCGAACGGTGGCGTCACGAAGTGCGCCTTTTGCAGCAGAGCGAATAGCCGCCCGGATTTTCGAGCGCGCGCTTCGTCGCGAATCTCGAGGTAGCGCGCCAGCTCCTGGCGTACGCTGTCCAGCCCACCGAGACCCGGATATTTCTGCGCAGTCTGCTTCAGCATGGGTTCCAACGCATCCGGATTGTCCCGCTCCAGCTCAGTCGCGATGTTCGCCTTGACCTGATCGATGACCGGCAAATAGACGGCAGATTCGCTTTGCAATTTTCGCAAATGGGTGAGCGCTTCACCATACCAATCACCGAACTGCGGCACGTACGAGGCGATCCGAGCCAAGGCGCGCTGGTGCTCGCCCGTGTCGTCATTCCAGCGCCCGATGAGGTGCTCGATCCCTTCCTCGTCGGCGTATATCCGGATCGGTGCCTCCGCGCCACCGCGAACGCTGACCAAGCGTTCGAGGCTGCCCAGCCACTCCAGCTCGTCGATCAGCGGCTTGAGATCGGCATCACGCATGCCGAGCTCGGACATGCTCGCCAGTACGCCCTTGGCGCCGTCGAAATCACGAGCCCGGACCTTCGCCAGCCACACTGGCACATTGGCCTTCAGGGCCGTCTCGGTGGCCTGTCCCTTGAGCTTGAGGTCATCCGGGTGCTTCTCGAGGAGTCGACTGGCCAGCACCGCTGCCCGCGCATACTCGCCGCGCGCGACCGCGTTCTTGAGGTCGCGTTCCGAGGAGTTCCAAAAATACGCCGTCAAGACGAGTGCACCCAATATGCCTGCAACGGCGGCAGCCCTCCACCAGCTGCGCCGCGCGCCAGCGGGCGCGCCGCTGGCGAGGAGTGAAGCGAGCTCGGAGAACAGCAATATGGCGCGGCCGCGCGGGCGGCGCTTGACGGCCAGCTCCTTGGCGGCAGCAACAGGAACGACTGCCGAACCACTCGGCGCGACGTCCTTTTTCGCTTCGTCGGCGGCGCAGAAGAGCTCGAGGAATGAAGTCGCGGCGGCCATAAACCGGGTTCGGCCATCGTCGGCCAATTGCGGTACGTTGGGTTCGCCTTCGGCCAGGGGTTCGCGCGCACCGCTGTCGGCCGGCTCAATATCCGATGCCGGGGCGATGATGCTCACTCGGTAGGCGAAGTGTTCTCCACCGAATGCGACCTGGACACCATCGGCCAGCGCAACGGCGTGTTCCGGGCGCACACCATCGATGAAGGTGCCGTTGCTGCTGCCGAGGTCCTCGATGTAGGCCTGGCCACGCTCCTCGTAGATGGACGCATGCCGCCGTGACAGGAAGCTCAACTCCCGGCGGTGATCGTGCTTGCTTTTATAGCGGGAGAACGCCGCTTCGGTCTTGCCGATGAGGAACGGGAATTTTGTGATCACGATCGTGTCGAGACCCGAGTCGCCTGATATGGGCGTCAACGTAAGCGTTAGGGTTTCTTCGAGGCGGGTGCGAGGAGTGATCTGCACGCGATACGACAGCGCGCCACCGAAGCAAACCTCGTCACCGTCGCGCAGTTGGCAGGGCGCGTGCCCGACCCCGACGCCGTTGACAGTCGTCCCGTTGCGGCTCTGCAGGTCCGACAAGTAGACGAAACCGTCCTCGCGGACGATGCGCGCGTGCCGGCGCGACAGTCTTTCGAGGATATCTTTGCCGTACGACGCGAAGGGCTGCTCGCTCCGCCCAACGTCAAACACGGCGTCGTCGATGCGTATCTCGCCCAGCTCGGGCCGGGACAAGGGCTTCAGGACGACGTCGAGGTCACGAACAGACTGAGAATGTCTGACGCCCGCCCACATCGTTGCGTCATTTTCCACGAAAGCCGAGCCGTTAGCTACCTGCATTCGCGACCTCCACACGAGTCCAACCGCCTCCGAGCGCCTTGTACAGTGTGACCGTGTCAGACAGCACCTGCCCGTGGCTGGCCAGCAGCGCGAGCTGTGCGGTCAGCAGGGAACGCTCGTTTTCGAACACGTCGAGTTGTGACGCGACGCCAGCCTCGAGCTGCGTCTCGGTCTGGGCCGATACCACCCGCAGTTGATCGACCTGCTTCTGCAACTCCTCCTTTTGCCGCCGGTGCGCCTCGAGGTTGACCAGCGCGTTCTCGACTTCCTCGACCGCGGCGATCACCGTGCGACGGTAGTCTTCTTCAGCGACCTTGATCTGCGCCTCGGTGGTCTTGACGTGCGCCCTGACGCCCGGATTGAGCACCGGAATGTCGATGGTCGGCATCAGCCCGAACGTGAACGCCTTGGCTATGTCAATCAGCGCGAAGCTGGCGGTGCCTCCCTGGCCGGTCAGGCTCACCGACGGCAGCTGCGCGAGCCGCGCCTGACCCATCAGGTCATGGGCCTCCAGCACCCGGAATTCACTTGCTACGACGTCAGGCCGGCGGGCGAGCAGGTCCAGCGGCAGCCCGACGGGCACGGTAGGCACCTGCACGCGGTCCTGCAGCCGGTCGGGTTGGACCTTGAACTCCCCGGCGGGCACGCCGAGCAGGGTCGCGAGGGCGTTCTCGGTCACGTCGCGGGATCGACGCAGCTCCAGCAGATCCTTGGTAAGGCCGTTATTCTCCGCCCCCTGGCGGAGCACCTCGGTATCGGAGGTCAGACCGTTGCTGCGCATCGTCTCGTAGATGGCGAGGATTTCTTCGTTTTTTGCCAACGCACGTTGTTGCTGATCGATCTGCTCATCGAGCTGAAGGATCTGGAAGTAGGTGATCGAGACGTCTGCAACGATCTGCAGATATCCGGCGCGCCAATCTGCCTCGGTCGCATGGAACTCGGCAGTTTGTCCTTGAACACCCTTCTCGACCTTACCCCAGACATCGAGATCCCAGCTGACTTGGGTACCCGCGTCGAATTGCTTGCTGAACGGTTGGCCGATGGTCTTTTGCAGGGTGCTGCCGGCGCCGATATCCACGCTCGGGCGTCCGCCCGCGCGCGCTTCAGCGATCTGCGCTTTGGCCACCCCGATCCGCGCCGCCATGATCTTCAGGTCGATGTTTCCCGCAATCGCTTTGGCCACCAGCGAATCCAGGTAAGGATCGCCGAACTGCGCCCACCACTGCGGCGAAATGGCCTGGGTGGCTGACACGGGGCTCACCGGCGGCTGCGACCAGGTTGACTTTACTGGAACCTCCGGGCGCCGGTACTCGGGAACGTGGACATCGGCGCAGCCGAACAGCAACCCCGCGCAAACGCTTGAGAAAACATAGACGTGCCTCATCGTTGGCTCCCTGCCCGACTATGCCGGATGCGGCTG
>Ga0326728_10025084_pt1 | contig 10717 bp, 5 predicted proteins | sample MB3enrmetagenome_FD_207602 | JGI IMG/M metagenome (GOLD analysis project Ga0326728, IMG submission 207602) | Lab enriched peat soil microbial communities from McLean, Ithaca, NY, United States - MB31MN | ecosystem: Environmental > Terrestrial > Soil > Wetlands > Peat | place: USA: New York...
TGGTGATCTCAACGTCCACCACCAGGCCTTCCAGGTCGCGCGTCGAGCGCCGGGAAATCACTTCCTGCCCCGCCGCTTTGCCCTCCGACTCGCCTCCAAACTGGCGATCGCGACTGCGCGGCGGCGCAGGGCTCTCGCCGCCCGGCCACTCCTCCCCGCGCGGAATGACGATCTCGAACGGAATGCGATGATCAAAGGGCAAAACGTAGTTGTAGCGCTGGCCGCAATGAAACTGCCCCACCACCGTCTTCTGGGCGCGGTCCGTGACACTCAGGATGCGGCCTTCTGTGCGCCCGTCGGGCTTAGTGCGGAGCACCTGCACTTCCACGCGGTCGCCGTTCATGGCGGACCCCATACCATCGGAGGAAATGTAGATGTCCTGGTCCGTGCCCGCCAGTGGCGCGTCGGGCGCCACAAAACCGTAGCCATCGCGATGGCCAATCAGGCGGCCGCTGACTACGTTCGCCCCGTGCGCGCGGTGAGTAGGCTCTGGCAGTGGCCCTTTAACAATGTCATGGCCGACCACCCCGCCCTTCGGGCACCCCTGCTCAACTGAGGAGGAGACTTCATACTCCCCTCCTGGCTCAGGAGGGGCGCCCGAAGGGCGGGGCGGTCCATAACTCCCCTTTCCCACCAGTGCGAAGTGGTTCTTCTTCAGATAAACGATACGGCGATGGCGCGAAAGATCTTTCAGCGCAGTCTTGAGCTCGCGCGCCTGGCTCGACCGCAAGCCGAGCTCCACCACCAACTCGCGAAGCCGGAACGTTTTGCCCGGCTCGCGCTCAAAAACCTTCAGAATCTCTTGCGGCGATGGAAATTCGCGCATGGGGTTGTATTCAACTAATTCTATCACGCAGGGTCAGCGCTCCGTTCCTGAACTTCATCAGTACAACTACCCTTTTTCATAGACTTGATTTTTGCTCCGGCCATCGAAGCTCTCCCGACGGAGGAGGGCAGGTGAGGGGCCCTTTTCAACCCCATCGGACTTTGACGGAACCCCGACCCCGACTCCATGTCCGTTGCTATTCCTGCACATGGGGCTATAATAGCGGACAGCAATAGAAGTCTCCCGCCCGAGAGACCCTCGCCGTCCACATCGTGAGCTTCGGGGAGGTGTCCGCTTGAAAGAGACCATCGGATTTAACCTCAATGGGAAGGCTGTGAGTCTGGAGGTTGACCCCAGCCGCGCCCTTCTGTGGGTTCTACGCAATGATCTGGGCCTGACCGGCTCCAAGTATGGTTGCGGAGAAGGGCTTTGCGGTGCGTGCACGGTGCTGGTGGATCGCCAAGCCGTGCGCTCGTGCACGCTCGAGATGAAAGACGTGGCGGGCAAGCAGGTTACGACGATTGAAGGCCTGGCGAAGAACGGCGAGCTTCATCCCTTGCAGAAAGCCTTCGTCGATCAGGATGCCCTTCAGTGCGGGTATTGCACTCCCGGGATGATCATGAACGCCTACAGTTTGCTGCTCCACACTCCCCAGCCTTCACGCCGCCAGATTATCGAGTCGATGGACGGCAACCTGTGCCGTTGCGGAGCCCATAAGCGGATCGTGCAGGCCATCGAGACCGCTGCGAAGGAAGGTGTGAAGAATGCCCCGCTGTAGCGTCGATCTCCGATCGCCGTGAATTGTAGCGTCGATCTCTGATCGACGATAAGAGCGTCAACGGCGGTCGGAGACCGCCGCTACACATCGCGAAGGAGTTCAACGATGAAAAGTGATGATGGCAAGCTACTGACGGAAGAATACCTGGCGCTTGATTTCTCTGACCCCGAGCGAACCAGTCCGGCCCTGCCCCTGGATCGAAGACAGTTCCTGAAACGGGTGGGCGGAGGCATCGTTGTCTTCTTCGCCGTTCCGGATTTGTTGGCCATTCAGCAGGAGGGCCGCCCCGGTAGGCGTCCGCAACTTCCCCAGGATTTTAATGCTTTCCTCCGGATCGGGGAAGACGGCCGGGTAACCGGTTTTACCGGAAAAATCGAGATGGGCCAGGGAGTCATCACCTCTCTCGCCCAAATGCTGGCCGACGAACTTGCTGTTCCTCTTGATTCAGTGGACATGGTGATGGGCGATACCGACCTCTGCCCGTGGGACATGGGGACTTTCGGCTCCATGACGACCCGCATTTTCGGTCCTGCGCTCCGAGCCGCCGCGGCCGAGGCGAAGGCCGTGCTCATTGAGTTGGCCGCTGAAAACCTGCAAGTCACGAAGGAACACCTCAAGGCCAAAGACGGCGTCGTTTACGAGGACGGCGGGCAGAAGAAAGTCACCTACGCCGAACTTGCCAAGGGAAAGAAGATTTTACGGCACGTGAAGGGTGCGGCACTCGAGACGGCGTCGGACTTCACGATCATCGGAAAACCTACCTTGAGAAGGGACAGCATCGAGAAGGTCACTGGCCGTGCCAAGTACGCCGGAGATATGAAAGAGCCCGGCATGCTGTTCGCCAAGATTCTGCGGCCCCCGGTGCACGGCGCCAAGCTCATCAGCGCGGATACTGTCGGGGCTCGAGAGGTCGAAGGCGTCCAGGTGGTTCAGGATGGAGACCTGATTGCCGTCCTTCATCAGTATCCAGACGTAGCTCAGGAAGCCCTCACAAGAATCAAGGCTCAATATGATCGGCCCGCCGCATATGTGGATGACAAGACGATCTTTGATCACTTGCTCAAAGTCGCGCCCCCAGGACAGACGGTCGCAGAGGGCGGAAACCTTGACGAAGGGCAGAAGGCCGCCCGCTTCGTCGTGGAAGAGACCTATCTGAACAGTTATGTATCTCACGCTGCCATAGAACCGCACACGGCGCTGGCGAAAATCGAGGGAGATAAGGCCACCGTGTGGGCCTCCACGCAAACGCCCTTCGCTCTGAAAGAGGCTGCGGCATCCTTACTGGGCTTTCCTTCTCAGAATGTCCGGGTCATTACGCCCTTTGTCGGTGGAGGCTTTGGAGGGAAGAGCAGCAGCCAGCAAGCCCTGGAGGCCGTAAGGCTGGCCAAGTTGGCCGGGAAGCCCGTCCAAGTGGGCTGGACGCGGGCCGAGGAGTTCTTCTATGACACGTTTCGCCCCGCGGCGGTCGTCAAGATCAAGGCCGGAGTCACCGAATCCGGGCTGATTTCTCTTTGGGATTATGGCGTGTATTTCGCCGGCGAAAGAGGCGCGCAGCAGTTCTACAATATCCCCCATCATCGGACCGTGACTTATGGTTCCGGCTGGACGGCCCCGCACGGCTCGCATCCTTTTGGCACGGGGCCCTGGCGTGCTCCCGGCAACAACACCAATACCTTCGCCCGCGAGTCCCACATCGACACTCTTGCCTCCCAGGCCGGCATGGACCCCGTCGAATTCCGGCTGAAGAATTTGCAGGACCCGAAGATGCGGCGCGTCTTGCAGACCGTGGCGGAGAAATTCGGCTGGTCACCGGCTAAAGCTCCGAGCGGGCGCGGCTATGGGGTGGCCTGCGGGCCGGATGCGGGCTCCTATGTGGCCCACATGGCAGAGGTGGAAGTGGACAAGAACACCGGGAGCGTTCGGGTTAAGCGCGTCGTCTGCGCTCAAGAAATGGGATTGTGCGTCAATCCCGAGGGCGCGCGGCTGCAAATGGAAGGCGCCATCACCATGGGTCTGGGATATGCCTTGAGTGAGGAGGTTCGATTCACCGGCGGCGAAATCCACGACTCCAATTTCGACACTTATACCCTTCCTCATTTCTCCTGGTTGCCGGAAATCGAGACGGTAATAATTGATGCGAAAGACTCACCCGCGCAAGGGGGCGGAGAGCCGGCCATCATCTGCATGGGCGCCGTGATTGCCAATGCCGTGTTTGATGCCACCGGCGCCCGGCTTCTCCAATTGCCGATGACCCCGGAACGGATCAAAGCCGCGCTGCCCCGCGGCTGAGCAGCGTCAAGGTGTGGCAGGGCTTGCCGGCCTGAAGGTGGGCGCCACAAGGGTTAATATCTCTGAGGCATTACGCTAGAACCAGCCGCGGAAATCGAAGAGGTCCTGGAGAGGAAGTTCCCATCCGGGGAAACAAGTCGAGGTGAGCGCTCGGCTTCCCGCGAGGGCGGCTTCCACCAGGTACTTATTCCCCTGGAGCTTCAGGATCTCGACAGTCATTGCCTGCGGGTCGATGATCCACATTTCCCCGACGCCCGCCTCGGCATAGAGCGGCAATTTCGTGGCTCGGTCATGGGCCGCCGTGGAAGGGGAAAGAATCTCTACCACCAAATCCGGAATTCCTCGGATGTAATCTTCCTGGATAATCGCGGCGTGGGCGTTGGCTATAAAGATGAGGTCTGGCTGCAACGCCGTGTCGGCACTAAAGCGGACATCGAGCGGGGCAAACAACAGCTTGCCCAGAGGGTTTTTCGACAAGTACACGTCCAGGCTGGAAACAAGACGATACAAAATGATTTGATGCTTCGTCGTAGGTGACGGAGTCAAGTGCACCTCGCCGCACACTAATTCATACCGCTTGCCGTCGTCGGGAAGCTGGCGGAACTGTTCGTAGGTGAGCTTGGGTACGACTTCTACTCCCATGTCCCGATTATACCCGGTTTGTTCCGGCTGGTTCAAACGTTCGTGCGGAGGGCTAGCGGTGCAATTTGCTGTAACGGTGGTCGGAGATCGACGCCACAATTCACGGCGGTCGGAGACCGCCGCTACAGATCGCGGATCGCGCTTTTCCACAGCTTCGTTACCCTGGGCGGGGATAGATCGCCCCTTTGGGGCTTGGGGGCACCTCGCGACCCAATCATAGGCATGAATCCTATGTGGGATCTGCACATCTAAGGATATACGGAGGTGCAACCATGTACGCGATTATCGGTGCAAGCGGGAATACAGGAAGTGTAGTTGCCGGGAAGTTGCTGGCCCATGGGGAGAAGGTTCGAGTGATTGGCCGCGACGCCAAGCGCCTGGAACGCCTTGTTCAGGCGGGCGCCGAGGCTTTCGTTGGCAACGTCACGGATGCGGCTGCGCTTACCCAAGCCTTTAGCGGAGCCAGGGCGGTTTATCTCATGATTCCACCCAACCCCGCGATCCCCAACGTGCGGGAGGACCAGGAGCGGGTAAGCGATGCCTTGGTGGCGGCGGTTCAAAGCGCGGGCGTGGAGTATGCCGTGGTTCTCAGCAGCATTGGCGCCGACAAGCCGGATAAGACGGGGCCGGTGGTGGGCTTGCATAACCTGGAACAGAAACTGAACGGTGTTGCCCGGCTGAAGGCTGTCTACCTTCGCGCCGGCTACTTTATGGAAAACCTTCTGCCCCAGGTAATGATCATCAAGAGTTTTGGCGTGACGGGCGGGCCGTTGCGCAGCGACCTGAAAGTGGCGATGATTGCCACGCAGGACATTGGCGTGGCGGCGGCCGAGGCGCTGCTGAAGCTTGAAATCAGCGGCAAACAGGCGCGGGAACTCCTTGGGCAGCGCGACTTGACTTATGTGGAAGTGGCGTCCGTCATCGGCAAAGCGATCGGCAAACCTGGCCTCGGCTATATGCACCTCGGGCCCGCGCAAATCAAACCCGCCTTGGTGCAGGTAGGCATGTCTTCCAACATGGCGGACCTCATCCTTGAAATGTCAGAATCCCTGAACTCCGGATACATGGCGCCCCTCGAGCCTCGCTCAGCACAGAACACCACCCCCACCTCCATCGAAACGTTCGTCACCGAGCAAATTGTGCCCAAATTCACGGGAAAGGCCGCCGGCGCATAAACGGCGGCATCTGCCGACAGGTCCGACCTCAGGACTCCGATGGAGTCCATCGGAGTCCTGAAATCAGAGATGCCAGCGTCACCAGAAGGCGGGCCGGTGCGGCCGGCACAGGTGATCTGTGTGCCGACCGCGCCTGATTGATTCATCAGAACAGGAGATGCAGGCTGAGCTGGAAGAAGCGCGAGCTGCCGATGGTGTGTTGAATCTGCCCGAGACTGCCTTCGGGCGGATATACCGGGGGCGAGGAATACCCCGGGAAGAACACCACATCGTTGTTGGGAGTGTCAAAACTGGGGTGGTTGAAGAGATTGAACCCGTCGGCCTCAAAGCGGAGTTGGAAGCGATCCTTGATGATGGGGAACTGCTTGGCCACACTCACATCGAAGCGCACCTGGAAAGGACCGCGGTACATGTTCCGGCCCGTAGTCCCGTAAAGGGACTCGTAGATATCGCACCCCGAATCGTCGCAGGGAGGCACTCCGTTGGTGCCGGGCTGGACAAACTGCGGGGAAAAATCGCTGGCATTGAGCACCGGCGTGCCCGCGTTGACGCCGGTCGTCGCCTGAAGTTCCGCCTGCTTGGCCTTTATGCCCGGTACGAGCGGCACGATAGGGTTCCCAATCTCATCGTCGGTGCCGAGGTACTGGCTGCCCACCGAACCCGAAAAGTCGTAGACGCTATAGGGCTGGCCGCTCTGGGCCACGGTCTGTCCACCGAGGATCCAGCCGTTGACCACATCACCCAGGGCCTTATTGTTTTTGGCTAGCTTCGGAAACGTGTAGCTGTAATTCACTAGAAAAACGTGCGTCTGATCGAAGTCCGCGGAAGCATAGTTGGAGCTCGGAATCTCCGGATTGTTCCCCGTGACGAACAGGCCCAGCCCGCTCTGCTCGTCGAGGGCGTGCGAGTAGGTGTAAGCGGCGGTGAATTGCAGCCCTTTTGACATGCGCTTGCGCACCTGAACCTGAAGGGCATGGTAGTTGGAGATGCCCTCAGCCTCGTAGGACACTGAATTCATGTCATAGCCGATATAGGGTACGCGGACCGGCGCGTTGCCGGAATACTCGTTGGTGGAGATGGGCTCGAGAGTGCAGCAGTTCGGGTATTGGCAGGGGAACGCCTGCCCGGCCGCGTTGTAGTTGGACTCGTAGCACGCCCCGCCCCCGTAAGAATAAATCTGGCCGTTCACCGGATTCGACGCCGTGGCAATCAGCGGCTGGTTGAAGGTGACGGGCAGCACTTCATGCGTGCCGTGGTTGCCCACATAGGCCACCTCGAACAGCCAGTTGTTAGAGAGCTGGTATTGAACGTCGAGGGTCCAGTTTTCGGTGTAAGGCAATTTGTTGTTGAGGTCATAACCGCCGTACAGGAAGGGGCCAAACAGGTTACCCGTCGGCCAGCATCCCGGATAACCGCATTCGGTTTGTGACTCGTTGGGCAGGTAGGAGAGAAAACTGGCGGCGCTGCCTGACGGTGGCGGCGGCGGTGACGTGGCCGTGCCGAACGGCGCCGAAAGGGCCCCCGTTTTCGTACTGGCGGCAATCGGCTGGACAAACGGCGGCGCCAGCGTCACGCCGAACGGACCGTTGAAGCCCGCGCCGGCGCTGGGCGAGAAGTAGCTGAACAGCTCGCCGCGATCGTAGTACATGCCGTAGCCCGCGCGCACGGTCAGTTTCGAAATGGGCGTCCAGGCGATGCCGAAACGCGGGGCGAGTCCCCACTGGTGCTGGTTGAGCAGGGAATTGCTGGCGCCCGCCGTGGCGGAGGTCGGGTTATTCCCCGCAAATTCCAGACCGGAGCCGGTGATGGTATCCGAGGCCGCATCGTAGGCATACAGGGCGGGGTCGAACGCCGTCAGCCTGCCATACTTCTCCGAGAGCGGCCCGTCGAAATCCCAGCGCAGGCCATAGGTCATCGTCAGGTTGCTGCGAAGCTTGAAGTTATCGTTGACATACGCGCCCGCCGTATCGGACCGGTAATAGCGGTTCGCTGAACCCGTGAAGGCTTCTCCGCTTTTCGGCTTCCCTTCCACAAAGTTAGTAAAGCTCGAGAAGTCGAGGAAATCCGTGTTCGTGTTGTTGTTGATGATATTGAGCTGCGTGTGGTACCACTGCCCGCCGACCGCGGTCGTGTGCCTTCCCTCCACCAGGTTCAGCGTGGATCCTAATTCCCCTTGATTCTGGTACATGCCGGCATTGCCAAAACTGGTGCTGGGGCCGAATTCCAGAGAAGCGGCACTGCCTGAGAACGGACTGGAGATTTCGAACTGAGGGAACGACGTCGAACCCAGCAGACTCATGCCCATCCCACTCGGAGTGAAGTCCGACCCCGTTGCCGCGTAAGCCCGCAGCCGCGTGAAGCCGGCGTGCTGCTCCCAGGTGACACTCGGGGACAGGATGATGGAGTTGGTGATGGAACCTACTTGGCTGCCCGCCGAAAGCTGCTGAGCGAAGCCCAGGAGGGAACCGACGGCGCCAAACGGGTTCGTGGTGGGAGCGTCGTGAACGTAATACTTCGCCGACAAACGATCCTTGTCGCTCAACTGATAGTCCACATTGGCGATCCCCTGATCGACCTTTGACTTCGCGTTGGGCCCCTGTACGAAGCCATCGTAGCCGAGCTGACTGGCGGTTGTCTTATTGGTGATTTGCGGGCTCGGAATCAGATATTGTCCGTTCGGAAGCGTGGCCTGCAAAAGGTCCAGCGCCGCCGGATTGATCTGGCTGGCGGTGATCGTTTTGCCGTAGGACGAGTGGATCATGGTGACGATGCCACCCGCGCTGCGGTCGCCGGTCAGACCCAGCGGCACCTCTTCTTCCCTGGTAGCGTCCAACGCATCGGCGACGCGAACCCCCTGGTAGGAGAGGAAGTAAAACAACTTGTCCTTCTTGAGAGGGCCGCCGAGCGTGGCGCCGAACATGTTGCGATTCAAGAAGGGGACCTTGCTGGTAATCGCCGGCGACGCATTCCAGAAGAACGGCGCGGCGTTCATTTCGCTGTTCTGCCACTGCTCCCACGCCGTCCCGTGAAGCTGGTTGCTACCCGACTTGGTCAACACGCTGATGTGCGCGCCGCTATTGGTACCCTGCGATGCGTCATACATGGCGGCATTCACGGCGATCTCCTGGATCGCGTCGGTGGGAGGCGTGGGCAGGGCTTGGCCAATGGCGCCGTACACGGAGTTGGTTTGAATCTCGCCACCCGCGCCGAAGCTCTCGCCCGTGTTCAGCACGAAGCGGTTCTCGCCCACCGAGCTGGTGGAGTTTCCGTTGAACAGGTTGTTGGTGCTGACGCCGTTCAGCGAGAAGCTGTTGCTGGTGTCGCGGTTTCCGTTGGCGAAGATGGCCTGATTGCCCAGACCGGCGTTGCTACCGGCGCCGCTCAGAAAATCCGCGTGAACGCCCGGCGTCAGAATCGCCAGTTGCGTGAAGCTGCCGGTGCCGAGCGGCGTGTCCTGAATGGTGAGCTGCTCGACCACGTAGCCGTTGGTGGCGTCCGTCTGGTTCATGAGCGCCACGGCCGTAACCTCCACCGTGGTGCTGACGGCGCCGACCTTGAGGCGCCCGTCGACCGTCGTGGTCCGGTTGCCTTGAACCAGAACCCGGGTGTGGGTCTCGGTCTCAAAGCCGCTCTTCGTGAAGCTCAACTCGTAAGTTCCGACGGGAAGATTGGAGATGGAGTAGGATCCGCCGGAGTCCGAGTGCACCGGCACCTCGAGATTGGTGGCCACATTGTGCGCCTTCACAACGGCATCGGGTACGGCGGCACCCGAAGAATCCAATACCGTCCCCGTAATGGCTCCGACGGTGGTGGACTGGGCCCATGCGGGCGAAACCCAACTGAGGCTCAGCCCCAGGGCCGCAAAGGCCAGAAACAGATTTACAAACCGCCTATAGGAAATTTTTTTGTTCATGCCCCTCAACGCTCCTTTTCGGTCTGAGTTTGACCGGGATCCCCTCCCGGGTGAACCCCGCATCTTGGAGTCGTATCTCGCTCGTTAATAATCGCATCCGCCTTTGAAAGCCGCTCCGGCATCATGCTGGCGGAATGAACAGGCGCCGGCATTTTCGCTTGCCGTCTTCCCTGCGCGTTCCGCCATCTCGCCTCTGAATCTAAACTGGGGCCTGTAAAGGTTGCATTCTTGAATGTCAACCCTTGTTCCTCTCACACACTTCCGAAATCCTGTCGCTCTTGGAGGACCCTAATATTCGCAACCTCGCGTCCAAACTCCTGGAAATCAAAAACTGCTGTAAGTGCCTGAAATCGAATAAGCAAATTGTCCATGCCCCTGTCCCGCCCCACTTGGACTATGAGATATCGTAGGAAAACTCCGTTTCTTCATACCATGAAGGCCAAACAAGAAGCCCGCGTTACACAAATGTTTTTTGTTCATTTCAGGAATACAGGGGTTCCCATCTAGTTTCGATGCGAAGCTTTCCATCTGGAACTCGCACCAATTCGTGGACGATAAGTGAGCGCCTATACAGATCCTCCACTCTCGACGGCGGGATTTTGAAAACACAAAACCCACCCCGCGTCGAATCTCTCGCCCGAGGTCCATAAAAACTGCTTATCTCGCTTACAACAACTTCTTTGGGTCCGTATGCCGACTCTACGGGGGTTTTTTTACTACGAATCCACCTAAAAGTAAAGCCCGCCTCCTGAAGGTGGCAAGAAGGTGGCAGAGTTGGCTATGGTGCGAGGCCAGTAAGAGCAGTAGGCAGTAGGCACTTCAGGTGCCAGGTGTCAGGTGTTAGGTGTCAGGTTCTAGGTGTTAGGGGCTGGGTGCTGGAAATAGTAAAGGGTGAATTGTAAAGGGTAAAGTTAAGGTATTATGGTACTTATTCTTTTAGCCTTCACACCTCACTATTCCCCCCATCCCCCTGACACCTGACACCTGAATGCGCTACACCACCCGCTCGCAGAGTATCACTTTCTCCTGATTATCTATTTCCCGCAGGCGCACTTCAATCACTTCCGTGTCCGAGGTTTGGATAACCCGCCCCA
>Ga0326728_10025085_pt1 | contig 10717 bp, 10 predicted proteins | sample MB3enrmetagenome_FD_207602 | JGI IMG/M metagenome (GOLD analysis project Ga0326728, IMG submission 207602) | Lab enriched peat soil microbial communities from McLean, Ithaca, NY, United States - MB31MN | ecosystem: Environmental > Terrestrial > Soil > Wetlands > Peat | place: USA: New York...
AAACTATACATTGAACATCAGCATGACCGGCCTAGCATGGCGAAGCAGCAAAGCCTCGGACTTTAGTCCGAGGTTGCTTTACTTTATGGTTATACCTCAATCAATGAGTAAGTTTCCTGAGAGTATAGTAAGTGTTAAGTGATGAATAGTAATAGAAGATTAGTTTTGATTGCCCATAACCTGCGCAGCAGCCACAATGTCGGTTCATTGCTGCGAACCTGCGACGGATTAGATGTAGATAAAGTCTACTTAACCGGCTATACGCCCTATCCGCAATCAGACAACGATACCAGGGTTCCATATTTGGCACAGCGAATCGATAACCAGATCCATAAAACTGCTTTAGGGGCAGAAAAAAGCGTGCCTTGGGATCATAGTGATGAAATTAGCCCGCTCTTGCTAAAATTACACGCTCAAAATTATGTAATTTGCGCTCTTGAACAAACCCCAAAATCAATCCAGCTGCCTGATTTTATCCCTCCCCAAAAACTGGCAATAATAGTCGGCCGGGAAGTCGAAGGGATTGAACCAGAAATCATCGCTGCAGCCGACTCCGTCATAGAAATACCAATGCTCGGAACTAAAGAGTCCTTCAATGTAAGTATCGCTGCAGCCATAGCGCTTTACTGTTGTCGATACCACAACTTGCCAGTCAAAACATAAACATGTTACATTGTATAAGTTGTTATGGTTTTAAATACAAAAACAAAAAAACCGGCTCCTAGTCACTACGTCAAAAAACGAAACGGCTCTCACCAGAAGCATAGCCATCATTTTATGAAGACGTACTGGCCGTACCTACCGCTGTTTGTAACAGTGGGTCTATTGGTTATCATTGCCGGAGCCCGAGTACTGGGAATAACTGGAGCAATTATCGGCAGCATAAGCGTAGCTTTGGCCGGGATTAGCTTTATTATTTAACCCCATTACTTTACGCGCACATTATCAGCGCCCACCAGTGTCTGCAGTTTTTCTAGTGTTTCAGAATCATCGGTAATGCTTATAGGTAGTTTGATAATTTGTCTGCTTTTGTCTGGGCCTACAATTAAGACTACTTCCGTTTTACCCGGATAGGCATCAAGCGTGTTTTTTAGCGACACCAGAACCTTCTGGTCATCTGAGCTTTGTAGACGGATATAAATACGAGGCTGATGCTCGGCTGGCTCGCTTATAGTAGTCTGTTCCGCCACCATAACTGCCGCCGTAGCAGGCTTATGCTCTACTGGCGGCTCAGTCTTTTCTGAAGGCTTGTAATTTTGAGCCTCTTCCAAGGTAACTTCACGGGCATCATCTATGATTGCTTTAACTTCCGATCCTCTGTGGCCATCACGGTCTTTGCTGGATACTTTGGCATGAGCCAAAATTACCCTGTCACGCTCCCATAGTTTCATTTCTTTTTGATAAATACTCGGAAATACGACCAGTTCTATTTCACCGCTGCGGTCTTCCAGCTTAACGAATGCCATTTTCTGTCCATTTTTTGTAGTAATCTCCCTGGTATCATTTATAACGCCGCCAATCGTTACTGTCTTGCCGTCTTGTTCCGGTTTAAGTTCGCCAAGCGGCGTCACTTGGTCGTTTAAGAACGTCTCGTACGCAGCCAGCGGGTGCTGGCTTAGATAAAGACCGATTAGTTCCCGCTCCCACTGCAGCTGTTCACTCAAAGTGCTGACTTTGTCTGGGGTAGACATAACAAGCCGCGCTTTTATATCAGCTTCATTCAAGGTACCGCCGAATAAGTCAGTTTGCCCCAAAGAACGGTCTTTTTGCGAACGGGTAGCGTAAGCCAATATGGCATCCAGGTTAAAAAGCAGGGTCGAACGGTCATAGTAACGATCAAACGCTCCGGCTTTTATTAAGCTATCAAGAACCTTTCGATTGACGATCCGCACGTCTACCTTGGCAAAAAAGTCCTCTAGACTGGTGAATGAGCCATCAACTTCACGCGCAGCTAAGATCGCTTCTACCGCACCGGTACCAACGTTTTTAATAGCGTTCATGCCAAAGCGGATCTGATTTTTATTACCAGGTACAACAGCGAATTCGACAAACGATTCGTTAACATCCGGCGGTAATACATCAATCCCCATATGCTGGCACTCGGTAATCTCAATAGCCAACCGGTCAGTATCATTATAATCACTGGTCATTAGAGCAGCCATAAAGGCGGCGGGATAATGGGCCTTGAGGTAAGCTGTCCAATAAGCTATCTGGGCATAGCAAGTAGCATGAGCCTTATTGAAAGAGTAGTCGGCAAAGGGCTGGATCTGGCCCCATAGCTGTTTGGCTTCCTTCTCAGTCAACCCCTGCCGTTTGCAGCCTTCTATAAACCTTGGTTCTTCCGCCTCCATAATGTCACGTTTCTTTTTACCGATGGCTTTACGTACCAGGTCGGCTTCGCCGGGGCTATAGCCAGCGACCAACTGCAGTAACTTAATGATCTGCTCCTGATACACCATAACCCCATAGGTGTCGCTTAAAATCGGCTCCAGTGATTTATGGAGGTACTTAATCGAAGCCGGATTGTTCTTCCATTCAATGAACCGCGGAATCTCCAGCATCGGCCCCGGCCTATACAGGGCATTCATAGCGATGATGTCTTCAAACAAGGTCGGCTTAAGTTCTTTTAGGTATCGTTTCATGCCAGCCGATTCTAGCTGGAAGACCCCAGTCGTATCAGCCCGTTGTAACAGTTCAAAGGTTTTAGGGTCGTCATTAGGGATCTCGTCAAGGCCGATGTCCGTTTTGTAGACCTTACCAATAATCCTCAGGGCATTTTTAATAGTTGTAAGGTTGCTTAAGCCCAAGAAGTCCATCTTTAACAGGCCTAGTTCATCAATCGGGCCCATCGGATACTGCGTAGCAATTACCCCCTTTTGGGCCCTTTCTAGCGGAACATAATTGACGATGTCTTCCGGTGTTATAACTACCCCGGCCGCATGGACGCCGTGCGAGCGGATTGTTCCTTCCAACTGAATGGCCAGGTCAAAGACTTTTTTAGCCGTCTCGTTTTGCTCGTATTCCTGTTTGAGGTCACTGCTCTCCTCAATCGATTTCTTAAGTGGGCTATGCCGCCCCTGTGATGGCGGAGGAACCATTTTTGCCAGCCGGTCGGCTTCGGCATAAGGCACTTGTAGCACCCGGGCTACGTCACGGATAGCATTGCGTGCCGCCATCCGGCCAAAGGTTACAATGTTGGCCACTCTTTCGTTGCCGTATTTCTGCACGCAATACTGTATTACCTCGTCCCGACGCGTATCCTGGATGTCAATATCAATATCAGGCATACTGATACGCCCTGGGTTTAAGAACCTTTCAAACATCAGGTTATACCTCAGCGGGTCTATTTCAGTTATACGAGTAGCGTAAGACACAATCGACCCGGCAGCCGAACCACGCCCCGGCCCGAACACAATACCCTGGTCTTTCCCCCAACGAATAAAATCCTGAACAATCAAAAAATAACTATTGAATCCCATTGAATCAATGATCTTAAGCTCATACTCGGCTCGCTCGATAATTTCCGGCTTAAGTTTTTTACGTGACTCAGCAACCGACAGTTTATCCGCCGCTTTAGCATCAACCCCGCCATACCGCCAAGCCAAGCCGCGCCAGACTACACCTTCTAAATAACTTTTGTCAGTTTTGCCATCAGCTACAGGGAACTTTGGTATCAATATTTTGCCGAGCTCTATGCTAACATTGCATCTCTCAGCTATCTTGCGTGAATTAGTTATCACTTCAGGACACTTGTCTCCCCAGCGCTGGATAATCTCTCCCGGGGCTGGCACGTATAGCTCAAATTCTTTCAAGCTCATCCGGTTCGTGTCGTTTAAAAAGGCTCCTGTCTGCACACAAAGCAAAATTTCATGAGCCGTCTTGTCCTCGTGTTTAAGGTAGTGGGCGTCACAAGTCACCACGCATGGTATGCCAAGCTCCTTGCCCAGTTTAAGAACCTGTTCGTTAACTTTAGTCTGCTCATCCCACCTACTGGGATGCTCGGGATGACCATGATCCTGTACTTCAAGATAATAACGATCCCCAAAAGTCTCCTGGTACCACCCGGCAATCTCTCTGGCTTTATCAAGCTGTCCGATGCGGATGTTGTCGCCCAGCTCTCCGCCAATACAACCACTCAAAATAATCAAGCCCTCGTTATACTTTTTAAGTAACTCGTGGTCGATCCGCGGCTTATAGTAGAACCCGTCCAGGTTGGCTATAGTACTCAGCCGCATGAGGTTACGGTAGCCTTTGTTGTCTATCGCTAAAACTGTCAGGTGATAATACGACTTATCCTTCGAGGAATCCTTATCCAAATGTGTCCGCATGGCAATGTAAGCTTCCATGCCGATTATCGGTTTGATACCATTTCTGACGGCTTCTTTATAAAACTCGATAGTCCCAGATAGAGTCCCGTGGTCAGTTATAGCTACTGCGCTCATGCCCGATTCTTTAATAAAATCTATCAAAGCCGGCACTTTGGTCAGACCATCAAGCAAGCTGTACTCCGTGTGGTTGTGCAGGTGCACAAAGTCTTGCGGTTTTAGTTTTACCGAGCCATTTGCGACCATTAGCGTACTACTACTCTCACGTTTAATAAGCGTATTATAATAGGTTGGCTCGTTTTAGTGAGCCGTGGGTTTTACAACGGTCTAATTTCAAGATTAGTCGTTTGACGACTTTTTAAAAAATGATTGCAAGTGATGGATAACCTTGTTGGCTTCATCTATGACTTTTTGTAAATCTTTGTCGTCAGCTTCGCCGCTGCTGATAGCGCTAAGCAGCTCGTGGACTTTTTCTTCAATAACTTGGGCTTTCTTGGCCGCTGCGCTAAGTTCTGCTTTCGCCTGGCCCTTCAGTATGGTAATTTCAACTTTTGCCTCAGCCAGCACCTCTTCAATTTCCTGCTGCAGTTCTTTTAGTTGTTCCTCACCAACGGCTACAGCTTTAGTGGCAACTTTTTTCATTTCTTCACGGGTTTTCTTGCCGCTTTTTGATGCCATCAAAAGACCTGCCGCGTAACCAGCGACTGCCGCTATAACGGTTTTGAATATAGCCCCTCTCTTGGTTCGTTTACTCATAGCTAGTCCTCCTTGGTTGTCCTTTTGACTGCTTTGACAATGTTGCGCAACAGCCTGACTAGAAAAAAAGGGCCAGCAGCCTGACGGAAAACCTCACCAACCGATTCGGCCGAATCGACAACTTTTTCGGCTTTCTGGGTTATATGTTTAACATCACGCAGTATGCGGATTAAAATTACACTGAGAACAATACAGACCGCTAAGAATATACTTAGAACACTGGACTCAATTATTACTAATATTTTTAAAGCTTCATTCATACTTAGCCTCCATTATACTGCTATTAATTAACTATAGCGAGATTGTTCTTAGATAAGCCTTGAAGTCCTTATTTAAATCTTTGTGTTTCAGAGCAAATTCAACCACCGTCTTAAGGTATTCCAGTTTATTACCGGTATCGTAGTAGGTTCCTTTTTGAATCTCGCAAGCGTAAACAGGCAGCCCGTCGTCAATCATAGCCTGGATAGCTGGCTGAAGCATTAGCTCTTTCCCTGACTTAACCTTGCAGGCTATTTGTTCAATATAGCCAACAATCTCTGGTGCTAATAGATAGCCGCCAACACTGGCAAAATCAGAGGGGGCTTTAGATTTACCGGGCTTTTCAATAATCTTATTGACCTTCAAAAGATGATTGTCAACCTTTTGGCCGCCCACAATACCATAACGCTCATACTCCTTAGGTTGGGAGATACGTTTACAAGCCAGCACCGAGCCGCCGTTTTTCCGGTAAACATCAATCATTTGCTTTGTATGGCTAGGCTTAGCGACAAAAAACTCATCAGCGTAAGTGTAGATAAACGGCTCATTACTTACCAAGTGGGCAGCGCTGAGCACCGGCGTGGCGTTACCGTAAGGACCTTTCTGACGGATATAGATAAAGTTCGCGAGATCGGATATCCTCTCAATCTCTTTCAAATCTGAAAACTTTTTACCAATCCTCAGATTGTTTACAAGATCCTGGTTAGGAGAATCAAAGTGGTCTTCTATGTTGCGCTTATTGTAACCAGTTATAATAATAATGTCTTTGATGCCGGAAGCAACCAACTCTTCCACGACATACTGTATGATGGGCTTGTCAACCACCGGCAGCATTTCCTTTGGCATAGCCTTGGTCTGCGGCAAAAACCGCGTGCCAAACCCGGCTGCGGCAATTACGGCTTTGGTAACTACTTTTGGCATATACATTCGATAATACCACACGAAATCGCTCATCGTTGTATTTTGCTAACTTTTCAGTAAACTTAGACACATAATATTTAGAAAGGGTAGTGTTTTATGGGAGAAATATCGAACATAGTGGATGGTAGAAGAATACGAACCAGTGCTTTGGCTTTTGTCTTAAGTGTGGGTGGTTTAAGCTTAACTGGTTGTGGCGCTATCACTGAACATTCAAACACGGCGCATCTAGAACCTTGTGGTGGCACCGCTGCGTTTACGGCAAAGGGTAGTAATACTGCGCCTATAACCAGCATGCGTGACATGTTGCGCACAGCATCAGAAGATGTATCTACGCTATATAAACTCACTGGAATAGCAGGTAGCTCAGTTAAGTTAAGCCCTAATGCTAGCGGTGTTGTATCAGTTAAAAGTTCTGGCAATAGTCTGGATCTTGGGTTCAATTCAAATAACTTTGGAGGAGGGTACGATAGCTTAGGAGCTTACGATAGTATAGATTTCACCATTAGGCAAGGCAAACCTGATATTGCGCCTGGCTCTATAGCTTGTCTCGGCAATGATGGTAATATATACCCAAATGTTGCATATGTTAGCCTAGAAACCGCCATCAAAGAACTCAAAGCCTTGTCACAATAACAAGGTTTACTGAGCAGCAGATGCCTTGATATTATCGGCCCAGTTGCCGCTTTATGAGTTCTTGGGCAAGCTGCGGGTTAGCCTTGCCCCTGGATAGCTTCATCACTTGCCCGACCAAGAATTGGGCAGCCTTAGCTTCGCCGTTTTTAACGTCTTCTGCCGCTTTAGGGTTATCTAATATAACTTGCTCAACTATCTTAGCAACTTCAGCTTCATCGGAAACCTGTATATAGCCCTTCTCTTCGGCATATACAGCCACATCTTCCGGCACGACGTTGTCCCTCAGCAGTTCGGCCAACAAAGCTTTTGCGTTGGTAGAGCTAAGTTTGTTGGCCCCTACTAGTTCATAAGTTGCCAGATAGATCTTCAATCTCTCAACATCATTTAGGATGTCGACTACCTTTGTTTCGCGGTACAGAGGAATCTCCAGGTTAACAAACCAGTTTGAAAGGAACCTTGCCACATCAGGCTTATCGAGATTCATTTCAATCAACGGCAAGTAACTGGTCTGCCCTTCCTCCACTTCAGCATCAAGCAAGGTTTCAACACGTGCTTCGTCCAGTCCAAGCTGACTAAGGCGTTCCCGCCACTCATGAGGCAAGGCTGGCATCTCGGCTTCAATTTCCTCAATATACGTTTCGTCCAGTATAACAGGCGGGACATCGGGATCAGGCATATAGCGGTAGTCGTCTGCGTTTTCTTTGCTGCGTTGTGAAAACGTTTTTTGTTTGGCATCATCCCAACCGCGTGTTTCCTGGACAATCGCTTCGCCTTTTTCAAGCAGTTCGATTTGGCGATTAATTTCATAATCAACATCTTTTTCGACCGCCCGGAACGAGTTGATGTTCTTGGTCTCGGTCCGTGTTCCTAACTTGCCTGGTTCTTTACTGACACTAACGTTGACGTCAAAACGCATATTGCCGTAATAAAGGTTGGCGTCTGAAACACCAGCATATTTCATCCTAAGATATAGTTCTCGGACATAAGCTTTAGCCTCAGCAGAAGAATGCATGTCAGGTTCGCTGACAATTTCCAGCAGTGGTGTACCGGCTCTGTTTAAGTCAACTAGGCTGTAGTCCTTATTGGTTGGATGGACACTCTTGCCGGCATCGGCTTCCAGGTGCGCCCTGGTAATGCCTATCTTTTTCTTGACGCCCACTACCTCAATCTCCACACTGCCACCTAAGATAATCGGCTGGTCGTACTGCGTGATCTGGTAGCCCATAGGCAAGTCTGGATAAAAATAGTGCTTGCGATCAAACTTGCTAAAAACCTGCGGCCTAGTGCCAAGCGCAAAGGCAGCCCGCATAGCCAGGTGTATGGCTTCCTGGTTTAATACCGGTAAAGCTCCGGGCAAGCCAAAGTCAATGTGATTTACTAAGGTGTTAGGCGCCGCATCCCTGGCATCATTGTTGGCAGCAGAAAACAATTTAGTCTTGGTTTTAAGCTGAACATGGCACTCAATGCCTATTGTTGCCTTGTACTGATCACGGATTTCCTTGGTAATCATTTAAATAGAGCTCCTAGGTCTTTAAGGGCTTGCCGCAAACCAACTAGAGCCTGTTGGACGTCACGTTTATACAGTTTGGCATCTGTATCTTCCTCATGCACCAGACGATTGCGTAACTTATGGCCAAACCAAACCCCGTCATTATTGGTAAAGTCATGCTGGGCAGATACTAACCGTTCTCCCATAGTCTTACCCTTGTAGTGGCGGCGCTTAAGGGCATCGTCAAGCAGCTTATCGGCATTAATTACGGCTAGCGGCCAAGTGTTTTTGCTGCTGCAGAGAGCTTGAGCCTCTTGCCAACGTTTCTGAAAATAAGCTACATTGATCTTTCTGAGTCGATGACGAATTAGCAAGCCTGCCAGCAGCAATACAACGACCAATACTATCAGCCCGATACCTCCTACTAGAATATGGTTATGCATTACGAGATTACTCCTTCGACAGCTTTGGCTAGGCTTAATAACTCACGGTCCTGATGCTGGGCAGCCATCAGTTGCAAACCAACCGGCAAATTATCAGCCATGCCGCATGGTAAACTGATCGCCGGCATACCAACTAAACTCGGACCGACTGTCATAACATCAGCAAGATACATCTTGAGCGGATCGCCTATGTTCTCGCCAATCTTAAAGGCAGTGGTAGGCGCTACGGGGCCAACCAAAAAATCCACTTTCTTAAATACTTCATTAAACTCATTAATAAGTTTTGTGCGCACTGTCTGCGCCTTTTTATAATAAGCATCGTAATAGCCGGTTGATAGTACATAAGTGCCCATCATAATACGACGTTTAGCTTCTTTGCCGAATCCAATAGCACGGCTCTTGGAATAGCTTTCGTCAAGATTTTTGGCTTCCGGGAAGCTGTAGCCATAACGCTGGCCGTCATAGCGCGCCAGGTTACTGCTAACTTCAGCTGGTACAACAATGTAGTACACCGCTAGCGCTAGAGGTAAACTAGGCAGACTAACTTCAATAATATTGGCTCCGGCAGCTTCAAGCTTTTTAATCGCTTGTTCAAGTTGCGTTTTGACACCAGCCGCTAGCCCTGTCCCCATAAATTCTTTAATAACGCCTAGCTTTACATTTTTAATGTCAGCAGCCAGATCGGTGTAGCCGGCAGTTTCACGTTCTATCGTGGTCCCGTCAAGCTCATCGCGGCCAGCCATGACATCAAGCACCAGCGCAGCATCTTCAACAGTATTAGTCAGCGGCCCAATCACATCCGTACTGCTAGCCATGGCCACTACCCCTGAACGTGATACCAACCCATAGGTCGGTTTATAACCTATACACCCGCTATAACTAGCTGGCAACCGGATAGACCCGCCAGTGTCAGTCCCTAGAGCAAATGGTGCCATATCAAGCACTACGGCAGCCGCTGATCCGCCCGAGCTGCCCCCTGGAACACGGGTTTTATCATGAGGGTTTTTAGTCGTAAAGAAATCGCTATTCTCGGTCGATGAACCATGGGCGAAGGCGTCAAGATTGGCTTTGGCAACACAAATTGCCCCCTCGGCCTCTAGCTTATTAATAACTGTTGCTTGGTATGGGGCGATAAAACCTTTCAAAATATTACTAGCAGCTGTTGTTTCGGCTCCAAACACCAGAAAATTATCTTTAGCAATAAAAGGTACACCAGCTAACCGGCCAACTTTTTTATTGGTTGCAACGTCTCTATCGATGGCCGCTGCCCGTTCAGCAGCCCGTTCGTCAAGCGTAACTATTATGGCCTGATAATCGGCTTTTTCTGCAATGGTTTTAAGTGACTTTTTAACAAGTTCACTGACTTTAAGTTCGCCGGTTTGAACCTTGGCGGCTAGTTCGGCAATTGGCAGCCACTGGCTCATTATTCTAACCTACCATCCTATTAGCTTTTATCTGGTCATCTTGCACTCGAGGTACATTCTTCAATAAGTCTTTTGGCTGATACCCATAGTCACGGATCTCATCAGGCCGCATTACATTAGTTAGACCCGTAACCTGACTAGTAGGCTCAAGTCCGGTTACGTCAATGGTTTGCAGTTGTTCGACATAAGCTAAAATTTTACTGAACTCACCAGCAAATTCATCAATCTCTTTATCGCTCAGATCAATTCGGGCGAGTCGGGCCAACTTCAAGACATCGTCACGAGTAATATTTGCCATTTCATAATAGTATAACACTTGGTTTGCCATTTGAGACCTCCGGCCTCTTAGATAAAAAATAATGTTACCGAGACAGTAGCGGATAGATAATAAATCGGGTTACCATAGTCTAACTATGACTATGAAATCAATTAACGAAATATTCAAGGACAATTTAACAAAATATTTAA
>Ga0326728_10025086_pt1 | contig 10716 bp, 10 predicted proteins | sample MB3enrmetagenome_FD_207602 | JGI IMG/M metagenome (GOLD analysis project Ga0326728, IMG submission 207602) | Lab enriched peat soil microbial communities from McLean, Ithaca, NY, United States - MB31MN | ecosystem: Environmental > Terrestrial > Soil > Wetlands > Peat | place: USA: New York...
GCCAGGTTCCTTCCGAGCGCTCGAGGGCGATGGCCAGCCCCGCGGCCTTGTTCTCAGACCACAGCACGTAATGCGCGCGAATATCGTCCTCGCTGTGGGTGTTCAGATAACGCGTGGGGAAGCCCTCGATAAAATCGGAAACTTCAGCCGTGAAGCGCGGCGCGCGGATGCGCGAGGTTTGCAGCTCGCGTGTGAACTCGTCGTAGCCGGCCAGGTAGGTGAGCCACAGTTGTTCCAGCCGCCAGGGCGTCATGGCCGTTGGATTCACCGCACTGATATCCGCCCAGGTGAGCAGGGTCAACATGCGGAGGCGCTCAACGGTGCCGATTCGCTCGGCCATGTAACGAGCCGTTCCCGGATCGATGAGGTCGCGCGAGTTCATGATGCCCGAGAGATCCAGATGATGCGCAATCAGGAACAGCACGGTTTCGCGCTCTGGTTGCGGCACGCCGAGGCGCTCCATCACCGCCGTGGCTAATCTGACCGATTCACCGGTGTGTTCGCCGGTGCCGCCGCCCTTGCCAATGTCGTGCAGCAGCAACGCCAGGCGCAGGACCTCCCATGACGCGGTCTCGTGAAGCAAGGTACGGAATTTTTGCCGGTCTGCGTCCTTAGAGTCGCGCAATTCCTCCAGCGATTCCAGCGTCACCAGGGTGTGCTCATCGACGGTGTATTGATGATAGAAATCGCGCGTGACCAGACAGTCGATACGCGTCCATTCGGGAATGAGCCGGGTGAGCAAGCCTGTCGAGTGCATGACGCGCAGAGCGGTGGCAGCGTGCGGCAGGGCGAGAAGCGCGCGCAGAGACGGCCAGGACGGTTGACGGTCCAGCCACATTCCGCCCAGTGCGGCGGTGATGCGGCTCTCGGTTTCCCGCGCCAGCCGCAGTTTGTGACGGGCGAGAAACTGCATCAGGCGGATGGGATATTCCGGGTCGCGCTCAAGCTCGAGCGGTTCGCGGAGGAGCACGCGCTCACGCGAAACGGTGAACTCTGAGTTTGACACTCGGCCGCGCCAGTCGCGGAATTGCGAGAAAAGGCCGAGGTCCCGGCGTTCAGAGGCTTCCATGGCCTGATTCGCCGCGCGCCAAATCTCGCGGGCGCTGCGATAATACTCCCGCATCCACACGGCCGGTTCGGCGGAGATCGCCTCCTGCAGATCGAAGCTGAGCAGGTTGGCGTCCCGGCCCATCGCCCGGTGGACGAAGAGACGGACCGAATAGAGGAATGCGGCGGCGGTTTCGGGAACGTAATCCGCGGGGGCCTCACGCAGCACGGTGAGCCAGCGGATGACATGCAGATCGCGCAGAGCGCCGGGGTGCTCCTTTACGTTGGGTTCGAGGTGATAAATGGTATCCGCGAACTTGTTGCGGCGCGCGCGGGTCATGCGGCAAAGCTGGTCCATCAGGACGGCCCGCTCGCGATGAAGGAACTTCGGCAGCTCGGCTTCCAGGCGGCCATGTCGCGCCCGGTCCCCGCACAGAAAGCGATGATCCAACACGCTGATGGTCAGCTCCAGATTGCCCTGGTGCAGCTCCAGGCAATCCTCCACGGTGTGAACCGACTGGCTCACCCGCAAACCGGCATCCCACAGGGCTTTCAGGAATTCCGAGATCGCCTCGCGCTGCTCTTTCGTTTCGTCCGGAGCCGCGTTCAGCAGCAGGAGATCGACGTCGGAATAAGGAAACAGCTCGCGCCGCCCGTATCCGCCCACGGCGACAACCGTCACCGGCGGCCGAATGTCCTGGAATGCCGCGGTGACAATCCGATCGACGTCATCGGACCGGCGGAGGAGTTCCTCGCGCCCGCCCTCCGGCGACCAGACCAGCGCCGGTGCGGCCGCAGCCGGTGAGAACTGAGGTCCGGAGGCGAATTGTGCCTGAGCTCGTATGTTCGGTGTCAGAGCGCGCCCTCTCCGCGCTCGTCGTTGCGAATACGGATGGCTTCGGCGACGTCGTAAACGAATATCTTTCCGTCGCCGATCTTGCCCGTCCTCGCAGAACTCAGAATGGTCTGGACGACTTCGTCGGACCGCGCCGTGGAAACCACCATTTCGATCTTCATCTTGGGCAGGAGGTCCACTTCATACTCCATGCCCCGATAGATCTCCTTGTGCCCTTTTTGGCGGCCATGCCCACGGACTTCGGTGATGGTCATCCCATCCACGCCAATGGCCTTCAGCGCGGCCTTGACGTCTTCCAGCTTGTGCGGCTGAATCACGGCTTCAATCTTCTTCATATGCTCACGCTTCGAGATTATAACCTTCTTCGCCGTGCAAGCTGAGGTCCAGACCCTCCTCCTCCTGCTCTGTATTTACGCGAACGCCGAGCAGCATATCGCAAATCTTCAAAATAACCAGAGTGCCCACCGCGGCCATGCCCCATGAAACGAGCACCCCAAAACACTGATTCAGCACCTGAAACGGGTTGCCATCCACCAGCCCCAGCGGTTTCCCGTTTAAGCCGTTATTGACCAGGCGGGTGGCGAAAACGCCGGTGAGGATGGCCCCCAGGGTCCCGCCGATTCCGTGGACGCCAAATGCGTCGAGCGTATCGTCATAACCGAGTTTTTGTTTCACCACCGACACCATGAAGAAACACGCGACCCCGGCCAGGAAGCCGATCACCAACGCGGCCATGGGCGTCACGAATCCGGACGCGGGCGTGATCGCGACCAGTCCTGCCACCGCGCCGGAAATGCCGCCCAGAACGCTGGGCTTGCCGTTTCGCACCCACTCCATCAGAAGCCAGCCGAGAACGGCGGTAGCCGTAGCAAAGTGCGTGGCCACGAATGCGCTGGTGGCCAAAGGCGACGCCGCGAGGGCGCTTCCGGCGTTGAAGCCGAACCAGCCCACCCACAGCATGCACGCGCCGATGAAGCTCAGCGTCAGGTTATGCGGCTTCATGGATTCGTCGGGATAACCGACGCGCTTGCCAAGGTAGAGGGCGGCTACCAGCGCCGACACGCCGGAACTGATGTGCACCACCGTTCCCCCGGCAAAATCGAAGCACGGTATGCGGCCCCCGAGGAAGGCGTTGAGAAGCCCGCCCTTGCCCCACACCATGTGTGCCAGCGGGAAATATACCAGCAGCATCCACAGCACCGTGAACAGGAGCATGGCGCTGAATTTCATGCGCTCGGCGTAAGCACCCGAAATCAGCGCGGGCGTTATGATGGCGAACATCAACTGATAAATCATGAAGGTCTGCTGTGGGATAGTGGGCGCATAATCCGCGTTCGGCGCCGCGCCGACGCCGTTCAGGAACGCGTATCGCAAATCTCCCAGAAACCACGACCCTTCGCCAAAAGCGAGACTGTAGCCCACAATCGCCCAGATCACCGTGACCACGGCCATCAGAATGAAGCTGTGCATCATCGTACTGAGCACGTTTTTCGGCCTTACCAGGCCGCCGTAAAACAGGGCCAGACCAGGCCCCGTCATCATAAGCACCAGAGCCGCGCTTACCAGCATCCAGGCGTTATCGCCAGCGCTTTGAGCCGACTTGACCGCAGTTTCCACCGCCGAGATGCGGGCTTCCGTGGCCGGTGGTATGGATTGAGCCCACGCGATTGTGGGCGCCAGCAACGTGAGCGCACACAGCAACAGGGCGGAAAGGTAGCGACTTGGCATACAGACCGATTATCGCGGTCGGCGCAAGGCGGGCGGAACCAGGAAAATTTTATCGGGGCGATTTGAATTTTGGAACTGCGGGGGGATGGCGGGCCGTTTTAGGCCGGCGAATGCAACTGGACCGGGCCTCCGCCCGAGAATTCAGCGCCAACAACGTACTTAGTCCCCTGGCGGCGGCAGAATCGCACGATAGCCTGGCCGGACATCTTCATGTCGTCGGAGCTGAAGCTGATGGCTGAGAGAGTATCTACGGGCTGAGGCACTTCCAGGCGGACGCCGGACTCGGAAAGGTCGAGAATGCGCACCATGGCCCAACGGCTTTGGCCAGTGCGGTCCGTCCACATGGCGCGGCCTCTGGCGGCACATTGAAGACGCTCATAGCGGCGGAGATTTGTGCGGTCCTTCATGACTTCCCAGGCCGCCCCCACGGAGAATCGACGCGCAGGTTGGAAACCCGGCCCACACCATCCCAGCTCAGCAGAACGCGTAGCTGGAATGGATGCCGCTCGATTCCAGCACGGCGGCCATTTTTTCCAGCGCCGATTTGTGAATCTGCGAAACGCGGCTTTCGTTAATTCCCAGGACGCCGCCGATTTCCTTCATGGTCATCTCATTGGTGTAATAGAGGACCACCACCTTCTGATACCGTTCCGGCAGGGCCTTCATGGCGGTGCCGAGCACGGTGCGCATTTGCGAACGGGCGCACAGATTGTCGGGGTGGGTTTCCGGTTTGCTGGGGAATTCGGGCGCGGGAAGGTCTTCGTGATCGTTGTTGCGGGCCGATGCCGAAACCAGCCCTACGTTGCGGAGGTCCATCATCATGTGGCGCCAGCGCTCGACATCCACGCCGATCTTCTCGGCCACTTCGCTTTCGGTGGGCATGCGCTGCAGGGTAGCGGCCAGATCGCGCGTCACCGCTTCCACCTGTTTGTGGCGGCGGCGCAGGTCGCGCGAGGCCCAGTCGAGCTGGCGAAGGCTGTCGAGGATGGCGCCCTTGATGCGATGTTTGGCGTAGCTGGAGAAGACTACCTGCTTTCCGGGGTTGAACTTCTCGGCGGCATCGAAGAGCCCCAGAACGCCGGCGTGGACCAGGTCGTCCAGTTCCACGTGCACCGGCAGATTCTCGTGAACCCGGATCGCGATCGCCTTTACCAGGGGCAGATGATCCAGGATAACGCGGTCGCGCCAGACTTTGCGGGCGGCCCGTTCTTTCTCAGTCTTGTTCGCCTTCATCGTGCTCACGAACCCTCTCTGCATTGTCATCGCGATTTCCCTGCTGCCTCATCCGAAGCAAACCTTAGTCCACTACTCAGTAACGCTGAGAATAGATCCAATCGTTTCGTAGCCAATTCGAGCTATGCGAAAAGTAAGTCTTGTAACTGAGGTACTTGGCCACTTAGTCCTGGACATTTCGATCTACTCTTCCTATCCCCGTCCGCCTGCCACCGGGCCTTACCAGTCTCGTTCTGAAACGCGCCCGCTCGGCCCGCATCTCGATTTGGGACGGCAGGTACCAAAATGAAACGCGCTATGGACCGCCCCGGCCTTACTTGCTATATCGGCAGCCTTAGGTGGTTTTAGAGTGAATTTACGATCGGTGCAGGGAAGACAGAAAGGTTTTCACCGCCATACCACCGAGAAAGATCCATACGGCGATACGCATCTTTCCCGTCAACGTGAAGGCGGCGAGCACGGCGATGCCCACCAGCGCCGCCATTGCGGGAAGCAGCCCTGGTTTTGTGGGGGCATTCATGCGTATGACCACTGGTACCCGACCGTACTCAGGTACCATCGTCGAACTCAGGGCCGGCGCTTTCCGGCAGTCACTTATTACCACCCAGCGTAGCGCAGACGCGATATAATCCCCGAATCGGACTAAACAGGAGCCAAACATGTCTGCCAATGCACTCAGCCCGGCCGCGCCGCCGCCGCAACCCACCGCGAACCTCAAGGAGGGCATTCTCGGGCTGCTGAACGTTTACATCGACCCGGTCAGCACCGCCCGCCGGGTCCAGTTGAAGTGGTTCTGGATTTATCCGCTGATCGTGCTGAGCATCGTCTCGGTGATTGTCCAACTGCAAATGGTGCCGTTTGCCATTCAGGCTATGCGTCTTGACCCGCCTGCCAACATGAGTGGCCTGAGCGGAGCGCAGTTGGAGAACGCGCTTGCCATGGCTGGGAAGATCACGACGATTATCGCTTATCTTCTGCCGGTCTTCATCCTGGCGATGACCGCAATCGCCGCCCTGCTGGTGATGGCCATGGGAGCCATCGTCGATGCAAAGGTGAAGTTCCAACATTTATTCAGCCTGCTGCTGACCTGTGGCATGATCTCCATGCTTCAGTTTGTCGCCAGCGTCATTGTGCTGAAGTCCAAGGGCCTCGACGATATTCAGAGCATGCGCCAGTTGCAGGTGCCGCTGGGACTTGACATTTTCGTCAACGCAACGGGCGCGCTGGGCGGGTTGCTCAACTTCTTTTCCATTTTCATGATCTGGTACATCATCATGCTGGGACTGACCTACTCGCATCTGGCAAAGGTCTCGAAGGGCAAGGCTTTCTTTGCCACCGCGCCTGCCTGGATTGTACCCATGTTGTTCGCTGTGGTCGGCGCGATGTTCCGTAAGTAAGCGGGGACCGCTACCCTCGATTCACTTACTACGACCCCGCTACAGGCGCTACGATAATCGGGGTCGACGTAGGCGCGTTCGAGCCGGCCTCGGGCTCAACCGTCACCGCTACTGCGCCGGTGGTCGCGAGGTCCACCGGGCCTTCGATGCTGTGGATGGCCGTGCCCGCTGCAGTAGCCGGGAACAATCCCGCGGGTTTCGGCGCGCCGCTCTTCGGAATCACCCACATCTCGTAGATCCTGCCTGGCGCAAGCTGTGGGAGCCGCGAAGCGATGAGCAGCACACCGCTGCGGGGATTCACGAAAACCGTGCCTTTGGGAGGCTGCTTCTTCTCCTGCCCGAAGACCACAGCTCGGGTGTCGGGCGCGTTGAGCACATCCAGCACCAGACGAACCCGGGCCAGCTCACGATCCGCCACGGCGACCTGCTGGCGTGCGGCGTCCAGCTCGTTGGAGATTCGGTAAGCCCTGACGCCGGACCACGTCACGGCCACCAGACACGCCGCGGCAGCCGCCCATGCCAGCCAGGTCCACGACCGGCCCGCCACGCCCATCCCCGCCAGCAGACGGGTACGAAGGCGGCGCGAAGGAGCGGTATCCGGGGTCAACGCCGCGAGCACAGCCACGTTCTGCGCGGCGGCGCGCTGCACACCGGTCTGGCAGACACCGCATCCGGTAGCCACATGCTGGGCAATCTCGGCGCGTTCCTCGCCTTCCAGGACGCCGAGCGCGTAGAGTTCATAAAGCTCGTGCATTTCCTCGTGGGTCACGCCACCGCCTCGCCCAGTTCCTGGCGCAACATCTTCAGAGCGGCGCGCACCCATGTTTTGACGGTGCCCAGGGGTTGCTTCAGCCGCTCGGCCATCTCGGTCTGCGACAAGCCCTCGTAATACGCCAGCTCGATCACCTCGCGCTGATTCGGGGTAAGCCGTTCCAGGGCATCGCGGATCATTTTCTGACGGTCGAGAGTCAGCAACCCGCTCTGCGCGCTGGCGAACAGCGTCGGCTGCTCCAGCAGATCCAGTTCAAAGGACCGTTCGCTGCCGCGGCCTTCCACCGAGCGCAGATAATCGATAGCGCGGTTGCGGGCTACGGTTAGAATCCAGGGGCCGATCGCCCCGCGCTGCCGGTCGAACACCGGGATGCGGTTCCAGACGCGCAGGAAGGTCTCCTGCACCAGATCCTCGGCCACGCCTTCGTTGCGCACGATGCGCAGAATGATGGAATAGGTGAGGCGGCCAAAGCGGTCGTACAGTACCGACATGGCGTGCGGGTCGCGGCGCTTCAGCCGGTCCACCAGTTCGCTGTCGTCCTTGAAATGGAGAACGGCCGATAGGACCCAGACCGCCACCGATACCAGGAAAGTATCGCTCATTTCCCCTGCCCGCCGAATAATTCTCCCATATTGCCCGCCGTTGTGCCCAGCCGCCGCGCAATGGCAGCCGCGTGCCGCAGTATCTGCGGGTCCTTGACGCCGGTGGCCACCGCCTTTTGAATCTCAAGGGACGCTCGCGGCAGGTCGCCCGTGGCGGCCAGAGCCCACGCGTAGGAGTCGATGGTGAATACGTCGTGACGTCGCGCGATCTCCTTCTCGGCGATGCGGAGGGCGTCGGCCGGGCGGTTGGCGAAGTCGATGTACCAGGCGATCAGCTCGCGATTGGCGTTGTCGCCCTTGTCCGATTCGGCGAGGGCCTTCCTTTCGAATTCCGCGAACACCGCGTTCGCTTCGGCTTTTTGTCCGGCCCGCGTCAGAGCCTCGCCTAGCGCGTACAAATGAGCCGCGCGTGGAGCCTCATCGCAGCGCTTCCTTTGGAGGATGACCGCCTCGTCATAACGTTGTTGCGCGGTGCGCACTTCCGCCAGCGCTGCCAGCCCGTCAGGATATCCGGGGAACACATCCAAGGCGGTGATGGCATAGTTCTCTGCCTTCGGCACGTCGCCGGCCAACAGGTTCAGGCGTGCCATTCGCACCAGCAGCTCCGCCCGGGTTTGCGTTTCCTGGCCGGGCGTGAGATCGTAAGCCATTCGAGTCACCTCCATCGCCGGTGCGATGTAGCCGAAAACCTCGCGCAACTCGCCCGCAACGGCGAGGCCAGCAGCGTTGCCTGGCCGGATTCTCAGCATCCATTGCGCCGCCGTCGCCGCTTCTTTGTAATTGCCCAACTCTTCGCTGGCCTCGGCCAAATACCCGTAGATGACGATGTCGTCGGGCGTTTGCTTGTTCAGCCGGGTGGCCAAATCCAGAGCCTTGGCGAACTCATGCTGTCCCAGCAGCACTCGCGTCCGCACCTTCAACCCATCGAAATTCTCCGGAGCAATCGCGAAGGAACGAGCGAGTGCCTCGCCGGCTTTCCGGTAATACCAGGCATCGCACGTCTCCCGCGCGCGCCGCGCGAGAGCCAGCGCCAGATCGTTGTAGTACTGATAAGCATCGGGGCTTTTCGCGATCTGTGCCTCGGCTACGCGAATGCCAGCCTCAGCGGGAGTCTCCGCATGCACCATCGATGACAGGCAGGTTAGGACGAGTAAGAACAAAAACAAGCGATTCATGTTGACTCTGGAGTATGGGGCAGGATTCTCCGCCTGCCCCACGGTGGATCGTGCTAATTGACCGGGCAGATGCTGCCGGTCAGGACGGGGCATCCCGGAAGGCCGGGGCCCGCGTCGTGTGCGCTGTTCCGTCCGCTATTGGCGGGAGCGACGAACGGGAACGTCGCCGACGGGGCCACCGCCGGTGTGTTAACGCCATCGCCGATTGGCGTTCCATACTTGGTGGCGCTCACCAGAATGCCGGCAACGCAGCGGGCCGCGATGTCCACTACGTCGTCAGTCAGGCGGCGGCCATTCGGGAATCCACCGAAATCTCCTGCCAGCACCGCCAGGCGCTTCACGTTGGCGGCGGCAGTTGGCGGAATACCGGTGTTAAGCCGCAACAGGTCGGCAATGGGACCAGCATCGCCAGGGCCGCAACCGGGGCAGATGGGCGCCTGGTACTGCACCAACGGAAGCAGATCGGTGCGCGGCCCGGAAGGCACGGGAATTCCGATCGAGGAGAAGATTGTCGCCAGCAGCGGATTCAGGAAGAAACCGGCAAACTGCGAGTCATGCCACGGGTCGTCCGTGCTGAATTTGTCCTTCGAGCCGGTGCCGATGATCAGTTCGTTGATCAGCGGATTGCCCATGCGCTGCACCTGCGCCCAGGTGGTTCCAATTTCTCCGAAGCCCGGCACAACGTTGGTCTGCTGTCTCGAGGTGGTTCCCCAGGTGCCGATCACGGCTTGCTTGTCTCCTGCCGTGTGCGTTTGTCCATCACTGGTCAGCCAGGTGATGGGAACCTCGAGCACGATGGTGTTGACGTTGTAACCGGCCAGCGTGTTCGGCGCGTAGTTGTTATGGTCATCGGCGTCGACGGCGGCGCTCAGCACTCCGCCGCCAGCAGCCTGGCGGAAATTCAGCGAGTCGAACGCGGCGCCCAGGTCGATGAAAAACGGATCGGCAATAGTGCCCGCGAAGACGCGCGCGTCACTGGTCAGACTGTACACGCCCTGCTGCATCAGCGCCGGGTAATTGGGCATGGTGCGTGGCCCCACATTGGTGGGCACGGCATAGAGTGTCTGTCCCGCGCCCAGGTTGGTGGTCTGTCCGCTCGCCATCACCATGGTGACGGTGTAGGTCTGGCTCAGGCTCAGGCCCGCGGCTCCCGGCCCGCTCAGCGCGGTAATGGGCGGAATTCCGGCGAGGTTGCCGACGAATCCGGTGAACACGCCAGGCTGACCGATGGTGGTCTGAAAGCGGAACTGGAAGGTCACGTCGGGATGGCCGTCGTGGTTGTTATCGATCTTCATCTCGTACAGAATGCCCGGGTCGAAGGGAAAGTAGTTGGGGCCGTTGGAAGGTTCCAGAAACGGGTCCACATCCAGAATCATGACCACGCGATCCGGGTGTTCGGGGCTAACGAACGCGAACCAGTCGGTGATATCGGCCTTTTGATCGAGCGCGGTGATAGGGGCCTCGCGGTGACTGGCCGCGAATACTTGTGGCGAAACGGCCGCCAGCGTTGCCAGAGCGATGGCAACACCGGGCCGGAGCAGCAATTGCTTCATCGGGTTCTCCTCTTTTGCCGTGAATGGCATCACCTCCTGTACGAGGTTCGCCGCAATTTCGGATTTGCCCGGACGATTTTTTACAATTTGCGCAGCACGCGGCCACGGTCGGCGGGTGTCATCTTCTCGCAGGCATAGCGCAGCATTAGACGGGGCGCGTCCGGCCAGCCTGTGAGTAGTGTTACCGTTTCACGAGGCCGTCGCGGATACGTTTCCTTGAGCAGCCAGCCCACTCCCTTTTGCACCATGTCGTCGGGATCGTCACGCAGCATGCCCGCAATGGCGAAGATGGTCTCCGTGTTTCGCCCATGCTTCCCTTCCTGCAGCAGAGAAACCGCCGCGGCGCGCCTCTT
>Ga0326728_10025090_pt1 | contig 10714 bp, 7 predicted proteins | sample MB3enrmetagenome_FD_207602 | JGI IMG/M metagenome (GOLD analysis project Ga0326728, IMG submission 207602) | Lab enriched peat soil microbial communities from McLean, Ithaca, NY, United States - MB31MN | ecosystem: Environmental > Terrestrial > Soil > Wetlands > Peat | place: USA: New York...
GCTGCCGGCCGGCTGGAAAGTGACATTCAAGCCGCCATCGGTGGAGCTGACCGGCGGGAAGTCGAATTTCGCGACCCGATTCAGGTCTCGTAGGGGCCCTCCCCAAGGGCACCCACGAGGGGTGCCCCTACGAGACGTGTGAAATGCGTACTCAAAAGGACAAGAATTTACGGCATTGCAGCATGCCGTGGAATCTTCAGACCCGGGAGGAAAACTTCATGAAAAAGAAAAGGACGCAAATCGGGCTGTCGTCGCCTGAACCGGGGGCGGGCACCGTCAGGGAGCGCGCCCTGGCCCACATGCAGAATCTGATGCGCACGGCCACCACGGTAGGGGCGGGAATCGTCCTGGCCGCCGGGGCAACGGGGCAAACACAACGGCGCCCGCAGGTCGTCGATCCGCCGCCTCCCCCTTCCTGCCTCGGCGGATGCGAGAACCCGGACGAACTGCTGATCCGCGGGTGCCTCGACCAGTACAATCATTGGGTGAAATCGGGCACGCAGTGGACCCTTCATTTGAGCCTTATGGCCCGTGGGGGACCCAACCGGGTGAATTTTGCAGGGCTCAAGCGCGAAGCCATCAAGGTGTCCGGAGTATCGATCAAGGATATGAAAGTGCTTGCCGGGACTCTGGATTTAGTCCTCGTGGCAGGCGTTCGGAACCCCAAGGCCACTTTGCAGTTCCCCGCCCTGTGCAACGACAAGCAGATCACTCTCGTGGTCGTCCTGGACCTCAGTAAGGCGCCCGTGGAGAATGGCCCAGTCCCCGTCAAGATGGGGAAGTGAGCTGGGGACAGGTAACCTCGAATTGATTTCTAGTTTTAGGTGGGAATCACCATGAAGAAGAACACAGCTCCGAGCCCCCTGCTTGCACCCGAGTATGCGACTCCTACAGTTCGAGAGCGCACCCTGGCCCACATGAAGAATCTGCTGCGCAACTCTGCAAAAATGGGGGCTGGAATAGCCTTCGTTTACGGGGTTGCAACCCAGGGGTGCAAGAAGCCGTTTATAGTTGACCCGCCTCCACCTCCGCCAGAAGGATCGTGCAAGAATCCGGATTTCTCGCTCGTCCAAAGAGCCCTTGACGGCAAGGCGAATTGGGTGAAGGCAAATAGGAAGTGGGCCATCGCGCTCAACCTTGGGTTCAAGTGGGGTGTGGCTGACCTCAGCTTTATGGCATTCAAGAAAGATGAGATCCAGGCATCGGGGGCATCCATTGAGCCCATGTATGTTCCGACCTCTGGTCTCGAATTAGTCTTGTTGCCAATCCGGGGAAGGACCGAGATCGAATTGAATTTTCCGGTTCGGTGCGAGGACAAACTGGTACCCCTCCAGCTCAAGCTCGACCTAAGCAAGCCGCACAAGAAAAATGGCGATGTCCCGGTTGAGTTGGTTAAATAGGGGCGGCCCTCGTAACCGCGGTCCCACAGCGAAACGGGAACCCCGATCGTGAAGCCCGCAAAGCGGGCGTAAGATCGTAGCCCATGGCGTGAGCCGTGGGAAAGGCGGTCCCCCCACCCCCACCAAGCCCCGGAGGGGCGAAAGAAATCCCGGCCAATGGTAATGCCCGGACGGTATTTCCCCTTTCCTTACGAATCGGGCGCGGTGCCGGAGTCATCGTCCGGCTGGGTGATCGGGGGATCTTGCGAGTCAAGAGCCGCAGACCTCAAAAACGGAGGTCCGCGCTACGATCCCATCCGGAGCGCCCAACGCCGCGAGCGAAGCTTTGGAGTGCGGCAGCTTGCTGCCGCTTTTTCCCCAACCAGCTTGCTGGCTGGGACTTGTAACCGCAAAAAGGATTCGAGAAAAACCTTCGGGTAGTGCCGGCGATTCAGTTTCCGCAAGCAAGCTTGCGGGCAGGAAAGCGGCAGCAAGCTGCCGCACTCCAAAGCTTCGCTCGCGTAAATCATCCATCGTTGCGATTGATAACGCCGCGGCAATTGGCGTGGCCGCACAGGCAACGCATGGTTTCGTCGGTTTCGTCGTAATTGTAGTCGATGGTCAGTTCCTCGCCCTTGCCAATGGCGCGCAGACTCATATAGATAATATGGCCCTTCATAATGCGGGAGATCAGGTTGGGCTGGCAGGAGTGATTCACCAGCTCCGCTCCGGAGCCTCCCACTCCGCCGTCGAGGGTCCAATGCTTGTCGAGGACGAACAGGTAGGGGGTGCTTCCCCGGCGCCTGGCCTCGCGCGGCCCGATCTTTTCGCCTCGATATTCGATCACCTTGCGGTTGGCCGGGATGTCCTCATCCGCGTAAACGCCCCAGCGGTGAATTTTGGATTCGGCGGCCCGCAGGCGATAACAGCAAAATCTGGGGTCAATGACAGGAGTAACAACTGGATCGGTCTTCGACTTGGCCATAAAGCAAAAACCTGGCGCCTCCTTGCGGGAATGTGAGCCTCTTACCCTACCATATCTAAAGGGAATTTCGTAGGGCGTTATACGACCTTGTGGCATCGGATAGATGGTAGCCGCGGTCAGCGCTTTCCTGACCGCGGGTTCTTCTGGCCAATACGTTATTCTGCGACAAGGTTCGGGCGCGTCGATGATTGACGGTGTGCGGAGGAGAAAAGCCCACAGTCAGGAATTCGCTGACTGTGGCTGCTTGACCTCCTGTGCGGATGAGGCGGGACCGCCGTAGAGGAACCAGCGCCAAAGGGTGTCCACAATTTGGGCTTGCAACCTCGTGCTTCCGGCGCGCTCTCTGGCCAACCGCTCAAATTCGGCGCGGGCATAAGCGAGGCGTTCTTTAAGGCGTTGGTGGAGGTTTCGGCATCCTTCCTCCGTGGTGGGAATGGAAATGGGGCCGCGGTACCCGGCTCCCACAAATTCTGCCAGGAGTTCAGCCTCGGCCCGGCTGTCACATACGATGGCAATGGGGGGATTCTTGCCGAAATAGAGCGTGGTCGATTCGAACATGTTTTCCGCCGCCGGAAGCCTGAACTCTCCCTCCGGGATCTCTACCTTCTTTTTGGGATTACCCATTTTTGTCCTCCGTCCAGGTTGGGAGTGGTTCTTGTAATTCTGGGTCTGAGTTGTTCCAGGCGTCAAGCGAAAGTTCCGTTTGTGCCGCGTCCCCGCCACCTTTCGCCTTGGAACGATTGATGCTCGAACGGATGTCCTGGACCCGCTGTTCGCGATGATAGAGGGAAGTTTCCCGGTACAGGCGGTCGACCAATTCTTCCCTTCGTTTGGAGTCAGCGACACCGAGTAATTCAAACACGAGCAAGTCCAGTTCACGACGGTCGTGGCGTTGGAGCTCCAGTGGAAGGCCGAGCGGAGCGGCTTGCAGCTCTCGCATCATTAGTTCGGTGTGACAGTCCAGGAATTCTTGTTCAACCAAGTGCGTGACCTTGCGCTTGCCGATGGTTTCCAGAGCCATGCGCAATCTCTCGCACAGTTCGCTGGGCGCTCCCACCGGAGAAGGCAATTCCAGCATAAGGGCATCCACAATTTCTGTTTTAAGTGTTCCCTCTGATCCCGCGTAACGCCCGTAAAAGTGCTTGAAGAGGCCGATGAGCGTCGAATTAAGCACCGCCATTAGGGCGTTTTCTTCATGGCTGGCCAGTCCCATGGAGTGAATGTCATAAAGATTGCAATTACACGATAAACGCGACGGATTCCAAGGAACGATGTGTCGGTACTTCTGAGTCTTCGGCCAAAAACCTATTCCTGGTTCCAGCCCGGTCAAGTCGTACCAAGGGTCGCGGCCTGCGACGGTGGCTCGTTTCGGCACAGGGACAGCCTTTGACTTCTTGGACGCGAAAGTCTGCTTGGCCCCCCAGGTGATGTAATGCCATGCGTAGGTGCCCTTAATGTCTTTCAGATCCTTATTGACCCACAGGACCACTCGATCGAGCTGCTCACGCGAGACCACCGGACGATCCACCTCCATGAGGCTGTGTACTTCCGGCCTCACGTATTCAGCTTCTATTGGGTGTAAGGTTTTGTTACCGGACTGAATGATAACCACATTCCCGCTTTCCACCTCTGCGCGTTCGCAGCGCCGCATCAACGGAAGCACCCGCCACTCTAACCTGTTCTGATGCTTCTCCAAGAGTTCTGCTGACACATTCCGCGGCATAAAAAATGCGTCACAGCCACTCTTAATGCCGAATTTGATGGTGGCGACTTCGCCTAAGCGCGTGAACCGGTCACCAAATTCCCGCATAATCTCAAAATAGAAGTCGGGCGCGCGGAGGTACCGACCCCATTTGCCGCCGCCGTAGTCTCCAGTCCGTTCACCGAGAGTTAGTTTTTCAGTGGTTGTGAGTTCGGTTTCCTCGCTATTCTCTTCAGCCTCTTCCTCAGCGTCATCATCCGTCGCAGCAACTTCAACGCCTTTGTGCTTGGCGAACATCTCCGCGATGGAAAGCCCTTCTTGCCACAGGTCCTCTTGTCGCTTGACCATGATCCGAAGTTGGTCATTCGACCGATCCGACTTCGGCTTGAGGATCACGTTCCGGAACTTCTCCGCTGCTTCCTGTCGTTGGGCTTCGTCCTCCCACTTGCCCAAAATCTCTTTCAATGGTCGTTTGAGGCGCACAAATCGAACGAGGTTTTCATTGCGCTTCTTGGCGTCATCGCAGCGTTGGAGGATGGTGACGGCCGTTTTGACGCGAGCATCTTCAAACCACGGTTCGTCCACGCTCTCAATGATTGACACGATTCGGAAGTTGAGCAGCACCCAGCGCTGGAGCTGAAATCCGTAACGCACGTCGAGCCAACTGGATGAGGTCAGAAAACCGAACCAGCCGTCTTCCGCAAGGAACTGACAAGCCACGGGCCAGAAGTACAAATGCAGGTCGCTCTGCTTCGAAAGCTCAATCCCCGGGTACGCCCGTTCAACCGTTTCGTAAAGGTGTTCCTTCGTCTGGTCGCGAATAGCGCCTTTTTCCGAGGCCTTTGGGATGTGCTCGTGCCGAACATAAGGTGGGTTGCCAACAACTGCATCCAACACCGACAACGGAACCTTCTCAATCTCACGCTTTCCCTGGCGGTCGCGAAATACCGAGGGGATTTCACAGAACGTTTTTCCCGGGGCTACGGTAAAGAAGTTCTTGCGAACAATGCGGGGATAATTCTCCTCGTTAGCAATGAACCGAGCAGCCAAATTCAGGGTGGCAAGGTGGGCGGGGAAAATATTGATGTCGCAACCGAAAAGGCCGCTAATCAAATCTTGATTAGACAGGCGCTTATCAAGGAAGTGCTTGCGATAATAGGCCCGAACCAGAAATGTTCCACTCCCGCAGGAGGGGTCAAGAACAGCCGCCTCCGCCTTGCGAATGCAGAACGCGTTGATGACATCCACAATGTCTTCATCCGTATAGTGCTGGCCGAATTTGTGGCGCTCTTCCGGGCTGATGAGCTTTTGGAAAGTGTGCCCAAGGATGTCAGTGGGTATTTCCTTAAAGTTGAACCGGTCAACGGCGCGGATGAAGTTGCTCCATGCCTCGATGGAGTTTGCGCCGGAAAGGGCGATAACGGCAGCCCACTCTTTGGCTTCTGGGAAAAAAACCGGCTCGTAATCGCCCGTGACGTGGACAGCCTCCTCAAAGCTCTCCCGCAGGTATTCGAAGGCCTTTTCCGCCGTGTTTGCCGCGCGTGGGAGTTTTAGTTCCGGCAGCTTATTCCGCAGCCGAACTGCCTGGTAGAAGAGAATCCGATTGCTCAATACATACGCCATGCTGCGAGCGGCACGGTCAACGGCTTCCCGCCAGGAAACCGGGTCGTTGGGGTCAACGTTCCATTGCTGCTCCTCGGCCATCCAAGAGCGCAAACGGGCCTTGAATACAGAAGTCCGTCCTGACTCCGATTCGAGGTAATCGCGAAGTTCCCGGACGGGACCCGAAGGCCCGGCGAGGTGACTTTCGAGCACCGAAACGTAGAAATCGGAGGGTGGCTGGCCGAGGTCTCGCTTGCGCCCCGAATAGATCTCAGCAAAGTCGGCAAAGAAACGGGGGAGAAAATCATCTTGAAGCTTGCCCTTGACCTCCGGGCGAGTGACGTCCTCGGGCCGGTTGAGTTCAGCCCCGAGGTCCCACACGCCGACACACCGCTCGTGCATGGAGTCGGCGTCCCACCTTGAACGGTCAAAAACCGCAAGTTGTTCCACGTTCCAAGTGAAGAAGTATCGGCAGTTCTCACGCGTGGCCTTACTAAAGGCATCTTCCATTAGCGCCTGACCGAAGGGAGAACTTCCCTGCGCTGCTCCTGGAAGCTTCACTTCTCCGCAAAGCGCCAGCTTGCCGCGCGCGCCCTCTTTTCGTTCGTAAACACGGAAGTCCTGGCGCTGCAGGCTGCCGCGTCCAAAGCGCTCAATTTCAGACGAACCAAAGGGCAGATCGGGATGGGTTTCAAAGATCCTGTCGGACCACTTTGAAACATCAGCGCAGAAGCTGACCTCGTGTTGTCGGTAGCTTAATGGGGGCATTCGTTTCTCTGGGCACCTATGATAGCAAATCTACGGGCCACAAATCGACTGACTAAGCCCACTGTTGCATCGGCATTGCCATATGCCCAGGCGGATTGGGTCTGAACGCCCTTTCGATAAAGTGGAAAGCGCACGGCCCTCTGAGTCATTTGGCTGTATTGTCGCCTATCCGCACATGCGCGTGTGCCGTGGTAACGCTGAGGGTCCGGGCGATGCCCATCAGAAATGTAGAAACTCCAGACACCGCCATAAGGCGGTGTGTGAGTGCTGACCTCAAGGTCACCGCTACAAATCCCGCAGCAAGCTGCCACGCGGCGCAAGGGTTGCCTTACGCGGGTTTAGATTTCGGGGGTGACGATCCCGTTCGGGAACCGGGCGGGGCAACGGCCTTTTCCAGGGCTGTCTTGATGCGCTCCATGGCGCGCTGCAGTTGCCTTAAGTGCTCTCCGCCCATGGGCAGCGACTCGGCATCCTCAAACCCCGCCAGGTTGGCGCGCAGGGCGTTCAAGCCATTGGCCGTCTCGTGGGCGAGCGAATCGAGCGCGTTCTGCTGAACTTTATTTTTGAATTGCCAGTCGCGCGCGCGTCCCTTCCACACCTGGCCGCGCCAGAACGCCAGCACGGCGATCAGCACGACGGGCAGCGGCGCGACGAAAACTTGCACCCAGGGAGCCGATTGGTGTAGGTAGAGGGCGCTCAGGCTGCCGACGATATAAACCAGGAGCAGGAAGGCCGGGATAGCGAGCCAGCGCGTGCGGCCCGGCGCGGCGGTTACCCGTCCCACCGCCTCGGTAGCCGCGACCGACACATCACCGATCGCCGACAGGGTGGCCTGCGACTCGGCCCGCTTCGACGCCCTGCGCGCGCCGTTTCCGTCGGAAGGGTCCTGGGTGAAATTCGTCATGACTCATTTTCCTTTCCCGCCCGTACGGGCACGCTGCCCATGATTGACCTTCACATCCGCAAGCAAGCTCGGGTCTCGAGTTTTTGCATTTCCTGTTCAGCACCACCCCGGCGCCATGGCGCCTCCCCTCCTCATCTGAGGAGGGGAGCCACAAGAAACTCCCCTCCTGAATCAGAAGGGGCGGCGCGATCGCGCCGGGGTGGTTTCCGACAGGCGCGCGCCCTCGGCAGCGCCTTTCCGCCGGCGCGCGTTCAACTGAACCGCGAAGGCTTCGAATTCAGCCCCGCGGCGGCGATCTGCACCAGCTCGGCAGTCTTGGCGGCCATTTCCTGCTCAAACTGGAGGTCGTCTTCCGCGCCGGCTTCCCACGGGTCCGCGGCGGTCAGTTCACGCCACTGGTGCTGATTGTAAATGCAGCCCGGATCGCCCGCCTGAATGTCTCCGGTATAGGCCAGGGCGCGCGCGCGGCAGCCTCCGCAATAATGCCGGTAGGTGCAGACGCCGCAGTGGTCGCCGCGATCCTCGCGGTCGGCGAGCGTGTCAAACAGCTTGTTATTCCAGATTTCGCGAAGACTACTGCGGCGGATATCACCCACCTGGATGCCGGAGATGTAAACGCACGGGGTGATGATGCCGTTCGGCTGGATGGCGCAGTAGCAGCGCCCGGTGCCGCAGCCGCCAATGTAGCGGGAGAGCACCATGGTCTTCTTGCCGGGTCCGCGGCCGGCATGGCCGGTGGCGAACAACCCCTCCTCGGGGCCGTAGGTGATGCAGGCGCGGCCAAACTGGGGCGCGGTGGAGACCACCGTGATTTTGCCTTCGGTAAGGTGCTCCTGAAGCCGGCGCAGCAGCAGTTCACGCTGGCCCGGCGTCAAATCCTCCTGCATGATCTCCCGGCCGCGCCCCACCGGGATGAAATTGAAATGCGAAAACGTCTGGCAGCCCAGGTCCACCGCAAACTGAATGGTGTCATCCAGCTTGTGCACGGTGTGGCGGGTGAAGCAGGTGGCCATTCCGGTCTTGATTCCGGAGGCGACCGAGTTGCGAATTCCCTGCACCGTCCGCTCCCACGCGCGGGGCTGGCCGCGGAAGTCGTCGTGGACCTCGGGGTCAATGCTGTCCAGGCTGACTTCGATATATTTCACGTTCGCGGCCTTCAAGCGCGCGCACATTTCCGGCGTCAGCAGCGTGCCGTTGGTCGCGAGCGTGACGTGCAACCCGCGCTGGCGGCAGCGCTCCAGCACCTTCCAGAGGTCGGGCGCCACCAGCGGTTCGCCGCCCGCAAAGGCCACGAAGGGAACAAACTCCTCTCCCATCTGATCGATCAGGTTGAGCTTCTCCTCGGTCGAGAGCTCGTCGGAGTCAGGCCGCCGATGGGCGTTCTGATAACAATGCCGGCAGGTCAGATTGCACGCTTGCGTGAGGTTCCAGACCGGGAACATCGGCGCGGTGTAACGCTGCGGGACCGTCAGGCCGTAAGTCGCGATGCTTTTGGCGGTCAGCGCCAGGGCCCTCACCGTGGGGGGATGGTGAAAGAGCCGCTGCTTCATCGTTTCCTTCTCGAGTTGGGCCTTCCACAGGGCCAGGTCGATGATCGCGCCCGGCACGCTCCACTTCAGGCGTTTCCAGAAATCGGCCTGGGGATGGTCGTAATTCTCACACAGGCGCATGAAGAAACATTTGCCGTCCGCGTCACGACGGGTCATCCAGGCGAGCGCTTGGCGAGTGACCGGATGGGCCAGAATGTCTTCCAGGATGTGATGAGATTGCGGTAAGGGTGCGGTGAGACGCCCAACTTGCGGGCGTGTGTGAGTCATAACCCTGCTGCTCGAAGTGCCAAGGTACATCTACCCACCTCCACGGAGGCATGCGGGGCAACAAGAATCGTTAGATGACCTTCCGTCGATCAAGGTTTCCAAAAATGCGCTACCGGCCCGATGCCGGGGTCTTGCCGAATTTTCCCTTCGACGGGCGGCCAGAACGAATCGGCGAAAACTCCTGTGCCCCCGAAAGCTAGACAAACTGCGCTAGATCGGGTTGCTATGCACCTTCGCTGCCAATTGACCTCAACGCATCGTAAATTTGATGATTGTCAGATTTGTGCCATCAAAATTACCGAAATGGGGAGAAATGCTGGCCGAAGCCCGGGCGGGATTTCGTCCATGGGGAGAAACGCGCTTTCGGACAAAAAATCGTGCTGAGTTTCACGCGCTGAAACTTCTCGAAACTAGCGATTAGTCGAGCTTTTATGGAAATTTTCGGGCATGTTTGGGCTATCCACAATCCGGTTCTGGACTTTGGTTTTCCCTGGATATATGCTGTGGCGTTTTGGAAAATTTATTCTGGAATGATCAGGGGGTAAGCCGTGACCACAACTTCGAGCAGTTTGCGTTTGGCAAGCCGTATGAACCGCCTGGGAACGGAGAGTGCCTTTGAGGTGCTCGTCCGCGCTCGGGCCCTGGAAGCTCAGGGGAAGGACGTTATCCATCTGGAAATCGGTGAACCGGATTTCGCCACACCTGCCAACATCGTAGACGCCGGGATCCGCGCTCTGCGCGAGGGTTGGACGCATTACGGACCCTCGGCAGGACTTCCGCAATTGCGGGAAGCCGTGGCCAGCGACGTTTCCCGGCACCTCGGCATCAGCGTGGACCCATCGGAAGTGGTTGTCGTTCCGGGCGGCAAGCCCATTATGTTTTTCGCGATTCTGGCGCTGATCGAGGAGGGCGATGAAGTGCTGTATCCCAATCCGGGATTTCCGATTTATGAATCCATGATTCGCTTCGTGGGCGCGAAGGAAGTTCCCTACGGCTTGCGCGAAGATCACGACTTTGACGTGAACGTGGATGAAATCCTAGAGAAGCTGACGGATCACACGCGCCTGGTGATCATCAACAGCCCGCAGAATCCCACCGGGGGAGTGATGGAGCGCGCCGAAATCGCGCGCCTGGCGAAAGCGCTGGCCGACCGCGATATCTTTGTCCTGTCGGATGAGATTTACGACCGGTTGATTTATGAAGGTGAGCACGCGAGCATTGCGCAGTTTCCGGGCATGCAGGAGAAGACCATCATCCTGAATGGCTTCTCGAAAACCTACGCGATGACCGGCTGGCGCATGGGGTATGGCGTGATGCGTGCCGACCTGGCCAAGCAAATAACCCTACTGATGACCAACTCGAATTCGTGCACCGCCAGCTTCACGCAGATGGCGGGCGTGGAGGCGCTGCGCGGCCCGCAGAAATCGGTGACGGCGATGCGCGAGGAGTTTCGCCGCCGCCGCGCCGTGATCGTTGACGGCCTGAACCGCATCCCCGGGTTTAATTGCCGCCAGCCGCACGGGGCGTTCTACGTTTTCCCCAACATCCGGCAAACCG
>Ga0326728_10025092_pt1 | contig 10713 bp, 7 predicted proteins | sample MB3enrmetagenome_FD_207602 | JGI IMG/M metagenome (GOLD analysis project Ga0326728, IMG submission 207602) | Lab enriched peat soil microbial communities from McLean, Ithaca, NY, United States - MB31MN | ecosystem: Environmental > Terrestrial > Soil > Wetlands > Peat | place: USA: New York...
GCTTACAACGCGGGAGTGGTGTACAAGGTGAGCGAGACCGGAGTCCTCAAGATCCTGCACAGCTTCGGAGGCGGCTCTGACGGTTGCGAGCCCCTTGGATCCGTCTTATGGGCGTCTGGAACCCTCTATGGCACCACCTCGGGATGCGGCGCCAACAACGGCGGGACGATATGGGAGATAAACGCTGCAGGCAAAGAAACTATCTTGCACCAGTTTAACGGGGGCACATCGGACGGCTGCGCGCCAGACGGCGGAGTCACTCTCGACTCGAAAGGCAATCTGTATGGAACCACCACGTCGTGCGGAGCTCACAACCAGGGAGCGTTGTACCAGTTAAGCGCGAGCGGCAGGCTTACTCTTCTCCATAGTTTTGAGAAGCCCGGAGGCCTTAGTCCGCACGGCGAAGTGCTGCTAACGACCGAAGGCGAACTGTTCGGCACCAGCTTGGATGGCGGCCCAGGTCCTTGCGAAGGATACGGCTGCGGCACGGTGTGGTCGTATCAGCCCTAAAGCGCCGCTGCGGCTTACCTCGTGTTCCCCAGAACAAGCAAGAAAAGGAGTCACCCGAATCGTCTGGGTGACTCCTCATTTCCGACGCGTTACTGCCGAGCTGCCGTTGCCTGTGCTTTCACCGTGCGACACCCATAACTAGCCTGTAGTCAATAAATTACAGTTAAGCTATTGAAAAAATAAATACTTTACGACAAAACCATTCAAAAATGTGATCTAACGCAATGTAAATAAAATACCTTACTGTAACTAAGTCTAAGTTTAAGTTTCTGAAATACTTTACGGGCCAACTTATGCCAAGTCCTTTATTCTGAAAGACCGGGTTCGGGGGGATGGGTACCTGATAGTAAACAAGAGATCCGATTCGTAGATGCCTAGTGAGCGGGCGTTCATTCCCTACAAGGTGCCTGACACCTGACACCTGACACCTGACACCTGAAAACCCTGACCCATTCTAGTTACCACCAAAATATTAACCCTCTTAGCCGACAAGCTACCGCGAAATTCCGATATAATCTCTCATCCCTTCTCCCCCGCCACGTGTGCCCATGGACAGAGCCTCAGGGCTTTTGCTGGAAGACCAGGTTGTTCAGCGCTCTGCGCCCGCGCCTCGTCTCAGGCTGCTGGTGGATTGGGAACCACGTCATCGGGTCTTCCTGGATAACCTGACGGATCTGATTCTGCGGCGACAACCGCCGCCAATTCGGATTACTTCGAAGCCCGCCCGCTTCTGGAACGATGTCTTTGTCCAGCCTCGCGTCCCCTGGACCTCGTTTGCCGAGTCCGTGCTCTGGCACATCCTGATCGTGATCCTGTTCATCTGGAGCCAGTCTCGCGTCTGGACTCCGGTCAGCACTTTCAAGGAGCGCGACTCGTTCCACCATTCCGTCGTCTACTATCCCAGCTATCCAGCCGCGGGAGGCAGAGTTGCCGATGTTCCACCAAAGTCTCGGGCCAGCGCGAAGCCGCATTCGACTGCGCCTAAGTCGCGTCCTGAGCCCATGCGCGTCGCATCCGAACATAAGCCCGCTCTCGTAACTCCTCCCGATATTAAGCAGGCAGCCGCTCGGCCTCCCGATTTGCCCGCGTCGAACATCGTGCCGCCGATCGCCCCGCTTTCCGCCACCTCGGGCAGCAACCGCGCAGCCTTGGCCGGACCTGCCGGAGTTGTCGCTCCAGCACCCGAGGTTGATCCATCGCCCGGCCACAAATTGGCTTTGCCCCAGGCTTCCGCCGTCGCGCCCGCGCCCGAATTGGGTGGTCCGTCCGCAGGACGCGCTGTCGCCTCGCCCGGCATTCCGGGCGCGCGCGTCGTGCCTCCGCCGCCCTCTCTGCAATCCTCGCATAGCGGACACTCGCCTTCGCTGGCTGGTACAGGTTCGCAGGTTGTTCCGCCTCCGGCTTCGTTGCTGAGCGCTACCGACGCCGCCCGCGCCGGCCGAGCCGGCGCTCAGCCCGGTTTAGGGTCTGCCGTCGTGCCACCAGCTCCCAATGTGCAGGTTTCCGGAACTGCGCGTGGCGATGCGCACGTGAACTCGATGGCCGCCGGCGGTCAGCAGGTGATCCAGCCTCCTCCTTCGCTTCAGGCGTCAGGTGATCCGTCAAGGCCCGGCCGCATGAGTTCCATCGCCGGAGCTCCCAACGGCGCCGTTCCACCCGCGCCCTCGCTCGCTGGCAGTGGTGAGCAGGGAGGCAAACGGATGGGAACCATCACCGGTTCCGGCTCCCAGGTCGTGCCGCCGCCGCCCGCCGTTCAAGGGCCCGGCAGTTCGTTCTCCGCCGGACGATCTCCAGGCGCGCAGCAGGCTGTTCCGCCCGCTCCCTCCGCTCCCGGCGCTGGAGGACCTGGAGGCGGCACGCGTATCGGATCGCTTTCCGGCTCTGGCTCGGAAGTGGTTCCGCCCATTCCGTCTCTCGACAACGGAGGCAACGCGGGCGCCAGTGGCCGTCTCGGCGGCTTCTCCCCAGGAGGGTCACAGGTCACTCGGCCGCCAGCGCAGTATGCGGACGAAGATGACCCGAATGAGCCGCTTCCCTTTGCGCCTCAGTCGCCGCCGCAAACTGCCACCGACGACAGCGCCTCGACAATTGAAGAGTTGCCTGTCGGATTTTTGGGGCTGATCTGGGCTCCGCCGGGAACGTCCTATTTCTCGAACTTCGAAGTTTTTGTCGCTAAGAGAAAGATCGGCAAAGACCAGATGCAGCTCATCAAGCTGGTCTATGAATTTCTCCCCTACCAGCGGCGGTTATCGGAATACGATCTCAACAATTTGCCACCAAGGGTCATTAAGCTGAAGGTTACGCCCGACCCAAGCTGTAACGAATCACTCGGCCAGATGATCCAGCCGTATATGGATCCGAACAAAGATTCTGCCGAAGCTCCCAAGGTTCCAAGAGCCTTAAGTTCGTCGGACTTGAGTGCAGTGCTGCCATGTTTCCGCACGACCGCGGACGATTTTCGCAAAGCCATGACGCGCGGACGCTGATTACAACCAAACCCTGAGTTAATGGATTCGTGGTGGAGTCTGCGGCATCGCCGCTTCCCGTTGGTCGCTCGCGACCCCGCTGATTGTGGCCTCGAGATACAGGTACTCTGGTTTTGCGATCACGCCGAATCTTGAATCAGCCCCGAGTTTTCATCTCAGACATGGTCCGCTTGAGCTCGTCGGCTTCAGCTGAATCGGGTTTCAACCGATCGAGTTGTTGCTTGGCCAGCGCCGCCTGCCCATTCCGCGCATAGGCCAAGCCGAGGTGGTAGTTGAAAAGGTCGTTCTTGGGATCCTTCTGTACCGCTTCCTTGAACAAAGTAATCGCCGAAGCGTAAACGTGCTTGTGATAGAAGGCCCAACCCAGCGTATCGGCGGAACTGGGATTGTCGGGAAGCAAACGATGTGCGTTTTGCGCCATCTGGAAGGCCACATCGACGTTGCCGCCTTGCTGCAGCATCACGTAGGCGAGGTTGTTGGAAGCTATCGGATTGTCAGGTTGTGCCGCCAGCACTTTCTGGTACATCCCCTTGGCTTGCTCCCAGTCCTTCTGATGTTCATAAATTGTGCCGGCAAGAAGGAAGAAACCAACGTCCTTGGGGCTGATATTTCCAGCGTTGAGGTAGGTTTGCAGGGCGGCGACGCTATCGCCCTGTTCCGACTGCAAGCCTCCGAGTTTCAAATACGCGTCCATGTCGTTGTTGTTGAGTTTGATGGCTTGCTCAAACTCCGCCTTGGCTCCCTGCGCGTCTTTCTTTTGCTGTAGCAGCGAACCAAGCATGACGTGGAATTCCGAGTTATTGGGATACTTGGCAAGCTGCGCCTTGACGATGGCAAGGGCTTTGTCGGGCTGCTTTTGATATACGTTGAGCACTCCACCCAATGCCTCAGCGTCGTTCGGATCGAGATCGAGCCCCTGCCGGTAGGCTTTCTCGGCGTCTGCCGGACGGCCTTCCGCCATCCGCAAGTTACCCAACTGCACGTAGGAGCCCGGATTCTTCGGATCCTTTTCGAGAGAGGTCTGGAGAAACTGTTCCGCGCTGGTGTATTGCTTGCGATTCATCTCGGCAACGGCGCGCAACAGATAGCCGTCGGGAGCCGCCGGGGCAAGATTGATGATCTGGTTCGCTTCCTGCGTCAGAAAAGCCAGGTCGGATTTTTGGATGGCCACTCCCGCCAGCGCCCGGTGCGCTTCGATGATGTCGGGCTGCAGCCGCACTGTTTCCCGCCACTCGGTCTCCGCCCGACCGGGGTTGCCAACCTGGTCCATCGCCAGACCGAGTTGATAATGTGCGACCGCATTTTGCGGATCGGTCTTGAGAATGCCCTGCAACGTTTCCACGGCATCGTTCGCCTTGCCTGACCGAATCTGAATTTCCGCCTTGTAAATCTGGGCGTCGATGCTCGTGGGCTGGTCCTTGAGGAACTCGTCGGTAAGCTTGGTTGCTTCCTCCAGGTGCCCGTGCAGAATGAGCAACTGAATGTAATTTCCTCTCACCACCAGATCTTTCGGATGGTCCCGGTAGAGGGAAGCGTATTCGGTTTCAGCCTTGTCATACTGGTTTGTGTGCCAGTAATAGTCGCCCAGCAGCCGGTAGCCGGCGGAATTATCCGGAAACGCCTTTTTGGAGTCGCGAAGGAAGTTTTCCGCCTCGCTCCTCTTGTTCTCAGACAGGTAAAGGGCGGCCAGCGCGAGCCTGGGGTTGGTGTCGTTTGGAACGAGCTGAATGGCGCGTTGGTACGCTTGCTCAGCTTCCGGAAAGCGCCCGCGCATCTGATAGAAATTTCCCAGCGCCAGCATGTTGTCCGACGATTTCGGCGCCAGCTCCGCCGCTTTCCGGATGTTGGTTTCCGCATCCGGCCATTGCTGCATCTGGGTATAGACCACGCCCAGGCTCAGGTAGGCATCGGCGCGGTTGGGATCCAGTTGCAATGCTTTATGCAGCACGGTGATCGCCTGCCCCGAATCCTTCGCCCCGTTCATGTAGTAGTCGGCCAGCGCCATGTAGACCTCGGCGTTGTTCGGCTGTTTCTGGACCAGAAGGTCGAGTTCCTGCTTCGCATCCGGATATTGATGCCCAGCAATCATGAGTTTCGCCATTTCCAGGCGCGCACCGTAATTGTGGGGGTCAAGCTGAGTCGTGGTCGTCAGTTCCTGGTAAGCGTCGGGCCAATCTCCCAGCTTGAGTTCGGCCAGTGCCATGCGATAGTGGGCCTCTGTGTAACGGGAATCGATATTGATCGCATTCTGGAACTGGATGCTGGCTTCCTTGTACTGCCCTTTTTCGTAGTAGCGCTGCCCGCTCTCCAGATATTTCAGCTTCGCCTTTTGTGGATTCGAACACCCGCTCAAAAGGCATCCCATCAGGCAAAGTATCAACGCCGCAATGCAATACCGCCGCCCACTATTCTTCCCCATGTCCGTAAAACACCTCTGCTGTTGGATCCCGTCGGTCAACTTCGGTCTCTAAATAGGTTACTCCTGATGGGCTTGCCCACGAAAGTTACTGCCGATTCTATCCCAGACTCGTTTCCAGCATCCGGACCATGCGAACTATCCCACGGCAACGCTGGCGTTTCGCATTCCGGGCCATGCCCGCTCCCCAAAGTGGCTATACTGCCCTTGGCGCGGTTACTTTGCTTGCCAGGACCCTGCCATGACCATGACCGCTGCGGCCGCGAGCACGATCCTGACCCATTCCGCCGAGGAGACGATTGCCTACGGCCGCACTCTGGCCGCAGAGCTTACCGCGCCCTTGCTCGTGTTGCTGCGCGGCGACCTGGGAGCAGGCAAGACCACTCTGGTCAAGGGAATTGCCGAAGGCTTTCAGGCTGCTCCAGCCTCCGAGGTCACCAGTCCGACATTTACGCTCGTTCACGAGTACCGTTCCGCCCGCGCCGTCCTTTATCATATTGATCTTTACCGTATCGATACCGAGCGCGAGCTCGAAACCCTCGCCCTCGATGACCTACTCGCCCCAGACAGCATCTTACTGGTAGAGTGGGGAGAGAAGTTCCCGCGCTTGCTGCGGGACCGCGACATCGAAATCACTCTTGAAAGAGTAGGGGACACCGAGCGCAGGATTCAGCGGCTTCCGCGTTGAGTCAGCTGTGGGAGTGCGTTTCCCTTTAATTTGCCGAATCGGAGCCAACGCTAACTTGAAACGCACGCTCGCCGTATTCACATGGCTATTCGTCTTCTGTGGGACCGCTTCGGTCTTCTGCCGCGCCCAGGATGCCCCAAATTCCACGGCGAATTCGTCGAACCCGCCAACTGCTTCGGCTCCTGCGGCCAATCAGGCTCCGGCGACCGCCAAGCCTGCCGATGACAGCACCCAATCCGGCACCTCGAAAGACCGCCTCTTTTTCGCCCTGCCCAACTTTCTCACGCTGGAGAACGCGGGCCAACTTCCGCCGCTCACGACCGGGCAAAAGTTCAAGGTCGTGGCTCAAGGCTCGTTTGACCCCATTCAAATCGTTTGGTACGGCGCGCTCTCCAGCCTTTGCCAAGCTGAAAACTGTGAGTCTGGTTACGGACAGGGCTGGGCAGCATACGGCAAGCGCTACGGCACCTACGCTGCCGACGGCACCATCGAGAATTTTATGGTGGGTGCCATTTTGCCTTCCATACTCCGCCAGGATCCGCGGTATTTTCAGTCCGGGAAGGGAAGTTTCTTCCATCGCACCGAGTATTCCGTCAGCCGCATTTTCTGGACCCGCACCGACTCCGGGCATGGTCAGTTCAACTACTCGGAAATCGTGGGCGCGGCCCTCGCCTCGGCGATTTCCACCTACAGCTACCATCCTCACCCTTCCTACCATCCTCCCGTCGCCGGTGTACCCCAGCCTTACATTTCCAGCGACCGCACACTGACGAACACCGCCAGCATCTGGGGATCGCAGGTGGGCTACGACACGATCACACTGGTGATTAAAGAGTTCTGGCCCGATATCCGGCGCAAGATCATGAAGAAGCACAAATCGCAGACGCCATAGCGCGGTCGTGAAGCGCAATCGCGGCGGTTCGCTTGCGGCACCGAATCTTCCCATGACTCTTCACACCGAACGTCCGACGCGCAGCGGTCTACGAAAAGTGGAAGCGGCCGACTTGGTTGTCGGTCTTATCTGCGCCGACCGCGACGGCAACCGCGTGCGCATCGATTCCGTCGATCACGCTGCGGGCAAGCTTTCCTACCACTTTCTCAACGACGAGCTGCGCGTGCAGGAGGGAGTACAGGAGCCCTTGATCGCGGAGTTTCTGGCGCAGGCCTGGCGAATCGAAACCGCCAGAAACTGAGAGCCGAGTTCGCACGCCCGATAGCAAACAGGCCTTGACGATGAGCTAAAAGCAAACTTGAAATCTGCAATCTAAAATCTGCAATCTGCAATCTAAAATCCCATGATGTTGTAGCCGCAGTCGACGTGAATCGTCTCGCCGGTGATTCCTCCGCTGGCTTCGGAGGCTAGAAACACGCCGGCGTTTCCCACTTCGCTGACTTCCACATTACGCTGCAGCGGGGCGCGCTCGGCGTGCGATTTCAGCATGTCGCCAAGGCCCGAAATGCCGCGGGCGGCGAGGGTTTTGATCGGTCCGGCCGAAATGGCGTTCACGCGAATTTTCTTGCGTCCTAAATCGTAAGCGAGATAGCGCACGGTGCACTCGAGCGCCGCTTTGGCTACGCCCATCACGTTGTAGTGGGGCACGACTTTTTCCGCGCCGTAATAAGTCATGGTCATGATGCTGCCGCCGTCTTCCATCAGCGGCGCGGCGGCGCGGGCTACGGCGATCAGCGAATACACGCTCACGTCATGCGCCACGCGAAAACCCTCGCGCGTAGTATTTACGAAATCGCCCTTCAATTCATCGGGGGGAGCGAACGCCACGCTGTGCACCAGCGTGTGCAGTTTGCCGTAGCGTTCCTTGAGCTGGGCAAAAAGCCGGTCGATTTCCTCGTCGCGGGAAACGTCGCACATGAAGGCTTCGGCGCCGGGCAGCGACAGAATCAGATCCTTGGCTTCCTGCTCCATGCGTTCGTTCTGATAGGTAATGGCCATATTCGAGCCGGCGGCGTGCAGTCCCTGCGCGATCGCCCAGGCGATGGAGCGCTTGTTGGCGACTCCAAACACGACCGCGGTCTTGCCTTTCAGATCATCGAACATTCCAGAAGTGCTCCTCTTCGCCGACAAAACCGGAAAACGTAAAGCATACCAGCCCGAGCGACGAGTTGTGCGGCATCAGCCTGGCTATCAGACTGATTTCTGAATAAGAGTTGCTACCTCAGCGGCTAAGGCCGCACTAGAAACGCAGCGGTCCACCGCAGCGCTGAAGCGCTGCGCCACCCAAAATCGAGCGCACGCGGAGTTTTTCCGCTGCCGCCTACGTCCCGAAGCGTTCGGCGGCGCGAGCCTTGGCTTTGGCGGCTTCTTCTTCCCGGTTTTTCGGAGGCGCGGTGGTCTCGAGGGAGCGAAGCAGGCGCAATGAAACTTCCGCAATCTCTTCGATTGCGGCGTGAAATGCGGGCTCGTTCGCTTTCGACGGCTTGGTGAATCCGCTGATTTTTCTCACGAACTGCAGCGAAGCCGCGCGGACCTCGTCTTCAGTCACGGGCGGATCGAAATTAAAAAGAGTTTTGATGTTCCGGCACATAGTTTTGTTCCTTGCGGGCTGGCTCCTTGGGGTACCCCCTCCCCCTCCCCCCTCCCTATCTAATAGAATCAAGACTTTAGCGGGAAATTACCGCCAAAGTCTTGAGCCCCATAGAGTTACAGCCAAAGTCTTAAAAACAAAGGAGTTACGAGCTTGGTTTTTGGTGTTGATCCTTTGTAATCAATAATTTAGCCCGTATAAGTCATCTCAAAATATTCATTCTAAATCAGTTAGTCATAATTGAGAGAGTGACTCCGGGGCCTGGTCCTTCAAAACAAACGACTTAGCTTGTAAGTCACCTCGCAAAATCCTGATTTCAAATAACTTAGCTTCAACTCCCGCCTGAGTGGGATTTCCATCGAGCGGTGAAGCGCTCAGTACAATGTTCAAGAGTGCGGTTTCCTTAAGTCAAGGAAAATCTGTCGGCGGTTCCTAATTCATCGCGGATGAAATCTGGCGGACGAAAGAGCTTGAACCGCTGAGAACGCCGAGAAATTCGCGGAGGCGGCGGAGAGAAACGGGTCGAAATTAGGGTTTCTTGGGTGCGAATGCCAGTTGGCTACTACTTCAATCCCTTCACCACGTAGGCCTCCGACAGCACGCGCACGTAGATGTAGGCGTAAGAGTTTCCATCGGCGGACAATTGGGGCGTGCCCACGGACGTGATACCGGCGCCGAAGTCCTGGCCGAAAGTTTTCCACGGCTCGATTTTGCCGGTCTTGATATTGAGGCGAGAAACGGCCAAGGGCCCTGGCCGATTGCTCCGGTTGGCAATCACGTAGAGCGATGAGCCGTCCTGCGTCCATCCGATCGGGAATGTCTTCGCGTCGAGCGCTGGGATGGGATGGAATTGGCTGTCCTCGAGCGACCAAATACCCCGTTGACCATCCGGTTGGCGCACGGTCATGCTCTTGCCGTCTGGAGAAACCGTGATGCTCGCAATGCCCTCGGGAGTAATGGGCTTGGAATCGCCGCTGCTCAGGTCGATCAGATAATCGCGCCGGGCATGTCCGGCCTCGATTCCACCGGCAATCAAATGCTTGCCATCCGGCAGGAAGCGAACGGCGCCATAACTGACAGCATCGTGAGTCAGAGTTTTCGATTCGCCCGCGCCGGTCGGCACCAGAACCAAGTTGCCGCCTTTCGCTGGCCTGGTGATCGCCCATTTGCTATCGGGAGAGATGGCCATGGCGAGACCTTCGCCAATTCTCGCTGGAGGAGAACCATCGGTGTCGCGGAGGAATACGGTGTAATTCGGGCCGCCGCCATCGCCTTCTTCTTCGAAGAGAATCTTCTTGCCATCGGGGCTGATGCCGCGCAACTCCGACCATCCAAACCAGCCGAGTTCGCGTTCTTCTTTTGCGCCCGGCGCCTTGCCGCGGATGTCAATCCGCTCGCGGTTGGTCACGGTCAACACGGTTCCATTGCGCATGTCTTCGAGCCACATGCCACCCGGCACATTGGTGATGTTTCGCAGTTTTCCCGACAGCGTAACGGCTCGGGGATTGGAGGCGCTGCCCGTGTTGGTGGACGTGAACCAGATCTCGTCGCCCGATGGAGACCAGAGGATGCCTTGCAGGGAAGTCCAGCCGGAGGAGAGCTTTTTCTCCCGACCGCTGCCATCGGCGGCAATCACGGCGAGCGTACCCTCGTCGTCGCCTCCGGTGTTTTCATGGTCGGCAAAGGCGATCCATTTTCCGTCCGGGGAAATCTTGGGATGGCTCATCCAATTGATGGAATCGAGGAGGACCTTGCCCGTGGGATATTCCAGGCGCCAATGGCTGTTCTCCGGGACGTAACGAACCACGGCCAAGGAGTCGCCATTGGCGGACCAATCGGCGTCCTGCACGTTCTCGAGCACTTCGCGCGGCGTTCCGCCGCTCAGCGGAACCCGCGCCAGCGTGCCGCTGCGGGTGTATCCCCCGTAGTACTGTGTGTTGAGGCGGATCGCCATCTCTCCTTTTTTGGAGATGGAAAGAACCTCGGCATCCTTGATGCCGAGTTCGCGCGTGCCCGGGTCGTCGGTGCGCGAGAGATAGAGCTGATTGTCGCCGCCGTCCCAGGAGGCGC
>Ga0326728_10025094_pt1 | contig 10713 bp, 11 predicted proteins | sample MB3enrmetagenome_FD_207602 | JGI IMG/M metagenome (GOLD analysis project Ga0326728, IMG submission 207602) | Lab enriched peat soil microbial communities from McLean, Ithaca, NY, United States - MB31MN | ecosystem: Environmental > Terrestrial > Soil > Wetlands > Peat | place: USA: New York...
CCTCCAGATCGCCTCCTGGCCTTTCTGGAGGGTCTCTGATTATGCCGACTGCATTAAGCCTGGACATCCGTGCTCCGTGACCAGCGATTCAAATGTCGGCATAATCCGGAAGTCGGCATTCCGCCGCCGAACGGGCGTTGCGGGCGGTCGCTTTGGGACGCAAGAACTACCTGTTTGCCGGCTCGGATGCGGGGGGTGAGCGCGCCGCCATCCTTTACAGCCTGATCGGCACGGCGAAGCTGAACGGTCTCGATCCGGAGAGCTACCTGCGCCAAGTGCTCTCCCGCATCGCCGACCATCCCATTAACCGTATCGATGAGTTGCTCCCCTGGAACTTGGCCACACCCAGCGCTGACCACAACCCCGGCCCGAAATAATCATCCCAAAATTCCAAGTGTCCACTACCCTATAAGTGGACACCTACGTTCACCTGCCTCATGTCAAGACGGTCAGTTTCGGACGCTTACTCCGAATCCGCCGACGATGCTCTTCAAATATCGCGAAAAAGGCTGTTTCCTCCTCGAACTGCTACAGGGAACCACGGTGAAACAGATTGCAGATCGGTCCGGGAGTGAGAGTGGATTGTTGTTTCAATTGTTGGCGGGTTGCTTTGACGTAGGAAAAGAGATTAGTCGTGGTCAGGCCTGACCCCCGCCAGGGCTTGAAACCTGGGATTAGAATGAAGGCTATCCAAATCAGGAGCGCTGCGGATAATGATAGGAGAAAACCCCAAGGAAAGCGCCTTCTTCAGCAATTCCAAGGCCTCTTCGGGCTTCCCCAGTAAGTTCGAGACGGTCGCCGCATTGAACAGAACATCCGAATCGGTCGGAGCTTGGCGTAGAGCAATTCGACGCGAACGATCCGCGGCTTCATATTGACTCAGCCTCACCTGATAACCTGCAATATCGATAAGAATGAACGCGTCATGAGGACTCACACGTAGTCTTGCCTGCGCAAGGCTGAGGGCTTTCCGGTAGGTATCCGCTGTTTGGGAACTCGGTACCCCCGCATAAAAATAACAAGATGCGAGATTGCCCCACACGACATAGTCCCCGGCATCCAGTTTCAGTGCCTCCCTATATAGGCGCCCAGCCTCCGTGAAATTTCGCAAGTTATAGTAAGCCGTTGCCAGGTTCGAGTAAGCATATGCGGTGGGCCGGATGGAAATGGAGCGCTCAAGTTCGTCGACAGCGTCTGAGTAACGCCCAAGGTAGACATAGGTGCCTCCGAGGTTGCTGTAGCCTCGAAAGGCATCAGGGGCTAGAGCTACCACTGCGCTAAACATCTTGACGGCCTCGAGATATCGGCCTTGTTGGACGTAGAAAGCCCCCAACATGCTGTAGCCCCTCCAATCATTCGGGCGCATGCCGATAGCTTCGCGATAGGTTCTCTCGGCCTGGCCAATATCGCCAAGTCCTGCGTACGCGGAAGCCAGGCCCCGAACGGCCTCGTCGTTCGCCGGTTCCAGCGTGACCGCCTTCTGATAATACATGACGGCCTGCTCAAATCTGCCGGTTCCTTCACTCACCAGCCCCATGCAGGTGCTTCCCTCGATTTCCTGTTCCCTGAGCGCCAACGCTCTTTCACAGGCCGCTTGCGCACGCCTGACCCATTTCGGGTCTTTGGTTATCTCGAACTGATACCAGTATGCCTTGCCCAACCCGGCAAAAGCCTGCGCATATCTCGGGTCGTGTTCAAGCGCACGATTGAAAAGTTCGATTGCGCTGTTTACATGCCCGGGTTCCTGAACGTCATGCAGGTAGCCTCGCCCCTGCAGGTAGAAATCGAAGGCATCAGGGTACAATGTGCCGTGATGCTGCAACGAATTTGACGGGTTCACGTTAAACCCGAGCCGCAAAGCCTCAAGCAAATCGTCTGTCACCTTGTCTTCTAGAGCGAAGAGATCTGACGACGAAGCCGTGACCGTCCCGCCGCGCAACTGTCGACCCGACTTGGCATCCACCAAATGGTATGCCACACGCAACGTGTTTCCCACCCGCTGCAGATTTATCATTAGGGCCTGATTCACGCCGAACTCCTCGCGTGCCTGCTGGAGTGTAGCGACCCTTCTCTCGCGGATCAAAGTAGCGGGTATCACTTGCAGAGAGGAGTTCGTGGTCATTTCGCCGAGCCGGGCGGTAAGTGTTTCGACCAGTCCGCTACCTAGGGCAATGATCTCGGAATCCGAGGTTACTGTTGATGGCAAAACGGCAATTTGCTGCTCTAGATTGGATTCGCTGGTCTCCTTCAAGTGTTGGAGTCCTCGGCGCGCCCTCGGGATCAGCGCAAGGAGAACAAGCAGGATAATGGGAAGGGCAACGGCAACAACAAGTTTTCTCCACAACTGCCCGACTCCAAGACGGCCGACGATTCGAGTTTCTATGTGTAGTTTCTTAGGAGCACTTGCGTGGAGGTCATGCAATAGGACCGTGGCATTTGCATACCGGTGTCCAGGGTCCTTGGCGAGCATCTTGGTGATGACACGTGAAAGTTGTGTGGGCGCTTGCGGGTTGAGTTTCGTGAGAGATTCGGGCTCTGCGTTGAGGACGCGGCAGCCGGCTACGATGAAGGTGTCAGCTTTAAATGGGTTAAGTCCTGTCAGGGCCTCATAAAAAACAACGCCGAGTGAGAATATATCCACCCGTGCGTCACATCTCTTTTCTAATAATACCTCTGGGGCAATGTACCCGGGAGTACCACAAATCCTTTTGGAAACGCTTTCTGCGCTGCCCGAAACGACGTCCGCCAAGGAAAGGGGCAAACGCTTCGATAATCCGAAGTCCAGGATTTTCGGTTGGCCCCTGGGACCCAATATAATGTTTTCGGGCTTTATATCACAATGGACGATCCCTAGGGAGTGTGCTGCCTCCAGGCCCTCGACACACGGAATGGCCCACTCATAGAAGCCCTCGATAGACATAGGCTGACCTAGCCGCTTGCGCAATGTCACGCCTTCGACGTACTCCATAACTAGGAATAATGCCCCGGCGTCATCAATTACATCGTAGATACCTGCAATGTTGGGGTGACAAAGAAGGGAGGTTATTCGGGCCTCATTGAGGAACCTTTGGTGTTCGTGCTCCCTGTCGCTCACCCAACAGCCGATTTGCTTCAGAACTACTGGCCTTCCAAGCGTTGTATCCTCAGCAAGAAAAACTTCCCCCATGCCGCCTTTTCCGAGACGTTCGTGGATGGCAAAACGACCAATCCTCATTCCGGAAATGTCTCGAACCTTACTCGTGTTTTCGACCATCATTGCCTGGGACTTCACCATTTCCGCTAAACTGGCCTTTTCTCTACCGCCGCCGTTCTGGTCATTGTTCCCAACTGAGCTTGAGGATGGAATCGTGGCGGCTGTAAAGTGCGAGCATGACCGCAACCTATCCTGGTATGCAAACCTCTCAAGAGGGAGGGCCGCCGCGGATGGTCATTGTATCCGACGCGACAGTAGATCCGCTCTCTTACGGATACGGTGAAGCAGTCTTGATATTCTAATGCCACGGTATTCTCTTTGGGCATCTGGGAAGCAGGATCAACTGAGGCCAAACGTCCACTTAATCTCTCTTTGAATTCGAACGTGATTCACTCTAGTAATCATCGCGCTAAGACATCTGAGCGAACCGGAGCAATCTGTACGGCCATGCATTTGAGAGGTGCCGGAAACCTAGCGCTGACTCATTCGCCCTCTATACATTCCGTTGAAGCACCGAAACGATCGGTTTCACGTGAGATGGCGGACAATAAGTGGGCCCCGGTAGGGCGTACTTCAATAATGTTGGCAAGCATGATAATTCCCACCTTGGGGTTCAACACTTGGTGAGCACAAAAGTTTCCATTGCGCCAAAGCCCGCCAGGCACATGTGGATCGGGTGCTTGCCAATTCTATCTGTCGGAAAAGGCCCCTCCCCTCATGTAACGGCATCTCCCAACCTCGGATTTGAGAACCACCTCGGTAACAGATCGTAACCGTATCCTTATGGTAAATCGTCTGCGTATCTTGGCACGCACAACAGAACAGAGACGTTTCTTCCGACGCGAGAACCGGAAATCCGGCCGACCCATCCTCAACGCGCCCGAGTCAATCGACCGAGGGCAGGGGTACCAGAGGGACCATTTAAGGTGTTGCCAGCAATCGGCACGATGAGGCCCCCTAATGCGCCTGCCAACCTAGGACCCCTTTCCTTCGACGGGCAGCCTATTCAGTACTCTTCTGGTTGCGACTAGGCGTACGTGTTACCGGCAACGTAAATCAAGCTGGCAGCGCGTGCCGGGCCGAAGACTGGATGGAATTCAGTCACACGTGGCATGCCTCGTGAGCGTCGGCGCGATCCCCCCTCGTATGCATCCGACCGAGTTCTCCTGTCATGTCCTGCGCAGCATCGGAGAGTCTCTGCCGGGGCAGGTCCAACAAAACATCACGCGCGCAACAATACCGGCGGGTGAGATCTCGCTCCAGGCATCGCCCGATGACGTGGGCGGTCCAACCCGGGATTTTCTTAGAGGGCCGTGCCGGACGGGAAGTCATGATTGCGGTGGCTAGCTCAAAGACGGTATCGCCACGAAAGGGAAGATTCCCCGTGGCCGTCTCATAGATGACTATCCCGAGCGACCATATGTCCGACGATACATTTGCTCGCTCGCCTAGTAAGACCTCGGGAGCCTGATAATTGATGGTACCAGCCAAATAACCCATCGGTTTTAAGGAGGAGCTTGACGAGAAGTATCCTTGCAGCGAGTCATTCCGAATGAGCTTGGCATGACCAAAGTCTAGCACTTTCACTTCTCCCTGAGTGGTAATGACGATGTTGGAGCTCTTGATGTCGCGGTGGATGACCCCGCGCTGATGGGCGTGGGCCAATGCGCTTGCAATTTGCCATGCCGTGTGAGCTACCAAGCTAGGAGTCAGGCCGGACGGCGCGAGCAGAATATTGAGAGGGCAACCCTCAACCCACTCCATCGCGATATAGGGTTGTTCGTTTTCCTCGCCGGCGTCATAGATAGTGCAGATACAGGGATGGTTCAGCGCGGATGCAGTTTTTGCTTCCTTGAGAATGGACCCCCAGGCAGTGGGCCGCAACCGAAGATCCTCACTCAATACCTTGATGGCAACTGGTCGGTCAAGCTTGATATCGTGCGCCCGATAAACTACACCCATCGCTCCACGACCTATTTCGTTTTCTATGTAATAACGTCCAAATGGTGCCCCCACCATAGCGATACCCCCCTTGAGCCTCCCCCGGTAGTAATCGCATGTGGGGCGCAGGGAAGTTAAAGATTCAAGGCTACAGCAACTGCATTAGTCTCCGAGCAAATCGGAATCCAAACCTGGGGCCAAGCGACTCCTTCCGCCCTCTAACTGCAGAAGTAGCGATCAACAACTGAAATTATGTGTTTAGTCAAGAAGCTAAATGCTTCACCGCAAGAAATGCCCGCGTGTTGCCTATGGCTCCGCAAGTCATGGATGTGAGTGCGTTTATTAATTATATATCTAAACTCTATCGGCTAACAATTAATCAGAAGTTTGAGTATTGACGCAGCAACAATTTATCAGACCACCCTCCACGCGCAATTTGCTTGACTAACCCACCACAAGGTATAGTATGTTTGACTGACTTTGACGCTATTGCCTGTGTGTACATTGGATATGCGGTATATCACCCACTCGAACCGAGCGCATTTGAAGCCTGTTTTGCCGCCGAAGAGGCTTGTCGAAAACACCTTTGGATTGTGAGCAATAATGAGCAGATTTCCGTCCCCCTCCACGTTAGTCTGCCGTATCGGATGATCGGCGTAAATGACCGCACCCCGAAATTAGCCATTGTGCGCGGAGATTGCGAAGGCGAATGTGGTGTCCAGCAAGGACGGATCGACTGCTTACGGGGATCGATTCCCGCCACCCAATTCTGCTTCAAATAGGAGGATCAATTGACCGCTAAACTCTATGTGTGTAATCTACCTCCGGACGTCACCGACACCCAATTCAGAGATTTCGTCACAAACGCTGGTATTCAGGCGACAACGACGTGCGTGGTTCGCGAGAGGTTAACGGGGATACCGTGGGGGTTCGGCTTTGTCGATCTAGAGGAAGGCGAAGACCTCCAGCGGGCCATGTCCGGTTTGAATGGCCAGGTTCTGCAAGGCAACAATGTGACCGTGAATGCGGCGAAGGGCCAGGGGAAGGGTTTCGCTGGAAGCACAGGTGATAGTGGCCAGGGCGAGTGACGGGTCGGAGACATGGTACTTGTCTGAGTTAATGTTTTGATTGAGTACTGCCTCGTGCGATCACAGGTCAGGATAATCCGAGTGAGTTGATCCGGATGGGTACTGGAAGGGTTGCTGAAAGCGACCAACGCCTGACTCCATGGTGGCTACACGCATCCGGGTTGACAGTGGACGGTTCCAGCGAGAAACTTGAGTGCCGTATAACTTATTGTCTTAAGAGGTACTTCCATCACGTCATCAATTCCCATCAAGGTCCCCATAGAAATTAGTTGATTATCCGTAGATGACATGTAACCATGGGACATGGCGCAGGACGGCCACTCGGTTAGACGCGTGTCGGAACGTACTCGGGTACAAATGTCTGTGATTCTTGTGGTCGAGGGCACTAAGGCTGAATACCGTGGTACGACCGTTGATGTATCTCCGCACGGCTTGCGATTACTATCCGATGCCACCCTTGCCTTGGACCAGCGCGTGCGCCTCCATCTGAGCGCCGACCCCACCTACGTTGTTAAAGCCCGCGTGACCTGGGCCGACAAGACTGATTCGGCGAAAGCAGGTCAGGCAGGATTCCAATTCTTGGACCTCGTTCCAGGGCTAGAGTGCTGAAGTTCGAAGAGGTCGTACTCCGCCTTTTAAGGAGGTTGTCCATGCGGGAAGTGCGGCGTTACTCGAAGGGTTGCTGGCAGGACAGCACGTCAAAAGACATTTCTGCCAGGCAGGGTGATTTTACAACGCGGGATCTAGATCACAGGGTGGGACCCATTTCCATTAGGTAGCTGCGGTAGGACAAGTAGGCTTGACAGAGAAAAGGATATCCTGACTTGACCAACCCGCCATGGCCTTGCGGCCAGGCTTGGATGGGATGTCAATGTAGGGGAGGGGCAACACAGGTATGGCAATGGGTTAACTGTGGAGTGTTCCAGCGGCTTACAGGTCAACCTTATTATGTCGCGAACACCTCGACTTGATTCTCTTTTGCTTGCACCTTCTGTTCGTCACGCGCGGGTGGTACCCAATTGCCTTGTGCTTTTGGTAAGTCCTTACCCTTCAACTTGGAGGGTAGGGGGGCTGACAATTCCTTGCCACAATTTCCGATTACCGCGATCAACAACCAACATGGACTTAACAGCCGACTGGAAATGTCTGCTCTGACCTTGTAAAATGCCCACAGTTCTGGATAGTCGTAACCGCTAATCGAGAAGGGGGCCTATGGACGCCGCACGCAAAGGCGCTTTGGGAACTGCTCTCAAATCCGGCCTTTGTGAAATATGTGTTCGGTGCCGCCTCGCCCCCTTGGTGGGTCACCCGCATCTTTCAGCCGCTATTTATATTGCTTATTGTATCTTCAATTATTTCAATCCAAATAGAGGCCGTGAGGAACGCCGGCATGTACGCGGAGGGCGTGCCGCCAGGCACAGACCAAATGCATAGCCTTGTTTCCGACTTTTTCCCGTGGCCTCCCCACACATTGCATATACTTTCATTGCTCCAGGATGGGTTCGCGGAAGATGTGGGCCGATTACCCGCCGATCTGCGTGAATCCAGTGCGGAACTCATTCGGTCTGCCTTCGCGCATGGGAGGCTAGAGGACAAGAGGATTGCTGTCGAGGTCTCTGGTGTGTTGCGTGACGAGGATCTACTTCCAATCCTCCGGTCGGCGGTGAGTTTTGGCGGCGGGAACTGAGGCAATTTGGAAAGCAATGGGGAGGATTTTCATCGTGGATATTGGCAATCAGCTTAGAGAGTGGCGGGAGGCCAATGGCTTGAGTCAGAGTGAACTTGAAGGCCGGACTGGTTTGGTCTGCTCATATATCTCCCAAGTCGAACAGGGGCACACACTGCCGACGCTGCCAGTACTGGAGACATGGGTGAAAGCCTTGGGCTTCGGGCTATACCAAGTTTCCCTCGGCGTGAACGAGAGGCCAAAGGCCCCCAAGTTTCCGAAGCTCGGGGCTCAGGAGCGAAACCTTTTAGCACTCTTCGCCAAAATGCCCGGTGAAGACAAATCGTTCCTGATATCGTTAGCCCGTGAAATGGTTAAAGGGATAGGCGATTCGGAGGACCAGTAGCGCGGACATCGGCAAACGACTTCGAGAGTTGAGGGACGCCAAAGGTATGACCCAGGGGGACGTTGACCACCAAACTGGTTTGTTGCGCCTTTACGTCTCACGAGTCGAAAATGGGCGTTGGATACCGTCGCTTCCGTTGCTGGAGAGATGGGCCAAAGGGTTGGACGTGGAGCTATACCAACTTTTCACGGCTGGGGACGGACAGCCGGAAGCCCCCGTGCTCCCTGAAAGGACTCCGGTTGGGGCTCAGGAGCGGACCCTCTTGGGACTCTTCGGCCAAATGCCCGTCGAAGACAGAGCCTTGCTAATATCAATAGCCCGTGACCTGGTTAAACGGACAGGTAAGCGTGGATGAATCGGAGAAAGGCTGCGAGGAGGGGCAGGTCAAAAAGGCGCAGGCCACAAATATGAAAAGGCACGGACATGAAATAAGGCACCCCTATATAGCATCTCCAGACGAGCTTCCGAAGGCATTGGAGATAAGGGGCCTTAAGCGGGTGGACCCTTCGCTCATGCATCTCTGCGATTGGCAGGGCTGGGCTGTCACGGACAGGAACATGCCGGACGGAAGGTGCGGATTCGACGTAATCTTCAAGAAGTCCCCCGAGGGCTGGAAGGCCCAGACACGGTATCTCGGGGCGTCACTCGAAACCCTGCCAACAACTTGGCCGGAAAGATGCTGCCCAACCCCGCTTGCTGCCGTGCAGGCTGAAATGTCATCGGCCTGGACAAATTGCAAAGTCATGTACTAATTGGGTCAGCGTTTTGCGTCGTTGTATCCGGTGACCTCGGCTGAGCATGAAACCCCACAGGCGGAGCGAAAGGTTTTAAGCGGTCTTAAGCCCAACCCTGAGAACCCCGCCCCTCTTGTGGGTAAGAAACCAGATTCCTAGCCAGCCGCGTGGCAATCGTTCAGAAATGATCCCGGTTAGCGTTTCGACAAGGGGCCGAAACTAACCTCGGAAACGCTGCACGACTTCATCCAGGAATCGTGACCGGCTTAATTTCGGAATACTGACGGGCAGGATTAAGGGAGCTTGACTGCCTCGCCCCGGCATCAGCAGTAATGATAATGCGCGGCTGGTTTGCAGTGATAAGATGCCCACCAAACATAAGACCTAGATAGATACTTAAGGATATTATTGCGGAATTCATTGAACACCTCGCGGATCGTTTGCCGAGTTACTTGCGAGCTTCCATCATCTTTGCCATCCAGTGGTAATATCGGCAGATTTCCGTCGAAGCGTGAGCCGATGATGTCGGTGTAGGGACCTCCGGCCCTTCCTCAAGTTCGCCCCTTCAAATCCCGAGGCAAGCTCTACAGATCAATCGATAATCAGCCGCGACGCATTCCCGACCCTGGCAAAACAGATCGTAAGGAAAATTGACAACCTGTAATCCGCAATAATTTCGTATGCCCCGATCCACTCCCTTAAGTGACGACAAGGTCCGGGGTGTGCGATCCTGTCCCCGATGCCGAAACTCGATCTCCTGTCCAACGTACTGCTGATCGTGTGCGATCTTTTGCTGGATATCCTGAGGTTCACCAGGGTCAGCCTGCGGCCTCGGTGTGCTTTGGTTGCTGAGAACCTCTTTCTCCGCAAGCAATTGGCTTTGTACCTTGAGCGCAAGGTCAAACCTCGTCGGGCGGAGGCAGCTGCCAAATTGACTCTGGTGTTGCTTTCCAGACTGTTTGCGTGGCGGGAAGCTCTGACCGTTGTCAAGCCCGAGACCTTGATCCGCTGGCACCGGAAAGGCTTTCGACTGTTTTGGAGGTGGAAGTCGAAAGCCCGAGGCCGGCCACGAATTCCCGCCGGCCTACAAAAGCTGATCGCGGACATGGCAGCAAGCAATGTGACCTGGGGTGAGGAGCGAATCGCCGCGGAACTCCTGCTCAAGTTGGGCATTCGGGTCTCACCCCCGACAATCCGACGCTATATGCCACTTCCTCCCCCGGGACCACGACGGGGGCCCTCGTCGCAGCGCTGGATGACGTTTGTTCGCAACCACGCCCAAGCCATGTTGGCCTGCGATTTCTTCGTCGCGGTGACCGCCCGGTTCCGGGTGCTGTACGTCTTCGTGATCATGGAAGTGGGATGCCGCCGAATCAGGCATTTCAATGTCACTGCCCATCCCACGGCAGAATGGACGCTGCAGCAGTTCCGGGAGGCGATCTGCGGAGAGGAACCTTATCGCTATCTGATCCACGACCGCGACCGCATTTACTCGCGGGAGTTGGACTCCGCGCTGAAAGCGATGGGCCTGAGGATTTTGAAGACGCCGTTCCGAGCCCCCCAAGCGAAGGACTACGCTTCATACTGCACCTCATTGGTACGATTCGAAGGGTTCTCGAAGATGCGCGGCCTCTCGGAGAGTTTCACGCCCTGCATCTTGCGTGGCGGATGGTCACCGGGGTCTT
>Ga0326728_10025095_pt1 | contig 10713 bp, 9 predicted proteins | sample MB3enrmetagenome_FD_207602 | JGI IMG/M metagenome (GOLD analysis project Ga0326728, IMG submission 207602) | Lab enriched peat soil microbial communities from McLean, Ithaca, NY, United States - MB31MN | ecosystem: Environmental > Terrestrial > Soil > Wetlands > Peat | place: USA: New York...
AGCGCCATCGCCGCTTGCATCAGGATAATCACCTGCTTGCGTTCCCGGGTGTCGGCGACGTGGCCGGCCGGCAGCGTCATGGCCACCATGGGCAAATAGGCGGTCAATCCCACCAAGCCCAGGGCGAGCGATGAATGGGTGCGCTCATAAAGCTCCCAACCCACGGCCACCGTCAGCATTTGCTGGCCGAAGGCCGACGTGAAACGGCCCAGCAAATAATACAAAAAATCCCGGTTGCGCAGGATGGCGTAAGGGCTGGCCTTCCGGTCTGTTGATGGTGGCGCCACGCTATTGTGCGGTTACAGAAATGGCTTTAAAATGAACCCCTCTCCCTGCCCTCTCCCCGCCTTGCGGGGAGAGGGTGGCTGCCTTGTCGCGCCGCAGCCATGCGAAGGCGGAAGGCCGGGAGAGGGGTTCGTGTAAAGGTTTCATCGTAACACTACACTATGAGTTTTGCGGCCCGGCGTTTAGCTCGATCCTGCCCTCGAACACAAAGTCGGCCGGACCGCTCAGAACAACGTTGGTGAATTGGCCGCCGCTTTTTTCAAAACTCACTTCCAGCACTTTTCCGCCCAGCACCTGCACCGCGACGGGCGGTTGCAAATGGCGCAGTTCAGCCGCAATCAAGGCCGACGCCGTCACCCCCGTGCCGCAGGCCAGCGTTTCGCCCTCCACCCCGCGCTCGTAGGTGCGGACGCGGATGGCGTTGCCGCCGAGCCATTGGACGAAATTCACATTGGCGCCGCGCGGCGCGAAATGAGGGTGATGACGAATCTCCGAGCCAATGTTCTGCACCAGGGCGCGGTCCGCGTCCGGGACAAACAGCACCGCGTGAGGCACGCCCGTGTCCAGTGAATGAATTTCCGTCGGCCCGATGCTGAGGGAAACTGTCTGATGCAAACGCAAATCCCTGGGCGCAGTCAGAGTGACGGCGACTGCTTCGCCCTTGAAACGGGCGGTGACAACACCGGCGCGAGTTTCGAAGGTGAAGCCATTCTGCGCGCCGGTCAGCCGCCGGACAAAGCGGCCGAAACAACGCGCGCCATTGCCGCACATTTCCGCCGGGCTGCCGTCGCTGTTGTAAAAGTCCCAGGCCCAATCCGCCTTGCCGGAGGCGCAGGGCTTGAGGACAATGAGGCCGTCGGCGCCGATGCCCCAATGGCGGTCACACAAGCGCGCGGCCTGCGCGGCGTCGAGGGGGATCGTTTGGGCGCGATTATCGATCAACACGAAATCGTTGCCCGCCCCGCTCATCTTGGTGAAATGGACGACCATGAGGGAAAAGGTAGCAGTGGAAGGGGCGCACTTCAATCGGTTTGACGCACCTTGACCGGCTTTGACCGGGTATAACCGGGTTGATCCTCTCCACAATGCGCTCAGGGTGGCTGCCAATTGAGATGCCAATAATAATTCCAGAGGTTTCTCAATGGGGCCAGTTCCGCATGGCCATCGGCCAGGCCGATGTTGATCGCGCCAGGCAACGCTTGATTCTGGCCGTTAAAAGGGCAAGACTCCTTCGCAATTTTGCCACCGTGACGCAGGATTGTGCAGCGTTGCATTCCAGTGTTTGTGACTGCGACGGAGTAAAGGTCCATCCCTGGCGGGTCAGTCTCCACAGGCTGAACTTCCACCCAGATCGCATCCAGAAAAAGGGGGGTATGTGAAGGTACTCGAATGGCTGCCGGCCTGGAAAATCGATACGCTGGAAAATGCGGAGTGCGGTCGTCGGAGACAAGAGATGGCGCAAAACTGCAAAGCCAGTTGTTGAGTCCATAACTGCCGCTCAGCGGTACCGTTGCATTCAAACCATAGTCCCATGCGGTGTCCGCGGCGCCTGGTATATTCTGATGTTGAAGCGGCGATTGCGCATGAGTCGAGGGGCACAGCAGCAATTGGTCTGCGACGCCATAGCCGCTGAGAGTTCCCATCCAATGGGTAATCGGGCAGGTCGGACGGTAGTCTGGCATGTCGGGTTGGTACCATGGCAGATTCTGCCCTGTGTCATTCATGTACATCAGGCCCGCCGCGGTGATTTGACGCACATTGCTCAAGCACTTGGCCTGTTGCGCCTTGATTTTCGCCTTGGAGAGGGCAGGCAGGAGGAGCGCGGCCAGAATCGCAATAACGGTCATCACCACCAAAAGCTCCGTGAGCGTAAAGGCGTGGCAATGGCGGCTTTCTCGTCTGTTCATCTTCCAAGGCCAACTGAATCGCAGGCGCAACGAACGCGTCGCGCTTCACTTTAAACATGATGATCCGATCGTGACAATACTCACCATCATTTGGGAATCTCTTGTCTCCTATTGCGCCATTCGACCATCCGTCCGCCGCACAAATTAGCTTTACAGATCGAGAGCGGTCGCGCACAGTTTCGGGCATGTCTGCTTATGCTTTAGACAACGGCCAGACGGCCACGGCCCCGCAGGCGCCGGATTTGGATTCGTTCACCCTGTCGGATTTGGAAACGGCCATCGCCCGGTCGCAAAATTACCTGCTCCGCGAACAGAAGCCGGAGGGCTACTGGATCGGCGAACTATTGGTCGATTGCACCCTGGTGGCGGATGTGGTCGCTTACAATCATTGGAACGGGACCGTGGATGAAAACTGGCAGCGGAAAGCGGTCAATCATCTTTTCGCGATGCAGATTCCGACCGGCGGCTGGAATGTTTATCCGGGCGGCCCGGCGGAAATCAACGCCACGGTCAAGGCTTATCTGGCGCTCAAACTGGCCGGGGTGCCGATGACCGACCCGCGCATGTTGCGCGCGCGCCAAACGGCCCTGAGCCTGGGCGGGATTCCGCGCCTGAACACCTTTTCCAAGCTCTATCTGGCCGTGCTCGGCCTGTTCCCCTGGCAGTATGTGCCGACCATTCCCTGCGAAGTCATGCTCATTGGCAGATGGTTCTTCGTCGATTTCTACGAGATGAGTTCCTGGAGCCGCTCGATGCTGGTGCCGCTTTCGATCATCAACCATTTCAAGCCGACCCGTTCACTGCGAGGCGGAGCCACGCTGGGTGAGTTGTACCCGCTCGGTTTTCACGAACGCGATCTCCTGCTGCCCCGCGACCCGCAATGTTTCACCTGGCGCAATTTGTTCATCTGGCTGGACGGTGTGCATAAATTCGCCGAGCATTTTGCCAAACGCAACATCCATCCCTTCCGCAAACGCGCCCTCAAAAAAGCGGAGGAATGGATGGTGACCCGCTTTGAAGGCAGCGACGGTTTGGCCGCGATTTTTCCCGGCGTGCTCAACTCGTTGATCGCGTTCAAAGCCCTCGGCTACCCGGACGACCATCCGCTCATCCGCCAGTGCGAAGAGGAATTGAAAAAACTTACCCACGAAACCGAGCACGACGTCCGCATCGAGCCGTGTCTGTCGCCGGTTTGGGACACGGCCATTGTCACCATCGCGCTGCACGAGTCGGGGCTGTCCAGCGATCATCCCGCGCTGGTCAAAGCCTGCGAATGGCTGATGGCCCGGGAAGTCCGTTTCCGCGGGGACTGGCATTACAAAAACCGGACGCAGGTCGAACCGAGCGGGTGGGTCTTTGAATTCAACAACAAATGGAACCCGGACGTGGACGACACCGCCATGGTGCTGCTGGCCCTGCGCAAGATTCCGACGTCCAATCCGCCCCGGCGCGACGCCTGCTTCCAGCGCGGCCTGGACTGGATGCTGACCTTCCAATGCAAAGACGGCGGCTGGGCCTCCTTCGACAAGGATTGCACCAAAGGCATTTTGGAAAAGGTGCCCTTCGCCGATCACAACGCCATGCTGGACCCGGAGTGCGCGGACATCACCGCCCGCATCCTGGAACTGCTGGGCTACGAGAATTTCACCGTGGAAGAGCCGCACGCGCAAAAGGCGCTGGAATTCATCCGCAGCCGCCAGGAAGCCGACGGCTCGTGGTACGGGCGTTGGGGCGTCAATTACATTTACGGGACGTGGCAGGTCCTGCGCGGCCTGCGCGCCCTGGGGCTGGACATGTCCGAGCCGTGGATCATCAAGGCGCGCGACTGGCTCGAAAGCGTGCAGCACGAGGACGGGGGCTGGGGGGAACGGTGCAACACCTATGACGACCCGGTTTTCAAGGGCCAGGGGCCGAGCACCGCTTCGCAAACCGCGTGGGCCGTGATGGGCCTTTGCGCCTTCGACGATCCGCACCGGCCCAGCCTGCAAAACGGCATCGAATACCTCGTCCGCACACAGAATGCCGACGGCACCTGGAGCGAGACCGAGGCGACCGGGACGGGATTTCCGAAGGTGTTTTATTTGAAGTACGACATGTATCGGAACAGTTGGCCGTTGCTGGCGCTGGCGACCTGGCGCAACATGCTGCCCCGCGTTCTTCGGGGCGGCGGCGGCCGGGCGCAAGAGCGATCGGCCGCGGCAGTGTGCGCAGGTTTTGACGGTTAAACCGCCGCCCTGCCTTCCGGGGTGCATTTCACTGTTTTGGGTACGTTCTGTCGGCAAAGTAATACCTTAAGATTTTGAACTTCTCGATTGAAAATTGGCCATTGAAAATCTGCCATTGGTCATCGGAAGACGTTTGTCCGATTCGTCGCCTAGCCTTTACATGACAGATGACAGATTTTCAATGACCAATTCTCAATCGTGTCAATCGCTGCGACCTTTCCCAAGGCAGAGAAGCGCCAAAAAAAGTGAAATGCGCCCGCCTTTCGCGCCGGGCCAGTTTTCCCTTGTCGCTCCGGGCGGCATTGCCCATCCTTAACGGCGATGCCGGAGCGCCTTGTATCGGATGTGTTGGCCAAGCCGGATGCCGCGTTGGAGTTGACGCTGCGTCCGTCGCTTTTTTCCGAGTTTGTCGGCCAGGCCAATGTGAAGGAGCGCCTGGAAATCGCCGTGCAGGCGGCCAAACAGCGCGGCGAAGCCCTGGACCATCTGCTGTTCAGCGGGCCGCCCGGCCTGGGCAAAACCACCCTGGCCCACATTATCTCCAAAAGCATGGGTGCGAACATCAAATGCACCAGCGGCCCGACCATCGAGAAGGCCGGCGACCTGGCCGGCTTGCTGACCAATCTGGAAGAGGGCGACGTGTTGTTTATTGATGAAATCCACCGTTTGCAAAAGACCATCGAGGAATATCTCTATCCGGCGATGGAGGATTTCAAGCTGGACATCATCATTGACCAGGGACCCAATGCCCGCAGTGTCCGGTTGAATTTGCCCCGGTTCACCCTGATCGGCGCGACCACGCGCAGCGGTTTGTTGACAGCGCCGTTGCTGACCCGTTTCCCCATTCGCGAGCGGCTGGATTATTACAACGCCGATCAATTGCGGCAAATCGTCGTCCGCTCCGCCAATCTGCTGGCCATTGCCATTGATCCGCAGGGCGCGCACGAAATCGCCCGGCGCAGCCGCGGCACGCCGCGCATCGCCAACAACCTGCTGCGGCGCGTGCGGGATTATGCCCAGGTGCGGGGCGATGGCAAAATCACCGTTCCCGTGGCCGATCAAGCCCTGGCCATGCTGGCCATCGACCAGAATGGCCTGGATGAAATGGACAAGCGGATTTTGGAAACCATCATCGTCAAATTTGGCGGCGGACCCGTCGGCATCAATTCCCTGGCGGTGGCGGTGGCCGAGGAGCCCGACACCCTGGAGGAGGTTTATGAGCCGTTCCTGATTATGGAAGGGTATCTCAATCGAACTTCGCAAGGCCGTGTGGCCACGGAATTGAGCTACCAAAAACTGGGGCTGAAAGCGTCCGGAGGCCAACAACCCAAACTTTTTTAAATCTCCACTCGTCCATCCAATGGGTCACCCATTAGGGCACTGGTCAAACCATACTTTTGCACCTTTTGGTGCCTCCCGTCGGCGTTTTTTAAGGCGTCAAAGGCGTCCGGGATTATGGTGATGCAACATCGGATTGTTGCTGGCCCAGAAAAGGACTCGTGCGCTCCAAAGTTTTTTTTGGGATTGCTGGCGAAATACGTACCGGGAAATCCCGCTCAAGGTTAGATTCACACTGTGAATCGGACGGCGTACTAGAAATCAGCCTTGGAGTATTGTCCATTCAGCGGACAACACTTGATGTGATCGTTCAGACTACGAAATTCGGCTGTACGTACCGGAAAAGACCGTTTTTAGTAATGTTCATTTAATGAACGCCACTAAAATGCCCATTGCGCGGTTAAACGGTGTAAAGGAAGCTGCATTAAACGGTTTCCTCATACGATACTCCAGGGTTTGATTTGTATGCCAATGATTCGTAAAGGAGGGCGTAAGCATGAAATGACCTGGAATCTCTCCCTTCACACCCCAGCGCGAAAATTAGATCACGATAAAAATGTCGGGATACGGCAATTTTATTTTTTAAGATAAATTCTCGTCCTGCAAATTTACCTTCGGAGTGAATCAGCTTTGCCCCCTGCAGGCAACGACGACAATACTCAAAGACGACAATGGCATTTTGGTGGTTGTTTAAATTGGTCAACATATCTTCGATTCGGCTTCCTGCCATCGATTGGTCAAGAGGGGAAACCTCCATAAACGCCAAGGTTAACGCCGCCGCCCGCTTGAAAATGCTTGGTGTTGCGTTGTGGGTGTTTTTGTTGAGAATCGGCTGGACATTATCGATGGCCTTTTCGACATTTTTCCAGTTGATTAGCGGTTCAATGCCGACCTCTCGGTACCACTTCTCTGACCAAGTTGCTAATGTGACAACGTCTGCCTCTGTTTTCCAGACCGGATTTAAAAGGAGATTTCTCGACAAGAATGCTTCATCGTGCTTGGGTTCAATCAACGGTGCCGGCTCCCAAGCCTTCCCCGGTTCCCAGGTCCCTCCTTTTTCTGAGGTCACGTCCGAGCCCTAGGAAAATTCCTGATGAGGTTTTGTGCTGCGGCAGCCGCTTCATTTTGGACGGCAGTTAACGACGGAGCTTCCCAAAATGAACTTAAAGCATTCGGCTGCTTGTTGACATCAGGCGCGGGAGATTTACCCTCGCGGTTATCAGATGCCGCACCCGCCAAAAGCATCTCTTTTGGAAAATACTTATTGTTGTCGGATATATTTTGCTTGTGTTCCTGCCCGTTCATGTTAACTTTCAGCTATATTCGTTCTGAACGATAAGCGTGTTAGTGTCCTTAAGGGACAGTCTCTCATTATGGATCGTCGTTCAACCACAGGGCGGCGGCGATACACCGCCTCCCCTTGCAGGCATTATCGAGACGGAGTGGATTCCGGTCAACATGGAACTTTTAGGAACTTCAAAAAATTTCCGAGGCTCGGAAGTGGAATTTAAACCGTAAACCATTGATTATAATATATTTCAGTGGATTCAAAGAAAAACTTGCATAATATTGGATATGTTGTATTATATTCCAATGAATGCGACTAAGAATTCAATTAGCAATTTTACGCAGGCAAAAGAAGCCATTAAAACGCTGGCGGATTTGGCTCAATCCATTGAATCATTCATTGTTTCAATGGAACAGCGGATTGATGCTGTTTATGCCCTGAAGGGCAATCCCGCACAGCCCGACCTGCCGCTGCAAACGGGGGCGAGGTTGCGATTGCATAATCTGCCTCAGAAGGCTCCCGACACTTGGAGTGATCGAGTTTTGACAATCTTCAAGGTGGCGGCCATTCCATTAACGCAAAAAGATGTGGTTGCGGTCTATGAAGATTCAGGATGGCCAAAGGATTTTGCCAGTAGCCTTTACGCCACTATCAGCAGTTCCGTGGCATATTTATGCAGAATTGGGAAATTGGCCAACTCGGAAAGTGGATATAAAATTCCACAAGTGGTCGTTCCGCCGCCGCGCAAGTCGATTCCGCCTCCAAGGCCGGTTCCGTCTGGGCAGGCGGCTAATTGAATAATCAGAGGAGTCAAACCATACTTTTGCACGTTTTGGTGGCTGCCGGCGGCGTTTTTTACGGCGTCAAAGGCGTCAACCCCTAACTGCGTCACTCTTGGGTCCATCGGAGTGCATCTCCAAGTCTTTGCAACGCACGGCCTGAAAAAAGGAAACGGAACAGTTAACTTTCTGGCCAAAAGACGTGTGCGGAAAGACAAAAAAGAAGGCAGAAAAATGGCGGCAGAAAAATGTCCGATTCTTATATGTTTGCCCCCATCTTTCTGCCTTTTCTCGTCCAGGGCGGCATCGAGGGCCCGCCAGTATTTCTCTGCGCTGCGCGAGAAAGTCCTTGCGGATATGCGTGATTCTGACGGAGGGCAGTGCCTGGAACACAAAAAATAAAAACTCACGCCTCCGTCTTTGCGCTTTTTGAGTTCCTTCGCGGCCATTATGCAGCCTTTTTCCCCGAAAACGTTCGGGGTTCGCGTATTTCGGATATTTCGCGGTTAAAAAACTCTTTTCTTCGCTTCTGCGGCAAAAACTTTCTTAAAGCGTTGCAGCTTAAGCTCTTAATGCTTTTTATATCAAAATCACAACTTTTTTAAAGATTTTGAAAAATATCTGTTGACGAAGCGAATATATTAACTATAATCCTTATATTAATCAATAATCAAAATATGAAATGTATGAAAGAAAATTCAAACCAGTCCTTCCAATTCGCCAAACCCCAGCCCGCCGCCGAACCCGTCGAACTCGGGCCGTTGCTCGACGAGATTTCGGCCGCCATCCGGTCCCATGTTGTCCTCTCGGCGCACGCCGCAACGGCGCTCGCGCTGTGGGTGGTGCATACCTACGTTTTCGACACCAGGGATGCCGTGGCTTACGTGGCCATTGAATCCCCTGAAAAGCGATGCGGCAAGACCACCCTCCTGTCGGTTCTGGCCGGGCTGGCTTGCCGGGCGCTCGTCGCCTCCAACATCACTGTCAGCGCTCTTTTCAGGGTGATAGACGACGCCGGGCCGACGCTGCTCATTGACGAAGCCGATACTTTTATGGGCGGAAACAGCGTCATGCGCGGCATCCTCAATTGCGGCAACACTTGGCGGACTGCCTATGTTTTGCGCTTGTCAGGGCGCAAAGGTTGCGGCCCAAGGCCAAAGGCGGCCCATGCAAAGGAAGGCGAACTTGTCGTGCCGAAGCAAAGCGAAGGCGGATCGCTGGATTCGAGTCTGGTGCGCTACAGTTGCTGGTGCCCAAAGGTCATTGCCATGATTGGGCGCGTCCCGGACACCATTGCGGACAGATCCATCGTGGTGCGATTGGAGCGGAAACTCGTCACTGAAAAATGCGCCCCGTTGACCGATTTCAAGCCTGAGACCATCACGGCAAAATGCGTCCGTTTTGCCGACGATAACAGCGAACTTATCGCCAGGGCCGCCCTAGAAACGGTCCCCGGGTTGAATGACCGGGCCGCCGACACCTTCGAACCTCTTTTCGTGCTGGCGCGCATGGCCGGGCCGGAATGGTTTGAAAGAGCGGCTGAGGCGGCGCTTTTCCTGACCTCCTCACAGAACAGCGACTTGCAGGGCGCGGGGCTTTTGCTCGATATTCTGACCATCTTCGTGGAGTGCAACGTGGAAAAGATGTTCAGCCGCTCCGTTGTGTCGTGCCTGCGCGGCGATGGGGAATGGATTGCGTCAGCGTTTTTCAGCGGTAAGCCCCTCAATGAGTTGCTGTTGGCGCAGACCCTCCGGCCTTACGGAATCAGGCCGGTACACATTCGGGTTGGCGAAGAAATCAACAAAGGGTATCGCCTTGACGACTTCAAAAATTGCCTCAAGCGATACGTTCCCCGGATAGATGTCGATGCCCGGCTGCAACAAATCGAAGAGAACGCGGTTTTACGTCGGGAAGCGAAGGCAGAGGAAGCCGAGCGGTTGAAAAAAGAGGCAGAGGCGGAAAAAGCATCAGAACAAGCACACCAGCAGCACAAGGAAACAGCCAGGGAAGAATTTGCCGGGTTCTTGGCAGGGGCGGCAAAGGGAGAAAACCGGTAACATGTTCCCGATTTGTAGCTGATCGTGTTACCGGCTAAGTCGTTGACTTTCAACACTTGTTACCGTGTTACCGATTTTTTGGACCTATGTATCAATCATGGGTTTCTGGCTTTTTTTGACCAGAAATCAGGGGTTCGATGGTTGCCAAAGACTGGAATCGCGTTGGAAGACGGCCCTGCGCCGGCAGAAAACGGCTGACAATCCGCCCCGAGGCCTCTAAGGTTCGTCAGCGATTATGCCCAGGCGCACCGACATTCATTCCGTTCTCATTATTGGCGCGGGTCCGATTGTCATCGGACAAGCTTGTGAATTTGATTATTCCGGCACGCAAGCCTGCAAGGCCCTGCGCGAAGAAGGGTTCCGCATTGTCCTGGTCAATTCCAATCCGGCAACCATCATGACGGATCCCGAATTCGCCGACCGCACTTATATCGAGCCGATCACGCCCGAATGCGTCGAAAAAATCATCGCCCGCGAAACCGCGGAAATGCGGCGCATGGGCGCGAAGGGCAAACTGGTTCTGCTGCCGACGCTCGGCGGCCAGACGGCCCTGAACACCGCCATGTCCTTGCATCGGCGCGGCACGCTGGAAAAATACGGCATCGAGATGATCGGCGCCAATGCCGCCGCCATCGAGCGCGGTGAAGACCGGCAAATCTTCAAAGAGTTGATGCTCTCCATCGGTTTGGATGTCCCCATCAGCGGCACTGCCCACAACCAGGAGGAGTCCCGCGCCGTCGCCGAAAAAATCGGGCGTTACCCGTTGATCATACGTCCCGCCTACACCCTGGGCGGCACCGGCGGCGGCACCGCCTACAATCGCGAGGAATTTGA
>Ga0326728_10025096_pt1 | contig 10711 bp, 6 predicted proteins | sample MB3enrmetagenome_FD_207602 | JGI IMG/M metagenome (GOLD analysis project Ga0326728, IMG submission 207602) | Lab enriched peat soil microbial communities from McLean, Ithaca, NY, United States - MB31MN | ecosystem: Environmental > Terrestrial > Soil > Wetlands > Peat | place: USA: New York...
CGCGATCTCGGATTTGCCGCGGACAATCTGGAAGAACTGGAGCGTTCCCTGGCGGCGATCGCGCGCCGGGAGTGGGAAAGGCTGCTGCCGCCGGCGGTGGTGGCCCGCGAATCGGCCGAGACCGAGCTGGTTCTCAACGTGCCCGCGGAATCGCTGGGATTCCGCGCACAGTTTACCGTCCGTCGCGAGGACGGTTCTACGGCCAGGTTCGAGCGCAACCTGTGGGAACTTCCGCAAACGGCCCACATCGAAATGGATGGCCGCACCTGGGTGCGGAAGCAGGCGCTTCTGCCCATCGCCCTGCCGCTGGGCTATCACGACATATTCGTGAAGCTGGGCGCGGCCAGCGCGGCGACGCGCTACATCGTGACGCCGGACAGGGCCTGGACGGAGCCCCACCTGGGCCGCGGCGGCCGGGCGGCGGGAGTGGCCGTGAGCCTCTATGGAGTGCGCTCGGCGCGCAATTGGGGATGCGGCGATTTTGGCGATCTGCTGGAAGTGGTGGACTGGGTCGCGGAAGATCTCGGCGCCAGCTTCGTGGCCCTCAACCCGCTGCACGCCATACACAATCGGCGTCCCTTCAATACCAGCCCCTATCTTCCGAATTCCAGATTCTACCAGAACTTTCTGTACCTCGATATCGAAAGCATGGAGGACTACGCGGGCAACCGCCGCGCGCAGCGATTGCGCCAGTCTCCGGAGGTTTCCGCCGAGATCGAGGCGCTGCGCGGCGCGCCGTTCGTGGAGTATGAGCGGGTAAGCGCGCTGAAGCTGCGGTTCCTGAAGCTGCTGTTCGCCGGGTTCCTGAGAGAGTGGCGGCACGGCTCGGCGCGCGCGCGGGAGTTCCAAGCGTTTCTGGAACGCGAGGGCGATTTGCTGGAGCGATTCGCCACCTACTGCGCCCTCGACGAGCACTTGCGCCAGCGCGATCCGGAAATGTGGCTCTGGCCCGAATGGCCCGCCCCGTATCAAGACCCCTGCTCGGAGGGAACGCGCGCATTTCGCAAGAAACACTGGCGGCGCGTCCTGTTCTACCAGTACCTCCAATGGCAAATCGACATCCAACTGCGCCGCGCGCAGCAGAGGGCGCGCGCCCACCATCTTTCCATCGGTCTGTATCACGACCTGGCGCTGGCCACGGACCGCTTCGGCGCCGACCTGTGGGGGTACCGCGACTTTCATGTGCCGGGCTGCCGCGTGGGATCGCCGCCCGACGAGTTTTCGCCCAAGGGCCAGGACTGGGCGTTTCCGCCGCCCAACGCCAATCGGCACCGCGAAGACGGATACCGGCTGTTCGCCGAATCCATCCGTAAGAACTGCCGCCACGGCGGCGCGCTGCGCATCGACCACGTCATGCGTTTCTTCCGGTTGTACTGGATTCCCGACGGGTTCGACGCTTCGCACGGAGCGTACGTCCGGCAAACCTCCGAGGATTTCGTGCGCATCCTCGCGCTGGAGAGCGTCCGCAACCAGGTGGTGGTGGTGGGAGAAGACCTGGGAACGGTGGAACCGGCCGTGCGCGAGGCGCTGGCGCGCTTCGGCATCCTCAGTTACCGGGTGTTCTACTTCGAGAAGAACGAGCGCGGCGAGTTCCGCCGGTACGAAGAATACCCGCGGCAGGCGCTGGTCTCCTCCACCACCCACGACCTTCCCACGCTGGCGGGCTTTTGGGTGGGGGTTGACATAGAGGCCCGCCTCCGCGCCGGCATGATTGACGAACGGGGCTACCGGGCCCAAATCGAGAGCCGCGCGCGCGACAAGCAGAAGATGCTGGATGTGCTGTCTGAGACCGGATTGTTGCCGCCCCATTTGCCCCGTTCCGCCGACGATTACCCCGAGCTGGTCGGAGAGCTGCACAATGCCATCGTCGGATTCCTGGCGCTCACGCCGTCGCAGCTTCTGGCCATCAACCAGGAAGACCTCACCAAGGAACTGGAACAGCAAAACCTGCCCGGAACCACCCGGCAGTATCCCAATTGGGGAAGGAAAATGCGGCTGAGCATCGAGCAGTTACGATCGGACACCCAGGCCCGCGGCTTCACCGCCATGTTCGCCAACTGGATTGAGAACTCCGGCAGAAAGAACCAGTTAGCCACCGATGAACACCGATGAACACGGATAAGCAAAACCCTTAAGGATTCTTATCCGCGTTCATCGGTGTTCATCGGTGGCCATAATTCTTTCATCATCTCCGCACTTCCCTCGGATCGTCCATTTTGGGGCTCGGCCGCCCGCTGCGCGATGCGCGGGCCGTGGCGGGGTCGAAAATGCGCTTGTCCACGGGCAGTGCCTGGTAGCGGGCCGGGTCCGGGCGGGAGGCGAAGCAGTCGCTTAAGTCGGAAGCCGTTCCATCGAAGAGGTTCAGCGGCGGCACATTGAGCAGCCGGAAGATGGTCTTGAGCAGGCCGGGGAAGCTGGTGTTGGTGTGCGAGACGTAGTTCTTCTTGAACCACGGACCGGCGCACAGCAGGACCGTGCGGTGCGCATCGATGTGATCGACGCCGCCTTGCGCATCGTCTTCCGTAATGAACACCGCCATCTGGTTCCACCATTTCGTGCCCGAGAGGTATTCCAGAATGCGGCCCAGCGCCAGATCGTTGTCCGCCACGAACGATTCCCGGTAGGGATAGCCGTCCTCCGGACGCGCATCCGCCATGTGGTCGTTGGGCAGGTGGATGAACAGGAATTGCGGCAGGTCCACGCCTGTATCGGCGTACTTTTCCGCGATCTCGTGCATGAACTGCGAGGCGCGGTACTGGTCCGGGATGTTCATGTTGAAGCCCGGATACTGGCGCGAGGTGTTGCGGTAGAGGGGATCCGGCATGGGCACATTGGTGAGAAAACGGGCGCCGGTGGGTTCCAGATCGCCGCCTTCATCCGCTCCCGCCAGCTCGAATCCTTCGCCGAAGTTATAAAAAGATACGCCATGCCGCGCAAAATGGTGCCAGATGGTGCCGCCCTCGAGCTGCTCCTCGGGGTGTACGGAAGAAGCCGATCCGGCGAACAACAGCCGGCCCGGTGCGGCGCCCAGCCGAAAATCCTTCTTCTCGCTGTAGGCCGCCAGCAGCGAGCTTTCCGTCCAGGCGTTGGGATACGACCCGACCAGCCAGTGGTGCCCGTCGACGCTCACGTCTGAATCGGCGTAGAAGTTGTCGCTGAAACTCCACTGCCGCGCCATGGCGTGGTGATTGGGAGTGACCTCGATGTCCCTGATGCTGAGCCGCTTCCCCTGGCCGTCGAGATAACCCCGGCTGCCAAACCGCGCTATTTGGGGCGATCCCATGGCATGCCCGTTGGATGCCTCGCGGATGTCTCCGAAGACTTCATCGTAGGTGCGGTTCTCTTTCACAATGAGGACCACGTGGCGGATGCCGGCGGGCAACGCCCGTGGCGCGTTGCGATGAGCGACGAATCCATCGGCCTGGAAGACCAACGCCGTATGCGCCGCCAGCTCGTCCGCGCGCGGGAGCGGAAAAACGCAAACCGATCCCCGACGCAATTCGTTGGGAAGAACTCCATTTAACGCCGCCCATACGTAAACATTCGGCCCGACGCCATTGCCTTTGGCGTTGGCCACGAACACCGTGTCGCGGTCCATGGCCACGCGCGTTGGAAACCAGCCCGCCGGAAGGTGCCCGACCACCCGCCGCTGGCGCGTATCGATGACGCCGACGGCGTTGATTCCCGCCTCGGCCACCAACAGCCAGCCGGATTTTTCGTGGTATGCCATCCCGATGGGCAGCACCCCGCGCAGAGTCTCCAGGCCTGGAATGCGAATGGGAATCTCGGCTTCCACGCGGCTGGCCGCGGCATCGATCACGGTGATGGAATCGTCATTGGCATTGGAGACGAAGACCTTCCCGGCGGCGGCTACGATGCCCGACGGGCTGCTGCCGCCATGGCTTTGTTCGCCAAAGGGAATTCCCGTGCGTATGAAGGTTTCCACCTTGGGAGTGGCGGGCGTGGAGACGTCCACCACGCAAACCGAATTGGACTCTTTCACATTCGGATCGCCCAAGCCGGGAACCATGACCGGCCCGAGCGCGGTCTGGCGCTCGACGCCCGCGGCCGCTTCGACGCTGGGGAATCCGAAGGCCGGAAACGGCAGGCCGGTAGTTCGCGCCTGCTGCGGGTCCGCTCCGGGGATGGCCCGGTATTCGAACATGCCGACGTTGGTGACGTAGAGCTTGCGCCGGTCGGGCGAAAGCGCCAGCGCAAAGGGCAGCCGGCCAACCCGCACCGATGCCAGCACCTGGCGCGACCGCGCGTCAATCACGACCACGCGAAAATTCGCCTGGTCCACCACATAGAGGATGTTGCGCACGGCGTCGAACGCCAGGTCGCCGGTGTAGCTGTCGTCAAAGCCGCCCTGGTTGAGGTCGATCACGCGGCGCCGCTGGCTCGACCAGTCGAACAAGCTGATGCGTCCGGAATTTCCTTCCGAGGCAAACACGGCGTGCTCGCTGGAGAGCGCCAGCCCCATGAACACGCTGCGCCAGTCGCGGGCGTCAAACTCGTCCAGCATATCGACGGAGCGGGCCACCAGGTGGCGCACTTCCCAACCGCCCCCCTTGCCGCGCTCCATGACCGTCAGGGAATTCCTGCCTGGCCCTCCGTTGGAGGTGACCACGGTCTTGCCCGAGGCGCTCACCACTAGCCCAAAAGGGCCAGACCCGGTAGCATGTTGCTCTCCCACCGGCGTGATGATGCGGCCACCGGGAAGAATCGACGAGGCGGGGGTGCCCATTGGGCCCCGCAGGGCCGGGCGTATGCCGGCCGGCGCGGAGTAGGTCTGCGCGGCGAGGGGGAAGCTCAGGCTCAAAAGCGCCAGCGGGAAGCGCCATGCGGCGGGCACTTCTCCATCATAAGCGGAGACCGGAACTGCGTCATCTTGAATCCCCGGTGGCGAAGAATGCCACGGTGCCACCTATATCAAAACTGCCCCAAGAGGCCCCTTATCTTTAGTGAGACCCGCCACTTGCGGAACCGCTCCAAGCGGGTGGGAAAGGGGGTGCAATTTGGCACGCGAAATGCTTTTTGGTTATCCTGAGGATAAGGTTCGTGGCATCGGGGCGGCGGTTCGAGATGCCCCCGTGCCTCCGCCATTTAACCGGACGGTCGAGGGAACCCGTCTAAGGAGGAGACTAATGGCATCCAGCATTGCGAGGGTGGCACCTCAGAAAGCGTTGGAAGACCCACTGGCGTTTCTGCCGTGCTCGAGAATCGCGGAGTTCAAGAAGGGTCAGCTTATCTACAACCAGGACCAGCCTTCCACCAGCATCTATCTGGTGATCGAGGGGAAAGTAAAGGTCTCGCGGATGGGGGATGACGGCCGCCAGGTGCTGGTGGACATCTACCAGCCCGACGAGTTCTTCGGTGAATCGGCTCTCCTGGATCTTCCACACCGCTCCGAACAAGCCACTGCTCTGGATAACACCAGGCTGATGGCCTGGTCGGCCGCGGAAATCGAGGAGATGGTCGCGAAGCGGCCCCGCCTGGCGGTGGCTCTGCTGCAAATCCTGGCGACGCGCTCCATGGATTTCGCGCAGCGTATCGAAAGCTTGTCGGTAGACAATATCGCGCGCCGCCTGGCTCGCTCGCTCATCCGTTTTGCCGGCCGTCTGGGTACGGACGGAGATAACGGATCGGCCCGCATGGCGCCGCTCACGCACGAGTTGCTGGCGCAATACGTCGGCACCTCGCGCGAGATCGTGACGCATTACATGAACCAGTTCCGGAAAGAGGGTTACCTGCAGTATTCGCGCAGAGGCATCGTCCTCGATCGCCATGCTCTCGGCGAGTGGCTGCGGCAAAGCGCGTAGCGTGGCGCAGCCTCTCAGGCTGCCGCGATCAAAATACGGTCCGCGCCGTTTGCGCGGTCCCCGCGGAATTGGCGATCTGGACTTGGAAAGCGATCACCTGCGATGGGTCTCCCGTCACGGGAAAGACGGCCGTCAGCAGAAAGACGCCGCCCAGACCCGAGTTCTGAAAATAGCTCGCGAAAGTGGCCGTGGCGTTGGTGCTAATGGCCCCTGGTGCAATGGCGTTGCCGGCGGCGTCGAAGAACGTGAAGGTGAGCGGCCCGGCCGTGCGGGTGTTGTCGAAGCCCGTCACCTGCACTCGGACGCTGGCCGCGGACCGCACCCCCTGGACCGAACCTGGAGCGATTCCCACCGTGGCGGGCAGGATGGTGATGGTTTGCTGGGCCGTCACCCCGCCTAATTGCACGGTGAAAACCAGCGCACCCGCCGTGGTGCCGGTCTGAAAGGGCGCCGTAAGTTGGTCGCCGAAGTGTCCCTGGGTATCGCCCGGCGAGACGGTGAAGGTGGCCGTTCGCCCTCCGGACGCAAACGCGACGGCGGCATCGTCCGTGAGCCCTGGGCCCGGCTGGAAGTCGAGCGTCAGCGTTCCGCTCCCGCTGGTCTTGGATGTTGCGTCGAGCGTGACGGTGACCGCTCCCTGCTGTGCGCTCAGGGCCTGCGGAAGAGTGATCGAGAGGCCCGGGTTGGGCAGCGGCGGCGGCTGTGGCGGGGGAGGCGCCACGCCCGTCCCGGTCAGGCCGTAGGTGCTGCCGCCGATGACGAGCGACCCGCTGCGCAATCCCGTGGCCGTGGGAGTGAACTGCACATAGAAGTCGGCGGTATGGCCCGGCGGGACCGCCTGACCGCTCGGCGCCGCTCCGCTCAAAGAGAAGTCGCCGCCGGAAACCGCGATCGCCGGCGCTGTCAGGACCACGGCCGTCTGGTTCGCAATGGCGAAATGCCGCGCGAGGCTGACACCGAGCTCGACCGAGCCGAAATCCACTGGGCCCGCGCCCAGCGGCTGGAGACCCGAACCCGCGTCCACTTCGTAGGTCAACTGCACGCCCGTCCCAACCAGCGCATAGGATTGGTCGCCAATCACCAGCGAACCGCTGCGCGATCCCGCGGCCGTGGGGCTGAAACGCACATAGAAGTCGGCGCTCTGGTTGGGCTGGAGCACCGTGCCGCTGGGAGCGGCGCCGCTCAAAGCGAAATCACTCGTCGCAACCGAGATGGCTGGCACCGTCAGGACCACCGTCATCTGGTTCACGGCCACGAAGTGGAGCACCGCGCCGGAACCGATCTGGACCGGCCCGAAATCCACCGTCGCCATGCCCAGCGGCTGAAGGCCCGCTCCCGTATCCACCTCGTAAGTCAGCCGCGGCAGCACCGTGGCGAGCAGCAGAAGTGAAACTCCGTCCGCCTGCAGCACCGCGCTGTAGGAACCGGCGTCCGGCGAGAGAAAAGTCACGGTGAAATCCATGGCCGCTTGCGGGCTTAGCGTGAACGGAAGAGCCGGCCCGTTCAGCGTGAACGCGGCGCCCGCCGCCGCCAGCACCGTCACCGTGGCCGTGGCGCTGGACGTGTTTTGCAAACGAAAGTGAGCGGAGACCGCCTGATTCGGGTAAACCGCGCCTAAACTGTAGACCGCCGGGGCCGCCGCCACCGCGCTGCCGTTCACTACCAGGAACTGGAACTGCCCATAGCCCGCGGGCGCAAGCCAGGCCGCGAGCAGCACCGCGCGCAGGAATCGTGCGCTCATGGCTTCCCCACCGTGATGGTCGGCACCCCGATGGTCAAGGTGATCGTCGGAACGGGTGTGGGCTGAGGTGACGGAGCCGCTGGAGCCGGGGCGCTCCCGGACTTTCCTGCGGCCAGGATTCCCGCCGCCGCGCCGCCGCCCGCCAGCAACGCCACCACGATCCACTTTCGGTATCCGTGGGAGCTGCCGGCAGTGGCGGCCGGCTCCCCGCTTCCCGGCTCGGTGATGTACTGCAAGGACATCATGCCGGCGCGCCCCTGCTCCTTGGACGCCACGATGCGAATCTGGAATGCTCCCGGAGCGCGGTTCACCTGTAAGCCATGCACGCTGGCATGTCCATGGCTGTCCGTGACCGCCACTTCCGTCCGCAGCCCGTTGGCGAAGACGCCGCCCGGGCCCTCCTCCGGCAGGTGAAAACTAACGGCCGCGCCTTCCACCGGCTTTCCCGTTTCGTCGGTGACTTCCACGGTCAGCGGGCGCGTGCTGCGCGACCCCGGAGTGTGTACCGCCCCTTCGCCCTCGATGACGCGGATCTGAAGAATGGCGACTTGAGCCGTCGCCGTGCAACTAAGCGCTAGGACCAGCGCCGCAGCGGGACAGACTCCTACACTGTGTCTCAAGCCAACTAGTGGCGCAGTCAGCCGGACTTTCTCGCTAATATCACGGTGATGTTGTCCGGGCCTCCGGCTTTTTTGGCCGCCTCAATCAGGCGGCGGCAGCTTTCTTCGAGAGTCCAGCCATTCGGCCCGCCGCGCAGGATCTGCTCGATTTGGGCCGCATCCAGCACGCCGTGCAGCCCGTCGCTTGAGATCAGCACCAGCGCGCCCGCCTTCAACGGCACGCAGTAGTAGTTTACGGTCAGCGGCGCGCTGGCTCCAATGGCCATGGTGAGCACGTGCCGCATGGGATGATTTCGGAGGCTATCCTCGTCCAGCCCCAGCGGCCGGCCGACTTCGTTGACCCACGTCTGGTCGTCGGTGATGGCGCGAAAGCCCCTGTCATCCAGCAGGTAGGCGCGGCTGTCTCCCACGCTGGCGATGAAGAGGCCTTCATCGGTTTCGAGCGCCACCACCAGGGTGGTGCCCATGCCTTCCAGGCTGGGGTCGCTCTGTGCCGCTTCCAGCACGCGGCGGTTGGCCTCCTCGACGGCTTTCAGCACCACCTGGGAATCGCGCTGCTGGGCCTCCAGGACCACCTCCGCCACCGTATCCACGGCCAATTGCGATGCCCGCTCGCCGGCTCTGGCGCCGCCCATCCCGTCCGCCAGCACGTACAGTCCCAGCTCCGGTTTGATCAGGCAGTAGTCTTCATTATTCGTTCTGACGCAGCCTTGGTCCGACAACGCGAAGGCTTCCAACATTCCCGCTACTCCCTTCCGGCACCCGGCTCTACGCTCAAACTGTAACACGCGGGTAAGCGCACCTGTAACCGCAATTCTACCCGATGGCAGGCGGTAAAATGGTGCTACTCTCCCGATGCTCTGGAAACGCCTCCGGCTGACGCTCGAAATGATCAAGTTCGAGCATTCGGTCTTCGCCCTGCCGTTCGCCCTCACCGGGGCTATGCTGGCCTTCCGCGACAGCGGCTTGAGCGGCGGGGAGATTGCGCGCAAGCTGTTCTGGATCGTGGTCGCGATGGTGTGCGCCCGCTCGGCCGCCATGGCCTTCAACCGGCTGGCGGATTTCGAAATCGACGCGCGCAATCCGCGCACCAGGATGCGCCACCTGCCCACCGGCGTGCTGTCTCGCGGTTTTGCCTGGGGGTTCGTGGCGGCGTCGTCGGTTCTCTTCTTCCTGGCCGCCGGCCAACTGAACCGGCTGTGCCTGCGGCTCGCCCCGGTGGCGCTGGGCACCGTGTTTTTCTATTCCTTCACCAAGCGGCTTACCTCTTTCTCGCACCTGGTGTTGGGGTTCTGCCTGGGAATCGCGCCCGCCGCCGCCTGGATCGCCGTGCGCGGCTCGCTGGACCCGCGCATCTTGTGGCTCACCGCCGCGGTGACCTTCTGGACCGCCGGCTTCGACGTCATTTACTCCTGCCAGGATTACGAATTCGACATCGCCGAAGGGCTGTTTAGCGTGCCGCGCGTCCTGGGCATCGCCGGAGCTTTACGGGCCGCCCGGGCGATGCACGTGCTCATGGTGATCTGCCTGCTGGCCCTGGTCCACACGCTGCACCTCGGGGCCCTGGCGCTGGCCGGCGTCGGCGCCATTGTGGCGCTGCTGGTTTACGAGCACAGCCTGGTGAAGCCCCACGATCTTTCCCGCGTCAACGCCGCCTTCTTCGTCATGAACGGCTATGTGAGCGTGTTATTCTTTTTATTCTGGGCTGCTGATATACTCCTCCTCAAACCGGGTGCCTGAGGTATGCAAGTGGTAATCGACGATTCCCGTCTTGTCCCCATCCGCGGCAAGGTCGAGGCGGGCGAGCGCCTCTCTTTCGACGACGGCCTTGCGCTCTACCGCACAACCGACATCCTGGCGCTCGGCTACCTGGCCAACCTGGTGCGCGAGCGGCTCCACGGCAACGTCGCCTTTTTCAACGTCAATCGTCATATCAACCCCACCGACGTCTGCGTGGCCAGTTGCCGGCTGTGCGCCTTCGGCAAGCGCGTGCGCGATCCCAAGGCCTACACCATGTCGCTCGAAGAGGTGTGGCAACGCGCCGGCGAGGGTTGGAGCGAGGCGGTCACCGAATTCCACATCGTGGGCGGCCTGCATCCCGAGCTTACGCTGGACTGGTACTGCGAGATGCTGCGCGGCCTGAAGCAGCGTTTCCCGCGGGTGCACCTGAAGGCCCTGACCATGGTGGAGATCGCCTACCTGGCGCGGCGCACCAAGATTCCGGTGCGCGAAACCCTCGAGCGCCTGCGCGACGCGGGCATGGATTCGTGCCCCGGCGGCGGCGCCGAGATCTTCAACGAGCGTGTCCGGCGCATCATCTGCGATCACAAGATCGACGGCCAGGAGTGGCTGGAAGCCGCGCGCGCCGCGCACCAGTTGGGTCTCCGCTCGAACTGCACCATGCTCTACGGCCACATCGAGAACGAGGAAGACCGCGTGGACCACCTGATCCGCCTGCGAGAGATGCAGGACGAAACGCACGGTTTCGTGGCCTTCATCCCGCTGGCCTTTCATCCCGACAACACGGC